>Ga0307372_10012423_pt1 | contig 11161 bp, 7 predicted proteins | sample OX1MG_FD_202533 | JGI IMG/M metagenome (GOLD analysis project Ga0307372, IMG submission 202533) | Soil microbial communities from Risofladan, Vaasa, Finland - OX-1 | ecosystem: Environmental > Terrestrial > Soil > Coastal area > Acid sulfate soil | place: Finland: Risofladan, Vaasa | collected...
AGCTGGGATTGGGTGAGATCGACGATGCCGCTCAAGCCGACCTTGTAGCGGGCCTGGGCGAGTTCGAGGGAAGTGTTGGCCTCATCGAGGAGTTGCTGGGTTACCGCGATCTTCTGGAACGCGATCTGGGCGTTGAGCACGGCGGTGCGGACGTCGCGGGCGATGGTGTCGCGCAGATTGCGAACCTGCTCGGACGCGGCGCGGGCGCGGAAGTCGGCCTCCTTGGCGCGGGCGGTGTAGTCGAAGCCGTTGAAGATGGGGATGGAGACGTTGGCTCCGGCGGCGCCGTACCAGGAGGACTGGATGAGGTCGTCGCGGACGGGGGTGGCGCCGGCGGCAGCCAGCGCGGAGATGGTGGGGCGGAGCAGATCGTGCTCGGCGGAGGCAAACTGTCTGGCGGCGGTGTACTGGTCGCTCAGGGCGGCCAGATCGGGGCGCGAACGGAAGGCAAGCTGCACCAGGTCTTCGGCGTTGGCGGGCGCCGGCTCGGGATTCCGGGGGACCTCGTCGACCAGATTGTAATCGTTGTTGGATTCCGAGCCGAGGATGGCGTTGAGGTCGGCCATGGAGGTCTGCATGGCGTCCTGCGCATCCAGAACCAGCAATTGCGCCTGGGAAATCTGCACGTCGGCAAGGCTGAGGTCGAGGGTGGAGCGGAGCTTCTGGTTAGTGAGGGCGCCGATCTGGTCGCCAGTAGCTTGCCGCGTCCTGACGGTCTGTTCGGCGACGAGGAGAACCTTCTGGGCGGTGAGCGCATTGTAGAACGCCTCGTCGACGGCAAGGGTGATGTCTTCCACCGAGGCGCGGGTGTTTTCGAGCTGCGCCTGCTGATTCGATTTGGCGTTGCGAACCAGATTGCGGGTGCGGCCGAAGTCGGTAATGAGCTGGCTGACGGTAATGCCGCCGGCGGCCTTGTCGAGGACGCGCGGGCTGTTGAGGGTGCCTTCGCCGGTGAGGCGGCTATCCAGATGGGAGCCGACGGCGGTGAGGTTGGAGTAGGCGAGGGGCAGCTCAGCGGAACGCGCCTGGCGCTCCACCTGGGCGGAAGCGAGCTGGAGGAGGCGGGCGACGCTGATGTTGGGGTTCTGGGCCAGCGCCATCTTCTCGGCGTCGGCCAGGGTGAGCTTTGGGCCGGACGGCAAGGGTACCTTGGGCGGGGTGGGCAGCGGCGGCGGAACCTGGCTGGAGATGGGCTGGTTGGGGGCGCCGGGCGCTGCTTGCTGGGCGGCCTGCGCGATCAGGTTGGCGGTGGGGGCGTTGGGAAGTTTCTGGGCGACGGCTGACTGGAGGAAGAGTGCAACAAGCGATAGAGAGCCCAGCGTAGCCGCGAGGCGGGGCACCCGTGGTTTGTTGTGGGATGGGAATTTCTGGTTCCCACTCATTTCGCGTCTCCCATCCATTTCGCAAAAAGCGCGTAATGGATGGGGCACGGCGGGTCTGGTGCGGAGCGGCTTCATAGGTTTGTTCATGCGTTTGCCTCCACGTGAACTGGCGTCTTGGAGCGGCGTCCGTGGATGACCAGGTAAACCGCGGGGACAAGGAACACGGTGACGATGACAGAGAGGACGAGGCCGCCGATGACGGCACGGGCGAGGGGCGCGTACTGTTCGCTGCCCGCTTCCAGGCCGAGGGCCATGGGAATCATGCCGAGGACGGTGGCGAGCGAGGTCATCAGGATGGGGCGCAGGCGGACCTTGCAGGCGCGGACGGTGGCTTCGAGCAGGGGCAATCCCTGGCGGTGGAGCACATTGGAGAACTCCACGATGAGGATGGAGTTGGAGACCACGAGGCCGGTCATCATGATGACGCCCATCAGCGACATGATGTTGAGGGTGCTGCCGGTGAGGAGCAGGGTGACGATGACGCCGAGCAGGCCGGGGGGGATGGCCAGGAGGATGATGAAGGGGTCAATGAACGAGGTGAACTGGGCCATCAGGATGAGATAGACCAGGAGGATGGCGACGATAAGGCCGGTGCTGAAGTCGTGGAAGGCCTGCTGCATGAGGACGACAGCGCCGCGCACGTCGATGATGGTGTTGCGGTCGTGCCGGGTGTTCGCCAGCAGGGCGTTGATGCGCTTGCCCACCCCCTGGAGAGCCTCGGTTTTGGTGGCCACGTAGATATCGATGACGGGGCGGATCTGGTAGTGATCGACTTCCGTTGGGGTGTTGATCTGGCTGATGGTGGCGACGGACCCGAGGGTGACCACGCCGGTGGAGTTGTTATTGATGGGAAGCGCGGCCGGGACCAGGCCGGCCTGGCGCGAGTCGTGCGCCGGCCCGTATCCGGGGGTGCGCTTGGCGTGGAGGGGAATATTCTCGAGATCCTCCATCGACATGTGATTGATCCAGCGGTTGGCGTACTGCACGGTGACCATGTAGTTATTGCCGGTGCGGGGATCGATCCAGTAAGAGGGCGCCACCATGCCGCTGGAGGTCATGGCGGTGACGACGTTATCGACGATCTCCTTGGCGGTGAGCCCGACCAGGCTGGCGCGCTCGCGATCGATGTCGAGGCGGAGGCCGGGGTAGTCGAGGCTCTGGGGGATGTAGGTGTTGGAGACGCCGGGCATGGCGCGGATTTTGGCGGCCAGGCTTTCGGCGAGCGCGTAGGCTTTCTGCTGGTTCTGGGATTTGATCTGGATATCAATGGGCGCGGGCAGGCCCTGGTTGATGACGCCATCGATCAGGCCGCCGCCCTGGAAGTAAGTGGAGAGTTCGGGCATTTGTCGGGCGAGCTTGGCCTGCACCTCGCGCATGTACTCGTAACTGCCGACGCTATGGTCCTGCTTGAGGCTGGTTTGCACAAAGGCAGTGTCCATGGAGGCGTTGGGGGTGTAGATGGCGGAGAGATCGGGATAGACGCCGATGTTGGAGACGATCATGTCAAGGTCTTTGGGCTTGACCACGCCGCGGATGATGTTTTCCACGCGGGCGATGTAAGCGTTGCTGACGGAGAGCCGCGATCCGGCAGGCATGCGGACGTTGATGATGAACTGGCCGGGATCGGTACGGGGGAAGTAAGCGCGCCCGAGGAAGGGAAACAGGACGGCGAGGAGGAGGGCGTTGGCGGCGAGCATGACCGCGGTGGCGAAACCGGGACGCTTCATGACCCGCATGGCGAGCCTCTCGTACCAATCGAGGAAGCGCTGGAAGACTACGTTGAACCACACCATGAAATGGCGGAAGATATTCGGTTTTGCGCCCACGACAGCATCGGGGTTGTCTTCGTGCTCCACGCCATGCTTATCGAGGCGGATGAACTTGGCGCAAAAGAGAGGCACGACGGTCATGGCGAAGAAATAGGAAGCAAAGATGGAGAGGGCGACGCCGAGGGCCAGGGGGGTGAAGATGTATTTGCTGACGCCGGTGAAGAAGCTGACGGGGAAGAAGACGATGGCAGTGGTGAAGGTGGCGGCGAGGACGGCCATGTTGACTTCGTCGCCGCCCTTCTCGGAGGCGTCATAGGGGCTTGCGCCCTCTTCCATGTGGCGGAAGATGTTTTCCAGCACAATGACGCCGTTATCGATGAGGCGGGAGAAGACCAGGGCCAGCCCGCCCAGGAGCATGGTGTTGATGGAGCCGCCCATGGCATTGGTGACCATGAGGCAGACCAGCATGGAGAGCGGCACGGCGATGAGCACGGCGATGGTGGCGCGCGGACTGCCGAGGAAGACCAGGATCATGATGGCGGTGAGGAGGAGGCCGATGCCGGCCTCGCGGGCCACGTTGGCGATGGCCATCTTGACGAAGACGGATTGATCGAACACGACGGCGGTCTTGAGCTGGTCGGGAATGTCGACGAGTTTCTTAACCGCGGCCCTAATGCCGTTCACGATGGAGATGGTGTTGGAGTCGCCGCCCTGTTTGAAGATGGGAACGTAGACGGAGCGCTGGCCGTCGATGCGGACGATGTTATATTGCAGCGCGCCCGCGTCCACTGCCTTGCCGATGTCGCCCACCAGGACGGAGGAGTTGCCGACGGTCTTGAGGGGCATGGCGTTCATGGACTTAGCGTCAGGGAACTGGGCGTTGGCGTAGATGTTGAAATCCTTGGAGCCGATGCGGACGTCGCCGGCGGGCAGGATCAGGTTGGAGCTGTTGACGGCTTTGACCACGTCATCGAGGCTCATGTTGTAGGCCTCGAGCTTGAGGGGATCGACGTAGATCTGGATCTGGCGATAGGTGCCGCCGTAGGGCTGGGGCACGGAAGCGCCCTGCACGCTGGAGATCTGGTTGCGGACCTGGAACTGGGCGAGGTCCTTAAGGCGGGTTTCGTCGAGGCCCTGGCCTTTGAGGGTGACCAGGCAAACCGGCTGGGTGGAGGCGGTCATGCCCAGCACCACGGGCGGCAGGGTGCCGGGAGGCAGGCGGCGCAGATCGGCCATGGCCAGGTTGGCGATGTCGCTGACGGCGGTGTCGGCATCGGTTCCGGGCTTGAAGTAAATCTTGATGAGGCTGACGCCGGTGAGCGAGCGCGATTCGCTGTGGTCGACGTTGGAGGCGAGGGTGAAGAAGCGCTCGAAGGTGTCGGTGATGTCGGCCTCAACCTGCTGCGGAGGCATGCCGTTGTAGAACGTGGCCACAACAACCACCGGCATGTCGATGTTGGGGAAGAGATCGATCGGCATCTTGAGCACGGTTTCGGCCCCGATGAGCATCACCATCAGGCAGATCATGATGATGAAGAACGGGTATTTAATGGCAAACTTCGGCATTGCTGGTGCAACTCCTTTTGATCGGGTCAGGGACGGGAAAGCGCGGCGGCGGCCAACCAGCCGGACGGGCGCGCTCCGGAACGCAGGCGGGATGCAGGCTTCCTACGCACCGCCGCTCTGCTGGTTCTCGTCGGCCTTGATGTCAATGGTGCCGCCGGTCTGGTGCACGTTTTCCGAAGCAGGCTCCGGGGTCATGATTGGACTGACCGTTTCGCTCTCGCGGTAGTTCTCCTGTCCGCCAAGGATGACGCGGTCACCGGGCTGGAGGCCGCTGGCGATCCCTGCCAGCTTCTGGCCTTCGATACTGACGGTTACCGGACGGATATGAACGCGGTTGGCGCTGTCGAGCACGTAGACCGCGTTCTTTTGTCCCTGGATAACGACGGCTTCCACCGGGATGGTGACTACGTTTTTGCTCGCCGCCAACTGCATCATGGTGTTGGCGTACATTCCCGGAGAGATGGACAGGTCGCGGTTGTCGACGTCGATTTCGGTTTCCATGGTGCGAGTTTCGAAATTCACCTCGCGAGTGAACCGTACGACCTTGCCGGTGAACGATCGATTGATAGCATCCACGCGAACCGTGATGGTATCGCCGTCATGGACAAAGCGCACGTCGTCTTCCGGGACCGGCACGCGCAGGCGCAAGAGCTGGCTTTGCGCGATGCGCACGATGGGCAGATCCTGGCTGTTGGAATTGGTGCCGCCCTGGATGAGGGCTCCGGTGTCGGCAAAACGCCAGACGACAACGCCGGAGATGGGGGCGGTCACGGTGGTGTAGTCATGGAGGGCCTGATAGCGCTCGTTATCCGATTTCGCGGAGCCCAGGTGCTGCTTGGCCGCGGCCATGGCGGCCTTGGCGGCGTCGACCTGCGACTCGGAGGCCAGGTCCTTGGCCTGGGCGTCGTCGATCTCCTGCTGGGCGATCAAGCCGGGGTGGCCATTGGCCGCATCCTTCAGGCGCTGGTACTCGGCGTGGAGGGCGCTGTGCTGGGCCTCGGCGCGGCTGATCACGTGCTGGTCCTGGTTGATCTCTTCCTGGGCCTGCGCGACCTCGAAGACAGTCTGCTGGAGCTGAGCCTTCAGCTCGGGAACCTCGAGCACGGCCAGGGTTTGTCCCTGCTGGACCACGTCCCCGATGTCCACGTTGATCTTCTTCATGTAGCCGCTGACCTTGGGATGGACATCGACCACCTGGTAGGGCTGAAACTGGCCGGCGAGGGTGAGAACGTGGTTGATGTCGCCCCGTTGCGCCGCGGCTACCCTCGCGGAAGGCATCGCGGCAGCCCTGGCGGTGTCATCCTGAGAGCGGCAAGCCGAGACGCAGACCGCAATGCCGGCGGCGGCGCAGACCAATGTCCATCCGGCCAATCGCCCAGCCGTCATCCTGAAGATTCCTTTGTGCATATTGAAAATAGCTCCTGCTACGAGTTCCGATTCCACACTTTGTGGCGCCCGCTCATCCGCTTCAAACATGAAGCCGTTGAAACAGACACGAAGCGACTTCACGGCCGTCACGCCGGGACCCCTGCAAACCGAATTCACCGCCGCCGTTCGATGGCGGGGAATTGCCTGGCTTTCCGATCTCTTTATTCCAATTGGATGAAGAAGGCCAAACAGGGTTCCGCGACACGAGCGGCTTTGCCGGCAATCTATTTGCCGGCAGCTACCAGCGCGGAGGAGGCCTGAAGAAATGCGGGGGAGAAATCGACGGCGAGCCGGGCGCTCGTACAAACGAGGTGCGCCTGGGCACAAACGTGACCAGGACTACGGCTGCAAACCCAAGAAAAAGCGGCAGTTCCTCCGGGAACTGGGGTATGGAAGCGGGCGCAGAATGCGCCTGATCCATTTGCCGGGAAGCATCAGCGGCCTGGAGCTTGGTGGAGCTCAACTCGACCCGGACATGACCGTTCGGGATATACCAGCCCACCTTGGCTTCAAACGCGAACACGGCAGCCAGCAGGCACAAAAGAACGCCCACTGCGGAGATCTGCCAATGCCGTTGCCACTGCCCCATATTCCGAGTTTACCACCCGTAAGATAAGACGAAATTGAAGACGCTAAGTTTCGGATTCATTTTGAGAACGGCGCCGGCGCCAGCTCGTTGTAGCGTCGCGCGGCCGCCAGTCCAATGGTGCGGGCCGAAATCGCATGATCTCCGTGTCGCGGACCACCGGGAACAACTGCACAATTGGGATCATTTCACGATCGCCGACCATTCAGGAAGTACAACAGAAACGGCGCAATTCACCGCCTCCACGACAGGGTGTCCGTCTCGTTTGCAAATCAGATCAATCTTGGGCGAATCGCTTCTCCTGCTGCGAGTAGACGCCACGGCGATGATTGCCAATTGACAATTTCGGTAATATATATAAGTATATTCATACATTCATATGCCTGAACTATCGAATTTTAAGGCAGAGTTCTTCAAGGCGCTCTCTCATCCGTTGCGAATTCGCATCCTGGATGCGCTTCGCAGCGGAGAAGTGGGCGTAAACGAACTTAGCGCCCGGCTGCAAGTGGAACAGGCAACGCTTTCGCAACAACTTGCTGTTCTGCGGAAGAGCAACATTGTTTCCGGCCGTAAGGAGGGGCAGAACGTCTACTATTCCGCTCGAGATGCCGAAATCTTTCGCCTACTGGACGTTGCCAAGCGCATCTTCAACAACCAACTGGTCGACGTGCGCGATCTCCTGGCCCAACTGCAGCCCGTCTCAAAGAAGTGAAGCCCTCCGGCCCTTCTCTCAGAATCCTCCCGCAGTCAGTTTTCAAAGAATGGATCGATTCGTGTACACGCAGTTTTATCGAAAGGCCGAATGAACCTGTCCGAGTTCCCCCTCAAATTTCTTCTGGGAGGATTGCTCTCTACGCCTGCCGTGGCTTGCGTGTCCGTTCGCTGGAAAAGTGTGCGGCCGTTGGCCACGATATTGCCGATTTCCGCGCTGCTCGCAGGCGCAGTCGCGGCGCTGCAGGCCCTGACGCATGGAACCCGGTCGGCCGTAGACATTTCCTGGCTTGCTCCGCTGCCGTTTGCGTTGTCGCTTGACCGTCTGAGCGCCTATTTCCTGCTGCTGATCTGCACGGTTGCGTCGCCGGTGGCGGTTTTCGCAGCGTCCTACCTGAAACGCCATTACGACGATCTGAGACAGTGCTGGATTTTGGCTCTGTTGCCACTGTTCCTGCTTTCCATGGTCATAGTCGTAGCCGCCGATACGGTGTTCGCGTTTCTCTTCGGCTGGGAACTGATGACGCTGTTGTCCGCGGCATTGGTGGCGGTTGATGGATGGGATGGCGAACGGCGCCGCGCCATATTTACTTACTTGCTTATGATGCACGCAGGAGCAGGCGCCGTCTTCGGCGCATTCTTTATGCTCCTGCCGCATTCGGCCGGACTCGACTTTGCATCGCTGCGGGCCGCCGCGCCTTTGCTGACGGGGGGAGTACGAGGTGCACTCTTCCTGCTTGCTTTTGTCGGGTTCGGAACCAAGGCAGGTATCGTTCCGTTGCATGTGTGGCTCCCAAAGGCGCACCCCATTGCGCCCACACCGGTGTCGGCTTTGATGTCCGGCGTCATGCTGAAGACGGCTGTCTATGGCTTCATCCGGTTCACATTCGACTTTCTGCCAGCCCGCCCGGCGTGGTGGGGATACCTGGTGCTGGCCGCGGGGGCAATTTCGGCGCTGCTCGGCGTGCTGTTTGCGATCGCGGAGCACGATTTGAAGCGGCTGCTCGCATACCATAGCGTGGAGAACATCGGAATCATCTATCTCGGTTTGGGCGCCGCCATGATTTTCGATTCTCAAGGCGCTCCGATGTGGGCTGCCGTCGCGCTTAGCGCCGCTCTGCTTCATTCCCTGAACCATGCGTTGTTCAAGAGTCTGTTGTTCCTCGGCGCCGGAGCTATCACGGATGCCACTCACACCCAGGACATGGAAGAGCTGGGGGGACTTTTGAAGCGAATGCGTGTGACCGGGATCGTGTTCCTGGTTGCCTGTTGCTCGATTGTGGGCCTGCCGCTGTTCAACGGATTTGTCAGCGAGTGGCTCACGTTCCGCAGCTTTGTCGCCGGCGGCGAGCTGCATAGCGTACTCGCAGCTATTGTTCTGCCCTTGGCGGCGGGTGTGCTTGCGTTGGTAGGCGGGCTGGCCGCTGCATGTTTCGCCAAGGTGTATGGCGTCGCATTTCTCGGCCGGCCTCGGAGCGCTGAAGCCGATCGTGCGCACGAAGTCCCGCGCCTGATGCAAGCCGGCATGGGCCTGCTCGCCGCGGCCTGCCTGCTTATCGGAATTGTGCCGGGAATCGTCTTGAGACTCATCGATGGAGTGGTGCAGCAAGTAATACCAGGCGCCCCCGCACCAAGCGGTTTCAGCGGGGGCCTGGCCCAGCTTCTTCCCTGGATCGCCGTATTCGTTATCGCAATTTCCGTGGGGTGGTTCCTTGTCCCGCGGAGTACTCGTGTCACTTCCACCTGGGCCTGCGGACTGCCTGCACTCGACAGCCGCATGCAGTACACCGCAACTTCGTTTTCGAAGCCGCTGCGCCAAGTTTTCTCGTGGGCCTACAAACCCGATCGCACCGTCACGATTCTGCCGCCGGAACAGCCGTGCTTCCCCGCATCGATTGCCTATCGTTCGGTGCGCACCACATCGTTCGAGCGTTCGTTGTACCAGCCCGCACTGGATGGAATCCTGACTGCGGCCAAGCGGCTCCGCCGCATGCAAACGGGAAACGTCCAGGTGTACCTGCTCTACCTGTTCCTTGCCCTTGTTGCAGCGCTGCTCTACATGAGGTTTGCATGACGCTGGGGATCGACGTAATTCAGGTTCTGCTACTCATCGTTATCGCTCCGCTGCTGCGGGGCATGATTGGCCGGGTCAAGGCCCGGATCCAGAATCGCCGCGGAGCCAGCGTATTTCGTCCTTATGCCGATCTCTGGAAGCTCTTCCGGAAAGAGGATCTGGTTCCACTCACAGCCTCGTTCCTCTTCCGGCTTTGCCCGATCGTTCTTTTCGCAGCCACCCTGGCGGCGGCGGCATTTGTGCCCGTTCTCCACGCGTCTTCCCTGCTGGGCAACACGGGAGACTTCATTCTGCTCGTGTACATGCTGGCGCTGGCAAGATTCTTTCTCGTCCTCGGCGCGATGGATGGAGGCAGTTCTTTCGGGGGCATGGGTGCGAGCCGGGAAGCACTGGTCTCCACGCTGGCAGAAGCGCCTCTGCTGCTTGCAATGATCGCCATCGCAATCGTCTCCCACAGCGCGTCGATTGCTTCCATGGTTCATTGGACCGCCGTTCGCGATCCTTTCCAACTTTCGCCGGTGCACGCCTTCGCCCTTGTCGCCCTGGCCATGGTGACCATCGCCGAAACAGGCCGTGTTCCGGTCGACAACCCCGTCACTCACCTGGAACTCACCATGATTCATGAAGCCATGGTGCTCGAGTACTCAGGTCCGAGTCTCGCCTTGATCGAGTGGGCCAACTCCATCAAGCTCACTCTCATGTTCACCCTGTTGATCGGGCTGTTTGCGCCGTGGGGAATTGCCGCGAGCCTCTCTTTCTTTGGATTAGGGATCGCGGTTGCCACTTTCGCGCTGAAGATCGCCATCCTTATCGTTGCCCTGGCGGCGCTCGAAAGCGGCGTCGCCAAGCTCCGCATGTATCTTGTTCCTCAGTATCTCGGCATTGCGTGCGCCATATCCGTTCTGGCGGTGGTATTCACCGTCTTCGCGAGGTGAACATGGGCGTGGTTGAATTCGCAGCGGCAAAGACTCTGGCGTCCTCCGCTGTATTCCTCTTTATCACGGTGCTTCTGATCGCTTCGGCCAAGCGGACCGTTTCATGCATCGTATTGTTCGCGGTGCAATGCGCAGTCATTACCGCCCAAATCGTCGCCATGGCCTCGCTCCGCCACTCCGGCGATGCCGTTGCAGTTGCGGTCATGGTGCTGCTGGTCAAAGTCCTGGCGATTCCTTACGCGCTGCTGCGAGTCTCCGCCCGTTTGAAGGTCAGTCCCAAGGTGAGTGCGGCCACCACGCCGGCGCAGTCTGCCTTCATCGCTGCAGCACTCATCCTTCTCGCCTTCGCGGTGGTTCAACCATATGCTCGCGATTTCGCTCTCGATTCGGAAATGCTGGCCGCGGCCACGGCCATGGTTCTTACTGGCGGTTTCCTCATGGTGAGCCGCAGGAAGGCCCTGATGCAAGTGGTGGGTTTGCTGGTTCTTGAAAACGGCATCTTCCTGCTGGCTTTGACCACAACCTTCGGAATGCCTCTGGTAATTGAAATGGGTATCTTCTTCGATCTCCTTATTTGGGTACTCCTGATGGGGGTCTTCATCTTTCGAATTCGTGAAACCTTCGCGCACGTCGATGTCTCCAGGCTGCGGCGGTTAAGGGGCTGATGACATGATCCTCTGGTTACCGCTCCTTTTCCCTTTGGCCGGCGC
>Ga0307372_10012426_pt1 | contig 11159 bp, 6 predicted proteins | sample OX1MG_FD_202533 | JGI IMG/M metagenome (GOLD analysis project Ga0307372, IMG submission 202533) | Soil microbial communities from Risofladan, Vaasa, Finland - OX-1 | ecosystem: Environmental > Terrestrial > Soil > Coastal area > Acid sulfate soil | place: Finland: Risofladan, Vaasa | collected...
CGGATTCGGATGCCGGACGGCTTGCCGATTCCACGTCTCGATTTGACTTTCGATCTGAAAACAGAGGTTTTCGTGGAGGTGGGGATTACAGTGCTCCATATGGCCTCCTTTCAGACGATCCCGGAGGGGAAGTCCCCGAGCTTCGCCGTCGCCTTGAACTGCGGGACATGGTTCACCTCCTATGCGGCGGCATGCACCGGATTGGAATCAGGAGTCGGTGTGAGAGCAGGCGTGACTTCCTGAGGGTCTGGCATTGATTCGAGAGCGGGTTTGTGCGCAGATGGGAAGCGTTTCTGGAACCCCCGGTTGATACGCTCCAGAAGGTCGAAGGCGATGCGGTAACTGCGGGTCTCGTGCGTCGCGTAGTAGGTGGCGGCGTTATAGACTTCGTAGGCCGTGGGTCTCCGCGAGGCAAAAGCCTGCCGAATTTGTTTCCGGTGCCAGGACGAGATCCCTTCAAGGATCACATCCATGGCTCCGGCCTCCAGCCACTCTCCGGCCCATTGGCGGTAGGTTTCGACGATCTGGTCGAAACCGCCCAGGTACCGGCTGGCCTGTTCGGTGAATTTTTCGAGCGGAATCTCTCCGGCATGAATCGACATGAACCCGCCGGCAAAGACCCCGCCTCCGCCCACGGCCAGGTTGGTGCAGACGAACCGGAAAGCGCCAATATGAATGGCAATCCGTGAAGTCCCGTCATAGGTGTTCTGGATCTTGAGGCAGGGGCAGATGTCGTCACCGTTCAAGACGGGCCGGGCCAGAGCTGGGAACTTGAACAGCGCCCGCATCCGGGCGCCCTGGCGGTCCACGTAAATCCCTCGGGGCACGGGTCCGAGATCGAGTGGCCGGATGGCTTGCTCGACCACATCGAGCACTCGTTGATGCGGGACGAGGGTGTAGCGGTCGGAAACGACCGAGAGGGTCTGCCCCGTGTCCGCGCGCACGATGGCCAGGCGGTGGGGGATGGGTTCGTAGGCATCATCCCTACCGTAATAGACGGGTTTGGTGGTGACCGGGAAATCGGCCGGGTTACCCCTCACGATCATTTCGTTCAGGTGCTCGGCCAAGTCCACAGTCCTTCGTACTCTTGCTTCATGCATGGTTTGAATCCTCCTTATTGGGTTTTTGAAAGAGCTGGTGAAGGGATAAACCCTTCCGGCAATGCCCGTTGCGGGATTCGCGCAACCGGAATCACCGGAAAGGTTCAGGCAGGCTTGCTTATGGCGCGCGGATCTGACAGGGCGAGATGTGGCGTCGGCGGGTCCTGGTGGCGCTCAGGCAGGCAACGCCCAAGGCTACGGCATCGAACATGTTATAGACCCGTTGCTGTTTCCATTTCCTGCCGGGGGGGAGATAGGCTTTGAGCTTGGGATACCTTGCGGCGATTGATTTCGCCACTTCCGCTTTCGTGGCCCAGCCGTGGCCTGCCACGGCCTTTTTCACCGTGTTGGGAGCGATACTCACGACGGTGATGCCATGGCGGCGGCCCAAGGCCGCGATCTCATCGCCAAGAACATTCAGAAGAGCTGCGTTCCGGCTCTTGCTGACGAAGGTCTTTTCGATGACCAGCACAGCAGGCCGGAAATCGCGGATCAGTCGTGCGACGGCGGCCCGGCCTTGTCTTAGCTGCTCCTCGGGTGACGGGAGTTTCTGGAAGGTTTCGACCCCGTGATAGAGGAGGCTGCCATTTTCAAGGACAGCCACCCCCATCTCGCGCGTGCCAGGATCGATTGCGAGGATTCTGTTCTTTTTAATCATGGGATGAGGGTGTTTCGAGGGAAAGCAAGGAGAGAGCCCGGCGCTCCCGGCGCAATGACTCATAGGACGCATAGCCGAACGCCACAGCATCAAAAATGCTCATCCGCTCATCCTCACTCATCCAGGGTTTGCGCATTGGGGGCAAGTGAGGTTCCAGTTCCGGAAAACGTTCGGTGAGCGCCACGGCGACCTGCCGCTTGGTCGCAGAGCCTGTTTTGGAAAAGCACAGTTGTGCCCTTCGCCGGGAGACGCGCTTGGTTCGAAGGCCGTGCTCCAAGGCAAGCGCACGGAGGTGTTCGATCAACTGGCGGGCACGCGGTCGGCGTCGGCAGCTTTTCGCGGTCGTCCGCTCCACGACCAGAACATCAGGCTGATACCGGGCGATCAACTCAGAGACCTTTTCGAGGGATCTCCGGTTTTTATCTTCACTCGCGTGCCTGACGCCCCAGTCAATCAACCCTGTGGGGCCTTCAAGGACCGCAAAGCCGAAGCCTTTGCTGGTGGGGTCAATGGCCAGGACACGCTTGGCCTCTTGAATCGGAACGTTCATGAATGGCGGCGAGCCCCGGTTGATACCAGGACGGAGAGGGACCGCAAAGCGGCCAGCTTGCGAGGAGTAACGCGCACGGTCTTCGCTGGGGCCAGTTTCTGAGCCAGCAACTGTGTCCGCGACATGGTTTCTTTTTTGACCTTCTGGTAAAGTCCGGCGAAGAGTTTCTTGGCCGGGATACGGAAGATTGCTTCATAGGCAAGCGCCGTTTCAAGCGTGGGTCTCTGGACCCGGCGCTCGTAGCGGGAAACCTTCATGCCGTCGTCACTACCCAACAGGAACGCGACTTCGGTTTGCGTAAATCCGGAGCGCTTGCGATACGTGCGCAAATAGTTTTGAAGGGGTACCGACATGGGTGGATTTATTTTTCAAGGTACTTTGCTCACACATTTTTCCTAGACTGTAAAAATAGCCGAAAACGGCTACTTTTCAGGGAACGAGAAAGCGCCGAGTTCGACCAGGCTCGGCACAGATGTCTTAATTTTAGCGGACTCGATGGGACCGATTTGGGGATGGCGGGTGATTAACCTGTGGGTGGAGGATGCCTCAGGTTCCGAGTTGTTTCCGGGTTGGACGATACCCGACTTCGCTCTACCCTACGGCGTTAAAGGGGATCTGTCCTGCCAGCATCGGCGGTGAAGATGACACGGCTGAGTTGCCACCGGTTCCGGTCCAACGACGTTCGGCTGTGGTTGACCATCATTGCCTATAACCTGGGAAACCTCTAGCGGCGGTTGGTGCTGCCGCAGAGGATCAAGAACTGGTCGCTGACGAGTTTACAGCAAAGACTGGTGAAGACAGGCGGGCGGCTGGCCAAACATGCCCGCTACTATTGGCTATTGCTGGCGGAGGGCCATCTAACGCGGTGGCTGTTTGGCAGTATGCTCCTGCGGATAGCCGGGCTGTCCCTTCCGGCGGGATAGCCGAGGCTCTGGCAGCCAGGAAATCGATCTGTCGCCACCAGGGACGGAGGGGTGTCTGACAAAACCGGATGGGAATGCCGCGGTCAACAGTTTCGGGACTCGCGTTGGGGCAGACAGGACCCTGTCCCGAGCTCCTGGACCCAGCCAAGGAAAAGTTATTTAGCTGGAACCCATCGAGGGGTATATGAGGGGTGTATAGTATGGGGCTGTTGGGAGATCAAACGGAATTTCTGGTAAACACATGACTCTGAAGAATCTGGAGGCAAAGTGGAGCGCGGACTTCTCGGGGGACAACTGTCCTCCCGTGCTTGGCCTCGCAGCGCTGTCAGAGGAGGAATCGGAGATCATTCACCAGCTTGTTGCGGCTGAACTGTCGCAATGCTCGCGTCCGCAGTGGAGAACACTCTTTGTGCTGCTGCAGGAGTTCCCGGCCTGTCTTGCTGTCTGGCTCGCCCGCAAAGCAGGCGAGGCCTATGAAGCGGGCGCATTCTGGGAGAAATTTGGTACGCTGATTGGCGTGACCATTCCGACCAATCAACGCGATAAATTTGCACAACGTTTTCGCCGCGCCTGCCGGAACACGATGGCGATATGTCTCCCACCGGAAGAACTAGGGGGTCACAATATTGTCGCCGAGTTTTTGCACCAAGCAGGATTGCCGCTCGACCGTTGTGACGGTTTTGCCCAGCACGTCCGCAAGGTGGAACGGAGCTTTGGCCTGCCAGACGCGGACGCTCCTGACGCCGGCGAGCAGTTGCGCGAAGCAGTGCTGAACAGCCTTCAGCCCATCCCAGTCCCAACCTTGAAGCGGGCATTGCGAGGTCCGGCGGGACCGCGAATCTGCGAAGTGGCGCTTAATGTGGTGCTGAAAGGTGACTTTTCTGGCATCAATCCCCGTCTGGGTCAGGAGTTAGAACGTGTATTCGAGCACGCCGGAAGCAGCACACTGCGTCGGTCAGCACACCAACCTTTTCTTTGCCTCGGTGAAGACTTCGGCTCGTTGGAAATCGTTGGCCCGCGACAGGATACTAGTCTCGTCACCGCAGGCGGGTTGACGTGGGTGGTGGATGGCCGGCGCTTCCCTACACCGCGGACTGAAGAGTTTCTGCTGAAGGTCACCGACCGACCGCGCGTGGTTTTGGAACTGGCCGGGCTTGTTTTTGGCGCTTTGCCTCCGCGCACATTTGTGCTCCGTCTCGAAGACCTAGCGGAACCTTTCATCCTGTTCGAGGAGCGCACCCGCAGACAGCGTAATGCGAGCGGGTCATTTCCCGCAGGACACTATTGGCTGCTGCATCGCGTCGCTGACACGCTGGTCGGCGCGGAGCAACGTTACGACTGGCCGGACGGCGAGCGAGCTCTCTCGCTCTTCGAAGTTCGTCCGGGTACCGAAGTCAGGCTCGAAAGCGGATCGGGCAGACATTGGCGCTTCGCCGCCGCGCTGACGCCGTTCTTCGATGCTGTGGGCCAACGCCTCGCGCACGAATCCGCCGAACCGGTCTGCTTCGGCTGGTCAGAGATGCCTTTCATCTGGTTGCCCGCCGAGGAAACGGACCAGGAGCGATTCACGCAATGGCGCGTTCACCTTCGCAACGGGGATGTTGGGCACGCTTGGAGGCTGACGCGCAGCGATGACAAAGCTGGTGGCATGGTGAAATGCGGCGTCGAGTCCGGCGACTTCCTCGTCGCGCTCTCACCGGGGCTGCACCGCCTCGAACTCATTCTGCGCCGAGGCGAACGCAGTCGCGTAGAGGTGCAGACTGACTATTGGTATTGGCAAGGTCTCGTCCGGTGTGATACCCAAGGCTTCCATCTCCTCGCAGCACCCGAGAACCTCCTTCACGCGGAGTGCCGCGGCTTCGGTTTCGGAAATACGGCCATCGGCCACCTGAGCGACCAACAACGCCGCCACACGCTGACGTTCGACGTGGGCGGCGCGCGCAAGGCGTTTCACTGGTCGCAGCCGGGCGTGTTCCTCGAATCGCTGGAGCGCCGCGCTGGACAACAGGCCGTGCCGCGTTCCAACCATCTCGGTGACGTGTTTTCCGCGAGTCTCAATTCAGACCGCTGGCTCAGAATCTGGCTGGCCGGACAAGCGGGCTGGGAAATCATCGTGGCCGGCCAATCGTGGCAGCGCGACATCGGCGGTGACCGGCGAGAGTTCGTGGAATTGAGCTTGGCGAGTTTGGCAACGGCGTTCCCACAAGGCGGCGAAGTTCGGATACGGCTGGGGGGAGGCGACCATTTAGTAGCACGCTTCAGCAGCCCATTGCAGCCCGTGGATCTCGAACGGGTAGATGATGAAGCACACGCCGGCTTCCGGTTCCACTTCCCGGAGCCAGTCGCGTGGATACGTCCGGTCCTAAGAGAATTGGCTTCCGGTCAACGACGCGATCTGGATGGCCAGCAGCTTGGCACGTCGGGACGCTGCGCTTTCACCGCCCCGGATCTCCCACAGTTCGAGTGTTCCAATGTCGTGGATGAGACTTTTCCCGGAGCGGCCTCGGGGCACCCCGTTACGCTGCATGTACCCAAGCAGGGCTGGCCGGAAGGTCTCTGGCTCATGGAACTCGAAGTGCGGCGCGATGAACATGCCGATTGGGAACTCGTCACCCTGCGCGGAGGCGTCCATGCGCCAGTGGTCGTATGCGTCCGTAATGGCCAAGCCTTGAGCACCACTCGCGCGTGCCTGTTTTGGCAATCTTGGAATCCCCAGCTAGCACAATCACCCGACTTTCGGTTCGACTTGGACGAGAATGGACGCACAGAGTTATTCGAACTGCTAGTGGACTTGATTGAGCTCCGTGAGCAAGATATGGTCTACGATTCGCGGATAGGCATGCCTCAGCTGAAGGAGGCTGTACGGTCACTCAGTCGGTTAGCGGGGCGCATGGCCCGCCAGGCAGATGGCAGTGGACTCCAGACGAATCTCCTAAACTTGGCCTGCCAAGATTCAAGCCACGCGGGTTTCGTTCACCTCCCGGGTCTTTTAGCACTGCCAGCGGGTAAGTATCGCGAATTGCCAAGCGGAGACCCACTAAACGAAGCGCTCCGACGATGCGGCCGCCTCGCCGCGGCAGATTCCGTCGCGGAAGCAGTTCGGTTTGACCTGGCATTGCTTGACTTTGGTTTCATCAGCTGCTTCGCAAACTTCGCGCAGGTTGCAGGGGCAGCGAATGGCGAGCCTTCTGCGGCCGAGTTCAATTGCTTTGCTCACGAACGATACTGGGAGAGTGTCATCGGAACTCCACAAAGCAACTATCTCGCCCCTGACTGGTCCGGCGAAGGGGCGCTGGGCAAAGCACATTACGTGTGGGCTTTGGCTGAACTGGTCAGACGATATGAGCATCAGACGCATGAACTGAGTCTCGGTGCAGCCAACGCCCTGCTACATTGCTCACCGCAGTTTCGTGTGTGGCTGCACCAGCGTTTGGCAGGCAGGGCGGTGATGTCCACGGCCGCTTGGAGTGCACCTTGGCCGAGATTTGTTGCACCGGATGTGGATTTCCTCGAAGCCGCTCCCCGCTTTGCCTCGCTGTTCGCTCTGGCCGCTCGCTCTGCTGCTGCCGGGTTGCTCGAATTTGATGAGACTCTCACCTGGCTCGAACACCATGTTGAGCGTCAATGGATGGCCGAAGAAGGGATCGCCGTCTTGGTTGGTCTCGCACCGGAACTGTTCGGCCACCAACTACTCTTTTGGGAACTTATCGTGCGAACCGCGCCCCATTAAAGGCCTGACCCTATGAATGAAACAAATCCTATCACTATGGGCCGCAGCTTAGAGACCAGCATCCGCCGCTATCTGAGGTCCGCCCTCCCGGTCAGTCGCAACTACCCAAAGCTTGCCGGAGAAATTGAGCGGCTTCTGAACCAACCGGAGCTTTTACTGAAAGGACCGTTTGTAGAAGCACTTCCAGATTTTCACAAAGTCGGCTCACTCCGAGCGTTGGCCACTGGGGAAGCACCATTGTTACATCGAGATTTCGCCCGGCTTCTCGAAAATGAATTCACTCGTCCACTGCACAAGCACCAAGGCGAGGCGTTACAAGCCATCGTGGGCGAGCGGCACAACGTAGTGGTGGCTACCGGCACCGGCAGCGGCAAGACGGAGTGTTTCCTTTATCCCATCCTCGACGCGTTGTTGAAAGAAACGCCGGAGGAGCGGAAGCGGCCGGGCGTGCGCGCGTTGCTCGTGTATCCGCTCAACGCGCTTGCCAATGACCAGCTTTACAAGCGCATCGTTCCCCTGTTCGTCGGACGCTTCGCGGCGGAGGGCATTAAGGTGGGACGCTTCACTGGCCTGACGCGTGACAACGTAAACCGTGCAAATGCAGTGCAGGATGTGATTACCTCCGACCCGTCATTGCGCAGCCTCTTTGGTGAGGCCATTCCGGCCAATTGGCAGCTTACGCGACAGGAAATGCTCGCGCATTCGCCGCACGTTCTCATCACAAACTACGCGATGCTCGAACACCTGCTGCTCTTTCCGAAGAACGCCGCCCTCTTCCGTCAGCCCATGCTGCGCTTTCTTGTGCTCGATGAAGTTCACACTTACGCTGGAGCCCAGGCGAGCGAGGTGGCGTTGTTGTTGCGGAAACTGCGACGCCGATTGGGGCTCGCGCCGGAGCAGGTTCGCTGCATCGGCACGAGCGCGAGTCTCGCGAAGGGTGTGGCGGCGGAGAAGGACATCCTTCAGTTCGCATCGGACCTTTTCGGTGCGCCATTTGCGCGGGTGATTCGCGGCGAGCGGCAGGAGCACTCGATGCTGACCGACAAGGCCGCTGGGCCGTTTTCGCTGCCACCCCGCGTATGGGCAGCGCTCGGCAACTCCATCGCCGTGCCTGATTGCTCCGATGAGCAAACGGTGGAAGCCTGGAACTCCGCGGCGTATAAATTGGAACTTCCAGACGCTCAAAAGACCGCGCTCAAGCTCACTGCCAGCGAACCCCTCGAACCGGCGCTGGCACGGATCTTCGCTCACGCAGGAGAGATGCGCGCAGCTTCGGAGGCTCTGGCGGGTGCGGGGGCAATGCCATTCGCCACGCTGGCGAAACACGTTTTCGGAGAAGAAGGACCGGATGCAGAAGCGGGTTTATCGGGGTTGATCAGCATCGGCATTCGCGCTCGGTTGCGCCCGGAAGAGTTTTCACTGTTACCCGCGCGGTATCACTTCTTTACCAACGGCGTTGACAATGTGACGGTGCGATTAGCACTTGGAGGTGAGGGCTTTTCCGAGGCGCGTCTGGGTGACCACTTCGAAGAGGCCGGCTGGAAGCTCTACCGCTTGCTCGTTTGCCGGAAATGCGGCCAACCTTACGTGGAGGGATTTCAGGACGGCACAGAACTGCTTTCTACCCGTCGCAAGGCTCCACGCGCGGAGCGCCGTATTCTGTGGATGGGCGAGCCTGCCGCCCACTTCGACGACGAGGACGATGATGGCACCGAAGGAACGGCAAACCCAGATGATGTTTGGCAGGTCAACCCTCAGACCGGTGAGATCAATCCCGCCACCGGGCCGACCGTGCCGCTGCGGTTGGTAACGCTAGCCGCCGACGATGACGGGGGCGGACGCTATCTCCGTAAGTGCCCGGCCTGCGGCGGCACCGCCGGGACGGACGCCGAGGTGGTGACCGGGTTCCATCCCGGAGACTTTGCGCTTTCCGCCGTTGTCACGGATGCGCTCTATCAAAGACTGCCGGAAAAATCGGGAGATTGGCAGACGCCGGGACGTGGTCGTCGCCTGCTAGCTTTCTCGGACAACCGTCAAGATGCCGCGTTTTTTGCGCCCTACCTCCAACGCACAAATCAGGATATCCTGTTGCGCTGGGCTGTCATGCGTGCCTTCGACACGAATCCCATAGCACAACGCCTTAATCGTCTAACCTCAAATGTTCACGACCTGCTTTCAGTCACACAGAGCTTTGTGGATCGAGACGGTGAGGTCTTCGACAATAATGACGATTTCCAGGACTTCCTTCGCGGAAAACTCGCGGCGGAATTCTGCCTTCCGAGTGGACGGCGAACCTCACTGGAGGCCCTCGGCCTCGTTCGTGTCACCTTGGACAGCGGTAGACTTGCACAGGCCGCGCAAGCCTTTCGCAACTCGCTCCCCGCGACCTTACAGCAGCACGCTGGCGCGCTGCTGGAGGCGCTCGTGGAAACTGTCCGCCGCGCCCGTTGCATCAGCAAGCCAAGCAACGTGTCGCTAGAGGAGTCATTCATCTGGGGAGAGAACCACGCGAACCGGAATTTGCGCGTCGCCCTAACGGGGACATCACCGCAGGTCCGGTTCAGTTGGATGCCGGCGCTAAACGACGCTGGGCGCGTCTACGCCAACCGCCGAAGCCATTTCCTCAAAGCGCAGCTCAAGCTGGACAACTGGGATGTCGTTTTGCGCGCCGCTTTTCAGGCACTCACGCAAGCAGCGCTGCTAGTGCAAGACACGCAACAACCGGGCGCATTTCTTGTGGACGTGAACCAGCTTGTTTTCAACGACGGACGCGCGACACCCATGCACCGTTGCCGCAAGTGCAGCCTGCGGCAATTCACCAGCGTCCTTAGCAAATGCACCACCTTTCGTTGCGACGGTGAACTGGACACGATTAGCGAGGCCGAGCGGAGCCGCGAGCAGCGCGAGGGACATTACTTCGGTCTCTACCTGCGTCAACATTACTCCGGAATGGTAGTTAAAGAGCACACCGCCGCCATCAACAACCACGTCCGTGAACAGCTTGAACGCGACTTCAAGGAAGGCAAAGTCAGTCTGTTGAGTTGCACGTCCACGATGGAACTCGGTGTGGACATCGGCGAGTTGGAGGCGGTGGTCTGCCGCAACGTGCCGCCGGGCATCCAGCACTACCAGCAGCGCACAGGTCGCGCTGGCCGGCGGGCGCAAGCCGCGCCCGTGAGTGTGACCGTGGCGCAAGACCGCAACTACGACCAGGCGGTGTTCATCGAAGCCGAGAGCTATCTGCGGCTTGAGCCGCGCACACCGTTTGTACATTTGGCGAACGAACGGCTTTTTCGACGACATCAGTTCTCGGTGCTGCTGGGAGGTTTACTCCAATATCGCAGCGTCGGACAGGACGGCGGTTCGCCTTCGCTGGCGGCGTTTTTCGGCGGGGAGTTTTCAGAAGAGCGGGAGACGATATTTGTCGCGGAGTGCGAGAAGTTTTTCGCCACTGAGGAAGGCCGCGCGCGCCTCCGCGAAGCCCAGGAGATGGGGAACGGTCTGGCCGAGTCGATGCGCGTGGACGATGCGGAGTTGGTGCGCGAGTTCTTGGAGCGTTTGAGTGAATGCGCGGCTTGGTTTGGAGAGCGGTGGCGCTATTACCACGGACGCTTCCGTGAGACCGCTGGGGATATGCAACGGGCCGGTGAGAATCACTTTTGGGCAAAACAAACCAGGAAGTGGCAGGACCAGTTGCTCATCCAACATTTCCCACGACTTGGATTTCTACCGACCTATAGCTTTCCAGTAAACAGTGTGCAATTGGAGGTCTTGTCTGGCGACCGGCCCGACCAATTCCGTCGGCCGTGGGAGGAGGACATCCTGCTGGTGCGCGATGCGCGCCTTGGGATAAGCGAATACGCGCCGGGCGCGCAGGTCATCGCGGCTGGGCGTGTGTGGGAAAGTTATGGCATCGGACAGTATCCGAAACATTTCATGCCGACACGCTACTACCGCGAGTGCCCAGAATGTCATCATGTGGAAACCGCCGAGGATCGCGCTGACTTCGGCGGTGCGTGTTCGAAGTGCTCAAGGGCTAGTCCGGTAACGGCGGCCCGCGCGTTTATCGAACCTAAGAGCTTCGTAACGTGCAGCGACAAACCAAACGGACAAGACCCAGGCCTCACCCGCCTGCGCCCCACCCCCGCACAGGAGGCGCGCCTGTTGAGCGCCGCGGATGAAGCGGCTTTTTTGCTGA
>Ga0307372_10012427_pt1 | contig 11159 bp, 9 predicted proteins | sample OX1MG_FD_202533 | JGI IMG/M metagenome (GOLD analysis project Ga0307372, IMG submission 202533) | Soil microbial communities from Risofladan, Vaasa, Finland - OX-1 | ecosystem: Environmental > Terrestrial > Soil > Coastal area > Acid sulfate soil | place: Finland: Risofladan, Vaasa | collected...
CCGTCGATGTCGCTCGCCACTACGACAGCCCGTGCAGCCATCCCTTCGAGGAGCACGAGGCCGAAGGACTCGCCACCGAGCGCCGGGGCGGCAACCACATCGGCTCCGACCAGGCGCCGGATCTTCTCCTCCTCGTCCACGACCCCCAGCCACCGCACCGTCTCCGAATCGGGAGAGCGACGTCGAAGGGCCGCCGTCTCGGGACCGTCGCCCGCCAGCCAGAGCACGGGTGGCCGCACGGACCGAGCACCCGCGGGGTCCACGTCACCGTCGGTGGCTCCGTCGGCGACTCCGGTGTCGCTGCCGGTGTCGCTGCCGGTGTCGCCGGCATCGGCAAGGAGACGCCAGGCGTCGAGCAGCACCCCCAGCCCCTTTCGCTCCTCGTGACGGCCGAGGAACAGCACGGTCGGCCCTGACGTCGGCCACGGAGCCACCCCGACGAACCGGTCGACCTCGACGCCGTTGAACAGGACGTCGTACTGCCCCCCGAGCGCGTGGTGCGCCGTGGCGGCGGCGGCCTCGGAGACGGCTGTGCGGACCGCCAGGTGACCCGCCATGCGACGGGCGAGCGGTCGGAGCAGCGTGTAGAGCGCGCTCCCCCCGCTGCGGTGGAAGGTGGCCACGATCGGAGGCACTCCCCGGGCCGCCAGAAGGGCGTAGGTCATGCCCGGGGCGAACGGCTCGTGGACGTGGACGACGTCGGGGGTGCGTGTCCGTAGTTCCCCGAGCGCCCGCCGGGCCGCCCTCGGCGACACCGACACCGGTGCCACGGACCCGTTGGCCGGCAGTGCCGTCGAGTGGCCCGTCACCACGAGTTCCACGCCGTCCGGCGGGGCGACGTCGCCGTCGACCGGGGCGAAGACGGTCACGGCGTGGCCTCGGTCGGCCAGTCCGCGGGCGAGGCCGAGGACCTGTCCCTGGACGCCGCCCGGTCGGGACAGGCTGTAGGGGCACACGAGTGCCACGCGCAGCCCGCCCGTCCCCCGGGTACCTCCTGCCACGCCGGGGTCAGTCCATCAGGGAGCGACGCTGGCGACGCCGGCTCCACTTGACGCCGTACATGGCGTCGTCGGCCAGGCTCAGCAACTTCGACGGATCGGTGTCGGGATCGTCGACGAACACGCCCCCGACCGAGGCTTCGGCCACGAGGGTCCGGCTGTCTATGCGGTACGGACGGGCGAGCGCCGCCGAGATCCGACCGGAGATTCGGAGCATCTCCTCCTCGCCGCTCTCGATCTCGCACACGACGACGAATTCGTCGCCGCCCAGCCGGGCCACGGTGTCGGTCGGACGCACGATGGCGGACAGTCGTCGGGCCACCGCCACCAGCAGGTCGTCGCCCACGTCGTGGCCGAATTCGTCGTTGATGGTCTTGAAATCGTCGAGGTCGAGCAGGTACACCGCGATGCCCGGATGGTCGGGTTGGCCGCGCGATCCGTCGGGGGCGACGACGCCACGTTCGCCCCCGGAACCAGGAAGGTCCGCGAGCCCTTCGACCGCCTCGGCCATGCGGGCGGCCAGGAGTGTGCGGTTGGCCAGGCCGGTGAGTGGGTCGTGGTGGGCCAGGTCGGCCAGCCGCTCCTCGTTGCGCTTCTGCTCGGTCACGTCGTGCATGGCCACGACCGCTCCGAGCCTCCACCCGTCCTCGTCGACCAGTGCCTGCCCGTTGATGCGTACCTTGCGCGGCTCGCCGTCGTTCGGGGCCAGGATGATCTCGACGTTGTCGAGCCGCTCGCCCCCCATGGCGAGGAGGAGCGGGTTCTCCTCCGGCTCGATCGGCGTGCCGTCCAGATGGCGGAGCATCCGGGTTGACGGCACCCGTCCGATGGGTTCGACGGACGGGTCGAGGCCGTGCAGGCGTCGGGCTGCCGGGTTGAAGATGGTCAACCGACCCTTCGCATCACAGGCCACGATCCCCTCGTCGAGCGTGTCGAGGAGGACGCGCAGGAACTCCTCCTCCTGACGGAGTGCATAGGCCGCACGCCGGAATTCGGTGACATCGCTGAACGAGCCCACCGCCCCCACGACCGAGCCGTCTGTGCCGAGGATCGGCTGGGCGTTCACCCGCACCCATTCGGCGGCGGCGTCTCCCCGCCGGCGACCGATCACGGCGCCGACAACCCGACGTCCCCGCCGCAGTGCGACGAGCACCGGGTCGTCGTCGATGCCGAGGACCTCGCCGGTCTCGTCGAACACCTCGACACCCTGCCCACGCACTTCGCTCAGGAGCTCGGCGTACTCCCGCCCGAGCACCCGCACCCGCGGCGACCGGAACATCACCTCGAACGCCTCGTTGACCCGCACGATCGTGCCTGCGGCGTCCACCATCAGGATCCCGTCGGCCAGGGACTCGATCAGGGCGAGCTGGCGGCGGTCCACCTCGGCCGCCCGCTGCTCGAGCGCCTTGCGGGCGGTGATGTCGCGCAACGTGACCACCACGCCGCTGATCGGCCCGTCCAGATGGTTCGCAGCCGTCAGCTCGAGGTCGAGGCGTCGTCCGTCGGCCCGAGCAGTGCACAATTCGAGCGCCACCGACAGCCGGCGGCCTGCGACCAGGTCGTCGAACAGGACCCGGGCCTCGGGCGCGTTCTCGGGAACGAGGACCCCGAAAGCGTCACGCCCGACGAGATCGCGCACGTCCCGACCGAAGAGCCGCTCGGCGGAGGCACTGACGAACACGAACCTGCCCTCGGCCGAGACGATGGCGACCACGTCCGCCTCGTGCAGCGCCGTGGTCCGCAGTAGCGGTCCGCCGGCGAAGGGCAGCGTCGAGCCGTGGTCGGTGCCGTGGTCGGTGCCGTCGGGGCGTCCGTGGCCCGATGGCCCGACACCGTTGCCGTTGGCGGTGCGGTTGTCGTTGGCGGTCCCATTGCCGTTGGTGGTGCCGTTGCGACCGCCCATGAGGTCGGCGATGACGTTGGCCTCGGTCCCGCCGCGCCGTTCGCCGTCGGCCGCGGTCCCGTTGGATCCGAGGTCCAGCTCGGGCACCGGCAGCGAACGTGGTGGGGCCGCCGCGGCCGGGGGGACGTCGGCGTCACCCGGGCGACGGGTGCGCCGGGTACGCCGGGAGCGCGGGACCCAGCTCATGCCACGGCTCCTGTGGCCGGCGCCGGATCCCGTCGCACCTCCCGGGCGTCCTCCTGCTCGGGACGATCGGAGAGCCACAACGGCTGGAAGACGTGCCACTGCTCGGGCGCCCGGCGGATCAGGACCTCCAGGCGCGTGGCGATCTCCTGCGTCACCCGGGCGACGTCGGCGCGCAGCGACGCGGTGCGGGTGGTGTCGAGCGGCGGATCGACCAGCGCCCGGTGATCGCGTCCCGGTCCGCTGTAGACGGCACCGGTGCACAAGGTGGCACCGGTGCGTAGGGCGAGGGTGGCCGGGCCCGCCGGCATGGTCGTCCGCTCGCCGAAGAATTCCACCTCGATGCCGGTGCCCTCGATATCGCGGTCGCACAGCAGGCCGACGAGCTTCCCGGCCCGCAGCGCCGCGAGCAGCGTCCCGCCCGAGTGCCTGTCGAGCGGCACGATGTTGAGCCCCATCGCCGCCCGCTGGCCGACGAAGTAGTCGAAGAGCTCGGGTGGTTCGATGCGCTCCGCCACCGCGGTCATGGGAAGCCCCTGGGTGGCGAGGAAGGCGCCCCCGTACTCCCAGCTTCCGATGTGGGGCAGTGCCAGGATGCAGCCCTTGCCCGTGGCCACCCCGTCGTGGAGGTGGTGGAGGCCGTCCACCACCACGTGCCGGGCGACCTCCTCCGGATCGATGTCGGGCAGCCTCGCCCCTTCGACCCAGTAGCGGGCGTACTCCCGGAACGATCGGCGGGCCCAGAGGTCGAGCACGACCGCATCGTCGGCACCGGCACCCAGGACCCGGGCGAGGTTGGCCGCGACCTGTGTACGTTGCTCGTGGCGGACACGGAAGAGGACCTCGCCGACCACGTTCCCGAGGCCCAGGGCGACGGGCTCGGGGAGCGCGGCGATGCAACGCGCGAGTGTCGTGTACGTCCGGAAGACGGCCTGCCCCTTGTCCACCGCGCGTCAGTCCCGGCCGAAGTCGGTGCGTCGCTCAGCCATGGCGACGGCCGGTCCGCTGGCGGGTGCCGGTGCGGGCCTGTCGGGCCCTCCAGGTCCTGCCGGACCGACTCGAGAGTTCACCCTGCCGCCGTGCCCGCCAACGGGATGCCGAGGTCGACCCGGTGCGGCCGGGCGACCGGATCGCACCGCGGCCCGAGGCCCGCGTCCCCGCTCGGGTACGCCGCGCCCGTCGGGCGGTGCTCGATGCAGGCGCCTCGGCGAGGCGCCACACCTTCACGAACCGACCGACCGCGGTGGCCGCGGTCAGGGCGAACATGACCCAAAGCACGGGGACCAGGAACGCAGCCGTGAGGAAGCCGACACCCAGCAGGATCATGCGCTCGGCCCGTTCCATGAGCCCCCCCTTGGCGCTGATCCCGAGCGACTCGGCCTTGGCCCGCTGGTACGAGACCAGCGATGTGACGGCCAGGACGGCGAACGGAAGGAGGACCAGATGTCCGGGGTGGGTGGACACGAGGTACCACGCGATGCCGCCGAGGATCAGGGCGTCCGCAACGCGGTCGGTGACCGAGTCGAAGAAGGCACCCCGCACCGAAGACGTCCCCGAGGCCTTTGCCACGGGACCGTCGAGGAGGTCGTGCATCCCGGTCAGGATGAGGAGCACCAGGGCGAGGTGGAGGTGCCCGGTGGCGACCGCCACTGCGGTTGCCGCCGCCGAGACGAGCCCGGTGGCGGTCAGCACGTCAGCGGAGATGCCGACCTGCTGCAGTTTGCGACCGACCGGTCCGGTGCCCCGATCCACCGTGTCGCGCCATCGCCCGTCGAACATGAACGCTCCTTGAGAAGTTCCCTCAAGACTACCACCTGCTAACTCCAGGCAGCGGTTGCGGTCGTGACGGGGAACATCCAGGTCAGGGGGGTCGTGACTGCCCCCTCGGCAGGCGAGCGGCCGGATCCGGGTCCGATTCGGATCGGGGTCCGGCCCCACCGGTAGGCCGCAGTCGGGACAACCGCCGCCGCGGGGAAGGCCACGTCCTCCCCGGGGCGCGACACGCGGTCGTTCCGTAGCGTGCGGACCCTGGTCAGGCTCCTCCGTCCGCCGGGCGGTCCGCCGGCCAGGCCGCCGTCAGCCGTTCCCAACTCGAAGCCAACGTCTCGGGAAGCACCCGGGTGTCGGCCACCGCGGTCATGAAATTGGTGTCGCCCCGCCAGCGGGGGACGGCGTGGAGGTGCAAGTGCCGAGGGATGCCGGCGCCGGCCGCCTCGCCGAGGTTCGCCCCCAGGTTGATCCCCTCGGGCGCATAGGCCGCCTCGAGGGCGGCGACCCCCGCCCGGGCCGCGGACCACAGCTCGGCGGCCTCGTCGTCGGCCAGGTCGCCGAGAGATCCCACGTGGCGCACGGGCACGGCCATCAGGTGGCCGCTCGCGTACGGGAAGGCATTGAGGACGACGAGGACCGACTGCCCGGACCACAGGACGCCGTTGGCCGCCGACGGCGGCCCGCTCGCCGCGATCCGGCAGAAGACGCACTGTCCGGGGTCGTCGGCCGACCGTTCGGGCGATGCCGACCCGCGGTCGTGCGGATCCCCACCCGAACCGGACACGTACGCCGTTCGCCATCCGGCCCACAGGCGATCGAGGCTCATCGGCCCGCTCCTCGGGACGTGCGGTGTACCGGGGAGCGGTCGGTGACCCGGACCGTCGTCCGCTCCATCAACCGGCCACCCACCCGGCCGCCCACGCACCTGGCGGCCACCCGGACGCCCACCCGGTCCGTCACTCGTCGGCGTCCGGCTCGGGGTTGGTCCGTTCGTCGATCTCGCGGCGGAGGGCCTCGGTGAAGTCCTCCACCCGGACGCCACGCTCGGGCCGGGCACTCCCCCGCCGGTTCACCCCGACGGTGCCGGCCGCGACATCGTCGTCGCCGACCACCAGGACATAGGGGAGCTTCTCGAGCTTGGCCCGGCGGATCCGGGCGCCGAGCGGCTCGTCGGCCGGGTCCACGCTGACCCGGACCCCGAGGGAGCGCAGCCCGGCAGCCACGCCCTCGGCATACCCCTGGTGGTCGTCGCGCACGCCGAGCACCCGGACCTGCTCGGGCGAGAGCCACGTCGGCAACGCGCCGGCGTAGTGCTCGACCAGGATGGCGAAGAACCGCTCGATGGACCCGAACAGCGCCCGGTGGAGCATGATCGGTCGGTGCCGGGCGTTGTCGGCCCCTACGTACTCGAGCCCGAACCGTTCCGGATGGTTGAAGTCGCACTGGATGGTGCTGAGCTGCCACGTCCGGCCGATGGCGTCCCGGACGTCGATGTCGATCTTCGGACCGTAGAAGGCGGCGTCACCTTCCTTCACCTCGTAGGGAAGTCCGCTGCGGTCGAGCGCGAGCCGCAGTGCCTCGGTGGCCTGCTCCCAGATCTCGTCGCTGCCGACGTACTTCTCCGGGTCCTTGGTCGAGAGGTTGGCGGTGAACTCGGTGAACCCGAACGCGGTCAGCACGCTCATGACGAAGCCGAGCAGTGAGCCGATCTCTTCCTGGAGCTGGTCCTCGGTGCAGTAGATGTGGCTGTCGTCCTGGGTGAAGCCCCGGATCCGCATCAAGCCGTGGAGGGTGCCGGCCCGCTCGTAGCGGTAGACGGTGCCGAGCTCGAACAGGCGGAGTGGCAGCTCGCGGTAGCTGCGCTGGCGGCTGGCGTAGATCAGGCAGTGCATCGGGCAGTTCATGGGCTTCGGGTAGTAGGTCCCGTTGTCCATCTCCATGGGCGGGTACATCCCGTCCTTGTAGAAGCCGAGGTGGCCGGACGTCTCGAACAGGTGGGCGTTGGCCAGATGCGGCGTGACCACGAACTCGTACCCGCCGGAGGCGTGGCGCTCCCGGCTGTAGTCCTCCATCAGCTTGCGGACGATGCCGCCCTTCGGGTGCCACACGGCGAGCCCGCCGCCCAGCTCGTGCGGGAAGCTGAACAGGTCGAGTTCGACCCCGAGCTTGCGGTGATCGCGCTTCTCGGCCTCGGCCAGGCGGTGCAGGTGTCCGGCCAGCGCCTCCTCGGACTCCCAGGCCGTGCCGTAGATTCGCTGCAGCTGCTGGCGCTTCTCGTCGCCCCGCCAGTAGGCCCCGGCCACCCGCATGAGCGCGAAGTGCCCGAGCTTGGACGTCGAGGGGACGTGGGGCCCGCGGCACAGGTCGGTGAAGGCCGGCGAGTTCCAGTAGGTCGAGACCCCGTGCTCGGCGACCCCCTCGGTCGCGGCGTCGACCTCGTCCTGGCCGACCCCGACCGCCTCGATGATCTCGCGTTTGAACGGCTGGTCGCCGAAGAGCTCGAGGCCCTCCTCGATGGTGTGCTCGTGCCGGACGAACGGCTGGCCCTCGGCCATGACGGCCCGCATCTCGGCGTCGATCCGCTCGAGGTCGTCGTCGGTGAAGTGGGCCCCGCCCGGCAGTTCGAAGTCGTAGTAGAAGCCGTCCTCGATGACCGGCCCGATGGCGAAGTGGGCGCCGGGCCACAACCGCAGGACGGCCTGGGCCAGTACGTGGGCGGTCGAGTGGCGCAGTACCTCTCGGCCGAGCGGCGTGGTGGCGGTCACGACGGTCACCTCGGCGCCGTCGGGAAGGGTGCGCGACAGGTCCACCGGGATGCCGTCGAAGGTTGCGGCCACGGCCGCCTTGGCCAACCGCGGTCCGATCGACTCGGCGAACTCGAGGGCCGTGGTGCCCGGCTCGAACTCCTTGGTGCTTCCGTCGGGGAGTCGGACGGTGACGCCTGCCATGGATGGTGCCTTTCGTTGACGCGGTGCTCGGTGGTGCGGCTCGTGACGGGTGGAACGGGTCCGACCGCCGGACCCGCCGGCGGATCGCATCCGGTCACGGGCCCCGGACGGCGCGGGTCAGCTACAGGGTAACGCCCAGGAGTGCCGCCCCCCGGACGACGGAGCGACCCAGGGAGGCCTCGTCGTCGAGGGCGGCCAGGGCACCCGGCGTGTCGAGGTCGTCATCGAGGAACGCCCGCACACGCCACAGCCCGTCCTCGTCCGAGCCGAGCGCATCGGCCCCCGGATCCCCCGGGGTCGCCCGGGTCACCGGGGCTGCCGGGCCAGCCGCGGCGCGCCACGCCGCCAGCCGCGCGTCGGCCTCGACCAGGTCCCGGTCGGTCCACTCCCAGTCGTGGCGGTAGTGGTGCGACAGCAGGGCGAGTCGGACCACGGCGGGCTCCCACTCCTTCAGCAGGTCCCCGACGAAGACGAGATTGCCCAACGACTTCGACATCTTGGTGCCCTCGAGGCCGACGAGCCCGACGTGGAGCCAGTGCCGTACGAACGGGACCCCGGTGACCGCCTCGGACTGCGCCGTCTCGCACTCGTGGTGGGGGAAGACCAGGTCGCGGCCGCCGCCGTGGACGTCGATCGTCTCGCCCAGCTCGCGGAGCACGAGCGCCGAGCACTCGATGTGCCATCCCGGCCGGCCCGGGCCCCAGCGCGACTCCCACGACGGCTCGTCTGGGAGTGACGGCTGCCACAGCACGAAATCGAGCGGGTGCCGCTTGTTCGGGTCGCCCGGGTTCCCGCCGTGGTCGGCGGCCAGTGCCAGCATGGTGGCGCTGTCGTAGTGGCTGAGTTCGCCGAAGTGGGGGAACGTCGTGACGTCGAAGTAGACGCCGCCGCCGGACTGGTAGGCGTTCCCCGAGTCGAGCACCGCTCCGACGAGGGTGAGGATCTCGGCGATGGCCGACGTCGCCCGGGGCTCGGACCAGGCGGGGATGAGGCCGAGGGCGTCCATGTCCCGGTCGAACCGGGCGATCTCCTCGGCGGCCAGGTCGAGGTAGTGGACCCCGAGCTCCCGGGCCTTGCGCAGGATGTCGTCGTCGACGTCGGTGACGTTGCGGACGCACCGCGTCTCGTGGCCGAGGTCGCGCAGGCGACGTTGGAGGATGTCGAAGGTGAGGTACACCTGCGCGTGGCCCAGGTGGGCCGAGTCGTACGGGGTGATCCCGCACGAGTAGAGGGTCACGAGCTCGTCCGGCTCGAACGGGACGACCTCCCGGCGGGCGGTGTCGTAGAGGTGGATCACGCGACGACTGCTCGGGCGCTCACGCCTCGGGGAACCCGGCCAACTGCACCGCGGCGTGGACCTTGTGGCGGATGTTCACCGTGATGAGCACCGCCGTGAACGCCTCGATCGCCGCCGCCTGGGACAGGCTCCCGGCGTCGATCCCCCGGAGCCCGTCGATGCGGTCGACCAGCGCCACCGTCGCCTCACTCGCCTCGGGGTGGTCCGAGCACACCAGGACGTCCGCCGACATGGCCGCGTCCAGCTTCTCCATCTGCGAGGCGGGCAGGTGGTGGAACGACGCCGACACCAGCGACCTCGGGAGCACCGCCTGGAGTGTGGCCGCCACCGACCCGCGGGGCGGCATCAGGGCCAGGAACTCCCGACCTTCCTTGACCAGGGCGTTCGCCATCGAGACCACGACCTTGCCGGCCAGTGCGCCGGCCAGCGGCCGGACCGTGGCCACGGCTCCGTCCCAGGGGGTCGCCATGACCACCAGGTCCGCGTCGGCGCACTCCTCGTTCGAGGCACCGGTCACGGCGAGGGCGCGGTCGGGCCACGCGCCGACCAGCCCGGCGGCCACGCCGACGGCCCGATCGGCGTCGCGCGACCCCAGGACGACATCGTCGCCCGCCGCCGCCAGCCGCACGGCCAGGCCCCGCCCTGCCGGGCCCGTTCCCCCAAGGATTCCGATTCGCATTGCCGCTACCCTACGCGCACGGCCTCGCGGACCCGACACGTCCGCTGCCGGCCGGCCCCGGTCGGGCGCCACGGGTCGACGTCCCGGGCGGGTCCCGGCAGTACCCTGTCGGCGCATGGGACTCCTCGACGGCAAGCGCATCCTCGTCACCGGCGTGTTGACCGACGCGTCGCTCGCCTTCGCCGTGGCCCGAACGGCGCAGCAGGAGGGCGCGGAGGTCGTGCTCAGCGGCGCCGGGCGGGGTCTCTCGCTCACCCGGCGCACGGCCCGCAAGCTGCCGGTGGAGGCCGAGGTCCTCGAGATCGACGTCACCGAGCCCCCGCAGTTGGCCGACGCCGCGGCGTCCCTCGGCCAACGGTGGGACCGGCTCGACGGTCTGGTGCACGCCATCGGCTACGCCCCGCCCGAGTGCCTCGGCGGGGACATCTTCCGCGCCGACTGGGAGCAGGTCCAGGTCGCGCTCCACGTCTCGGCCTACTCCCTCAAGGCCCTGGTCGAGGCGTTCCGGCCGATGCTGGTGGCTGCCGGGTCCGACGGACGGCCCGGCGCCTCGGTGGTCGGTCTCGACTTCGACGCCACGGTGGCCTGGCCCGTCTACGACTGGATGGGCGTATCGAAGGCCGCCCTCGAGTCGCTCGCCCGCTACCTGGCCCGGGACCTGGGCGCCGACCGGGTCCGGGTGAACCTGGTGGCCGCCGGTCCCGTCAAGACCATGGCGGCCAAGTCGATCCCCGGATTCGCAGCCTTCGAGGACACCTGGGCGGACCGCGCCCCTCTGGGGTGGGACGTCCTCGACACCGACGTGGTGGCCCGGGCGTGCCTGGCCCTGCTGTCCGACCTGCTGCCCATGACCACCGGGGAGATCCTCCACGTCGACGGCGGCGTCCACGCCATGGGTGCCTGAGCGCGCACCCCTCCCCGACCGTCCGCCCGAATCCGACCGGAGGCATCGTGCCCACCCCCGAAGAACTGCGCCTGGCCGTCGACCGCTACGTGACCGCCGTCAACGGGCGGAACCCGGACGCCATCGCCGGACTGTTCACCGAGGACGCCGTCCAGGCCGACCCGGCGTCGGCGCCGCCCAACATCGGGCGGGCGGCGATCGCCTCGTTCTTTGGCGACGGAATCGCGGCCAGCGAGTCCTGGACGTTCTCCGCCGATGACGTCCACACCTGCGCCTCCACGGTCGCCATCGACTTCTCGATCTCCGTCCGACTGGGCGGGGGGACGATGCGGATCCGCGGCATCGAGGTGTTCGAGGCGTCCGACGACGGTCGGTTCGCGTCGGCCCACGCCTACTGGGACGACGCCGACGTGTCGTTCACCTGACCACCGGCTCGCACACCGGAACGGCGCGCCGCTCGGCGCCGGCGCCCACCGG
>Ga0307372_10012428_pt1 | contig 11159 bp, 12 predicted proteins | sample OX1MG_FD_202533 | JGI IMG/M metagenome (GOLD analysis project Ga0307372, IMG submission 202533) | Soil microbial communities from Risofladan, Vaasa, Finland - OX-1 | ecosystem: Environmental > Terrestrial > Soil > Coastal area > Acid sulfate soil | place: Finland: Risofladan, Vaasa | collected...
AGATTGCCGTTGTGAGGAAGAACAAGCAGGGAAAGGTCATCTCGCGCAAGTGCGCTCTGCCGAACCTGTCGATCACGCCCGTGTTCAGGGCCGACGGCTCGGGCACGTCGTACATCACGTCGGACTATCTCAACGCGACCAACGGTGCGAACTACAAGACTCCTTCAGGTACCGAGGTCTATCCGAACACGACGTTCAACCAGGGCCAGTTGCCATCCAACGCCCTCGGCGGGATTGGGAACCCCGGCGTAGCGAGCGACATCACGTCCAAGGTTGGGACCATCGGTTACGTCGAGTACGCGTTCGTGCTCACGGCCAAGGCCACCGGGTCTCCGGTCTCCACGGCGCGCGTCATCAACGCCAAGCACCAGGCGGTGGCAATCAGCCCGCAGAGCGTTGCCGCCGATGCGTCAGCATTCTCGTCAACTCCACCGACGGAGTCCTCCGACGGTTCAGTGCACAGCTTCTCCATCGTGAACGGCAAACAAACTGGCGACTACCCCATCGCCGGGTATAGCTGGGCCATCCTGCGCCAGGACTGGAACGGCCTTGGCACCGTGGGTTCGGTTTCCGCGTCGCTCAACGCCGAAAGGCTGGTGGCGAAGTTCTTGGACTGGTGCGTCCTCACCAAGGGCGGACAGATTGTCGCCAAGAACAATGGCTATGTGGTTCTGCCTCCCTACGTCTCGGCGCTGGCTGAGGCTCAGATCGCGTCGCTGAAGTACAACGGCGCATCGCTGAGCCTGAGCTAAACGGTCCGGGTCGAAGGACAACTTCATGCCGATCGTCGTCGACGCGGACCGACCGGCACAAGGGCCCGACGTGGCCGAACGGATTCACCGTTCGGCCACGTCGGATCGTCCGTTCCGTTACACCCTCAGGGCGGTGGCCGCGCTCTTTGGGGCAGTCGTCGTTCTGTTCGCCTGGAGCATCGTCAAGACGGCCTGGCCGGCGATCCGCACGTACGGCTTCCATTTGGTCACTGGGAGTACCTGGGTCGCCGGAGGCGGTCCGTACGGCGCTCTGCCCCTGATCGTTGACACGCTGTCGACCACCTGCATCGCGCTGCTCTTCGCGATACCCGTCGGCCTGGCTACCGCGTTGTCTCTCCAGTTCATCGTCCCTCAGCGCTTGAGGGCCCCGTCGGCGTCGTTGGTCGAACTGCTCGCCGCCGTTCCCTCCGTCGTGTACGGCTTGTGGGGAATCGCGGTGATGGTTCCGTTCTTCATCAAGACTCTTGAGCCATTTCTCTCGCACGTGACCGGTGGACACTGGCCCTTTAGCGGGCCCCAACAAGGATTCAGCATTCTCCTCGCGGGAGTGGTCCTGGCCATCATGATCCTTCCGACCATCGTTGCGGTTTCGCGCGACGTACTCGCCACCGTGCCCACCGACCTCATTGAGGGGGCGTTGTCCCTCGGCGCGACGCGCAGCCAGGTGCTGCTGCGCGTGGTACTGCCGAGTGCCCGCACGGGAATCCTGGGCGCGATCGCGCTGGGAACGGGCCGGGCGCTGGGTGAGACCATCGCGGTGGCGATGGTGATCGGATCCAATGCGCAGATTCCGCACTCGCTGTTCTCCTCAGGCGCGACCCTGGCCTCGGTCATCGCGGTTGAGTTCGGCAACTCCGTGGGAACTGAAGGCGGAGCGCTCGCCGCGCTGGCCCTCATGCTCATGATCATCACGGGTGCAGTGAACTTCGGTGCTCGGGCGCTCACACGCCGGGCAGGAGCACATGCATGACGAGCATCATTGCCGACCTCCCGCCCGACCCGATTCTTGAGCGGCGCCAGCAGATCCAGTCGCTGGCGTCGCGCAGCATCGGGCGGCGGTCCCTCGTATCCAAGACCGTCCTCATCAGTCTCGTTGTCGGTCTCGTCATTGCGGTGATACCCCTAGTGACCGTGATCGCGGCGCTCATCGGCAAAGGTGCGAGGTTCATCGGTTGGCAGTTCCTCACGGGACTGCCCCATCTGCCGAGCCTGGTACACCTCAACGACGTGGGCGGCATCCGGAACGCGATCGTCGCGACGTTGGTCATCGACCTACTCGCGGGCTTGGCGGCCATCCCCGTCGGGGTCATCGTCGGTCTCTATCTCGCGAGCACTGCCTCACGGACCTCCAACGCTCTTCGCACGATCGTCGAGATGATGATCGGGATGCCGTCCATCCTCTTGGGCGTCTTCGCGTACGAATATCTCGTGACGAGAATGAAGTCATATTCAGGCTTGGCGGCGATAGTGGCCTTGTCCATACTGATGGTCCCGGTCATCGCCAAGGCGGCCGAGTTGGCGTTTCGTTCGGTGCCTACCAACCTGCGCGAGGCCGCGCTGGCCCTCGGCGCGCGCGAGTCACGCGTGGCCCGCAAGGTCGTGATTCCGACAGCGCTACCCGGCGTGATCACTGGTGTACTCCTGGCCTTCGCTCGCGCCGTCGGCGAAACGGCGCCCATACTTCTGGTCGTCGGACCGACCGTTTCGACGATCTTCAACTCCAATCCGATGCATCCGATGACGCCACTGCCGCTGCTGATCTACGGGTACTCGTTTTCTGAGTACCCTAGCCAGCGGGCCGCGGCGTGGGGGGTGGCACTGACCCTGGTGTTCATTGTCGTGGCTCTCACGACAGCGAGTCGCTTCATCTCGACCAGAATGAGAAGGGAACGACGAAGCTGATGGATTCGACCGAGATGAGAGAGGGCGTTCCGATGGTTGCCTCGACCCAGGCGGTGCTCACGAAGACGGCGATGAGCCTTAAGGACGTGGCCGTGTCGTTCAAGGGTCGTACCGCCGTGCGCGACGTGACATTCGACGTCCAGGTCAATCGGGTGACGTCGCTCATCGGACCATCGGGATCGGGCAAGACGACTCTTCTGCGCGCGCTCAACCGGCTCCACGACCTGACGAAGGGCGCTGTTGTTACGGGGGACATCACGCTCGGAGACATCAACGTCTACAAAGGGAATATCCCCCCCACGCTTCTGCGGAGTCGAATCGGCATGGTGTTCCAGCGTCCGAATCCATTCCCGACGATGTCGATCTACGACAACGTCGTCTCCGGGCTGCGCTTCAACGGCATCAAGAAGAAGTCGCTGCTCGATGACGCCGCCGAGTCGGCCTTGATCGCGGCGAACCTGTGGGACAGCGTCACCACGAGGATGAAGGCGCACGCCGTCACGCTCTCGGGTGGCGAGCAGCAACGCCTGTGCATCGCGCGCGCTCTAGCCGTCGAGCCCGAGATCCTCCTCATGGACGAGCCGACGTCCTCGCTCGATCCGATCTCGACCCAGGCGATTGAATCGCTGATGGGCGAGTTGAAGAACCGCGTGACGATCATGATCGTCACGCACAACATGCAACAGGCGCTGCGGGTCTCGGACGACTGTGCGTTCCTACTCATGGGTTCGGATCGCGCCGGCGAGCTGATCGAATTCGGTTCGACCCAGAAGATCTTCCACGACCCCGCTGACCCGCGCACCCTCGACTACATCCAGGGCCGCTTCGGCTGAGCGCCGCCGCGTCGCGCTCGTGGCAGACTGACCGCGGCGCGACGAGGGAGACAGGGTGGATCAGGAGTTGTGGCGAGCGTCCACGGTGACGCTCACCTCCTTGATTCGCGATCGCTATGTGTGCTGACGCCCATCGACCCGCGGACGTGACCCTTCGGGTTCGCCCCATGGAGCGCGGCGACGTCGCGGCGGCCGCCCGCCTCGTCGCGGCCGGAACGCTCGCGACGGGCGCCGAGAACGTCGACCGCGAGGACGTGTACTGGTCCGCCGTGCTCGAGACGCGCGCCCGGCGCGGCGAGGTCCTGGTCGCCGAAGCCGCGGGTGAGGTGGTCGGCGTGACTCAGGTTCTCATCTTCCAGCACTTCCAGCACACCGGCGGGTGGTGCGCGGAGCTCGAGAGCGTCCACGTGCGTGATGACTTTCGCAGTCGCGGTGTCGGATCGGCGCTGTTGGCCGCGGCCGAGTCGGTGGCGCGCGAGCGAGGCTGCTACCGGATGCAGCTGACCAGCCGCAATGTGCGAACCGACGCGCACCGCTTCTACGTCGCCAACGGCTACGACCAGAACAGCCAGGGATTCAAGAAGCTGCTAGTCGAGTAATACCTCGCGCAGGCCCCCGTCGTCGACGTCGAAGACGAACCCACGGATGTCGGTGTTGTCCACGAACGGCGAGGCGGACAGCGTGCGCAACGTGGCGCGGACGTCGGCGTCGACGTCGCGAAAGGCGCCGAGTCGAAAGGGCGGGCGCTGGCCAATCGTGGCCTCGAGCTCGGCCGCCAGGTCCTCCTCCTCGAAGCCCTCGAGACCGCACCGGGTGTGGTGGATCACCATGACGGAGCGCGTGGAGAGCAGACGCTGGCTCAAGAGAAGCGACCGGATCGCGTCGTCGCTCGCCAGTCCGCCGGCGTTACGGATGACGTGCACCTCTCCGAGGTCCAGGCCCAACGCCCCGAACAGGTCGAGGCGCGAGTCCATGCAGGTGAGCACGGCGAGGTGACGGCGCGGCGACGTGGCCAGAACCCGGTGGCCGTGTCCTTCAACGTAGGCGCGGTTGTTGGCCACCAAGTCGTCGATCTCGTTCACCAAGTCATCCTAGGAAATGGGACCTGAGTCCCGGTGGTCCGCGCCGCGGTGTTCGCTACGCTCGCGAACGGAGGTGGGTATGGACCACATGGACGTCATTCGAGAAGAGTTGCGAGAGCCGTCGGTGGAGTTGCGTCGCATGATCCCCGACGTGATGCGCGGTCACGCCGACATGTCCAGCGCAGCGACGGCGCCCGGTGAGCTGTCGGGCATGGTGAAGGAACTCATCGCGGTGGCGATCTCGGTGACTCGAGAGTGCGACGGCTGCATCGTCGCGCACACGCGCGGCGCGCTGCGCACCGGGGCGACCCGCCAGCAGCTGGCCGAAGCGCTCGGCGTCGCGATATCGATGAACGGTGGCCCCGGGACGGTCTGGGCTCCGCGCGCGCTACGCGCCTACGACGAAGCAGTGGCGGCGCGCCAGTCGACCTGACGCGAGGCTAGGAGAAACTGTACGGAAGTGACTTGATGCCGTTGATGAAGCTCGACAGGAGTTGGGCAGGCTCGGCGGTGGCGCGGATGGACGGCGAGCGCGCGAGGAGCTGACGCCACAACACGCCGATCTCGCGACGCGCCAAGTGGGCGCCCAGGCAAAAATGAGGGCCTGGCGCACCGAAACCGTAGTGGTCGTTGGGGCTGCGACCCACGTCGAAGACGAACGGGTCGGCGAAGACGTCCTCGTCACGATTGGCCGAGCAGTAATAGAGGAGTACCTTGTCGCCGGCCTCGAGATCGACGCCCGAGAGGGTGTAGTTCGTCGCCAAAGTGCGGCGCATCCAGGTAACCGGTGACGCCCACCGGACAATCTCTTCGACCGCGGTGGCGGCGAGTGAGTCAAAATCGGCGACCAGGCGTGACTGTTGATCCGGGTGTTCGGTGAGCGCCCAGAGCGTGTGGGCGAGCGCGGTCCGGGTGGTCTCGTTGCCGGCGACGACCAACAGAACGAAGAAGGACGCGAGCTCCTGGTGCGTCAGGCGCTCCGACTCAATCTCGGCGTTGACGAGGGCGCTCGTGATGTCCTCGCCCGGACTCGCTCGCCGTTGCGCGCCTAGCTCGTCCATGAGACCCGAAAGGGTGACGCCGGCGTCGAGGACGGCGAGGACCGAGTCCTGTCCCTCGGGCACGAGATCGGGATCTCCCATGGAGAGGATCACGTTGGAGCAGCGAAGGACCGTGGCGAACTCGCTCGGGGGAACGCCCATCATCTCGCAGACAATCTGCAGGGGTAGCGGCGCCGCGAGGTCGGTGACGAAGTCGCCGGACCCGCTGGACATCGCCTTCGTGATGAGCTCGTCGGCGACCCGCTCGACCGCATCCTCGATGGCGCGCAGGTTGCGCGCGCTGAACGCCGCCGAGACGATTCGTCGGAGCCGTGCGTGCTTGGGATTGTCGGTCGAGATCATTCCGGAGAAGTACTCGACCATCTCGGGGGGCAGGTCCAGGATCGACACGGTGCCGGGACCGGAGAGGAAGATCTCCGGGTGGCGCGACGCGGTGGCGATGTCGCGGTGGCGCGTCAGTGCGTAGTACCCGCGCCCCTTGGGAAAGTCCACCGAGGTCCCCTCAATCACGGGATCCTCGAAGAAGGCGATCGGTCGCCCACGGCGAAGGGCCGCGAAGCCGGCCTCTCGATCGGCGTAGGGGCGGCGCCAGAAATCGAGGTCCGTGAGGTCGACGTCGTCGGCGCTCCAGGCCGTCACGGGCTCCACGGCCACGACACTACTGAGCGCCGCCGTCACAGTCGCGCCCGCGCGCGGCAGACTAGAGGGGTGTCTGAGATCTCCGACGGGGAACGTTCGCAACGCCTCGCGGCCCTGACCGCCCTGATCGACCTAATGCGTCCGGCCGTCCAGTCCGACGGCGGCGACCTGGTCCTGGTGCGCGCCGACGTGGAGACCGGGGTGGTCGAGGTTCAGCTGCAGGGGGCGTGTTCGAGTTGCGCGATCTCCTCGAGCACGTTGCAGGGTGGGGTGGAGCGGATCCTCACCGACCGCCTGGACTGGGTGACCGAAGTCCTCGGCGGGGTCGACGACTCCCTGGACCCCGAGGACTCCATGGCCATGGGTTCCGGCGGCTACGTCCCGAGGTACCGCGAGCTGTAAGCCACATTTGATGTCCGAATCGATTCGCCGTACGGTATTATTTAGTTAGGTGAACTAATGGATACCTCAGTCGACCACGAAACTGCCGCGCGCTTACGTCGCGCGGTGACACGGCTCAATCGGCGCCTTCGTACCTCAGCCCTTGGCGGCATCTCACCAGCCCAGGCCTCGATGCTGGCGTCGATCGAAAACCTGGACGGTCCGACGTTGGGCGAACTCGCCACGGCCGAGCAGATCCAACCTCCCTCGGTGACGCGCATTGTCCAGGCCATGGAGGAAGCGGGCTACGTCGAGTGTTCGACCGACCCCGATGATCGACGCAGCACTCGAGTGCGCATCACCGCGTCGGGGCGTCGTGAACTCTCCACCATTCGCCACCGCAAGACCGAGTTCCTCGAGCGAACGCTGCTCACTCTCTCGGACGCCGAGCGCCGCAAGGCAATCGAGCTCGTCACCATGCTCGAGCGCTTCGTGGACGAGCCGTGAGCGCCGCGCGCCGGTTTTCGTCGCGAACCTTCGCGGCGCTGAGCGTCCGCAACTTCCGGCTCTACTTCGTCGGCCAGCTCATCTCGGTATCGGGAACGTGGATGCAGTCAGTGGCCCAGGGGTGGCTGATCCTTCAGTTGACGGGATCCTCGGTCGAGTTGGGCGTGGCCATCGCCCTGCAGTACGTGCCCATGCTGCTCTTCGGGTCGTACGGGGGTCTCATTGCCGACCGCCACGAGAAGCGGCGCATCCTGTACATCACACAGTCCTGCGCGGGAGTGTTGGCCCTCGTCCTTGGGCTGCTCGTCACGACCGGTCACGTCACGGTCACGAGGGTGTGGATCCTCGCCGCGTTGCTAGGTGTGGTGAACCTCTTCGACGTCCCGGCGCGCCAGGCGTTCGTCCAAGAGATGGTCGGTCGTGACCTCATCACCAACGCGGTCAGCCTGAACAGCGTCCTCATGAACTCGGGCCGGGTCATTGGGCCGAGCATCGCCGCCGGCTTCATCGCGCTCGCGGGCACGGCGGTGTGCTTCTACGCCAACGCTGCCTCGTACGTCGGTGTTCTGGTGGCGCTGCTCATGATGCGCGGGAGCGAGTTCCTCCCCATGGCCACGGTGCAGCGACAACGAGGACAGCTGCGCCAGGGCCTTCGCTACGTGATGGCCAATCCCGAACTGCGCAACGTGATTGCGGCGATCGCCGTCGTAGGGACTTTCGCCTTCAACTTCACGGTGACCCTGCCGTTGCTGTCGCGAACGACCTTTCACGAGGTCACCGCCACGCACTACGGAATCCTCATGGGCGCGATGGGCGTCGGTGCCGTGACGGGCGGACTGTTCGTTGCCCACCGTTCGCGGCCCACCCTGACCTTGCTCATGTCGCTGGCCCTGGGCTTTGGCGCTTTCATGGCCAGCGTCGCGCTCGCGCCCAGCATCATCTGGGCCGAGATCCTGCTGGTGCCCACCGGCGCGTTCTCGGTGGCCTTCATGGCGACGGCCAACGCGACCCTTCAACTGAACTCGAGCCAGGAGCAGCGCGGACGCGTCATGAGTCTGTACGCGATGGCCTTCCTCGGGACCACCCCCATCGGCGCCCCGCTCATGGGACTCATCATCGGGGCGAGCAATCCCCGAATCGGCCTGTTGGTGGGCGCGGCCCTCACCGTCGCGACCGGAGCGGCACTCGCGCTGACGTGGGCCCGTGCGCGGTCGGCCGTGGCCGCACCGACACAAAGTCACGCCTGAGCTAAGGGCCGACCGACCAACACCACATCCCCAAATCGAGCCCGCTGCTCGGTAACTATGAGGTCTAGATAATTCCAAGGCTCTCTGATAGGTTGCCATTCAACCTGGCCGGAGTGGCTGGGATCGACCGGGGGGTTTTGACATGTCTGATTCGGGCACCGTGGGGAGCATGAGCGAGGGTCATTCGGACCAACAGGACCTCGCCACCTTCGGCTACAAGCAGGAGTTGCACCGCACACTCGGCTCGTTCAGTTCCTTTGCGGCGGCGTTCAGCTATATCTCACCGTCGACGGGCATCTTCACCCTCTTCTTCCTGGGTCTCGCGACCGTTGGCGGCGCCTTCATCTGGTCATGGCCGATCGTGGCGCTCGGTCAGTTCATCGTTGCGCTCAATTTTGCCGAGGTTTCGAGTCACTACCCGGTGGCCGGCTCGGTTTTCCAGTGGACCAAGTACCTGGCGGGACGACAGTACGCCTGGTTCACGGGATGGATCTACATCTTCGCGGGAATCCTCACGGTGACCGCAGTCGTGGTCACAATTCCACTCGCGGTCCTGCCGATCCTGTACAACATGGGCTGGCACCTCGACGTCACTTCGTTGCATGACCAGATTTGGGTGGCGGTAGTCGTTCTGGTCCTCATCACCTTCCTCAACATCTTCAGCGTCAAGCTCGTCGCCATCGTCAATAACACGGGGGTCTTCTTCGAGATTGTGGGCATGGTCATCTTTGCCATTGTGATGTTGATCATGCACCGGCACCAACACCTTTCGGCTCTGACCAACGGTGGCGGTACGCATATCAATCTTTCGTCGTTCACGCTCGCCATGTTCATGAGCCTCTTCGTGATCTATGGATTCGACACGGCATCCACGCTCGCCGAAGAGACCCACGACCCGCGGCGCAGGGCTCCACAAGCCGTCCTCATGTCCGTTGGGGGAGCCTTCGTTATCGGGGGGATCTTCCTCGTCGCGATGATCTTGGCCATCCCCAATCTGCGGACGGCCGTGAAAGGTGCCTTTGGGCCAGTTCAGATCATCGAGGCGAACTTCAACACTTTCTGGTCCACCATCTATCTGCTGGTCGTAACGGCGGCAATCTTCGTGTGTTGCATGTGCATCATGGCCGCAACGGTTCGCCTGTGCTTTGGCATGGCGCGGGACAATCGTCTGCCGGCCTCCCGCACGCTGAGCAAGGTGCACCCCACCCTGCACACGCCCATCGCTGCCTGTATCACCGTCGCAGTCATCGCGGCGATCCCGATGTTGAAGTACGCGGGTGCCGGCACCGTCGCAGTTGCGGCCACCGCGATGATCTACCTGTCATATTTCCTTGGGAACGCAGCGATCCTGTGGGCGCGAGCCCACGGTTGGCCAAAGGTCAAGGCTCCATTCTCGTTGGGCAAATGGGGCCTGCTGATCAACATCCTGGCGCTGATATACGGGGGACTGGCGTTGGTCGACTTTGCGTGGCCGCGTGAGTCATTCCTGGTCGGCAATCCCACGCCAAATCAGTCGGGCGGGCTCTTGAGTCTGGGTGTTGGCTGGCTCAACAAGATTCCAATCCTCTACACGGTTCTCGGGTTCATCCTCGTCATTGGGATTATCTATTACGCGGTGGCTCAGCGAAACAAGCCTCTCCCGGTGATGCCGCCTCCCGAAGTTGGAGAGTTCGTTATCCCACCCGAATCGATGCCGCCCGACGAGGTGATGAGCTAAGTCGAGATTGCGACCTCTCGCCGCTCAGCGCGGCGGGAGGTCGAAGCTCCATACGACCGTTCGAGCACGGTCGCCGCGCAGGACGTCGCGCGCGCTCTCGACGGGTACGCCCTCAGAGTCAAAGGCCACGCGATTCACCGCCAGCAACGGCCGACCTCGCGGCACGTCGAGGAGTCGCGAAAGTCGCGCGTCGGCGCGCACCGGTTCAATCGACTCCACCGCGCGCAAGGGTCGTGCGCCAAACTGCTCGTCGAGCACATCGTAGAGCGAGCCCAGGAGTGGACCATCGAGCAGCGCCGCGAATCGATCGGCGGGGAAACACGAGTGCTCCACGAGGACCGGTACGTCGTCGACGAGCCGGACACGATCCACGACGATCACGTCAGAGTCAGCGTCCAGTTGGAGTGATTGGCTGGTGGCGGCGTCGGCTCGCTCACGTTCGGCGCGTAACACGGTGGCGCCGGCGACCCGGCCGTGGCGGCGGGTCTGGGCGGTGAACCCGGCGAAGGTCGTCAGGTCGTAGTCGATGATGGGGTCGGCCACGAACGTCCCGCCGTTGCGACCGGTGCGCCGGCGGATAAGGCGACGGCGTTGGAGGTCAGCGAGCGCTTGACGCACCGTCAGACGGTTGACGCCGAACTCGTTGGCGAGCTCGCGCTCCGGCTGCAGTTGGTCGCCCGGTTGGAGCCGACCGTCGGCAATCGCGGCCGCAACCGAGTCGGCGATTTGGGTGTGCAGAAGTCCTTTGGACCTCGTGACCTTGGTGGCCCAGGTCGGGGTCTTCGCCATGCGCACCTCCCGTCGCGGCGCTCACTCTGCAGCGCCTTATGGTATAGATACTTTAGCGTTTGTCGGCCCGGGGGTGACAGTGATCGATCGTGCACGGGCCGTGGTCGTCGGCGGTGGCATCGGGGGATGCTCGGTCGCGTACTGGCTGGCGCGGCTGGGCTGGAACGACGTCGTGGTCGTCGAACGCTCCGAGCTCACTAGCGGGTCAACCTTCCACTCAGCCGGCCT
>Ga0307372_10012429_pt1 | contig 11159 bp, 10 predicted proteins | sample OX1MG_FD_202533 | JGI IMG/M metagenome (GOLD analysis project Ga0307372, IMG submission 202533) | Soil microbial communities from Risofladan, Vaasa, Finland - OX-1 | ecosystem: Environmental > Terrestrial > Soil > Coastal area > Acid sulfate soil | place: Finland: Risofladan, Vaasa | collected...
GAAATCAGGCCTTTTCCCCCTGCCTGCTGAGTCCCTGCGGGACGCCTCCCCAGCCGGCAAGTCCTACGCGGCCCCCGCCTTGCGGAGCGGCGGCAACTCTCTTAACGTGTGAGGAGACCTCCTCTCCGCACATCCTTTCCGGCTTCTCCAGACGGCAATTTCTGCCTTTCTGAGGCCAACCGTTCTGCCCGTCCGCGGTGAGCCTCGCCGCGATTACTTTACCGCCGCCCACAGGGTGAAAAATTCATGTTTGAAACCTCTCCGCCTGGGCACTTATAATTGTTCATCTCTTGGTGCTTCTCCTTCCATCGGCATGGATAGTTTGAGGTCCTAGCGGTTAAACGCGAGTTTCTAACGTCAAATCGAGTTGACCTCGGGGAGTTCACGATGGCGGGAACCAAGACTACGGTTTGAGGTGCGCACCAATGATCGATTCAGATCAACAGGAGGTTGCAGTGCCCGATTCTGCAACACGTTGGGCACTGCTGGAGCGAATCCTGGCAAGCACGCAGTTGAGGCGTGCGGCCCGGTTGCGGGAACTCCTGCAATATGTTGGCCAGCGATCCCTGAAGGACGGCTGCGACCAGATTCGCGAGCAGGAGATCGGGGTCGAGGTATTTGCTCGGCCCGAGGGCTACGACACCAGCGTCGACAATATCGTGCGTGTGAATGCCACCGAATTGCGCAAGCGCATCGAAGCCTACTTCGGAACCGAGGGCGTCGGCGAGTCGGTGATCATGGAAATTCCGCGCGGCAGCTACGTTCCCGTATTCAGGAATCGCCCGCCTGAGCCGGCCACCGAGGTGGAAGTTCCCGCTCCCCCCGAGGCGGTTGAGCCCGAGCCACTGGAGGAGCATCCGGAAAAACTGCCGGCCCGTGGTTTGAGCGGTTGGGCGGTTGCCGGATTGATCGCCGCGGGGATCGTTATGATCGTGCTCGCCGCCGCCTGCCTGAATCTGTGGATGCAGAACCGGGCCATGCATGCGCGGTTGTACCCGTGGGAGTCCAAGCCCGCGGTCGCGTCGTTGTGGAACGACTTTCTGAACGCCAATCCCAATACCGATGTGGTCATGGGAGACGCGGGCTTTGGGATGTTCCAAGTCCTCAGCAGGCAGACAGTTTCGCTCCAGGACTATTTGAGCCACAGCTATGTGGATCAGCTTCCTGCTCAGGGCCAGAGCCCTGAGATGCGGGCGGCTCTGAGTATGATTGCGCGCTGGACGCTGGTGAGCCGCGGCGGATTCACCATGGCGCAGCGCTTCTCTAATCTGGACCCGCTCAGCAACAAGATCCGTCTATATTTCTCGCGCAACTACATGCCTTCGCTCGTCAAGCGCGATAACTTGATCCTGTTTGGCACGCGAATATCGAATCCCTGGATGGAACTCTTTGAAGACCACCTGAACTTCATCGTGGAGCACAAGCAGGGTGGCTTGCTGCCTCCGGGCACGCCCCACTCCTTTGTGACCAACCGCTCGCCGGCTGCGGGCGAACAAACGACCTACACTCCCACTTCCACGATGGGATACTGCACCGTCGCTTACCTGCCCAATCCCGAACACAATGGAAGGGTCCTGCTCATCCAGGGCACCAGCTCAGAGGCCGCTCAAGGCTGCGGAGACTTCCTGTTGAACGAGAGCGCGATGGCGAATTTCCAGAAGACGTTGCGCACAACCAGGTTTCCCTACTTCGAGGTGTTGCTGACTACCTCGCAGATGCTCGACATTCCGCTCAGTACCAAGATTGTGGCCTACCGGACCTTTCCCAACCTGCGCTGAACTGGCGCGAGGAGACATGCGCGAGATGTAGCCTGGGGTGTGTCTGTGTACGCCCTGGCTGGCTATAGTTCCTGCCTTCCGTCCGGCCCCAAAAAGCCCCCGGCAGCATCTCTCGCAAGCCGATCGTGCCGGCTGATCCCGCCATTCCTTGATCTTCGATTCAGCGGCAATCGGTTTCACCCTCGGGCCGCGACATTTAGAATGAGAGTTCGCCAAGGCTTTTGCGATGCGGATATTTCTTACAGGTGCGACCGGTTTTGTGGGCCATCACGTGGCGCTGGCACTGGCCGCCCAGGGCGCTGACCTCCGCATGCTTGTTCGCAGCACCAGCAACATGGCTAACCTGGAAGGCATTGCCGGCGAAACCGAGGTAGGCGATCTCTCGAAGCCGGAGTCGTACGCTTCCGCGCTCAGCGGCTGCGACGCCGTGGTTCACGTCGCCGCCGACTACCGCCTCTGGATTCGCGACCCCGACGCCATGTACCGCGCCAATGTCGATGGCACGCGCGACCTCTTGCGCCTCGTCCGCGAAGCCGGCGTGCCGCGCGTTGTCTACACCTCCAGCGTTGCCACCATGCACTTCCGCACCGACGGCATTGTCATCAACGAAGACACTCCGGTTTCCATGGCCGACATGGTAGGCCACTACAAGCGCTCCAAGTTCATGGCCGAGCGCGAGGCCATCGCCGCCGCCGAGGACGGCCAGCAGGTCATCATCCTCAATCCCACCACCCCCATCGGCCCCAACGACCGCAAGCCCACACCCACCGGCCGCATCTTTGTCGACTTCCTCAACCGCAAGTTCCCCGCCTATGTGGATACCGGCCTGAATCTGGTCGATGTCTCCGAGGTGGCGCGCGCCCACGTCTTGGCTCTCACCAAGGGCTGCCCTGGCCGCCGCTACATTCTGGGCGGCGAAAACCTCACCCTCAAGCAGATCCTCGACAAGATGTCGGCCATCACCGGCATCCCCTCGCCCACCGTCAAAATCCCCTTCGCCGTAGCGGCAACGTATGCCTTCTTCGAAGAGTGGATCACCGGCCGCATCCGTGGCCGCGAGCCGCGCGCCACGCTTGAAGAGGTCCGCATGGGCCGCAAGAAGATGTTTGCCTCCTCAGCCCGCGCGCAGCAGGAACTGGGCTTCCGCATCGTCCCTGTCTACCCGGCCATGCGCGCCGCCATCGAGTGGTTCTGCGCCCACGGCTACGCGCCCCCTTTCAAATGATCAGAGTCGCCATCATCGCCGCCATGCCGGGCGAGTTCATGCCATTGGTTCACGGCTGGCCCCACGAGCGTCGCAACGGCGTCGATCTCTGGCGCCGGCACTTCGAGCAAGGCGAGTGGGTCGCTGCCTGCGCCGGCGCCGGCGTAGACGCCGCCGCCCGCGCCTTTGCCGAAGTGGAGAAGGATGGCGCCATCTCGTCGGTCGTTTCCATCGGCTGGGCCGGCGCCCTCGGCCAGGAATGCGCGCCCGGCCGCGCCTTCACCGTCTCCGGCGTCATCGACATCCGCACCGGCGAGCGCTTTCCCATCTCGAATGCCACAGAAGCTTCCGCCGTTTTGAAGGGACACAGCCAGGAATCGCATGGGGGCGGCTTCGGGAAAACCCCATTGACAGAGCAGGAAGTGTCAGGGCACGACTTCAGTCGTGCCGAAACAGCGACAAAAGCCAAACGGGCTTTAACAGGCTGCGGAAAAACCCAAGCTTTGTATCAGGGCACGACTTCAGTCGTGCCGCAAGTGCCTCAAAATAAGGGGCGGGCTTTAGCCCCTGGGGGATGTCGTTTGGGAGATTCTCCTCCTCTTTCCCCTTTTTCCGCAGCCTGTTTAGCCCCTCAGGAAACTCCATCCCTCTGGCTCGCCACCAGCCCCCGGGTCGCCGATGAAGCTGAAAAACGCCGCCTTGCCGGCGCCTACGGAGCCGCCCTTGTCGACATGGAAGCCTCCGGTGTGGCCCGTCTCGCCGCCATGCGCGGCCTTCCATTCCATTGCATCAAAGGTGTCACCGACGGCCTCACCGACCGTCTGCCCGATTTCAACCGCTTCCTCTCGCCCAGGGGGCGCTTCCAACTGGTCCGGTTGCTGCTTTATGCACTTCCCAGGCCTTGGTACTGGCCCGGACTGATGCGCATGGGCGAGAATAGCAAAAGGGCTTCCCAAAGCATCGCGGAGTTACTCCACGATTTTCTCGATGAACGAGGTCACATCGGAAAACAAAATGACTACTCAAATCTCAAACGCTGATTCCCAAGTCGAGTCGACGATCCCTGTCAACATGCGCGCCGCCGTCTATCGCGGCGTCAACGACATGCGCGTCGAGACCGTGCCCGTGCCGCGCATCGGCCCCGGCGAGCTCCTCATCAAGGTCGTCACCTGCGGCGTATGCGGCACCGATCTCAAGAAGATTCACACCGGCTCCCACTCCGCGCCGCGCATCTTCGGCCATGAGATTGCCGGCGTCGTCGCCCAGGTGGGCGAAGGCGTCGCGCGCTATGCCGTCGGCGACCGCGTAATGACCTTTCACCACGTTCCCTGCGGCGAGTGCTACTACTGCCGCAAGAACACCCCGGCGCAGTGTCCGCTCTACAAGAAGACCGGCGCTACGGCGGGCTTCGAGCCCTCCGGCGGCGGCTTTGCGGAGTATATGCGGGTCATGGAATTCGTCGTCGCTAAAGGCGGTGTCGTCCCGATTCCCGATGGCGTGCCCTTTGAGCAGGCGGCCTTCGTCGAGCCGCTCAACACCGTCCTCAAGGGCGTGAAGCAGCTCCATCTTGCCGCCGACGACACCGTGCTGGTTATCGGCCAGGGTCCCATCGGCCTCATGCACGCCGCCCTCGCCCGCCGTATCGGGGCGCGCGTGCTCACCTCCGACCTGTTCTCCGAGCGCCACGCCATCGCCGCGAAATTTGGGCTCAAGGACCCCATCCTTGCCGGCACTGAAGACGTGGTCAAGCGCGTCTTTGCCGAGACTGAGGGCCGCGGCGCCGACGCCGTCATTGTGGCCGTCGGTGGCACTGCCCTCATCAAAACCGCGATGGACGCCGTGCGTCCCGGCGGCAAGGTCATGCTCTTTGCCCAGACCCAGCACGGCGAGGCCACCTTCGACCCCGCCGCCGTTTGTGTAGACGAGAAGACCCTGCTTGGCTCATACTCTTCTTCGTTCCCGATTCTGGAGGAGGTTACCGGCCTGGTCTTTGGCGGTTACCGCAACGGGTTCAACTTGACTCAATTGATTTCGCACCGCTTCCCGCTCGAACAGGCCGTTGAAGCCATTGAAGTTGCGTCGCACCCCACGGCCGGCTCGATGAAGATTATGATTGAGCCTGTGCCGGGAGCAGGAGGAGAGTAGGAGAGATTTGATGGCTACCACGATGCAGGCCGCAATCCTCCACGGACGTGAAGATGTTCGCATCGAAACGGTCCCGGTCCCCGAAGCCGCGCCGGGCGAGCTGATCCTGCGCGTCGACGCCGCGCTTACCTGCGGAACCGACCTGAAAGTCTTTCGCCGCGGCTACCATGCGCGCATGATCGTGCCGCCCGCACTCTTCGGCCACGAACTGGCCGGAACCGTGGTTGAGGCGGGCGCCGGCGTTACGGATTTTTCTACCGGAGACCGCGTGGTGGCGCTTAACTCCGCGCCCTGCGGCCAGTGCTTCTACTGCGCCCGCGGGCAGGAGAACCTTTGCGACGACCTGCTCTTCAACAACGGCGCCTACGCCGAGTTCATCCGCATTCCCGCCCGCATCGTCGCCAAGAACACCCTCCGCATTCCCAGCCACGTGCCCCTGGAGCACGCCGCGCTCACTGAGCCGCTGGCCTGCGCTGTGCACGGGTTTGAGGATTCCAAACCCCGCCCGGGAGACACGATTGCCATCGTCGGCGGCGGGCCGCTGGGCCTGATGATCTTGCACGTGGCCGCGCTGGCCGGCTACGAGGTCACTGCCATCGTCAAGCACGACGGCCAGGTGGAGGCGGCGCGGCAGTTGGGCGCGGCGCATGTAGTCCAGGCCGCCACCATCCGCAAGGCCATCCGCGACACCCGCGCGCTTACGCCTACCGGCCGGGGCGTCGATATCGCCATTGAAGCTGTCGGCACGCCGGAAACCTGGCAGGAAGCGGTCGAGCTGGTCCGCAAGGGCGGCACCGTGAACTTCTTTGGCGGATGCGCTCTGGGAACGCATGTCAACATCGACACCAATCGCATCCACTACAGCGGCATTTCCCTGCGCGCCACCTTCCATCACACCCCCGCCATCTGCCGCAAAGCCTTCGACCTGATCGCCGGCAGCCGCTTCCAGGCGGGAGCCTTCATCACCGGCCGCGCTCACCTCTACGAGCTCAACCGCGTCTTTGAGAAGCTGATGAACCGCTCCAGCGAAATCAAGACCGCCATCGTCCCATAGTGGCTGGCGAGAATCGATGCGGCGAGGCCTCGGTGTCTTGAAAGGGCACGACTGGTAGGTCAGGGCTTCAGCCCTGACTGCCGCAAGCGCCTCAAAATAAGAGGCGGGCTTCAGCCCCTGAGGGATGCCTTTGCGGAACAGCGCCCGAAATCAGCCCTTTTCCGCAGTCTGTTTCGCCCGCACATAAGTGGAATAATAGCGGTGGGGGTTTAGCCCCTTGAGGGATGTAGAGGTTGCGCGACAAAACTTCCGAGGGAGAACCGATGATTGCGGCCATAACTCCACAGCCGGACAACGAGACTCTCATCGCTCGCGGCTGGGCCGCTCTGCCCGCCTCCTACCGCATCCCCGGCACCGCGCCCACGCTCCAGGAAGCCCGCGCATATTGCCGGCGCCTGGCCGAGTCGCACTACGAAAACTTCCACGTCGCCACGTGGTTTCTGCCCCGGCCGCTGCGCCCGCACTTTCACGCCATCTACGCCTACTGCCGCATCTCCGACGATCTCGGCGACGAAGTGGCCGACAAGGCCCAGGCCCTGGCGCTGCTCGATCTCTGGGGCCGCGAGCTCGATGCCTGTTACGAAGGCCGCGCGCGCCATCCGGTCTTCGTCGCGCTCCACGAGACCATCCGCGCCTGCTCCATCCCCAAGGAGCCTTTCGCCGATCTGCTCACCGCCTTTCGCCAGGACCAGACCATCACCCGCTACGCCTCGATGCAGGACGTGCTCGCTTACTGCCGCTATTCGGCCAACCCCGTGGGCCGCCTGGTGCTCTACGCCTGCGGCGAACAAAGCGAAGAGAGGTTTCAACTCTCCGACGCCACCTGTTCCGCCCTGCAACTGGCCAACTTCTGGCAGGACGTGCGCGTAGACTACGCCAAAGGCCGCGTCTATATCCCGCTCGACGACATGCGCCGCTTCGGCGTCACCGACGCAACCATTGCCTCCGGCGAGGCTACTCCGGAGTTCCGCGCTCTGCTGCGCCACCAGGTCGATTTTGCGCGCTCGCTCTTCGAACAGGGCCTTCCGCTCATCGGCATGGTAAGCCGCGAACTGGCGCTCGACCTCGATCTGTTCAGCCGCGGCGGCCTCGAAATTCTGCGCGCCATCGAGCGGCAGGACTATGACGTGCTGAGCGCCCGCCCCTCCATCTCCAAGCGCACCAAGCTCGCCCTGGCGCTGCGCGCCCTGGGCGGCAAGGCGCTGCCGTTTCTTCGTCTCGGAGCACGACCCGCGAGGAAGGCAGCTTGACCCCAGAGACCCCATCCGGCGGACCAACTCTTGACCGGGCCTATGCGGTGTGCAGGGCCACCGCGCGGCGCGAAGCGAAAAACTTCTACTACGCCTTCCTCGCCCTGCCCGCGCCGCGCCGCAACGCCATCTGCGCCATCTACGCCTTCATGCGTCACGCCGACGACCTGGCCGACGACGAAAGCCTCTCCCGCCAGGAGCGCCGCCGCCGCATCGACCTATGGCTGGCCGAGTGGCGCTCCGTCTGCCGCAGCCCCCATACCGCCATCGCCTCCTCCGATCCGGTCTTCCTCGCCGTGCGCGACTCCGTCGCCCGCTTCGCCATTCCGCTCAGCCTGCTCGACGAACTGGTAGACGGCGTCACCATGGACCTGCGCCAAGCCGCAACCGATGCTCCCGACACCTACGCCACCTTCGCCGATCTCTACCGCTACTGCTATCTGGTTGCTTCCGTCGTGGGCCTGGTCTGCATCCGCATCTTCGGCTACACCGATCCGGCCGCCGAGAAGCTCGCCGAGGAAACCGGCATCGCCTTCCAGCTCACCAACATTCTCCGCGACGTGGCCGAGGACGCCGCCCGCAACCGCGTCTATCTGCCCCTTGAAGACCTCGCCGCCCACAATGTTTCCTTGGATGCGCTGCTGCGCCGTCCGTCCGATGCGCCGCCCGCGGCCGGCGAGCGCGCGCTGCTCGCGGAGATTGCCCAGCGCGCGGAAAACTACTACCACTCCGCGCACAAGCTGCTCCCGCTCATTGACCGCGAAAGCCGGCCCGCGCTGTGGGTGCTGGTTTCCATCTATCATGGCCTGCTCCAGCGCATCCGCGGCGCAAACTACGATGTCTTCTCCCGCCGCGCCCGCGTGCCGCTCCTGCAAAAGCTCGCTATTCTTGCCGTAGGCCTCGCGCGCATGGCCTTGGCCCGGTTGTTCGGCTAGCCGGTGGTTGCCACTCGATTGCGTTCAAAGGCGCTCACGTCCATTGGCGGTGCGGGTGGGGGCGCGAGTGGAGGGCGCGAGTGAATAATGCGAGTGAATAATGCGATCGAATAATGCGAGCGAATAATGCGAGTCAATAATGCGAGTGGAGGGTGTTTCTGGTGTAGGGTACGGGCTTTGGTGTGAAGGGCACGGGCCTTAGTGTGAAGGGCACGGGCCTTAGTGTGAAGGGCACGGGCCTTAGTGTGAAGGGCACGGGCCTTAGTGTGAAGGGCACGGGCCTTAGTGTGTAGGGTACGGGCTTTAGCGTGAAGGGTACGGGCTTTAGCCCGTACATCAACAGCACTAAAGAATGTGGGCTTTAGCCCCTGAGGGAAAAGGATGCGTCCCAGGCGAGAAGCAATTCGGAGCAACGAATATACCTATTTTGTCTCCACTCAAACCGCGGGGCGCAGGCCCTTCTTTCGCCATGAGCGCTGGGCGCGGCTGATGCTGGCTACTCTTGCGCACTATGACGGAACTGGATACAAGCTTCATGCCTATGTAGTGATGCCAGACCACTTGCATTTGCTCCTCACGCCATTCGACACAGTCGAGAAATCGGCCCAGCTGATTAAAGGTGGATTCTCTTTCCGCGCTAAGCGCGAGTTGGAATGGAGTGGAGAGATTTGGCAACCTGGCTTCACCGATCATCGTATCCGGGACGAAGAGGATTGGAACCGCCATCTGGAATACATTCGCTTGAATCCCGTGCACGCACACTTAGCCGAGGATACGGCACTCTATGAATTCATGGGAGTTCAGGACGAGACATTCCCTCAGGGGCTGAAGCCCCCCGTTTTTGGCTCCTCGGATGTACAGGCTAAAGCCCGTACCCTCCAACTAAAGGAAGCCCCTTCGTACCAGGGACGGAAGAGCGATTGAGCCATTCGCAACAACAGTTCGAGAACACCGTCACCGTCATCGGCGGCGGCGTCGCCGGCATGAGCGCCGCCTGCGCGTTAGTCGAGGCCGGCTTCCGCGTGCAACTCGCCGAGCGCCGCGGCTACCTCGGCGGCCGGGCCAGCTCCTACCTGCATCCCGGCGTCAACGAAGTCATCGACAACTGCCAGCACGTCCTCTTCGGCTGCTGCACCAACCTCATCGCCTTCTACCGCCGCATCGGCGTCGCGGAGCGCATTCACTGGACCCGCGAGATGACCATGATCGAGCCCGGCGGCCGCCACTCGCCGCTCGGGCCATCGTGGTTGCCCGCGCCGCTCCATGGCCTGCCAAAGCTGCTCTCTGCCCACGCCTTCACGCTGGCCGACAAGCTCGCCCTCGCCCGCGCCTTCCGCGCCCTCCTGCGCCCCGTCCCAAGCGATGCAACCGAAAACCTCGGCGCCTGGCTCCGCCGCAACGGACAGACGCAAGGAGCCATCGAGCGCTTCTGGCGCTTGGTCATCGCCAGCGCCCTCAACGCCGACCTCGACACCATCGCACTCCCATACGCAGCCAAGGTCATCCGCGAGCTGTTCATGAACTCGGCCGAGGCCGGCAGCATGGGCATGAGCACGGTTCCTCTGAGCGAGCTCTACGCCGGCGCGGAACAATTTCTCCGGCAGCGCGGCTCCCAAGTCCTCTTCAACGCCAACGCCGAATCCGCACAATGGAACGAGCAGACCCGGCAGTGGAAACTCATCACGCGCACCGGTGAGCTGCTCTCCGATTTTCTCGTGCTTGCGCTCCCTTTCGAGGCCACCGCCAAGCTGCTCCCGCACCTGCCGCCCGCTCCGGGCGCCGATGCCCTCACGAGCCAGATCCAAAAGCACGAGCATTGGCCCATCTGCAGCGTGCATCTCTGGTTCGACCGCCAGATCACGGACCTCGACCACGCCGTCCTGCTCGACCGCGAGATTCACTGGATGTACAACAAGAGCCGCCTGCAGCCTGGGCGCAAGCTCAAGGGCAGCTATTTGGAACTAGTCGTAAGCGCCTCGCGACCTTTCGCCGCGCTCAGCCGCGAGCAGGCCATCGCGCAGTCGCTCTCCGAGCTGGCCGAATTTTTCCCGCTCGTCAAGGAGGCGAAGCTCGAAAAGGCCGCATTCGTCAAGGAAGTCCGCGCTACCTTCGGCGTGCCTCCCGGCATCGACGCCGCACGGCCCCACGCCGCATCTCCGTGGCCGAATCTATTCCTGGCCGGCGACTGGACCGCCACCGCCTGGCCCTCCACGATGGAGAGCGCCGCCCGCTCCGGCCACCTCGCCGCCGAAGCCATCTGCACTGCCGCCGGCGAGCCACGAAACATCCTCGCCCCCGACCTCGCGCCCAGCGGCCTGATGCGCCTGGTAAAGACAGCCTCCAGCCGCAACCCCGCACCCCAAAAAGCTGATAGCTGAAAGCTGAGAGCTGAGAGCTGCCTCTCTCAATGCGCCAGCAGATATACCCCGACGCACACCAGCACCGCCGCCGTCCACCGCCTCCGGTCCACGTTTTCTTTGAGAAAAATCTTGCCCGAAATAGCGTTGGTCACCAGCGTTAACGAGGCTGAGGCCGGCGCCACCAGGCTCAGGTCCAGGTGGTTCAAGGCGAAGAGCAGCGAGAAGAAGGCCAGCGTCAGAAAGCTGACTCCGGCAAAGAAGCGCGGGCAGGTCAGCACGGCGCGAATTGCGCCCTTCAACCCCGCTCGCGCGCGAATCTCGTCCAAATCGCCGATGGATTTCATGGCCGCTGCGATCAGCACCTCGCCGGCGGTGGAGCTGAGCACCACCGCGGCGATCATGCCCGCGGCGGACCACGGTCCGGGCTGTACGC
>Ga0307372_10012430_pt1 | contig 11159 bp, 4 predicted proteins | sample OX1MG_FD_202533 | JGI IMG/M metagenome (GOLD analysis project Ga0307372, IMG submission 202533) | Soil microbial communities from Risofladan, Vaasa, Finland - OX-1 | ecosystem: Environmental > Terrestrial > Soil > Coastal area > Acid sulfate soil | place: Finland: Risofladan, Vaasa | collected...
GTCGTCCTCGGCAAGGCCATCCTCCAGCGAGATAATGGGGTATTCGCCGGTCCACTGCTCGTAGAGGCCGATCATCTCGCTGGCAGTCAGCGAGCGCCCCTCGCGCGCCAGAACGTATTTGCCCTGCTGGTAAAACTCGCTGGCGGCGGGGTCCAGGCCCAGCGCGATCTGCTCGCCTGGCTTGTAGCCCGCCGACTCAATCGCGGCGACCAACACCTCCAGCGCGTCGCGGTTGGAGCCAAGCGACGGCGCGAAGCCGCCTTCGTCGCCAACGTTGGTGTTGAGCTTGCGGTCGTGCAGCACCTTTTTCAATGCGTGATAGACCTCGGCGCACCAGCGCGTCGCCTCGCGGAATGACGGCGCGCCGACCGGCAGGATCATGAACTCTTGGAGGTCGGTGGAGTTTTCGGCGTGCTTGCCGCCGTTGAGGATGTTCATCATGGGGACGGGCAGCGTGCGCGCGGCGGGGCCACCGAGGTAGCGGTAGAGTGGCAGTTCCAGCGCATCGCTGGCCGCCCGCGCCAGCGCCAATGAGACGCCGAGGATAGCGTTGGCCCCCAGCCGCCCCTTGTTGGGCGTGCCGTCCAGCGCGATCATCTGCTCGTCGAGCGCGGCCTGATCCAGCGCGTCTAGCCCGGTCAGCGCGTCTTGCAGGTCCTCGTTGACGTTGGTCGCCGCCGCCAGGACGCCCTTGCCACCGTAGCGGGTGGGGTCGCCATCGCGCAGTTCGACGGCCTCGTGCGCGCCGGTGGAGGCGCCGGAGGGGACCATCGCGGCGCCACGCGCGCCGCCCATCAGCGTGACGATCACTTCAAGGGTGGGGTTGCCACGCGAGTCCAGGATTTCACGCGCATACACGTCTTCGATGACGGTCGCGTCGCCAACAGTAGCCGCCACGCTGGGCCTCCTCTATGCGGGTGGTGAGTGTGTGAATAGAGATGTTGTGTGTTTGTTGCTCGTCCTTCCTAGTATAGCATGGGTGGGCATGGCGTATGGTGGGCGTGTCTTGGGGGCGCGGTTGGATGCGGGCGCGGTGGGCGTGGCGGATGGCGAGCGCAGCGGGCGCGTGAACGCGCGCCGTGAGGCGGCGCCGCCACGAAGGCCGTCGGCGCGGCCTGGGGATCGTGCGCGGGGCGTTGCGACGATGCGGCGACAGAGTTGTTGGGGCAGAGAGCGCGGAAGGGCGGTGGAGGCGTTATGGAACGGTCGGTCACACGAGCGAAGGCAAACGGGTAGAGTTGGGTGAGCCGCTGGAGCCTGGGTAGCGCGTTGTGCGTGGGTGGGCTACTCAGCTTCGCCAGCATCGTGAGCCTGGGCAGCGCGGGAAGCCTGCCCAGCATTGGCAGCGTTGGCAGCATCCTGAGCATCGGCAGCACGGGGAGCGTGCTGAGCATTGGCAGCACGGGGAGCGTGCTGAGCATCGGCGCGGCGGGCGGGGTGTTGCGCGTGGGCGGTAGGAGGCGACACTCTCCAAACGAATGATCGGCAAGAGATTGTAGTGGGTATTGTACAAGCCAAGGATCAGGTGTATAGTAGTGGCGTCCCCTTGGAGAGGGGAGAGCTGAAGCTGTTTGGGTTGTATGTGACGTTGGCGCGGAATGTGACCAACGCCCACTGGGAGGGAACATGCAGCGAACCCATCGCGATCGGCGCGCCACGAACGGCGAACAGGCGCAGGCAGGAACAAAGGCAAACCGGCATCATTCGAAGGTTGATCTTGTAGCGCGTGTAGGGATTGAAGACGCTGACGAGGCGCCCGAACAATGGACAGTCAGGGTGGTGGGCAATGTCCACCGATGTGTGGCGATGAGCGCTTCATTTGAGGCGCAACAGATGCCTCGTGAGGAGGCGAAGCTCGCGGCGATTCACCAGGCCCACGCGGCGCTAGACGATGAGGAACTGCGCATTCGCAATCATCTCAAGCCGACCCATTTCTCGCAACGAACGCGCGATGTGCTGTTGTTGGTCCAGCAGGGATTGTCATCGCCGGAGATCGCGAGGCAACTGTGCATCTCACGATACACGGTTGATACGCATATCAGCCGGGTGTGCGCCAAACTGAATGTCTCCGGTCGTCGGGAGGCAGTGCACGTCGCCTTGCGGCTAGGCTTGCTCTGACTCGCCAGGGCCGTGTGCCGCCTTTGTCAGACTACGAATGACCGTCTACGAAAATATACACAGTTTAGGGACAAAATATACACAGTTTAGGGACAGCATCTTCACCACTTGCCGTGTACACTTGCGATAAGCCCAAACAGCAGGAGTAGCGATCTGCGGGCTTTCGCTGGTGTACGTCGGCAGGGACTGGGGGATGCTATGAGGCAGGAACAGGGAACGCAGCAGCCGTGGACGATGGTCGTGGAGGTTTTGTCCGCGCTTGGGGCGTGGAACATGGCCGTCCGTCTACGGCTGCGCGCGTTGGTGGCGCGGCAGCGGCGGCGTGTGGGCACGGCGCTGTTGCTGGCCTTGTTCCTGCTCAGCAGCACACTGGGCTTCTTCGTGCAAAACGGCGGCGTGGCGATGGCTGCGCCCGTCTCGCGTGGGCCGCAGCCGGGGACGAGCGCTCAACCGACAAATACGCTGGCCTCGGCCAACCTGACCGATCTCGGCAAGCGTGTGATCGTGCTGCCGCAGACCAAGGGGCATACGGCTACCAGCGCCCAGGCGACCACTCCCCCGTCGCCGATTGCCCGCCCCACTGGCATTACCATGAAGTCGGCTACGATTAGCCTTTCCGCAAGCGCTTCGGCGACCCACGCGACGACAGTGGCGACCACCTGGACCAGCAGCGACCAACGGCTCACCGTGACCGTTCCTGCGGGGGCGGTGACACCGGCGCTGCTCACGGCGGGCAGCGGTGGGGTCTCGCTGCAAGTGAAGCAGCTCGCTGGAGCGTCCGGCGGGATGGGGATGGGCGCGAGTGGGCGCATCTCGCTGGGAACCTATCAATTCTCGCTCGTCGGGAGCCACGGCCCGATCCATGCGGCGCTGGCCAAGCCCATTGCGCTCTCGCTGTCGCTCAAAGGGTGGCAGGGAGCCGGCTTCGATCTGTCACATGTGATCTTCGTGGTCGATGGCTCGGCGCCAGTCAGCGCCTATCTGGACACCACGACAGGCAAGCTGAACACGGCGCTTGTCAGCGCCAAACCACAGCCATTCGCGGCGACGCTCAATCGCGCGGCGGGGTCATTGGACGTGGCGATTCCCCTCGCGGGCAGCGGGACCACCAACGGCACCTGGAATACCGACTCGCCGCAAGCGCACTGGGATGCGCAGACCGATACGGGCGTAGACCTCTCCAGCGGCGATCTGACGTATTCGTATCCACTGGATGTGCCGCCGGGGCCGGGTGGGCTGACCCCCAACCTGACGATGTCATATGACAGCAGCAGCGTCGCCAACGAGCACAATCCACAGGCGACCTCCGGGTGGCTGGGCGAGGGCTGGAATATGTCGCTTGGCTCGATCACCTGGGGCGAGCATAACGTGTACACGTCCAACAACTGTACCTTCTCCAACTGCACCTGTACCCTGATCAATTGCACCATCTGGGACAACATGTGGCAATTCAGCGACGCCTTTGGCAATGGTGGGCAGTTAATCCCGCAGGATTCCAACGTCTCGCCGTGGTATGACGACTCGATTCATGGGCAGGTCCCCACGCCGAACGAGCCGATTGCGTGGAATGTGGCCAGTGAACCGCGAATAAAGATCGAGTCCTATACCAACCCCACCGCCAACAATAATTTCCCCAGCCAATACTATCCGACGCAGCCGCCGTGCTTTCGGGTCTTCCTGCCGAATGGCTCTATGGAAGAGTTTGGGTGCACGGTAGACTCACTCGAATTCTATGTGGATCAGAACCCGTTTTCCTCCGAATACAAGGGCAACTATATCTCCAGTTGGAACCTGGATATGATCGTGGACCCCAACGGCAACCAGATCCATATTACCTACAACCGCTACGAGAACTATGACAAGGTGGATGGCGCCACGCAGTTCCCGATTGATGCGGTCCCGGCGACCGTGACCTATGACTCGCCGAGTTGCCATAGCACGACGACGATGTGCACGGGCAGCAGTTGGCAGCCACAGGCGCAGATCGTGTTCAATAGCGCGACAGCGGCGGCGCGGCTGACCGGAGCGGTCTGCCCGACGTTCCAGAATACGACGACGTATCTCTACGGCCAGACGATGCGGTGCGATGACGTGCAGGATTTGAGTCACAACACTCCTGCGGGCCTGGCCTCGCCTGCGCTGCAATCGCTGGCCATTCTCAACGATGTGCAAGTGCAGGTCTCGACCAGTGGGTCCAGTCCGGTGTGGAAGACGTTGCGCGACTATAAGTTCAGCTATGACCAGAGCGCGGCGACGACCACCGCGCCGAGTACGCCGGACCCGGTGTCGGGGCAAGCGGAGTCGATTGCCGGACACCTTGTGCTGACGAAGATACAAGAGATGGGCGATGATAACGCAACCACACTGCCACCGTTGACGATGACCTACACGCCGCAGGTCGAGACGTATGTGGACACGCTATCACTGCCCGCGCCGACCACGAACTGCGGCCCGACGTGGAATACGTATAGTGGCTGCCCGTTGTGGTCGGAGTTCACCGGCTACTACCTGACGGATATGACCAATGGGCAGGGCTGGGATGAGACGTATACTTATGCGCTGGCGCACAACAACACGCACGGGGTGAATACCGGGCTGACGCTGGAGGACCCCCTAACCTGTAATGGCGCCAACGAGTCGTCGTCGCCGTGTCGGCTGGCGGACGACGAAAACTGGAGCAAGTATGTCGTGACCCAGCGCCAGGCGAGCGTGCAGTGCGTGCTGGCAAACGGGAGCGGTTGTGGCAGTAATCACACCGCGTATCTCACCTCGACCACGAGCTACACGTATCGGCTGACGGATCTCGTCGGGAAGGAGTGCAGCGGCTGCGCGGCGGGGATGTATTGGGGCAACCAGAACGACGGCGATACGCTCGACTTCTACAATGCGACGTTTATGGGGTTCCACACCACCCAGGTGTCCTCCCCCGACGGGTCGCAGCAGCTTTACACGTTCGAGAGTGGCGACGGGTATGGCATTGCGACCAGTCAGATCACCTGTTATGCCAACTTCAACATCCCCTGCACCGTGGTTCCCTGGACGGATAGCGCCAACTTCCTGCATGGGCAGGTGGTCGAAGAGGATGACTACGATACCAACGGGACCACGCTGCTGAAGAAGACGACGAGTAGTTTTGTGAGTGGCGCAACCGCCTGCCCGCCGAACGGCATCAGCGGCAGCCCGTACAACGCCACCGATCCGCATGGACACTTTGTGGGGCAGCGCACCAGCGAGCTGGACATCAACAACCCGGTGACGGTGTGTGAGATCGAGCCGAACCAAAGCGTGACCTCGGTCTACAATGGCAATACGTCGCATGTGGATACCACCACGACGGACACCTACACCTATGACGGCTCCGGCCATATGACCGTGCAGACGCAGGATACCGCCGCCAGCGACGCCAGCCAGACGCCGCACGTGACGCAGAAGACCCAGTTCACCTGGCGCGACGCGATCACCACCAGCGGCACAAGCGCCAGCGGCGTCTACTTCAACATGCTCGCGGGCATCCAGACGACCGAAGACGGGTCGGGCAACATCAAGGCGTGCGCGTATGGCGGCTATGACGGGGGGACCGTCGGCGCGATAGGCAGCCAGGCGGCGATCACCAAGGGACTGATGACCGAGTCGACGCGCTATGCGACGAGTTGTACGCCGGGCAGCCTGAGCGGGCCGGTGAGTACCACCCGCACGTACAACAGCAACGGCGACCTGCTGGCGACACAAGACGCCGATGCGCAGGCGGGGGTCAGTGGGCATACCACGACCGCGTGCGCCTACAACAGCGTGAACTACACGGCGTGCGCGGCGTATGACAGCGTGTACGATACGCAGGTGGCCGGCGTGACCAACGCTCTGGCGCAGACCAGCGGGATGGGCTACCAGGATACCAGCAGTAGCTCCACCACGCCGGACCCGGTGAACGGCTGGGGCCAATGGCTGACCAGCATGACCGACGCCAATAGCCAGAAGACGCTGTACGAGTACGATCCGTTGGGGCGGCTCTCCGCCACCGTCAAGCCGGGGGCGGCGTATGGCGACACGTATGCCAGCCCCACCACCAGCTACGCCTACCCGATCACCTGTCTGACGACCGGGGCGCAGGAGCCGTGCGCCGCGCTGACGACGACGGCGCGGCTGGCGGGCAGCGACACCACCACCAGCGCGACGTACTATGACGGCTGGGGCCGCGCGGTGGAGACCGTGACCCCCAGCAGCCTGAGTGGCACGACATGCACCGTCAGTGTCTCCTATACCGAGTACGACGCCAGCGGACGCAAGGCGTTTGTCAGCGACCCGTATTTCACCACCCTCGCCAACGACGCCAGTTGCACGCCGAGCTACCTGCGCCCCGATAGCAGCCAGCCGGGGACCACCACGCTCTACGACGGGCTGGGACGGGTGATCTCGACCGAAGATGCTCTGCAGCAGTACACGCTGACGACCTATACCGTGGGCGCGCCCACCGGGGGCGCGAACATCACCGACAGCGCGCTCTACGCGGCGACGGCCACGCTGGACGCCAACTCACACCAGACACGCACGTTGGTGGACGGCCTCGGCCACACGCGCTACGTCGAACACTTCACCGGCACGCAGAGCAGCGGCTTCGCGCTCTACGGGACGGTCCAGCAGAACGATGACTGGCTGGGCAATGTGGTCAGCGTCTATGAGCCGAATGTGGGCGGCGGCGGGGCGGGCCTCAGCAGCAGCCCGCAGACCACCACGACGTATAACCTGCTTCGTGAAGCGACCACCACGACCGACGCCGACCTGGGGACGCAGACGGCGAGCTATGACGCCAACGGCAATGTGACCGAGACCGTGGACGCCCGTGGGGCCAGTGGGACCATCTTCGTCGGCTACGACGGGCTGAACCGGCCACTGTGGCGCAACACCAGCAACAGCCCGACGGGAGCCTACGTCACCTACACCTATGATCAGACGACCGGGCATGGCGATGGCGTGGGGCGGGTGACCACCGAGGCGTTCACCAACAGCGGGGGCAGCCACGTCAAGGCGCTCAGCGGCAGCCACAGTTACACCTACGACGAGCGCGGGCAAGTGACCAGCCAGGTCGAGACCTACGACGCGCACGGCTACACCTTCTCGATGGCGTACAACGACGCGGGGCAACCGACCAGCCTGACGTACTCCGATGGCGAAGTGTTGGCGACGGGCTACAACGCCTACGGCTGGCTCAACCAGGTGCAAACGACGCCCAGCGGCAAGGCGTCTACCACGCTGGCCACGAACCTGGGCTACACGGGCAACGCGGGCGCGGCGATGCAGCCCACCAGCGCGTCCATCGGCAATGGCACGTACACCTACGCCGCGACGTTCGACGCCGACTTGCGGCTGACGACCGATAGCTTGACAACGACGAGCGCCACGCTCTATAGTGCGACCAGAGGCTACGACGGCGTGGGCAATGTCGTCAGCGAAGACACCCAACTTGGCTCCTCAACCACGACGGATAACCAACTCTTCTGCTACGATGAGCAGAATCGGCTGACCTGGGCCGGAGCGACGGGCACGTCACCCTGCAACGGCGCGGTGTCCTCGGGTACCTTAACAACTGCATATTACACGCAAGCGTACAGCTACGACGCGCAGGGGCGGCTCGCCAGCGCCGCCTTGGGCAGCTACACGTATGGCGACCCCAACCACCCCCATGCGGTCACCGCGATTGGCAGCGGGGCCTACTCGGCCAGCTACGATGCGGCAGGCGACATGACCTGCCGCGCGCCCACGAGCAGTTCAACCTGCTCCGGCGTACCGACAGGCGCCACACTCAGCTATGACGCCGAGCGGCGGCTGGCGCAGTGGCAGAACCAACCGTCGTCGCCCACCGTGCAGGCCGACTATCTGTACGATGGCGAGGGGCAGCGCATCGAGCAGTGGGTCACCACGAACGGCACGCAGACCACCACCGGCTACCTGCTGGGCGGCGTGGAGGAGCGCAGCAGCAGCGGGACGATCACCACGTACCTGGGCGCCAAAGGGCTGCCAATGGCGGTGCGCGTGGGCACCAGTGGCGCGCTGAACTACCTGGCGACCGATGGCTTGAACAGCGTCTCCGTGGCGGTCGACGCCAGTGGCAACGTGGTGGCTTCCCAACTGTACGCGCCGTATGGCACGGCGCGCTACACGAGCGGGACGATGCCGACGAGCAAGGGGTTCACGGGGCAGCGGGCGGACGTGACGAGTGGGCTGGACTACTACGGGGCGCGGTACTATGACCCGGTGGCGGGGCAGTTCACCAGCGCGGATAGCGTGCGCCAGGGGCTGAGTCGGTATGCGTATGTGGGGGGCAACCCGGAGACGGCGACCGATCCCAGCGGGCATCTGCGGGTGTGCGGTAGCTGCAACGGTGGTGGGCCTGGGCCGGGTAATGGGGGCGGCGGCAATGGGGGTGGCGGGTCGGGTGGCAATGGCGGAGGTGGGTACTGCTACAGCAACTGTGGCAATGGCGGTGGCGGTGGCAATGGCGGTGGCAATGGCAGTGGCAATGGCGGTGGCAATGGCGGTGGCGGTGGCAATGGTGGTGGCAATGGCGGGAGTGGTAATGACTGTTTGGGTGGTAGTAGCTGCATGACGCAAAACCCATCAGGATCTAATCCTCCTTGTTTCGGTCCATGCGCTGCTAAAGACGCGTCAAGTCAAGCTGCATCCTATTACAGTGATCTGGCTTACAATCTCACTAGTCTCGGCTATGTGCTAGATGGCTTGGGCGCACTTATCGCCCTCTTGTTTTTTGACATCCCAGGAGTTTCGTCGTTGGGTGCCCTGTTGGATATTATCGGCTTTGGCATTGGCATTATCGGCACTGATGCAAATTACATCACCAACCAATTTGGCTCCGTTATAAACGGACACGACGACAATAGTCCATTCTGGTCATCGGACAGTGGGCTGGAAGGAGCTCGGTCCAGGATTAAGAGTCGGCTTGCCTCACATTCAGCCATTTACGCTGCTACTTTAGCGGCGTTAGACACAGTCGATGCAACCTTAACGCAAGTGAAGCAGCATTGGCTAGGCGGAGATAACTCAACAGTTACACAAGCCTTGGCGAATGTGACTCAAATTGGGGAGGACATAAATGACATCGGTAACGGAGCGAATGCTATGTCTACGATCGACATTATGGAATACGATCTGAACGATCAGTCGTATGGATAGCGGAAGTTCAGGTGAACGCTGGAGGGAAATCGGGGTAGTTGGCCACATTGCACATGTGTCAGCGTAAAGATTTGCGCTGTTCACCCCCACAGGGTAAGGTTTGTGGATTGCTGCCCATTAAGTCACAGCCCGAGAGATAACATAGGCTTGCCGATTAGAAGCAACGCTTCATAGGTGGCCACGGCATACGGATAGTTGCCATCTACCCACCTGAAGCGTTTGTTCCAGTCGAGCAGTCCAATTCTGGCAGCAGTGCTGATTTCTAGCATGCTTTTGCAAGAAGGAGAATCGTCGTGAATAGCTGTCCAATCTCCACTCCACCCACCATTTTGCCTATTACTTCGGTTTGGCATTCTCCTCTCCTGTGGCTTCTGATACTACCTAGCACTGCTTTGTTAGTTGGCATATTGACATATCACTTCTTCGGTAGAAGGAACAGTTGGGAGTGGCGTTTCTTGGCACGAGGAGTCAGTGCATTCTCAGTTATTGCGTCTCTCTACATTACTTTCGCCATTTCACTTCCATCCTTGAGTGCCAGACACTCCTGGTTTAGTAGTCAATTAGCCGAGTATTCCAACAGCAACTGCAGCCTCTCGACACTATACGCAACGAACTACCAGATCAGCATTGTCGAAAATGAGTGGCAGAATATCGCCGTACTACTTGTTTGCTTGGCGGCTTTGCTACTGATCATGACCTTTCTATTCGGTGGTTGGACGAAACGACGTGCAAAATGGACACCACGATAACTGACCCATCGCAGAAGGTTTGACAACCGCCAGCGCGACGCTCTATAGTGCCACCAGGGGCTACGACGCGGTCGGCAACGTCGTGAGCGAGAATACCCAGCTCGGCGCATCTACCACGACGGACAACCAGCTCTTCTGCTACAACGAGCAGAACCAGCTGACCTGGGGCGGGGCCACAGGCACCAGCCCGTGCAACGGCGCGGTCTCATCGGGCACTTTAACAACCGCATATTACACGCAAGCGTACACCTACGACGCGCAGGGGCGGCTCACCAGCGCCAGCCTGGGCAGCTACACCTATGGCGACGCCAGCCACCCCCACGCCGTGACCGCGATTGGTAGCGGGGCGTATGGGGCCAGCTACGACGCGGCGGGCGACATGACCTGTCGCGCGCCCACCAGCAGCGTCACCTGCTCCGGCGTACCGACGGGGGCGACGCTGGCCTACGACGCCGAGCGGCGGCTGGCGCAGTGGCAGAACCAGCCGTCGTCGCCCACCGTGCAGGCCGACTACCTCTACGACGGCGAGGGGCAGCGCATCGAGCAGTGGGTCTCCACCAACGGCGTGCAGACGACGACCGGCTACCTCATGGGCGGCGTGGAGGAGCGGGCCAGCAGCGGGACGATCACGAAGTACCTGGGCGTCAAGGGCTTGCCGATGGCGATCCGGGTGGGGTCGGCGGGCAGCCTCAACTACCTGGCGACGGATGGCTTGAACAGTGTCTCGGTGGCCGTAGACGCGAGTGGCAATGTGGTGGCGTCGCAGCTGTACGCGCCGTATGGCACGGCGCGCTACTCGTCGGGGACGATGCCGACGAGCAAGGGGTTCACGGGGCAGCGGGCGGACGTGGCGACGGGGCTGGACTACTACGGGGCGCGGCACTATGACCCGGTGGCGGGGCAGTTTGTGAGCGCCGATAGTGTCCGCCAGGGATTGAGTCGGTATGCGTATGTGGGCGGCAACCCGGAGACGGCGACCGATCCCAGCGGGCATCTGATCACGAGGGGGCCGGGTGGTGGAACACCTGACAGTACGATTAAGCCATGTAGTGGATCCGGTATATGTGACCCTGGCACTGGGTTTACTGTTCCCATTGGGTTGGTCAT
>Ga0307372_10012431_pt1 | contig 11158 bp, 15 predicted proteins | sample OX1MG_FD_202533 | JGI IMG/M metagenome (GOLD analysis project Ga0307372, IMG submission 202533) | Soil microbial communities from Risofladan, Vaasa, Finland - OX-1 | ecosystem: Environmental > Terrestrial > Soil > Coastal area > Acid sulfate soil | place: Finland: Risofladan, Vaasa | collected...
GGCCGAACGCGGCCGCAGACTGGGGCCAGGCAGGGATCAGCGCGGCCACGAGTAACGCCTTGGCCCAGCTCAGCCGCAAGACAATGTCGGCGACGGCCAATCTGTTGTGGACGCCGGTCGCGGGGGTGCAGTTCGGTCTCGAGTTCGAGCATTATTACCACACCGTGTGGTCCGGCGCGCATGGCCAAGACAACCGCATCAAGGGCCAGGCACTGTTCCGGTTCTAGCCGCTTCGCAAGTATCGTCTCGGAACCCGCCGGCCGCAGGGCCGGCGGGTTCTCTTTTGGGCGCTATCCCTGAGTGAAGCGCAGACCCCTCATCTCGTACTGGGCGACGGTCGGGTCCACGATCACGACGACGAACGTGTTCCGACACCCCGACGGGCTGCCGCCGCCGCGGTCGCTGCCGCCGCCGCCGCACGACGACCACGTCAGCAGCGATTCGATCCGAACATAGATGACTTCGCCGGGCTCGAGGGTCACGGTCTTGAACTGATCCGGATAGACCTCGTCGCTCTGTACCGAGATCGTGTATCGGCCCGGCGCCACGTCGCGATAGAACACCGATCCGATGTCGCTGACGCCGACCGGCCGACCGTTAAGAGAGACGGCCGTCGGGCTCAGGGTCTCGTACGGCTCGAGCCAGCGATAGACGAAGATGCGCGCCATGCCCTGCGGCACGGGCCGCAATGTGCCGGCGACGCTGGCGAAGGGCGGACCCTGCGGCGCACAGGCGCCGAGCGCGAGCAGGGACAACAGAACGGCGCGTCTCGGAAGGTTCATGCGGGTCACCATGAGTAGCCGGGTCGCATCGGGTATGGAGCGTTATTGAGAGGCGCGCAATTCCCCAGCGCGCCGCAAACCGGGTTCGTGTCCTGGTCGTAAGGTGCGTAGGCCGCGCCGCCCTGCGCGTCCTGTGGCGCGGCGCATCCGGCGAGCAGCGGCGCGCCGAGCGCAACGAAAACCGCCGCCAAGATGATTCGTGTCATGCTGCCTCCATGGGTGCGTATGCCGGCACCCGCTATCGCCTATCACCGTTACATAGGTAAGTAGGCGCCGGTTCAACGGCGACCCCGCCGGACACCATCACGTTTCGGTGACAGCGGACGTTATCGCGCCATGGTTGCAACCCCGTCGCGCGACACGCCCATGAGCGCGGCGAGGAGCTCGGGCGCGGCGAGAAGCTCGCGGCTCGGCCCCGCGTGGACGACCCGGCCGCGGTCCAGAACGACGGCATCGGCGGCAAATGTGAGCGCGATGCGCGCATGCTGCTCGACCAGCAGGATGGCGAGCTCGTCCTCGCGCTTCAGCCGGTCCAGTCCGGCGAGCACGGTCTCGACGATCACTGGCGCCAGCCCTTCGAGCGGCTCGTCCATCAACAGCAGCATCGGATTGCCCATCAGCGCCCGACCGATGCTCAACATCTGCTGCTCGCCGCCGGACAGCTCGTTGCCGCGGTGGCGCCGACGCTCGGCGAGCGCCGGGAAGAAATCATAGACCCGCGCCATGGTCCACCGCCCGGCCGATCGCTTGCGATCGACCGCCGCGACGGAAAGGTTCTCCTCGACCGAAAGCGATTTGAAGATCTCGCGCTCCTGCGGCACGAAGCCGATGCCGAGCCGCGCGCGGCGATAGGGCGGCAGGGACTCGATCGCCTTCCCGGCGAACCGGATCGTGCCGCCGTGCAGCGTGGTATGGCCCATGATCGTCGCGAGCAGCGTCGTCTTGCCGACGCCGTTGCGGCCGAGAATGGCCAGCGTGGCGCCGGCGGGCACCGCAATGGACACGCCCTCGAGTACCACGGTGTCGCCATAGCCGGCGCGCACGCCATCGACCATGAGTCCGGTCGCATCGGCGGTCGTCACGCGTGTTCTCTCTCGCCGAGATAGACCTGGCGCACGCGCGGATCGGCGGCGATCTCGGCGGGCGGACCCTCGACCAGCACCGCCCCCTGAACCAACACCGTGATGCGCCGGGCGAGGCGGAATACCAGATCCATGTCGTGCTCGATAATGAGGAGTGCGATCTCGGCCGGAAGCTGCTCGATCACCTCGATGATCGTGCCGCTTTCCGCCGACGGCACGCCGGCGGCGGGCTCGTCCAGCAGCAGCACCTTGGGATCGAGCCCGAGCGCGACCGCGATTTCGACCAGGCGCTGGCGGCCATAGGCCAGCTCGCGCACCGGCCTGAGCGCCTCATCGGCGATGCCGAGGCGCTCGAGCAGAAGGAACGCCTCTTCGATCACGGCGCGGCGCGTGCCGGCGGGGCGGAAGATGTCGCCGGCGGCGCCGAGCCTCTCGCCCACCGCCAGCGTCACGTTCTCAAGCACGGTAAGGCCGCGGAACAGGGCGGTGATCTGAAACGTGCGGACGAGGCCGAGCTTTACCCGCTGCGCCTGGACGAGCGCGGTGATGTCGTCGCCGCCGAGGAGGATGCGCCCCTCGCTCGGCGTGAGCGCACCCGTCACCAGATTGACGAAGGTGGTCTTGCCGGCGCCGTTGGGGCCGATGAGGGCGTGGCGCGCGCCGGGCTCGAGCCGGAAATCGATGGCGTTGGCGACGCGCAGCGCGCCGAAGCTCATCGACAATCCCTGCGTCTCGAGCGCTGCCGCCGCGGTCACGGCCGCCCGCCCGCCGCCGCGCGCCGCCGCGCGCGCAGGATCCGGTCGGCCAGCCCATGCGCGCCGCCGGGCGCGAACACCACCACCAGCACCAATGTGAGGCCGATCCAGAAATACCAATAGACCGGATCGATCGCGGCGAAGCGGTCCTGCAGAATCATGAACAGCGGCACGCCGATGAACGCGCCGTAGAGCCACCCGACCCCGCCCAGGATCAGCATGATGAGGATCTCGCCCGAGCGGTCGAAGCTCAACACGCCGAGCCCGACGAAGGCGGTCGTCTGCGCCACCAGCGCGCCCGCTGCGCCGGCCATTCCCGCCGCGATCGTGTAGATGGTGACGCGCCGCAGGAACACCGGCGAGCCGATCGCGTGCATGCGCCGCTCGTTCTCGCGGATGCCGGTGAGCGAGCGCCCGAACGGCGAATGCACGATCGCGCGCGCGATGAGCCAGCACACGAACAGCACCGCCAGGCAGTACCAGTACGCGGTCCTGCCATAGAGATCGAATTGACATCCGAGCACCGGCCACACATTCATGCCGCCGAGCCCGTCGGCGCCGCCGGTGATGGCGCTCGCCTTGTTGGCGGTCTCGTAGAGCATCGACGCGACGACCAGCGTCAGCATCAGCAGCGTCAGGCCGGTCGTACGCAGCACCACCGCGCCGCTGACGGCGCCGACCAGGGCGGCCGCCAGCGCAGCGACGATGAGACCGGTGATCGGCTCGCCCCAGCCATGCGCCGCCAGCAGCCCCGCGACATAGGCGCCTGTGCCGAAGAAGGCCGCGTGCCCCAGGGTGATGATGCCCGCATAGCCGAGAATGAGATCGAGCGACAGGGCGAACACGATGGTGGCCAGGATCTGCGCGCCGAGGGCGAGATAGTCGGGAAACAGGAAATAGAGCGCCACCGCGGCCACCCACGGCAGCGCCTCGGCGACGCGGAAGCGGTGGCGGTGGGCGAAGACCTCGACGACGCTTGCGGCGCGAGGCGTGGGCGCGGCGGTTGCGGTCATGCGTGGCCGAACAGGCCGTGCGGTCGCCACAGCAGGACGGCCAGCGTCAGCGCATAGATGAAGAATGCCCCGAACTGCGGCAGCAGATACTGGAAGGCGGTGTCGGTGACACCCAGCAGCAGCGCCGCGAAGAACGGGCCGCGGATGCTACCCAGGCCACCGACCGAGACGACGATCAGGAAATACACGAGATGCTCGAGCGAATAGGCCGGCTCGATCGCGAGGATATCGCCGCCGAGCGCGCCGCCCAGCGCGGCGAGACCGCTGCCCAGCGCGAAGGCGACGGTGAAGAGGCGCGAGGTGTTGATGCCGACCGATTGCGCCATGCGGCGGTTGTCGACCGCGGCGCGGATCTGCGCGCCGAACCGCGTGCGCTCGAGGCCGAGCCACAGCACCGTCACCAGCACCGCGCCGCTGACGATGAGAAAGCTGCGATAGGTGGGAAACTCGCGGGTGCCCAACGTGATCTGGCCGCTCAGCGCCGGTGGCGGGTTGAACGGTTGCGGCAGCGGCCCCCACAGGAACTTCGCCGCCGCGACCGACATGAACGCCAGGCCGATCGTCAGCAGCACCTGCTCGAGCTCGTCGGCGCCATAGAGCCGGCGATAGAGAAAGCGCTCGAGCGGCACGCTTACCGCCATCGCGACCACCACGCCCGCCGCCACCGCCGGCACGAACGGGACGCCCATGCTGGTCATCGTCGTCGCCATGATGTAGCCGCCGAGCGCCGCGAACACGCCGTGCGCGAGGTTGACGAATCCCATCAACCCCATCGTCACCGACAGGCCCACCGAGACGAGGTAGAGCACCATCGCGAAGGCGCAACCATGGAACAGAATGCTGACGGAAGCGGAGAAGGCCTCGGCCATGGCTCTCTCTGCCCTCGTCCTCTCTCGCGCGCGCGGGAGGACGAGGGGGGTGATCGAGACGGTTACTTCTTGCTCACGACCTGTCCGTGCGCGTCCACCATGCCGAGGTTCTCGAACTCGACGTTGACGAGACGGCCGTCCTTCTTCTCGATCCGGCGCATATAGACGTTCTGGACGATATCGCGCGTCTTCGGATCGATCATGATCGTTCCCCGCGGGCTGTGCTCGTCCTTGTAGCCCCTGAAGAACGCCATCGCCTGATCGCCGGTGAACTTGCCGTGCGTGTGCCTGACCAGCTCGAAAATCGCCTTCATTCCGTCCCAGGCGTCGGCGGACAGGAAGTCGGGCCGCAGTTTGGTGCCGTATTCCTTGTCCCAGGCCGCGACGAACGCCTTGTTGGCCGGCCGGGTCGCGTCGGCGGAATAGGTCCCCGAGGTGATCAGGCCGATGATGGAATCGCCCATGCCCGGTATCTCCTCGTCGGGGACGAGGTCCTGGGTCGAGACGATGGTAATGCCCGCGGCCTTGATTCCGAGATCGACCGCCGCCTTCATGACCGAGACGGCCTCGCCGCCGGCGGGAACGAAGATGTAGAGCAGGTCGGGATGCGCATCCTTGACGCGCTGCAGGAAGGGCGCGAAATCAGGCGTCGTGGGCGGCGCCGGGAAGACGAGCTGACCGACGACCTGTCCGCCGGCTTCCTTGAAGGCCTTGGCAAAGGCGTCGCCGGCGTCGTGCCCCGGCGCGTAATCGGTCACGGCGATGTAGGCCTTCTTGTAGCCCTTCTTCGCCGCCCAGAGACCGAGAGGATAGGCCTCCTGCGGCAAGGTGAAGGAGATTCGCGTCATATAAGGCGACAGGCCCACGGCCTCGGTTGCGGCCGCGTTCATCGAAAGGGTCGGGATCTTGGCCTGCGTCGCCACCGACGCCACCGACATGAAATTGGGCGACCAGACGAAACCGGTGAGCAGCTTCACGTGATCGCGGGTGACCAGTTCCTGCGCCAGCCGCTTGGCGACCTCGGGCGCGAGCCCGGTATCGTCGCGCTTGATGAGCTCGATCTTGACGCCTTTCGGCAGGTCGTTCCGGTGCAGCTTGTAGTAAAGCTCCAAGCCCTTATCCAGCATCTCGCCGACTTCGGCTTGGGGCCCGGACGACGTATTGATCACGCCGATCTTCACGGTCTGCGCCGCGGCCGGCATCGCCGCCGTGCCCAATGCCAGCGTCGCAGCGGCAATCACCGGCAGCACCAACGGAATCTTTCGCATTCTCCCTCCTCCCTCACCGGCAGCCGGCCGCATCGCAGGGCGTGCGCCGGGCCAGCACACACTATAGGGGGCAGGCATTGCACAGGCAACAAAGCGACAAATGCACTCGATCAGACGCGATTGCGCCGTATCGTGCAGTCGCCGCTTTCAAGACAATCGCGACAGTGATCGAGCGCCCAGCGGACCGATGGGAAGGCGCGATCGATGAGCTGTCCCTGGCTGATGCGCGGAATGTCGTAGACCGCGAGCAGCTCGTCGATCGCGATCGGCGCTTCGGCCTCTTCCCACGCCTCGCGCATCGCGCCGGCCGGCGTCGATTCGTTGAGTCCCAAATATCCCGCCGGCAATGTCCAATAGCCCGCGCGCGGATTGATTGCGCGGCGGCACAGCAGAATGCGCGCGTCCCACCGGCACACCGCGCCGACCACGATCTCGGGATTTTGTAGGCGACCAAGCCGCAATCGGGACAGATCCTGCGCTCGCGATTGTCGCCGCCGGGAATGGTGCGAAGGCCGGGTCCCCGCATGCCCGGGCGGTCGGATACCGGCCCGTCCCCGAAACGCCGCTAGACCAGCAGGTCGACGATCCGGCCGCGCAGCAGCGTCTCGGCAAGCCGCGCGTCCCACAGCGGCCGGCGGGGGGCAGCACGCGCCACCGTCACCGGCCGCACGTCGAACGTGTCGACGTTGCGCTGGCGCGGCGGTATCACGACAAGGTCCCGCCCGTTAACGATATGCACCGTGCGCGCTCCCTTTGCAGCACGCAAACGATAGCATTTTATCGGTCTTTTATTCAATCACCACGATGCGCGTGGTTAACGCCGCCGATTGCGGGCAAGCGCTGCGACGCCTGGAAGCTCACGTCCTTCGAGCCATTCGAGAAAGGCGCCGCCGGCGGTTGAAACATAGCTGAACGCGTCGGCGACGCCGGCATGGTCGAGCGCGGCCGCGGTGTCGCCGCCGCCAGCGACGCTCGTCAGCGATCCGGCGCGCGTGAGCCCGGCGGCGCGCTCGGCCAGTGCCGTCGTTCCGGCATCGAAGGGGGGCGTCTCGAACGCGCCGACCGGTCCGTTCCACAGCAAGGTGCGGCTCTGCGCCAGCCGCGCGCCGATCGCGGCGACGCTCATCGGGCCGATGTCGAGGATCATGCGGTCGCGCGGGACGCGGTCGATCGCTACCGTCGTTGCGGCGACGCCGGGCGCGAGCCGCTCGGCCACCACCGCATCGATCGGCAGTACGAGTTCGACCCCTTCCGCCTGGGCGCGCGCGAACAGGCCGTGCGCCGCCTCGCCCGCATCACGTTCCGCGAGCGACGTGCCGATCTCGATGCCGCGCGCAGCCAGGAGCGTGTTCGCCATCGCGCCGCCGATCACCAGCACCTCGACCTTGCCGAGGATGTAGGCGAGCAGGTCGAGCTTGGTCGAGACCTTGGCGCCGCCGACGATCGCCATCACCGGCCGCGCCGGCGTCTCGAGCACGGCGGCGAGCGCTTCGAGTTCCGCCTGCATCAGCCGTCCGGCCGCGGCCGGCAGGAGATGGGCGATGGCCTCGGTCGAGGCATGCGCGCGATGCGCCGCCGAGAATGCGTCGTCGACATAGAGATCGCCCAGTGCCGCCAGCGCGCGCGCGAAGCCCGGGTCGTTCGCCTCCTCCTCGGGATGGAAGCGCAGATTTTCGAGGAGCGCCACGCCGCCCGGCGCGAGCGCATCGACCACGCGTTGGGCGGCGGGGCCGATGCAGTCCTCGGCGAAGGCGACGTCGCGGCCGCCCAGCGCCTGCGACAGCACGGGCGCGACGGCACGCAGCGACAGCGCCGGGTCGCGGCCCTTCGGCCGCCCGAAATGTGACATGACGACGATGCGGGCGCCCTTGGCCGCCAGCTCGATGATGGTGGGCGCGAGCCGTTCGATGCGGGTCGCATCGCTGACCTTGCCGTCATGCATCGGCACGTTGAGATCGCCGCGCAGCAGCACGGTCTTGCCGGCAGGATCGATGTCGTCAAGGGTAAGGAAGTTCATCGCGGAAGCAGCCGGCTCCCGGCTCAGGCGTCGGTCAACGGGACCCAGGGTATCGAAGCGACTTCGATCCCGTCCTCGGTCAAAGCTTTCGATTCGGTCGGCGTCGCCTCGCCATAGATGCCGCGCGCCGCGGCCTCGCCATTATGGATGCGCCGCGCCTCATCGGCAAAGCGCGGCCCGACATAATCGCAATGGGTCTCGACCTGCTTGCGCAGCTCCTGGAGCGCGCGGCGCAGCTCGGCCGGCGAGGGCGGTGCCTTCTCCTTGCGCGGGTGCGCCAGGCGCGGCGCCATCACCGCCTTCTCGACCGCGTCGTCGCCGCATTCCGGGCACACGATCTGCCCGCGCGCATGCTGCCGGTCATAGGCGGCATTATCGCGGAACCAGGCCTCGAATTCGTGGCCGGTCGCGCAGCGGAGCTTGAACAGCATCATGGTCGCGGGCTAACCATCCTGGGACACTCGGGTTCCGACCCGAGGACATAAAGTTAGCACTCGTCAGGGTCAAGGGCTTATGAATCCGCCCACCCCTTCCGCCCCGTCGGCCTGGGTCCAACGCTTCCACCACGCCATCCGGCCCGGCGGCACGGTGCTCGATCTCGCCGCCGGCGGCGGCCGGCACACCGCGCTCCTGCTCGCCGCCGGGTGTGCGGTCGTCGCGGCCGACCGCGATGGCGCGGGCCTTGCCGCCTTCGCTGCGGTGCCGCGCTGCCGGATCGTCGTGCTCGACCTCGAAGACGGCGGGCCCTGGCGGCTCGGCGGCGGGTTCGACGGCATCGTGGTGACGAACTACCTGCACCGGCCGTTGCTGCCCGATCTCGCCGCCGCGCTGGCGCCGGGCGGCGTGCTCATCTACGAGACCTTCATGGCAGGCAACGAGCGCTTCGGCAAGCCGAGCAACCCCGACTTCCTGCTGCGCCCGGACGAGCTGCTCGATGCCTATCGCGACCGGCTCGGGGTGATGGCGTTCGAGCAGGGGATCGTCGCCGCGCCGCGCCTGGCCGCGGTGCAGCGCCTGGCCGCGGTCAAGGACGGGCTCGTCCGTCTCGTCTGATTATCCGGCGGCGAGTCCCTGCGGCCGCGGCGGCGCAAAGGGCCGGTCATGGCGCAGCGACGGCACGGCGCTTCGCGCCTCCTCGACCTTCGCCGGGTCGATGCGGGCGAGGATGACCCCGCTTTCGTCCTCGGCCTCGGCGAGAACCTCGCCCCAGGGCGCGACGATGAGCGAATGGCCATAGGTGCGTCGCCCCTCGGCATGCTCGCCGCATTGCGCCGGGGCGAAGACGAAGCAGAAATTCTCGATCGCGCGGGCGCGCAGCAGGACGTGCCAATGAGCCCGGCCGGTCGGCACGGTGAAGGCCGACGGCACCGACAGGAACCGCGCCCCGGCCTGCGCCAGCGCGCGGTAGAGGTGCGGAAAGCGCAAGTCGTAGCACACGGTCATGCCGAGCACGCCCCACGGCAGAGGCGCGAGCGCCGCCACGTCGCCGGGGCGAAACGCCGCCGATTCGCGATAGCTCTCGCCGCCCTCGAGGGTCACGTCGAACATATGGATCTTGTCATAGCGCCGGACGATGCCGCCGTCGGGCGCGATCAGGAACGAGCGGTTCCGGAGCCGCTCGTCCTCGCCCTCGCGGATGACGAGCGAGCCCAGAAGAAGATGCGCGCCGGTCTCGCGCGCAAGCTCGCGGAAGGATGCGAGCATCGGGTGCTCGGCCTCGGTCCGCGCCTTGTCCAGGCGCAGGCTGCGGCGCGGCTCGATCATGTCGCTCGCCTCGGGCGTCAGGATGAAATCGGCGCCCTGGTCGCGGGCGCGGCGCACGAGGTCCGCGGCGGCGGCGACGTTGGGGCCGATCTCGCGCCCGGCGGAGAGCTGGATGCAGGCGGCGGCGAAGCCCGCGCTCACGGAGGCGCGATCCCGAGCAATGCGTCGAGCCGGCCGGCGCGCTCGAGCGCCGCCAAATCGTCCGAGCCGCCGATATGGCTGCCATCGATGAAGATTTGCGGCACGGTGGTGCGGCCGCCGGCGCGCTTCACCATCTCGTCGCGCCGGTCCGGCTCTTCGAGCACGTCGATGTTCTCGTAGGCGACGCCCTTGCGCTCCAGAAGCGCCTTCGCCCGGGCGCAATAGCCGCAAAAGAGCGTCGAATAGATCTCCACCCGTGCCATGCTCTCACCCGCCTTGCCGGCATGATTCCGGCGTCATCGCAGCACCATCTGGGGATCGCCGGCTCGCGGTCAAGCCTCCGCGCGCACCGTGCGCGCGAGCGTCAGCACCTCGACCCGCGCCGCGCCGGCACGGCGCAGCACGCGCGCGCATTCGTCGAGCGTCGCGCCGGTGGTGAGGACATCGTCGATCAGCAGGACACGCTTGCCGGCGACGCCGCGCCCGTGCCGCACCGCAAAGGCGCCGGCGACGTTGCGGCGGCGCGCGGCGGCATTGCGCTTGCCTTGGGACGGCGTGCGGCGGCGGCGTTCGAGCCAGTCGGCGCCGACCGGCGGCCCGCCCGCCCGCGCCAGCGCATGCGCCAGCACCGCCGCCTGGTTGTAGCGGCGGGCGAAGAGCCGCGTCCAATGGAGCGGCACCGGCACCATGACATCCGCCTCGGCGATGAGCGCCGCCCCGGCCTGCCGCATCCACAGCGCCAGAGTGGGCGCGAGATGCAGCCAGTCGCCATGCTTGAATGCCAGCACCAGCGGCCGGCTTTCCTCATCATAGCGCAGCGCGGCGCGCGCCCGGGCGAAGGCGGGCGGCTCGCGCGCGCATGGCGCGCAGACCGCGTCCGCGCCGAGATCATAGGCGAAGGGCAGCCCGCAACAGGCGCAGCACGGCGCGCCGAGGAAGGTGATGCCGCGCCAGCACGCAGCGCAGAGGCCGCCCTGGCCGCCGACCGCCGCGCCGCATTTGCCGCAGCGCGGCGGCAGCAGCAGGTCGAGCGCGGTGCCGGCAAGGCGCTTCACGACAGGCGCACGGGCGAGCGTCAGCATCGCCGCATGGGACCGGTCGCCCTGCGCCTTGTCAACCGCAGCGTGCGTGCTTACGCTGGTTGCGCCATGATCCGACGCCGGCACGGCAACCCCATCGCCACATCGTGGCTGAGACGGCCACCGTCGCCGCCGCCGCGGCCGCCGACCAACGCCATCGCGCTTAACCCCGTCGTGAATGGCCCGGCCGCCACACTTGATGGGGTGGTCGCCTCCACACGGGCTCGCCCGTCCACCATCGAGCCGGGCGCTGCGCCGGTATCGTTGCTGCGCGGCAATCTGTTGCAGACCGCGCCGTCGCTGCCGGTCGCGGCGGCGAGCCCGCGGGCGATGTTCCAGGGGCTCATCAACACCACCGGGATGGTCGCGGTTACGACCGCCGTCGAGG
>Ga0307372_10012432_pt1 | contig 11158 bp, 8 predicted proteins | sample OX1MG_FD_202533 | JGI IMG/M metagenome (GOLD analysis project Ga0307372, IMG submission 202533) | Soil microbial communities from Risofladan, Vaasa, Finland - OX-1 | ecosystem: Environmental > Terrestrial > Soil > Coastal area > Acid sulfate soil | place: Finland: Risofladan, Vaasa | collected...
TCCCCGGAAAGCGGGCCCACATGCGCCTCCTGCTCATCCTCTCGCTTCTTGTCGCCGCCGCACCGTTCGCCGCTGCCAAGCCTAAGCCCTGCGTCACCCCGGACCAGGCCGGCCAATTCCTCAACAAAGACATTTGCATATCCGCGCATGTCTATGATGTGGCGCAGCTTCCTAACGGAACGCGCTTCCTGGATGTGTGCGCTCCGGCTGTCCCCGACGACGCCTGCCGCTTCACCATCGTGAGCCTCTGGCAGGATCGAGACACCGTCGGCGAACTCACGCGCTACCGCGACGTAGACGTTGAAATCCGCGGCATCGTCTCTTCGATGCACGGTCGAACCGGCATGCTTCTCAGCCATGCGCGGCAGTTCCACGGCGGCCCGCCCAAATTCCGGCCCAATCCGCGCCTCGCCCGCGGCTTCAGCGCCGAGCAGGACCGCCCGCCCATCGCCGATCCCAACCTGCGCCGCCAGGGCCGCGGACGCGCCTTTATGAACCGCCTGGACCAGGAGAAAATCCCGGCGAAGTAGCGAGTTCCACAGCCTCGCTCCCGAGCCCCGACTCTGAACGGTCCGTCCCCTCCCACACCACCGTCCGCGCAGGTCCGCATATGGCTATTCAATAGGTGAGTCCCGCCGATGACCTGACGGGGCTGCCTGTTCGCTGTCGGGAGATGGCCGTGTGGGCTCCATTTCTCACGTCAGCATCGGTTGCGAGCTTCACTCGCGCCCTGCCCTCGGAGACCCGTGGAAGCGGGATGGCTGGTGCAATGTCCGCCGTTACGCTTCGCCGTCACTTCTCCCCCTCAAGAGGTGAAGAGGACTTGCACCTCCAAGTTGTCAATCACGCATGGCGTACAAATGAAGGCCCGGGCTGCGGGGCCGGGCCGGCGTTCTCCGGCGGCTATTTTGCGGCAACCGGCCGGGTTCCGTGCGCCCGCCACAGCGCTTCCATCTGCTCCAGGGTGCGGCCTTTGGTCTCCGGCACCATGGTGGCCATGAACAGCGCGGCCAGAATGCCCATCACGCCGTAAATCCAATAGGCGAAGCCGTGGTGGAAGTGGTTCACCAGGTAGGGGTTTTTGTCCAGGATGGGAAACGTCCAACTGACGAGATAGTTGGCAATCCACTGCGCCGCCACGGCCAGGGCCATGGCCTTGCCGCGAATCTGGTTGGGGAAGATTTCGCTCAGCAGCACCCAGGTTACCGGCCCCCAGGAAACCGCGAAGCCTGCGGTATAGAGAAGCATGAAGATGAGCGCGGCCATGCCCTTGCCGCCGAGGGCGAAGTCGGTGCCCAGCGCGATCATGCTGGCGGCCATTACCAGCGCTCCAGTAATCTGAAGCGGCCTGCGCCCCATGTGGTCCACGGTGAGGATGGCAACCACGGTGAAGGTGAGGTTGACCACGCCCACGATGATCGTCTGGAACAGCGAGGCATTGGTGGTCAGCCCCATGCCCTGGAAGATCGCGGTGGCGTAATACAGGACCACGTTGATACCCACGAACTGCTGGAACACCGATAGCATGACGCCAATGAAGATGAGGAGCACGCCGAAGGAAAACAGCTTGCCGGAGTGGTGCTCGCTCAGCGATGCGCGAATCTCCGCGATCTCCTTTTCCCCTTCTTCGACGGTGACCAGCCGGGCCAGCACCGCGCGCGCGCCGCTCTCATTGCCCTTCAGCATCAGGTAACGCGGAGTTTCCGGTACCAGGAACAGGAGGAGCAGGAAGAGCCCGGCGGGGATTGCGCCGGACAGGAACATGTAGCGCCAGCCGATGGAGTTGAGCCAGGCATCGCCGCTGCCGGATTTGGAGATGCTGAAATTGACAAAGTAAATGACCAGCATGCCGAAGATGATGGCGAACTGGTTCCACGCCACCAGGTTGCCGCGCACCTTGGGCGGAGCAATCTCTGCGATGTACATGGGCGAGAGCATGGACGCGAGGCCCACCCCGATGCCGCCCAGGATGCGATAGACCACGAAGTTCGTCATGTATCCCGGTCCGCCGTGTCCGATGGGAGCGAACGGGAACTCCGGAGCGGAGGCGCCCAGGGCGGAGAGAAGGAACAGCACGGCAGCGATGATCAGTCCACGCTTGCGGCCAATGTGCGTGCTTACCCATCCCCCGATCAGCCCGCCGACGATGCAGCCGATGAGCGCGCTGGAAACCACAAACCCCAGCAGCGAGTCGGCGGCGTTGGCCTGGGCCGGGTTGGCCAGATTCGCGAACCGCGGATCGACGAAATAAGCCTTCAGGCTGCCTACCGCGCCGTTGATCACGGCGGTGTCATAGCCAAACAGCAGCCCGCCCAGGGTGGCGATCAGGGTCAGGAGAACCAGTTGTGGATTCAGGCGCGACATAGCATCCTTTGAAGCAAATCGATTTTCGCCAGTGTACTACGCGGGCGATTTGCCGCCTATGAAAAGCAGCCGCGCAGGAAAAAGCGGAAAGGATGAGGCACGGAAAGTCTACGGCAAAAGAGGAGATGTCTCAGGCGCCCAGTTCGGCGCGGATGGCGGCGGCGATGGCGTTGGCGTGAAGGTGCATGGCAGCTTCATCTTCGGCTTCGATCATGACGCGGGCCAGCGGCTCGGTGCCGGAGTAGCGGATGACCACGCGGCCGGTGTCTTTGAGTTCCACTTCGGCCTGGTGGATGCGCTCATGGATGGCAGGGATCCTGTCCAGCGGCCGCTTTTCGCGCACCCGCACGTTCACGATGGTCTGGGGGAAGACCTTTAGATCGGAGGAGAGCTCTTCGAGGGATTTTCCGGTGCGGGCGACGAGATCGAGGACGACCAGCGCGGTGAGGATGCCGTCGCCGGTGGTGGCGAGATGGGGGAAGAGGATGTGGCCGGACTGCTCGCCGCCGAGGGCGGCGTTCTTCTTCTGCATCATCTCCAGCACGTAGCGGTCGCCCACGGGAGCGCGGAGCATCTGGATGCCGGAGCGTTTGAGCGCCGCTTCCAGGCCCATGTTGGACATGGTGGTGGCGACAACCAGGTCGTTGGTGAGCATGCCACGCTCTTTGAGGTCGCGGGCGGCCATGAGCAGGATGGCATCGCCGTTGATGACCTGCCCTTTTGCGTCGGCCAGCATGCAGCGGTCGGCGTCGCCGTCGAAGGTGAGGCCAATCTGCGCGCCGCGATCGGTGACCTGTTTTGCCACCCAGCCGGGATGGAGCGCGCCGCAATCGGCGTTGATGTTTCTGCCGTCGGGGGTGGTGTTGAGGAGGGTCACATCGCCGCCTAGGCGGGAGCAGAGTTCCGGCCCGACGGCCGCGGCGGCGCCGTTAGCGCAGTCACCGACGATGCGGATGCCGTCGAGGCGCAGGCCGGGAACGCAGCTCAGCAGGAAGTCAATGTACTCGTGGCGCAGGTCGGCGTTGTCATTCAGGAGCGGCAGGGTGCGGGGATCGGGGGGTGAGGCGAGGTTGGAGTGAAGGAGAATCTCGTCCTCCATCTCGAGCTCGAGCGCATCGGGAAGCTTGTATCCATCGGCGCCGAAGAGCTTGATGCCATTGTCCTGCCATGGATTGTGGCTGGCGGAGATGACGACGCCGGCCGAGTATTTGTGGGTGTGGGTGAGGTAGGCTACGCCGGGCGTGGGGATGACGCCGGCGCTTTCAAACGGGATCCCGGCCTGGGTGAGCCCGGCCGCCAGAGTGGACGCGATCCAGGGGCTGGACTCGCGGGTATCGCGGCCGATGAGCACGCGCGGATCGTAGGCGTTGATGCGCCGGACGGAGTGGCCCAGAGCGAGGCCGGTGGCGAAGATGGTCTTGGGATCGAGAGGATAAGTTCCGGCGATGCTGCGGATGCCGTCGGTGCCGAAGAGCTTGCGAAAGTCGGACAAGGTCATGATGGTCGCTTTCCGGTTCTTTTGGATGACGTGGTTTCGACTCGGGAGGTAAAGGTTCCATCGGCGAGGCGGGTGGTGAGGTGGTCACCCCGATTCACCTGCGCGGCGGAGCGGATGAGGGCGCCGTTGGCGTCGAGGACGAGGGCGTAGCCGCGATCGAGCACGGCAAGCGGAGAAAGCGAGTGCAGGCGGGCGTCGAGGGCCTGGAGACGGGCGCGGCGATCGTGGAGGAGGCGCTCGGCGGCGTGCAGCAGGCGGGTGCGGCCGGCGGCGAAGTGCTGTTGCGCGTGGGCCAGGCGCTGCCGTGGGTCGTGGCGGAGAACGGCCGCGCCGAGTTCGACGACGCGGCGATGGGTCTCGCGAATGCGGAAGGTCATGCCGCCCACAAGTTGCTGGACGGCGTCGTCCAGGCGCTGTTCCAGCCGGTGAATCAGGGTGGCGATGCGCGCTTCGGCCCGGGTTACTGCCATGCCGGCGAGGCGCTGGCGTGCCTGGAGGAGCTCGTAGTGGCCGGCGCGCTCCAGACGGGCGTCGAGGCGGGCCAGGTGCTCGGCAACGCGATGCTGGGCCTCGGTGATGAGCTCGGCGGCGGCCGATGGTGTGGGGGCACGGAGGTCGGCGACAAAATCGGCGATGGTGAAGTCGGTCTCGTGACCTACGGCGGAGACTACGGGAACCTGGGAGGCGGCGATGGCGCGGGCCACACGCTCGGAGTTAAATGCGGCCAGGTCCTCGAGCGATCCGCCGCCGCGGGCAACGACGATGGCGTCAACCAGGCCGGAATCGTTGAGGCAGGCGATGGCGGATTCGATTTCGACAGCGGCGGACTCGCCCTGCACGCTGGCGGGGCAGAGCAGGACGTTGAGGCCGGCGTGGCGGCGGCCGGCTACGTTGAGGAAGTCGCGAATGACGGCGCCGGTGGGCGAGGTGACGATGCCGACGGTGCGCGGAAACGCGGGAAGGGGGCGCTTGCGGGCGGCGTCGAAGAGGCCTTCATCCTTGAGGCGCTCCTTGAGCTGCTCGAAGGCGAGCTGGAGGGAGCCCGCGCCGACGGGCTCGAGGGTTTCGGCGACCAACTGCACCTGGCCGCGCTGGTCGTAGACGCTGACCCGGCCGCGGGCAAGGACGTGCTGGCCGTCTTCCAGGCGGAAGCGAAGGAGCATGGCCTGGCGGCGGAAGAGAACGACGGGGAGCTGGGCGTCGGCGTCCTTCAGGGTGAAATAGACGTGGCCGGAAGGCGCGGGGCGAAGGTTCGAGATTTCGCCTTCGACCCAGACGTCTGCGTACTGGGTCTCGACGATCTGGCGGATGTGGGAGACGAGCAGGCTGACGGGCCAGACGCGGCGGGCGGAGACGGGAGCCTCGAAGCTGAGGTCGAGCTGGGCCGCGGCGGCGTCGCGAATGGGCACGTAACTGATTTTAGCGGAGCTAGGAAGGGAGGCGGACCTTATCCGGACTTGGCGGCACGCCTCAATGACGAGGCGCCTTCATCAGTCCCCTTTCCTGGCTTCTTATGACTTGCAGCCTGTCCGGCGATCCGAGGCGACGGCCCGGTGCTTGATCGGCGCGAAATACGCCGAGGAAGGGTTTGCAGACGCTCGATCGTGTCAGGAAAACGGGCGACGAGTTCTACGAATGTGGCTGCCAGCGGGCTGACCTGCCCACCCTGCTCCCATTTCTCCACCGTCCTCGGACTGACGCGCAGCATGTTTGCCCACACGGTGCGAGAGACATTGAACTTCTGGCGGGCGGCAACAAAGAACTCCGCATCCGGCGACTCTTTAAGCGTGGGGACCGAGACAGCGTGCGTACGAAGCGTGATCTTTCCCTCTCGCGTGGCCTTCATCGCGTCCACGCCTTCCATCAGTTCCGCAAAGAGGTTCCGCTTCAGCGAATTCTGCTTTTTCATTCCTTATTCCCGACCTTTCTGGCGGCACGTTCCGCTTCGAGCGCCCGGCGCAGCACTTCTCTTTCGTCTTTCGTTAAATCCGCGGCCTCATTTTTGTCATAAAGCGTCAGCAACCAGATTTGCTGTTCAGAAAGAAAACAGTAATAGATAATCCTCAGGCCCGCGCTTCCCTTTGCCACGGCGTGGATCTTTCCAGCGCAGCTTGCGTATGCCTCCAGCTCCCGGCACCCTTTCTCCGGCTTCGGGGTTCTTCGCCAGATACCTTTGCAGTTCTGCGAACGCATCATCGTCCAGGTAGTTTCCCCTGAAGCGAGTGAAAGCAGGTGCTTCAACGAATTGAAACCATGTCAATGGAGGCGACAAGCCGTCCTCGTTCTTCAAAATCATACCCATAATGGGTATAGATTGCAATCCGCAATGAAGCTGAAGAAGCGGAAGGAAACAATGCAGCCCCCCCAAAAAATGGTCAGCGACGGTCGAGGATGGTCACGCTGATGCTTGCGGCGATGGCCAGCAGGCGCCTGGCGGTAGGCTCATCGAGCGTGGATTCCGGAGCGAGCAGGTTTTCGGCTTCGCGGGCGAGGGCAGTGCCTTGATCCAGGCCGAAGGTGCCGAGGGAGCCGGCCAGCTTGTGGGCGGTGTTGTGGGCTTCTTCGCGGAGTTCCGGTGGTAGATTGCCCTGGGCAAGCGCGGCGGCGGCCTCTTGCAGGACTGAAAGGCGCTCCTCGATCTGGGGACGGAATTTCAGCCAGAGCTCATCCAGCATGGCTGAGACGGCGGGCACTTCGTTTGCCCGGGAATTTGAATCCATTCGGCCGGAACCTTTCAGTTCCAGCCTAATACACCCGCGATCTGGTTGGGGAGAGTGAGCGGATCGAAGGGCTTGAAGAGGATGGCTTCCACGCCGAGGTCGGCGAAGCGGCGCTGGTCGGTGCTCTGCACCTTGGCGGTGAGGAGCAGGACCGGAATGCGCGAGGTGATGGGGTTTTTGCGCAGTTCGCGGAAGGTGGTAGGGCCGTCCATGCCGGGCATCATGACGTCGAGGAGGATGGCGTCGGGGTTGTACTCGGCGGCGCGGACAATGCCCTGGGCCCCGGAGCTGGCCACTGCCACCTCCCATCCAGCCACGGTTTCGAGGCTCAGTGCGGCTACCTCGCGGATATCGTCTTCGTCGTCGATGATGAGGATGCGGTGAGACATGATCGCTCCGGCTCCTGTCCAGCGTTGCAGTGCACGAGCGACAGGGGACATGAGCGAAGCCGGCAAGAAGACACAAGTTCGCCGTCCGAGGGGCCCGGAGCCGGCCGTCACAGTGTACGGTCGGCCGACAACGTTGGGGGAGCTTCTTCCATCTGACGCGAATTCCTCAGCAACGTCAAGACCAAAGCTTCCAGCTGCTGGGGCTGGACCCGGGCTTTGGCCAAGAAATGGGTGGGGCCGAGGGTGAGCTGGCGGCGCTCGTTTTCGGCCAGGTTGCGGCCGGAATAGACCACCAGGGGCAGGCGGGCGAGATGCTCGTGTTCCCGCAGCCAGTCGACAAGGTTGAAGCCGTCGCCGTCCGGCAGGCCGATGTCGAGAACAAGCAGGTGCGGCTGGAAGGAAAAGCAGGCGTCAAGGGCCTGCTGGAGGGTGTGCGCCAATTGGACCTGGATGCTCTCGCGGGCGAAGACGTCGGCAATCACGCGGCCAAGGTCCTCATCGTCCTCGACGATGAGAATGCGGGCTTTCTCGCCCGGTCCGCAAAGGACGCGGGCCAGCTCGCCGAGCAGGGCCTCTTCCTCCAGCGGCCTGGTGAGCCACCCTTCGGCCTCGGCCGGCAACTCCACCGGGTTCTGGTTGGCCACGCTGAGCAGCACGATGGGGATGTGGTGGTCCGGGTCCTCACGGCGGAGCAGCGGCAGGATCTCAAAACCGTTCATGCCGTCCAGGGAGGTGTCGAGGAGGATGGCCTGGACGCCGTCGCGGGCGGCGGAAAGGGTCTGTTCCACGGTGGCGGTCTCGATCACGCGGTAGCCATGGCGGGAGAGTTTCTCGGCCACCATCGGGCGAGTCGTGCGATTGGCGTCGGCAAGAAGGATGGTTCCCTGACCCAGGATTCCGGGCAGGGGCTGGTTCAGCACCGGCTCGGGCTTGTAGGGAAGGAAGATGCGGAAGGTGGAACCGCGGACGGGGTTGCGCTCCGCCCAGATTCGTCCGGAGTGCTGAAGGACAATGGTGCGGCAGATGGCCAGGCCGAGGCCGCTGCCGCCCTTCTGGCGGGAGTCGGAGGCGTCCACCTGCTGAAAGCGGCCGAAGATGGCTTCCAGCTTGTCGACGGGGATGCCACGGCCCTGGTCGATGACGGAAATGGTCACTCCGGCCGCGCCGGGCCGCACCATGACAGAGACGGTGCTATTGGGCGTGGAGAACTTGACGGCGTTGGAGAGCAGGTTGGTGAGAACCTGGAGGAGGCGGTCGGGATCGCCGGAGATCTCGGCCTTGGTTGTGTCATGCAGGAGCTGTACGCCGGCGGCGTCGGCGACCGGTTGCATGCCGTCGATGGCCTGGCGGATCACCTCCGAGAGCTGCATGGTGCGGAAAGTGATGGGCTCTTTGCCGCTCTGAATGCGCTCCAGGTCAAGGATGTCGTTGATGAGGCGGACGAGGCGATCGGAGTTGGTGACGGCGATGCGGAGGAGATTGGCAGCCTTGTCGTTCATGTTGCTGAGGATGCCGGAACTGAGAAGGCCGAGCGCGCCCCGGATGGAGGTGAGGGGGGTGCGGAGCTCGTGACTGACGGTGGAGATGAACTCGTCCTTGAGACGGTCGAGGGCGTAGCGCTGGCTGATGTCGCGGAAGCTGAGCACGGAGCCGGAGAAGCGGCCCTGGTCGAGGATGGGCGTAAAAAAATACTCGGCGGGGACGGGGGTGCCGTCGGCGCGGTAGATGGTGTCTTCGCCGGCGCAGGCTACCTGGCGGGCAGTGATACGGCGGAGGCTGCAATCCGGTTTGCACTTCTGGCCGGCGGGCGCGGAGCCGTGAAGAATGTCGTGGATGGGCCTGCCGGTGAGGCGTGCGGCGGGGGCGCCAAGCAGGCGCGCAGCCGCCGGATTGGCGAAGCTGACCATGCCGAACCGATCCATGCCGCAGATGCCGTCGGCGACGGAGTCGAGGAGGATCTGCTGCTGCCGGTAGAGTTCTTCGGCGCGTCCGCGCTCGCGGGTGCGGGCCAGCATCTGGCCGAGCGATGCGGCTACGGTCTCCATGGCGGCGCGAGGTTCGGAGTCCTCGCGCAGGCGGTGATGACAGTAAAACTCGAGCACCGCCAGGGTCTTGTTGCCGACGCGAACGGGGACGGCCCAGCCGGATGCCATGCCATGCGCCTGTGCTGACAGAGCGCGCGGATACTTGGCTGCCCGGCCCAGGTCGGTGATCCAAAGGGCGCGGCTGTCCTCCCACACCCGGCCGGGCAGATCCTCGCCGGGGCCCAGGAATTTGCCGGTGTTTTCCTGAATCACGGCGTCGGCGCTGCGTCCCGGGGCGCTCCACGCTGTGGAAAACTCCAGCCGGTTTTCCTCCGCGTTTACTTCCCACTTGATGGCGGCGTCCCAGCCCTGGGAGACGCAAACCGCCTCGAGAATGCGGATGGCAGCCAGCTCCGGAGAGCTGTTATCGCCCACAATCTGGCTCACCACCAGTTGCAGGGCCAGTCGATGCTCGCGCAGTTTCTGCTGGGTCACGTCGCGCAGCAGGCAGCGAACAGCGAGCGGATTGCCGGCTTTCTGGCGCTGACTCAGGCTCAGCTCGAACTCCATCATCCGGCCTTCGGCGGTAAGGTTGCGCAGCGAAGCACGATCGATGACCTCGCCGTCGAGAGCGCGCCGGAAAAGGCTCGCCACCTCCATGCGGCACTCATCTTCGAAGAGCATCTCGAAAGATTCGAGTCCCATCAGCTCGGCATGGGTACGGCCGAAAGTGCGCCGCCAGGCTGGATTGGCATAGAGAAAACTGCCGGAGGTCGACAGCGTGGCGATCATCTCATTGGAGTTCTCGAAGAGATCGCGATAGCGTTCCTGGGATTCGCGCAGCGCCTGGTCCTGGTGGAGGGTGGCAGTCCGGTCCAGGGCCACCACCACCAGGCCCTTCATGTCCCCCTTTTCATCGCGCAGGGCGGATAGGTGCAGCATTACCGGCAGGATGCTTCCGTCTTTGCGGCGGAACTGGCCCTCGAAACTGGGCACCTGGCTCGGCGGCATGCGGCGCACCGTGTCCATCAGCGCATTCAGCAGCTCGGCCCCGTCCAGGCCGGGATTGGGTTCCACTCCGGTCAGTCGCTGCAGATCGGCGATCAGGTGCGGCCCTTCTCCGGGAGCGAGGATGTCGGCGGTACGGGACTTTCCGACGAGCTCGCCGGCGAAGTAACCGAGAACGCGCTCCGCGGCCGGATTCATGTGCGCAATGGCGCCGTCCAGGCCGATGGTAATCACCATCGGGCCGGAAGAATCGAAGATGTCCTTGAAAGAGGTCTCCCGGGGCGCGTTCCGGCTCCGGTGCAGGGCGCGGAATGCGAGCAGGACGGCGCCCAGGCCCGCCACAATATCGATGAAAGCAAGGAATTGGTGTCCCGGCCAATGAGCCTGATCTGCGGCCAGGGATATCGCGATGACCGCGAGCAGCGCCAGAGAAGCGACCGCCTCCGTTGCCCCGGGCACCTGCGGGCGCACCCGTGCCTTTGAGCCGTTCGGGGCTCTGGAAATCGCGTCGCTGTTCTGATCTGGCATCAGTCCCAGGACAACACCCACAATCCAGCCCGACCTGTCAGGAGCCCGTCAGGAAACTCGAGCGCGGGCAGCGGCGTCGCCTCCTCCTCCAAGGTTGCTCGGCACAGCCGGCGGGGACGGTTCGGCCCTCTTTGCGAGGAATCCTGTTACGTCCCATTGCCCCGGATATTTGCCCGGCTCATGCCCGCCTAATTCTTATCAGACAAACTAGGGTAAAACACGCCTAATGTGCAAATAGAGAATCACATTCAGCACCAACGACAGCAGCAGCAGCGCGGAAAGAGTCACGGCGAACAAGTTCACCTTGTTCCCCATATTCTTGAGGTCTTCAATCAGTTCCTGCTGCTCCAGGGTGTTTCGGTCGGTGGCTTCACGAACCATTTCCAGTTGATCTTCCACGCGCTTAATGCCCGTGGTCTGCTCCTGCACGGTGCTGCGGAGCTCGTTGTGCTGCATCTGCAGATCGGAGATCTGGTTTGTGACCGGCGTGAGATCCACATTGGGCGGAGGCCCGGAGGGATGCGGGCGCGACGAGAGCAGATTGGAGATGGCAGAGCCAAACGTGCTGTCGAGAAGGGGTATAAGCTTCTGCACGAAAGGAACCGCTTGCGTGAGCAGGTTCATGGC
>Ga0307372_10012433_pt1 | contig 11158 bp, 12 predicted proteins | sample OX1MG_FD_202533 | JGI IMG/M metagenome (GOLD analysis project Ga0307372, IMG submission 202533) | Soil microbial communities from Risofladan, Vaasa, Finland - OX-1 | ecosystem: Environmental > Terrestrial > Soil > Coastal area > Acid sulfate soil | place: Finland: Risofladan, Vaasa | collected...
GTTCGCGATCACCGCCTCGGGGATCATCATGTCCATGTCCAGGCCGTGGGCGCGGGCCATGACCGCCAGGATGGTACGCCGTTCCTCGGCGTCGGGGACCAGGAAGGGAATCTTCTTATCGAAACGTCCGGGCCGGCGGAGGGCGGCGTCCAGCTTGTCCACCCGGTTGCTGGCGGCCAGCCAGAAGACGCGTCCGCGGTGGGTGGGCTGGGCCATGAAGTCGAGCAGGCGGCCGAAGATCCGCCCCCCCACGCCGCTGTCGCCGCCGGAGCTTCGGCCCGGCATGGCCTGATCGATCTCGTCCACGAAGACCCCGCAGGGGGCCAATGACTCGATCGCTCGCAGGGCCTTTTCCAGATTCCGTTCGCTACTTCCGACATAGGAGCCGAGGATTTTGCCCATGCGGAGAAAGACGAAGTTAATCCCGGCCTCGTGGGCCAGGGCTTCGGCTACCGCGGATTTCCCGGTGTTATGACTGGTGATCCCGTTGGCCACGTACTGGGTAGGACCGGGCACCTCCAGATCGTAGACTCGCTCGGCGTAGCCGTCCTCAATGGTGAGAATCCGCATCCACTCTTGGTCTGGACGAGCAGCATTGGGATCCTTGGCCGCGTGCAGGGCACGCTCCAGGCGGGTACGTTTGGCTGTGGACAGAAAACCGACGGTGTCGGCGAAGCGCTGGAGGTTGGCGCGTCCGAGAGCGACGACCTGCCAGGACGTGAAGGTACGAGAGCGATCGCTGGGCGATGTGTGACGGTGTTGATAGATCCGACTGGTGACGCCGACGCGCGCCAATAAGAGTTGTACCTCGCGAGCCAGCCCGGAACTGGAGGTCTTGAGTGAGACCTTCCGGGTATGTTGAGGCTTGGAGATGGTCCCGTCGCCCTCGAAGAGACCGCGGAGGTACGCACCCACGACCGCTGTGGGACAGTGGAAGATGGGCTCGGGAACGTGGCGCTCCCGGCCGAGTGGGAGATAGTCGGCAAAGGCATCGTACGCGGCGGTCGTGCCAAATTCAAGGCGCACGCTGTGCGCGCGGTAGCGTGGCACCAGGCGCAGGGGTAGGCACAGCTCGGCGGCGTAAGCGGTGACCCAGGCGATCACCTCTTCCTCGTCGCGGTTGAGGCAAAGCGAGACGCGGGCCGTGGAATCCTTGGTCCTCTCGGCGGTGAACAGGCCCAGGAGCGTGCCCATGGCCGGGGTGTAGCAGGCGGGGAACATGGGAGCGCCGTGCCGTTGGTTCGGCAAATGGCGATTGGCGTGGCTGACCCGGCGGGCGGTGTAGCGGAACCGGTAATTCTGCTCTTGGTAGGCGGGGATGCGGGGCATGATCTGGAGTGGGGCGTCGATCCGCAGATCCTCGGCCTTGACCCAGCCCTCGGGGGTGAGGAGCGGATGGTTCGGCGTGCAGGTGATCTGACGGCCGTCCTGGAGGGTAATGGTGCGAACCGCGCTCGCGGGATAGATATGTAGGGCCTCGGCCGTGGCGACGCTTCCGTCCTGAAGGACGACTTCGCGTTTGTAGGGGTAGATACCGGGCGCGAGCGTATCGCTGACCTCGCGGGCTAGGTTCTCGATGGTAGGCGCACGGCCGTCCGCCAGATGCACGCGCACATCACCGCGCAGGCAGCCGGGTGGTCCGATCAGCAACACGCCCATGGGGCATCTGGCGATGTTCCCGGTCTTGATCGGGGTGATCACCGAGCGGGAAAAGTAGGTCTTGATATGATCGAGGCCGCCGATCCGCTCCCAGCCGAAGCGGGGCTCGACGATTTCGAGCAACTCGCCGAACTCGGAGGAGATGATGTCGCGCTTGCGGTCGCGCACCAGATCGTCCGTCAAGGCCCCGGTGGCCTTGGCCCGGAAGGCGATATCCTCGATATGGACCAGACCCAGGCCGGCGGTGGCGTTGGCCAACCGCTCGGGGGTCATCCGCCAGGCGGGGGCGTTCTCCATCTGGTCCATCTCGCGCGCCAGGCGGGAGATATAGGCGAGGCGCTGCTCGGCGGTGGGGAGGGGAATCTCGATTGGCTCGCACTTGGCGGAGGCGGCCCGGATCGCTGGGTGCAGATCGGCCAGGTTGCGGGTGACCAACAACACCATGGAGTTGTTGTCGCCGATCCGTTTGTCCAGGGCCCAGCGCTGCAGGGTGACCACGGCGGCGCGGTCGGCGTCGCGCATGACGGCCCAGTCGGCGGCGGGGACCAGCGCCTCGGCGTAATCGACCACCACCGTGACCCGGACCGGATCGGGCTCGCCGGCCGGCTCGCCTCGTTTGCGGCGCTCCTCCGCCCGCAAGGGATGGTTACCGGCGAAGGAGAGCAACCGCTCCAGCACCGGCAGGGCGTCGGCGGGGGCGCGGGGCAGGTCGGCGGCCTTGGTTCCCGGCGTCCCGCCCAGGGCGGCCAGGGCGGCCATCATGTCGCGATCCGCCGCCGGCGGGGCCGCGCCGCCCAGGAGGCGCTTGGCCAATTGCTCCTGCGAGATCGTCCCCTCGGGACGGAGGGTCATGCGGTCCATGGGGAAGGTGATCCCCTGGGTGATGTCGTAGAAAACGACCAGATCCTGGCGGGCGAACCGATTGACCAGGTATTCGGGCAGGGTCCGCCCGCCCACCACGTAGTCTTGCACGTTCAGGTGCAGGATGAAGACGTGGGCCTCGGCGTTGTTGTATTTGGCGAGCAGCCGGCTCATCCAGGCGGTTTCCTGGCGCTCATTCATGGGTGTGTTCCTCCGTACACTGGGCCAACTCGGCGGGGCCATGCCGATGTTGCTCGACCTCGCCGAGCGGCAGATCGGGGAGCAGACAGGCGGCCCCGAGGGCCCGGGCCAAGGCGGGGAGTTTGACCCGCCCCTCCTCGTAGGAGCCGGTGACCGAAAAGAAGCTGATTTCGCCCTCGGGCGAGATAATCACTCGTACCTTCACCTGCGTCCTCCTAGATCTCGAACTCAAGGATGAGACTGCCGTCCTCGGCCTGGACCTGGCGGGTCACGGCGAAGGCGGCCTGGCAGGCGGCGGCCGCCTTTTGTTGCAAGGCGATCGCCCCGGCGCGGGCCAGAAGGGTGAGGATCTGGCTTTTGAGCGGGTCCAGCAAGGGCCGGTTGGCCTCGCGAGTCGTCCCGACGGTGATCCGTCCATCGGGCGTGATCGCCAGATCGAGGTGCAGGTCGGGTCCGTCGATAAACCAGGAAAGGGTACCCACAGGGTAGAGCGCGGTGGGAAAGGCGTACGGGGTGAGGGTGGCGTCGGGTAGTCGTCCGGCCAGGAAGGTGGTGACCACCTGAGCCAGGGCGGCGGGATCGAGGAGGCGGAAGAGGGCTTCGTTGGGGACCGCGGCGCGGGCGACGGCGATCGCGTTGCAGGGCATGGGGAACTCCTTTTGGCCGAGACCGACCCCGCCAACAAGCGGGGTCGGGGGGCGGGATCTGCCTAACAGGCGGGAGGCAGGCGGGGCTGGCGCGTGGGGAGCGGGTCGGTGAGGGCGGGCAGTGCTTGCTCGTTAAGGCTGAACAGCCCCGGATCGCGACGTACGCGCGTGATCGGGGCCGCCTCGGGCAGGGGGGCCAGCCCCAGATCGCGCCCAACCCGCGGCTGCTCGCCGAACTTGACCAGGCCGGCCAGGGCAACGGCGGCGAGATCCTGCAAGACGGCGGTGAGTTCGGCGAGCGGGCGATCCTTGGGATCTTGCCCCATCAGCAGATCGAGTTGATTGATCCCGACCTCCAGTTCCTGGTTCTCCAGGAAGTTCAGTTCGCGGAAGCGGCAGACCAGGTTCCGCAGCGAACGGGCGGAGGAACTGCCCAGGTGTTCTTGCTTGCCGATCGAGGCGAGCGCGGCCATCGCGACCTCGTGGATCAAGGAGCAGAGGGGCACGGTCACGTCGCGGACGAAGCCGACCAGGCGCTCGGGACCGGTAGCCTGGGCCTCGCCCAGGACGTCGCGCTCCATCTCGGTTTGCGGATCGTCCGGCGCCTCGGCGGGGAGCGGCGTGTTCAGGTAGTCCTCCAGGGGAATGAAGGTCTTGATCGCCGTGCAGGTGAACTCGGCCGCCAGGGCCTCGGGGGCGGGGATATGGGCAAGAATGGCCTCCAGGTAGCGGCGGACATAGTCCTCTTCGGTCACCGCGAGGCTGGGGTAGAGGCGCTTGGCCCGCCAGTAGGCGGCGCGGGCCACCCCCTGGTATTCGTTCGCGATCTCGGCGCGCCAGAGATCGTAGTCGCGTACCAGCCGGTCGCGCAGGGCGAAAAAGGCGGCCTGGCGTTCCTCGAAGACCTCGCGCCAGCGGGCGTAGGCGGTGACCGGGATGAAGTAGCCCCAGGCGGTCTTGAAAGCCCGATCGTAGACCGTGTCGCGCAGGTTGCGGATGGTGGTTGCCAGTTGCTGGTCCAGTTTGCGGGGCAGCAGGCGTTTGGCCCCCAGGCGGAGCGGATCGTCGTGCCCGAGATGGGGGGTCTCCGGCCCCAGGTTGAGCCCCAAGTCGGACTCATCCAGGCGGGCGGTGGCGCTCCAGGCGTGGACGCTGACCTGGCAGAGGATGCCGCGGCGCATCTGCTCGATCACCTCGGGGGCGGAGCGGAGGTCACTGGTGTCGAGGCCGAGATCGGCCAGTGCTTGGCGGGGGTCGAGTGGACTGGGCATGGTGGTTCTCCTTGGGTGATGGCGCGGCCGGCGACCGCCCCGTGGGCGGACGGTCTAGCGGTTCGGTTTGCCGGTATACACGGTGGCCCGGTTGGCGGCGCGGGCGATAGTGAGCGAAAGGTAGGTACCGCCCGGCCGCCGCTCGTCCCATTTGGAGCGAACCAGGCAACTCCCACGCATCAGCCGTTCCACCTGCGCCGCGTCGGGACTATAAAAGGCGATCATGTTGGCCAGAGCCAGATCGGCCGAGGACCGATTCCCGCCGTATCGGCCCAGATCGCCGAGGTCATGGAGGGCCGCGAAGGCGGCGCCGAGGGCCGAACGGCGGAGCAAGGCGAGGATTTGCTCGTCCGACTTGGCCGGTCGGGCGGTCGGGGGAGCGCCGGGGGCCGGCGGCGAGGGGACGGCGCTCACCGGCGGCGCCAACCCCCACCATAATTCAGTGATCTCGTCCTGGCGCGCGGCGATGGTGGCGGGGGTGCCCGGCCAGGGATTCCCGCTCATGACGAAGAAGCGATCCCGATCGTAGAGTTCCATGATCCCGTCCGACGGATGGCGGCCGGCGCCGGGCAAGGTGCCGGCAAGGATGATATGCAAGCCGCGGCCGCTCACCGTGATCTCGGTATAGCTGGCCAGGCGGCGCACCTGATAGGCGGCGTAGGGTTCGAGCCGGCCCTGGTCGTCGATACAGTCATCGAGATCGATGGCGCAGAATGGATCGTCCGCCGTGAAGACAAAGCCCAGACCGTCAAAGGGGACGCCCTGAGAGCGTCCCTGGATCAGGGCCCGGCAAGCCTGCTCGTAGGTGGCCCACTCGTGCCGACGGGCCAGGTCGTGCCCGGTGGGATAGCGGGTCTTGGGACTGAAGGGCCGTTTGCGGAGCCGTTCCCGGCCCGGTTCCCGGCAGGCGCGCCAGAGGACCCAGTGAGGCAGACGGCGCAGGGCCGCCGGGACGCGGTCGGCGAGCGGCGTGGTCGGTGCGGTTTGGCTGAGGCTGGTCATGCCGTCTGGGTTTTCCACTCCTCGTCCGGCCTCGCGGCCGCTTGCTAGGCGGTGGCGGTCGCCCATTCCGCCGTCCCCGCGAGGGATTCCCGCGTCGCTCGTGGCTAGCATAGCACGAACCGCGGGACGGGTGGGGATTTTATGGCGGAAACGCGACCCGGGTGGGGGAAAACCACCTTGCCCTTCCCGCGGGGTTGGGGGCCGTCCTGGGCGGGCAAGGCGTGACGCCGGCCGTGCCGGCGGCCTTGCCGCCTGGACGCGCCCCCAACCCCCGTGGCTCCCTGGCGGCGATCGCGGAGTGGACTACCCCAACTACCCTGCGGCTCGCGGATCGGGAGGAGTTTCCCGGCCGCGCCGCGCGCCAGGGGGACGGGACTCCAATGAGCCGGGCGGCTCCGGCGGCAACCTCATCCGCGAGGTTCCAACCGGGCGACCGAAGCAGATTATCCCGATTCTGACGCGCCCACGAAGGAGATTCCCTGTATGCTGCAAAAAGGAGATGCGCTTTCCCCCACGGACGCTCGCGCGTCGCGGGCGGAAGCGGGAAAGAACCAAAAGGAGCGGTGGTGGAGTTCGAGGGGAGAGCGATGGCGGAGCGGCCGGTGGTGTTGCCGCCGCTGCCGCTGTTGCCGGTAGCGTGCTGGGCGGCCGCTACCAGATCGAGGCGCTGCTGGGGAACGGCTGTTTCTCCCAGGTCTATCGCGCCTCTGATCTGGCCGCCGGCACCGGGGTCGCGATCAGGTTTTGTTGGGTTCAGAGGAGGTCAGGTAGGATAGAGGCTGAACCCAACGAGCGGAGAGGGAGAACCATGCAGTGCGTCCAGTGTGGCAGCCACCAGCTTGGCAAGGCTTGTCGTGACCGAGAAGGACACCAGCGTCACCGGTGCAGCACCTGTGGCCGACGGCAGACCGAGCGCTCCGCCTCCGCTTTTGCGGGCTATCGCTTCCCGGACGACATCATCGCCCTTGCCGTGCGCTGGTATCTGCGGTTCCGTTTGCCGTACGCCGCTGTCGCGAGTGCGGCGCGCAGCTGGCGCCGCCGTCCGAGGAGGTCGCCGCGGCCATGCGTCAGGCGGCGGCCCCCTCCGGGGCGGATATCGCCGACCAGGCGGCCCGGGTGCTCTCCGAGCGGCTTACCGGGGGGACGCTCTGCCAGAATTCGCTTGACACATACGTGCACTTCACCGTGAGACGATCGCATCGTGGAGGAATTGGACCACGGGTGTATTCGTGCGAAGGAGTTATTGCCACTCCAAGCAAATCTTGGCCATGGGCACTGATTCATCTCTCTGGGCGCCAAGCATTGCCGGCACGGACCTCGCCTGTCGATACGACCATTGCCTGGTCACGGGGGGACAAAACAGGCTTCTGAATGGCCAGGGAGGAGCGGCTGGGAGCGCGAAGGAACTGTTAGGGGCAGGAAGATGTTGCACACAGCCATCGATTCTACAGCAGCCGGAAGCGGGCGGCGAACTCGTTCGATGAGAGTCCCGGCCGGGCCAGGCCCAGGCGCAGGCCAGTCCCATTCTGGATGGGGATGAGACCGGTTGGCGGGAGAATGAGCAGCACGGCTATGTCTGGCTGCTGACCACCCCCGGTCCCGCCCCGGTTTGCTACGTCGAGCGTGACCGCAGCCGGGCGCACACCGTGCTGGACCGGCTCTTGGGGGACCACTTCGGGGGCGGGTTGGTCAGCGATTTCTACGGCGCCTACAACAGCTACGCCGGAAAGCATCAACGCTGCTGGGTCCATCTCTTACGCGATCTGCATGCCGTGAAGGAGGACCACCCCGCCCACCGCCGCCCAGCACCGGCACGCCTACGACCGGCTGGTGGCGGTCAGCCATCGGCTCGGGCGGCGCTATGCCCAAAACAAGAAGCACCTCTGCCAAGCCCTGGCCAAACGCCTGCTCCGTCATGAAGCCGAACTCTTTCAGTTGGTCCTCCTCCCCGGCTTTAGCGCCGACAACAACCTGGCCGAACGGCAGATTCGTCCCCTGGCGGTCACCCGCAAGATCAGCGGCGGCACCCGCGGCCCGGCGGGATCCGCCACCCGCATGACCCTGACCAGCCTGTTCGCCACCTGGTAGGCGCGCGGCCTCAATCCCTTCACCACCTGCCGGACCCTGCTCAGCCAGCCGTAGCTGCCCGCCAAATTTCTTTGACGCAAGTCTGAGCAGTTACAATTAAGGTGATCATTGACACACGCATGCGGCTCACGTACGCTATGTATGTCGACCTGCGCCGGTCGGTGGTTCGTTCGGAACGTGATTCCTGCATAGTGGTGAGGCAAGAGGAGCAGAATAGTGCCCCGCCTGGTGGTCCGACCGCGCCGCAAGCGGGTACCGCGAACCCATGCATCATGCAGCGCGCCATAAGCACTACGGTGGGCGGTGGCAATTCCACCGACGGCGTGAGTGTGGCGCAGCGGGAGAACGCACGGATAGATAGCCTGCCCGCCTAATGCTCGTTCAGACTGGGAGGTGGACCATGAGATGGTTTCAGATCAGTCCTACATCGTACTGCCGGTTTGTGCTCGCAACTCTACGTCGCGGCGGTTCGGCACTGGCCGTGGGAGCCCTGGCAGTCGCCTCTTGCGGCATCGCCGGAGCGAGTGCATCGCGCATCGCCAATCCTGATCGGCGTGTCTTGGCGGATCAATCCACCACGCGGGTGCTCACGCTGGTCTATAAGGGCAGTGGCATGGGCAAGATCGTGCAGCATGTCGACAACCGGCCTGGTCACGCGGGCGCCGCCTACGACGACACCTACACCAAACAGGTGCATTGGACGATCTCGTGGCGGATCACCATTGAGGACGGGCTGATCGTCGCCGTCGGCGAGCCGACAGGCACGGTGGGGGGCACGGCATCGGCGGATATACGGTCGCGTCCCGGAGCCAGCTGCAAGGGCAAGGTGACTGGGCTCGTTTTGGGGGGGCGTCCGTACATTCCCACGACCCTAGAGGTCGTCGCCATGACCAAGCAATACATTACAGTGCGACTGGCGGCAGGCAGCTCTTCATACGGGAGTCTGCCGCTCAGCTGGGCGGACGTGCCGACCTGTCCCGCTGCCGTCTTCGGTGCCGTCAGCCCGATCTACACCTACAGTTCGGCAGTCGTCGCCTGGAACAAGAGTGTCGATCCACAGTTCACGATCGCGCTGTTCAACAACTACCGGATCCGGCCGGACTCGTTTGGCAAGACATGGGAATTCCCACCCGAGGCACCGCAAAAGAGCGTCATCTTCAGATGGAGCTCGCGGGTAGCCTACGCTGGATTCTAGACTCCTTGGGTGGGAAAAGTTGTAGCAGATGAGTCAAGAGTGCTTGAGGGAAACGTACGGGATTGGTCGCGTTCAGGCGGCAAGGTGTGCGTCCTTCAGGAACTGGTCGATGGCGGCGGTGAGGGTGTCGAAGGCGGGGCGCAAGGTGAGGTCCGCCGGTGGGGTGGGCGCGAGCGCCTAGGCCAGACCGGGACGGAGCACCCGCAGGTAGACCCTGCTGCAGAAGAGCGCGACGCGCAGACCCTCGTCGGTGGGCTGGTAGCGCCGGGTGCCGGGCGTACGCGCGATCAGGCCGTGCAGCCGTAATCGGCGCAGGTCGTAGGTGACCCGGCCGGGCGAGAGGGCGCCGGGGTCCATCCCCAACAGGGCGGCCAGCCGGTCGCGCACCTCGCGATGGGTGAAGCCGCGCGGCACGAAGGCGAACAGGACAATCGCACTCAGGAGTGCCTGCACACGGGGGTCACCGAAGCGCAGGGCGGCGACGCGTTGGTGGTTGACCACCTGGGGCTGGGTGAGGTGGCAAAAGCGCTCCTCGCCCAGGGTAGCGTCCACGCTGAGCCGTTGGACGTCCAGCAGACGTCGGGTGGCGGTGAAGCCAACTGCCCGCAAGGCAGGGAGGCAGCGCGTGCTCCTCCTTGTGATACTGTTTGAGCCGCGAACTCTTGTAGTCCACATGCAAGGAGGGGACGACGCCCTCGGTGATCACCCGCGTCCGGAAGCGACAGTCGAGGTGTTTGGGGACGCGGCGGGCGAAGATGAGTTGCACCTGCTCGGGTCTGCCCAGGTCCAAATGTTCGCGGATGATCTGTTCGAAGAGGATGCGCCCGGTCTCTGGGCGGTCATCGCTCCACCTCCTGCCCTCAGTCTACCCAGCCGTGCCCTCTTCTAACAAACTCCCGATTAGTCGCCGTACTCGTCAGCAACGGTCCTGTATGCGTCTTCCAGAAAGTTGTAAGCCTCCTCTTCACTCATCCCAGGATCAAGCAATGATTGCGCCAGGTCGATAAACGTGTCCTCATTGCCCTTGTGCCACCAGCCGTCTTCTTGGCCACCCAGAACATGCATTCTTTGTTTTAGTTCCTCGCGCAGACGGCTTCAGTGTAGCACTATTGTTCTATAAATCAAGTACGCGCCTAGGTAGAGTGTGCTATGGTAGGGAGTGGACGGTATCCCCGGCGGCGACCTGGATAGGCTGAGGGCCATCCACTGCTTGCAGGGAAGGAGACACTTATGGTGTCCCAAGATGCAGACCGGCGTGGGGAAGCGACTGCGGACGATGGAGATTTCCAGTCGCCCACCATGCGTGGCATGCTGTTCGGCATGGCGCCCAGCATCCTGGTCAATGGGGTGCTTACCGTTGTCGTCTACCAGATCCTTCTCAGCCGCCATGTCCCCAACGTGACGGCGCTGATCCTCACCGCCCTGATCCCGGCTGTATGGACGGTCGGCAGCCTGGCTCATTCGCGGCGGATCGATACCCTGGGCGCGCTGTCGCTTATCCTCCTCGTCCTGAGTCTCGTGGCGAGCCTCGTCTTCGGGAACGCCCGGTTTATCCTGATCAAGGAGTCGTTCCTGACCGGCCTGTTCGGGTTCGTATTCCTCGGCTCGTTCCTGCTGCGACGGCCGCTGATGTTTTACTTCGGGCGGCAGTTCGCCACGGGTGGCGATCCCCAGCGCATCGCGCGTTGGGAGGGCCTGTGGCAGTACGAGAGCTTTCGCCACGGCAACCGTGTGATGACGGCCGTGTGGGGCATCGGCTTCGTGCTTGAGGCGGCGGCGCGCGTGGCGCTCGTCTTCGCACTCTCCGTCTCAGTGTTCCTGGCGGTCTCGCAGGTCATGGTCTATGCCGTACTATTCGGGCTGATTTTCTGGACGATCAGCTACAGCCGCGCCGCCGCTCGCGAGGGCCGCAGAATGGCCGAGGCACACCAGGTGTAAAGATGAGGAGGTGCGAGTGCCGCATGAGCCGGTCGGGCAGTGAGGACGGTCACCCAGAAATCGGAAGTGTCGCTGTAATACTAGAGGCTGTCTGGTTGAAAGTAGGAGTGGTGATGTAGCAGGGAAGGCAAACAGGGAAGTCGCTGGTGCATCCGGCTCGACCCTACTCCCATAGTACAGGCTCCTGTTCCCAGCGCCCATCGAACGTGACGCACAGCTGCGGGTCCGCGTCGAACCAAAAGATGGTGTTTAAGCCACTCGGTGGACAAAAAGCGTAGCGGGGTGGACCAGTGCGC
>Ga0307372_10012434_pt1 | contig 11157 bp, 9 predicted proteins | sample OX1MG_FD_202533 | JGI IMG/M metagenome (GOLD analysis project Ga0307372, IMG submission 202533) | Soil microbial communities from Risofladan, Vaasa, Finland - OX-1 | ecosystem: Environmental > Terrestrial > Soil > Coastal area > Acid sulfate soil | place: Finland: Risofladan, Vaasa | collected...
CGACCAGAGCTCTTCGCCGAGGGCTCGCCGCGCCCGATCTCTTGATATAGTCGTTCCCGTGTAGGAATCGAGCTGTGTCAACCGGTAGCGGTTCCATTGGGCGCCAAAGGCATCCGCGTAGCTGGACTCGGGCACAAAGCGGAGTATGCCCCCCTTCTCAAAGTAGCTCTCCCCTTCAGGACAGCGCACCGAATCGTTATCTACGGCGAGCGGATGATGATGGGTCGGGCAATGCCAGACAGGGAAAGTCGAATGATTTGAAATCGAAATGGGCGAAGTCTCCATAGAATTGCGGGAGACGCTCCGGGGGAGCGTCTCGCCTCCAACAAATCAACTAACTTCACATCTGAACGCTTGTTGGGTGGCGCCCGCACTTCGGTAAGGGCCAACCTCCAGGCGTCGAGATGCCAGCCGCAGGTAATAACGAACGCTCCTGGCGCCCACGATGGGCGCCAGGCAGTGTGACCGACCCTATGGGGTTACGGTGAAGCTCGTTGAGCTGCTTCCGGAACCGGACCCGTTAACGACCGTGATTACGCCAGTCGTAGCGCCGACCGGAACAACCACGTCCAGCGACGAATCGGTGTGAGCAAGGAAATGCCCGGTGGGCACTCCGTTGAACTCCACAGAAGTCGCGGTGGAGAAGCCTGTGCCGGTGAGATGCACCAGCGTGCCAAACGGCCCTGAAGCCGGTGTAAAGCTGCTGACGGTTGGCGCAAGCACCGGAGGCACCACAAAGGGCGTCGAGGTGGTTGCGGAGCCGGCGGGATTGACCACGGTGATCGGGCCGGTAGTGGCGCCGATGGGAACGGTTAGATCAAGCGAAACGTCGTTGTGGGCCAGGAAGGATGCTTTCACTCCGTTGACCGTCACAGAGGTGACGGTGGAAAAACCTGTGCCGGTAAGAGAAACGATCGTCCCGGCAGGGCCTGTGGTTGGCGTGAAGCTGCTGATCGTGGGGGCGCCCACGGCCAGCACGGTGAAATTGCTCCCACTGGTGGCAGAACCCTTGGTATTAACCACGGTGATCGGGCCGGTGGTAGCGGAGTTCGGCACGTTTAGATCCAGCGTCGAATCGGTGTGCACAAGGTAGGATGCGGGCACCCCATTGACCGTCACGGAGGTGGTTCCGGTGAAGCCTGTTCCGGTCACGTGAACGAGAGTTCCCGGAAGGCCGCTCGTTGGTGAAAAGCCGGTTATCGACGGCGCTGACGGAACGACGAAATCGCTCGCGCTGGTTCCGGATCCAGCAGGATTGATTACGGTGATGGGACCTGTGGAGGCGCCGACCGGCACTATCACGTCCATCACGTCATTGTTGTGCGCAAGGAAATTCGTGGTAGATGTTCCGTTGAACTGTACCGAGGTCGTTGTAGCGAAACCTGTGCCCTGGATAGTAACGTCGGTTCCAACAGATCCCGAAGTGGGCGAAAAACTGGAGATCGTTGGCGCTGGGACTGGAAGAACGGTGAAGTTGGTCGCGCTGGTCGCGGTTCCGCCGGGATTGGTCACGCTGATCGGACCGGTAGTGGCGGAATTGGGTACCGTTACATTCATTGAGGAATCGGTGTGGATCTGGAAGGATGCGTTCACGCCATTAACCGCTGCGGATGTAACTGTGGAGAATCCCGTGCCGGTGAGAGAAACGATGGTCCCGGGCAGGCCGCTCGTGGGCGTGAAACTGGTGATCATCGGCGCTGGCGTCATGCTGAAGCCGGTCGCGCTGCTAATGGAGCCGGAGGGTGTCAGGACGGTAACAGGCCCTGCCCCGGCGCCATTCGGCACGGTGGCGTCGATCTCGCTGTCACTCTGGATTGTGAAATAAGCGGGCACGCCGCCAATCGTCACGGCGGTCGCCGAAGATAGGCCCGTCCCGTTTATTTGCACCACGGTCCCGGCCGAGCCGCCCGCGGGTGAAAAGTTTGATATTGCCGGAGATCCGGCCACTGACGCCTGCGCTGCGGTGAGGCTTAATGCCATCAACGCTGCCAGGGTCAACAAAGCGGTGATTCTTACGTAATGCCAGAACGAATGTGCGGCGAGATATCCTCGCTTCTCAGATGGTGCGAACATCGGTATGTACTCCTTTACATCGAAGTGGAGCGACGAACGAGAACGGCGAGGCTGCCGTTCCGGACGATAGGATGTGACTAGATCTACTTTACCAACCAACCGTCACAGGGTCGCTTTTCAGCGAAGCCGATGGCGTATAATGACTTCTCATTGCGGGCTTTTCGTTCTGCGAACCGGTTGGCATTGAACCGGCTTTCGCGTCTTTTACTATTCGAGTTTTTCGAATACGAACACTGAATTATCGAGTAACTCCGGCTCCGCTTCAGATAACATTATAGCTCGCTTATACCCAGCGCAAGCAGAGTTCTAACATCGAGCTGTGTTAAATCCGCACTAACCACTAAAAAAGGCAGAGCCACCCGCCGATTGAGAGCTTGCTCGTCATTCATTCGGTTCCCGTAACCAGATTCCTTGGGGAAAGACTGCTACAATGTAGACGCAGAGCACCCTGCCTTTACTGCCGTTCTTATCGGGATCCACCTCGCCGAAGTACGGAATTGTCGGAGAATTGTTATGCCCACTGACAGAGACGCGCTCACCCTTGTCGCCGGCGGCGGCGGCTTTATTGGCGGCCATCTGGTCGCGGATCTGATGCGCAAGGGTTTTAAGCGCATTCGGGCCGTGGACCGCAAGCCACTGAACGAGTGGCACCAGGTATTCCGCGAGGTCGATAACCTGCAATTGGATCTGCAGTTGAAGGAAAACTGTCTCCGTGCGTCGCAAGATTCGTCGATCATCTATAACCTGGCGGCCGATATGGGCGGGATGGGATTTATTGAAACCCACAAGGCGCTGTGCATGCTGAGCGTCCTCATCAACACTCATCTTCTTCTGGCCGCCAAGGAGTGCGGAGCGCAGCGGTATTTCTATGCGTCCTCCGCCTGCGTCTACAATGCTGAAAAGCAGGTCAACGAAGACGTTATCCCCCTCAAAGAGGCTGACGCGTATCCCGCGCTGCCCGAAGACGGCTATGGCTGGGAGAAGCTGTTCAGCGAGCGCATGTGCCGCCATTTTCGTGAGGACTTTGGTTTAACCACCCGCGTCGCCCGCTACCACAACGTTTATGGACCATTCGGAACTTATGATGGTGGACGCGAGAAGGCGCCTGCGGCGATCTGCCGCAAGGTCATCGAAGCGGTACAGAATGGCAGTCGCAGCATTGAGATCTGGGGCTCGGGTAATCAGACTCGCAGTTTCATGTACATCGACGACTGTATTAAGGGCACTCAGCTCATCATGAATAGCGACGTTGAAGAACCCCTGAACCTCGGAAGTAATGAGCTCGTCACCATCAACGGATTGGTTGATATCGTCGAGGAGATCGCCGGGGTCAAGCTGAAGCGAACCTATAACCTTGACGCTCCGAAGGGCGTGAACGGCCGTAATAGCGATAATACTCGCATTCAGGAGCTGCTAAGCTGGCAGCCAGGCATCTCGCTGCGGATGGGCATGGAGCGAACCTATCGCTGGATCTATGATGAGATGAACGCCAGCACGCGGTGAGGCGTTCCGGGCGCCAGTTTTGTTTCACTCTGAATCGTGATCTCGAAAGGACCTCCGGTTGACCGAACATGGGCGGACGCCGCTCACAGTTATGAGCGTTACGCCCGTCCTGAACGAAGAGGCCAGGATTGGCGCGATCGTGCGCGAGCTTCCTCGGGACTGGATTGACACGGCGGTGGTTATCAACGACGGGTCCAACGATGGAACCGTCGAAGCCGCTCGGATCGCCGGGGCCGAGGTCATCAGCCACCCACGAACCATGGGGGTCGGCGCCGCCATCCGCACTGGCCTGCTTTACGCTCTGGAAAAGGGAGTCGACGCCGTTGTTATTACCTCTGGCAGTGGAAAGACCCGCTCCTCAGAGGCGCCATCGCTCATTGACGCCCTGACGGCGCAACAGTTGGATTTTGCGCAGGGATCCCGTTATCTGCCGGGCGGGTACGCTGGAAACATGCCTCTGCAGCGCCGGATTGGTACACGGGCTTACTCGGTCTGCTTTTCACTGCTCACAGGCCGTTGGGTCAGCGACGCATCCAGTGGCTTCCGGGCCATTCGCACGTCGTTCCTGAATGATTCACGAATCCATCTTCAGCAGGATTGGCTGGATCGATACGAACTGGAACCTTACCTGCTCTACAAGGCGATTACCCTCGGGTATCGAATCAAAGAGGTCCCTGTCACCATTGAGTATCCGCCACCCGTCGCAGGCGTACCCTACACTAGAATCCGGGCGGTGGTCGATTGGTGGCGTTTGCTGCGTCCGGCGGTTTTCCTTCGCCTGGGTCTCCGGCGATAGCCGGCTTTGCTCGATTGATTGGAAAATCGCATCCCGGTGAGAGCCGGGTATTAGAGAAGCCGTCGAAATATGAGAGTCATGGTCACCGGCGCCGCCGGATTCATTGGATACCACGTTTGCGCTCGGCTGCTGGCGCGGGGCGACCGGGTCGTGGGCGTTGATAATATGAACGATTATTACGACCCCGCGCTCAAACAGGCGCGGCTTGACCGGCTCACTTCGCTGCGGGGATTTCAATTCCACCAGGTCAATCTCGCTGATCGCGACAGCACGGCGCAGCTTTTCGAAGAGGATCGGCCCGAGGCGGTGATTAACCTGGCGGCGCAGGCTGGCGTCCGCTACTCGATCACCCACCCACACGTCTATATCGAAAGCAATCTGGTCGGCTTCCTGAATATCCTTGAGGGCTGTCGCCATTCCGGAGTGGAGCATCTCGTCTATGCCTCATCCAGCTCTGTCTATGGCTCCAATACGGTGATGCCATTCTCCGTGCATCAAAATGTGGATCACCCTTTGAGCCTGTACGCCGCGAGCAAAAAAGCAAACGAATTAATGGCGCACACCTACAGCCATCTCTTCCGGCTGCCAACAACCGGTCTCCGTTTTTTCACCGTTTATGGCCCCTGGGGTCGGCCGGACATGGCGATCTTCCTCTTTACGCGCGCCATCCTGGAGGGCCGGCCGATCGATGTCTTTAACTTTGGCCGTATGAAGCGGGACTTTACCTACGTCGAGGACATCGCTGAAGGGGTGATCCGGGTGCTAGATCATCCTCCGACCCCCAACCCGGACTTTTCATCAAGAACGCCCGACCCCGCCAGCAGCTCCGCGCCATACCGGTTGTATAATATCGGCGCGAGTGAGCCTGTCGACCTTCTCTATGTCATAGCGCTGTTGGAAAAGGCGCTCGGTCGGCCGGCTCAGAGGAACCTGCTCCCCATGCAGCCGGGGGATGTTCCCGAAACCTATGCCGACGTAGAGGACCTCGCGAACGAGATCGGCTTCAGGCCCGGCACTTCGATCGAAACCGGCACCCAGCGGTTTGTCGAATGGTACCGATCATTTTATACGGCTTAAGCAGACCGGATAGAAGCGTTTGAGAATGCGTCAGGCCGCCGCTGCATCTAGCGCGCTCTGCAGGGGAGCGGACTGAGGGATGCCTCTCAACCAGGTCGGATAGCTCCAGTCGGCCGGCTGCAAGAGAAGATGGCATCGCCCCCGATGAGCGATCTCATCGGGATCAGTGAGATGGGATTCGCGGGCCAGGTACCACGCGTTGTATCCAAGCTCCTCACACCAACGCAAGACTCGGGTCGCGTTTTCGCGCATCGGAAGATCCGGATTCGAGTGCATCTCTACGAGGAATCGGGTCTCCTTCTCGCCGGCGCATCGCCGGCTCCCTTCCAAAACAGCAAATTCAGCGCCTTCGACATCGATTTTCACAAAGTCCGGGCGGGATCCAAAGGCGTGCGATAGCGCGTCGAGCGTTACTGTCGGAACTTCGATAGCCGCTCCCGCAGCTTCCGCGCTCCGGGCATGTGAGCGATACATGCTCCCGGCGGCGCCCGTGCCAATAGTCCAGAATCGTATCGTCGAATTCTCCACGTCGCCCGCGAAGGCGCATACAAAGCGCGCGCGATCACTGAGATGATTATGCACGAGCATCTCAGCGGCCGCGGCAAGCGCCGCAGGGTTGGCATCCACCATCACCAGTTCTTTGAGCTCGTTGTTACTGAATGCGATCGGCGCATTCTCGCCAGTATTTGCGCCCACGTCATAAATCACGTGGCTGTGAAGAGCGCAAGCCAGAAACCACGCACGATCGTAATCGACTCCATCACGCCTGAAAGCATCGCTCCGGACCATGTAATTCCGTCCGAGAACGAGAATCTCATCCCAGGGCGCGGGGATTCCGAGCCTTTGGCGGATACGGGCTATGACACGGTTAACGAAAGTTACTCTCATCAATGATGATCCTGACCATAATGTGGAGACCCCGGGTGAGTATGGGAGAAAGTGAGTGTGAAAGAACGTGAGTATGGGAGAAAGTGTATCCCATGACACGCGAAACATTCCCTCATGGGGCCGGAATAACGATGGACTACGCGCGGCCGCCGGGAAGGCCAATTTATTATAGCCCTGGAAAACCGGTAGACTCTCGGCGCCCAGATCAGCGTGCCGGGCAGGGGCGAAGCATTCGCAGGAGGCCATTCAGTTCCGGCGCGTTTTGTGCGAATGCGTTGCCCCTACTACGAATAGAGAAGGTAAGGCTTTCGGTCGTTGAGGAAACGGGCTTCATCCTCGGACCAACCGGCGGCGATGGAGGCGGCGCTCTCTCCGGCGTCAAGGCGGGCACGGACATCGGATCGGCCGATGAGTCGGTCAAAATGCGATCGCCCTGCACCGCCGCTAAGCCATCGGAATTCGCCCGGCCAGAGTTCCTTCACCGCCTGGATCAGTTCCAATCCCGTCCGAACGGGGTGAAACTCTTTCCGCCAGTCGGAGGCGTGAGGCCGATACCATTCGACTCCACCGCAGGTAATGCCGCTGTGCTTGCTGCTGCTGGGAGTAAAGTAGAGACCGCGCCAGCGCGACCCGCCAAGTTCGTTCAACCGGGCTGCCAGGCGATCCGGCTCAATCCAGGGCGCGCCGCACACCCGGAACGGCAGCGGGGCGCCGCGGCCTTCAGAAAGGTTCGTACCCTCCAATAAACAGGTCCCCGGGTAGATCCACGTAGTCTCGGGAGTGGGGATGTTGGGCGATGGCGCTGCCCAGTCGAGGCGAGTTTCGCACCACCAATCAACACGGCGCCAGCCGGTCATAGGGGAGATCAGCGGTGGTGGACCGGGGGCGTACCTGCCTGCAAACATGCGGGCCAACTCGCCGATCGTGAGGCCATGACGCACGGGTATCGCGTAGCGGCCCACAAAGCTCTCCAGCCCAGGCTCGAGCAGCGGTCCTTCAACCATCTCGCCCCCGATCGGATTCGGCCGATCCAGGATCACGACGGGGATGCCGGCCTCCCCGCAGGCTTCAAGAAGATGTGAGAGCGTCCACGTATAGGTATAGAATCGAACGCCCACGTCCTGAAGATCAAACAGCATGAGATCCAGGCCGGCCAGCATCTCCGGAGTGGGGCGCACTGTGGAACCATATAGACTGTAAACGGGCGCTCCCGTCGTCGGATCGGTGGCCGATCCGACCGCCTCGCCGGCTTCAGCGCTCCCTCTCGCGCCATGCTCTGGGCCAAAAATCGCGCCCAGCCGCACGCCCGCCCGCAAAAGCGCCATCTCGGCGCTGCTTAAATCCTCCGTGATAGAGGCGGGATTTGAAACCAAGCCGCAATTCGCTCCCTGCCGGATCAGATGACAAATTTCCGGCAGGTTTCCGATCTCCGCAGCCGTCCCCTCGCGCAGGTTGTTGAGGAGATTATCGAGACCGGTCCTTACCCGGCGATCACTGGATGAGGTCTCGATCATAGGTGGATCATCCTCGCAGCGAACGCGCGAGAACAGGACAAAGCGCCCATCATGGCGCCGCAAGCGCGCTATCTGCAGGCGTGCTATCTGCAGGCGCGCTATCGACGACCGCGGCGCCGGATGGATGATTTACAGGTCGTCGATAGGGCGTCCGTGCGAGACCGGTGTTCGGAGCTGTCGCCCCGGCTCGCGTCGGATAATGCGCCTTTGGATAGTCCGGCTGACGGTAGCCGGCGCTCCCGGGGGTACTTGCGCCTGGTTCGGGATTGGTCACGGCAGGCGGGCTTTCACCGAGTGAAACAGTCGTAGACGCTGAATAACCATCGGCAGGAACGGTTGTTGAAACCGGGGCGCCACTGGCAGGAAGTGTTGCTGAAGACGGGGCGCCGCCAAGTGACACCGTGCCAGGTATTGCCGGCAGAGGAGCAGTAGGGTCCGACAGGCCGGGATCGCCAGGCGCTGTAACGGCGCCTTGCAGCGATGGATCCACCTCATCCAGGGCATAATCCGGGAGACCATTGCTCAAGGCCAGCGCGACCGGTGTTCCATATTCCACCCGAACGCCCGGAGCGGGCGCCTGTTCCACCACCGAATCAAATGGCACGTCGAAGCTTGGCACATTGGCTGCTATGGATGGTTCTAAACCCAGTCGGGCGATCACTCGCGCCGCCGCACCGCTGTCGAGCCCACGTAAATCCGGCACAATTACGTGCAGTGCGCCAGAACAGACCAGGAGATAGACCCCTCGTCCTGCTCGAACATGCATTCCCGGGGTCAGCGATTGCTGCATGACCGCGCCCTGGGCATATCCATCCGAGCGGGGCCCATCTTGGACGTGAGGGGTCAATCCGAGTCGCTGCATTTTGGCAAACGCCGTTTCACGGGAGAGACCTATGGCGTCCGGCACACGGACTTCGGGAAGCGCGCCACCAATCCACCCGGAAGTATGAAGAATATAGGCAGCGCACGCCGCGAGGTAAATAATACCCAGCAGCCGAATCCAACGCCAGGCGCGATCCACTGGACCGCTGCCGGGCTGCCACGGAACCCAGGTTGATATAGTCGCCATTCCTCCGCTGCGCCTCCATTTACTATTATAGACGGCCGAACGTGGGCGGCGAATCCCTTCGGCGATTTCCGCAAGTCCAACCGACTTTAGGAGCTTTCGGCGAATTGCGGCCCCCGGCGACCTCGATGGCTCCCTGGCCCCCAATAATGGGCGAACCGCTGGATTGGCGCTCCTACGCGATTGCCCTGCGGTGCGAGGCGCGCTAAGCCGATCGAGGAAGCGTGACGGTAACGGTCGTCCCCTGGCCCAACTCGCTTTGAAGATCGAGCGTGCCGTGATGGGCCTGTACGATGCTCTGGCAGATGGCAAGGCCGAGGCCGGCGCCACCATGCGCCCGGGAGCGAGCAGCGTCAACACGGTAGAACCGCTCGAAAACATGGCCGAGATGCTCCGGAGCGATTCCTTCGCCCGTATCCACAATATGAATAATGATGGAGCGTCCGCTTGCGCGCGCGGCGGCGGTAATCCGGCCGCTGGCAGGCGTATGCCGGCGGGCGTTATCAATCAGGTTCACGAAGAGTCGAGAGAGGTGGTGAGGATCCCCCATCACTGCGATCGATGGGTCCGGAATGTCCAGGATCACTGGTGGACCATCCGTCCGCCCCGGCGCTGTCTCCAAAACCCGGCGCAGCAGATCGATCACCCGTACCGGCCGAAGATCCAGTCCCATCTGGCCCCCATCGGTGCGTGCCAGCAGCAGGAGATCCTGAACAATGCGGTTCATGACGTCAGCGGCATGGTCCGCGGCCTGAAGCGCCCGTCGGTATTCCTCGGGGCTTCGATTACCGCTGAGAGCGAGGCTTGTCTCGGCCTTAATCGTGGTGAGCGGTGTCCTGAGCTCGTGCGAGGCGTCGCCCGTGAACCGTCGCTGCTGCTCGAACGCGTTCCCCAGGCGCGTAAAGGCCTCTTCGAGACGCCCGATCATACCATTGAACGTCCGGGCAAGCACCGAGAACTCATCGTTCCCGCTCACCGGAAGGCGGAGAGAAAGATCCCGCTCCCCAATCTGCGACGCGGCTTCCGTGACGTGGCGCACCGGCCGGAGCGCCCGCGACGTGAGGAACGCGCCGCCCAGTCCGGCGACCAGGAGAGCCAGCGGAACGAGCGCGAGCAGCGTTTTTCCCATCTCCTGCAGCAGATGCCGCAGCTCCGAGAGAGGATGCGCCATCTGCACTACCGCTTCAACATGCCCCTCCCTCCAGACCGGCTCCGAGATGATCCGGACGCTCTCGTTATCAATCTTGACCGTTGAGAAGGTTTCGGCGCCGCGAACGGCGTTCCGGAAGGCGCTCACGTCCCACGGCCGCTGATCCGGAGGACCAAAAAAGAGCGACTTACCCTGAGTGTCGAAGATCCTTGGCCGGCGCCAATCGACGCGGGTATCATGAGATCCATTCCGGGCCGGGGGGGGCTCGGCGGATGGATGGTCATCGCGCCGCCCATGCTGGGCAGATCGTGTCAGTCCTTCGATCTGTGAGAGATCAAGATGGGACACGCGTTCCGCGGCGTGATGCGCATTATGGCGCAGATCCTGATCGATGGATCGCCCGAGAGTCGCATGTACGCTGCAGCTTACCGCTGCCGCAAACGCCGTTAGAACAAACGCCATTACGCCCACATTCCAGAGTGTGAGGCGCGCCCGCACCGAAGTTAGCTTCATGCCGCAGACCTCCCGTCGGTAACTTTGAGTGTATAACCGACGCCGTGTACCGTGTGAATCAGTTTCACGTCGAATCCCGAGTCGATCTTCCGACGCAGGGTCCCGATATGCACGTCAACGGTGTTGGAGTAGCTCTCTTCATCCATCCAGACACGTTCCTGAATCACTTCCCGCGTTAAGACTCGGCCTTCATTGGCGGCCAGCGCCTCCAGAAGCGAATACTCGCGCGGCGTCAGCGGAATTTCCTGACCGCTCCGGGTCACGCGGCGAGCGGCCGTGTCGATTTCAAGGTCCGCGACCTCGATATGTCGTGTCTTGTGAACTTTGTCACGCCTCAACAGCGCTCGTACCCGGGCGAGAAGCTCCGTAAAATCGAACGGCTTGGGAAGATAGTCATCGGCGCCGGTCTCGAGTCCGCGAACGCGATCTTCCACCGTGTCACGGGCCGTAAGCATGAGGATTGGCGTATTGATTTTCAATTTGCGGAGCTCTGAACAAATCCGCCATCCATCGATGCCCGGCAGCATGAGGTCGAGAATAATCAAAGCATAGGCTCGAGCGGACGCCAGGCGCAGAC
>Ga0307372_10012438_pt1 | contig 11156 bp, 10 predicted proteins | sample OX1MG_FD_202533 | JGI IMG/M metagenome (GOLD analysis project Ga0307372, IMG submission 202533) | Soil microbial communities from Risofladan, Vaasa, Finland - OX-1 | ecosystem: Environmental > Terrestrial > Soil > Coastal area > Acid sulfate soil | place: Finland: Risofladan, Vaasa | collected...
CTGGTCGTATATCTCCTTCAGCGTGTGGTGGACATACGTCCCCTTGCTGGAATCCGCCAGCTCCCTCGAGACCTTGACCAGGCGCTGCGCCACGGGGTGCCCGTCGAAGTCGCACACCTTGACCGTCTCCTCGCTGATGACCACGAACTGCGAGTTGTCCAGGTAAATCACGTCGTCCGCCTCCTCGACGAACCCCATTATGTCGCTCGAGACGAAGGCCCCGTCCCTGCCGATGCCTAGGATGAGCGGGGCGTGGTTCCTCGCCCCCACGAGCGTCCCGTCGTCCATGAGGGCGACGAAGGCATACCTCCCCTTCAACGCCCTGAGCGTCTCGGTGACCGACTCCTCCACAGTCATCCCGAGGTCGCGGTTGCACTGCAGCAGGTTCGCGATGACCTCGCTGTCCGTCTCACTCCTGAAGAGGTATCCGCGCCCACCGAGGTCGGCCTTGAGCTCCTCGTAGTTCTCTATGATCCCGTTGTGGACGATGGCTATCTTGCCCGACCAGGAGAGGTGCGGGTGGGCGTTCATCTCGTTCACGCCGCCGTGGGTGGCCCACCTTGTGTGGCCTATCCCCACCCTGCCCGGCAGCAGCTCAAGCTTCTGCGCCGAGTTCACCTGCTCGACCTTGCCGACGCCTTTCCTCAATATGATGCTGCCGTCGGAGAACATCGCGACGCCCGCGCTGTCATACCCTCTGTACTCCATCCGCCTTAGTGCCTTCACCAGGAGAGGGGCGCCCTCTCCCGTGCCGATGTACCCGATAATCGAACACAATTGAAGACAGGTGCGCTTCGAGTATATTAGTCGGTGAAGGCACCATCGTATGGAGGCTTCTACTGGATGATTGCTACCGTAGAAGCTTGATTCCGCTTTAAGACGTCTCGCTACAGTCAATGGCTGTGCAAGTTACAACCTGGAAGGACAAGGTAGCCGACCCCTCGAACCTGTGGCTAAGGGCCACCAGATCGGAAGAAGACGGGCGGTTTGCGGAGGCGACGATATTCTATCTACGCGACGCCGCGGCATGCCTGAGCGACGACCTTGGGGTCAGGGCAGCGCTCAGCTGCTCCTGCGCCGCGAGCTGCCTGGAAAGGACGGGGAACATCAACGCGGCACGCAACCTCTACTTCGAGACTGCGAAGATGTACGAGGAGCAGGCCGCGGCCGCGTTCGGGACATCGATAAGGGAGGCGCTGTGGCTGCTTCAGGAGGCCCACGACTATTTCATCGTAGGCGGGGACGCGGAGAAGGCAATCCAGGTCTATGACCAATGTGCGTCGCTCGCAAGGAAGTCGAGCCCCTTCATCACAGGCGAGACCCTCGACAAGGTGCTCAGGATCAGGCGCGGGGCCGCGGCAAGACCGGTCTCCTTCGGTCTCCCTGTGCCTGTGCCTCAGACTTCTGACATAAACGGCGCGATAGACGGGTTCCTGCGCCTCAGGGAGACGCAGGGCTCCAAATCCGCCACGCCGGTAGGGACGTCATCTGTCCGGGCTCGTAGGAGGCCTTCTGTTGAAAACAGTATTGTTAGTTAACTGGGACGGGTACCCCAACTTCGCGCACGGGGGCGTCTATACGTGGGAGAAGGCCCTCGTCGAGCAGCTTACCGATTGGCAGTTCGTGGTCTACAACCAGCTCTCCAACTCTAACACCAACGGTGTACTCGGCGTCCCCAAGAACGTCGTCGGGGTGACCGCCCTCCCGCTCTTCGGGGCGAGCAGGGCCGAGGAGTTCTCCCAAGGGCCGTTCCTTGGCCGCGTGCTCGGCACCTCGCGGAAGGCGGTCGAAGAGTACTTCGTACCGCTCTTCATGCGCTTCGTCTCCAGGATGATCTCGGTCGACTGCAAGCCAGCCCAGGTCACGGAGTCGGTCCTCGAGCTGCACGCCTTCTTCAGGAGGTTCGACTACAAGAAGTGCGTCGAGAGCCCGTTGGTCTGGGAGGGCTTCCTCCGGTTGCTACAGGCCGACCCGCTCTACAAGGAGATGAGCCTCAACGAGGCCTTGCTCGCTTACCAGATGCTTCAGAGGGTGATGCAGACCCTTTCGGTGGACGTTCCCAAGATAGATCTTGTCCATTGCTCACTCGTCTGGACGCCATCTTTGATCGCGGTCGTGGCGAAGGCCAAGTACGGGTCTCCGGTGATCGTCACGGAGCACGGCGTGGCGTTCAGAGAGCTCATGCTCTACTACAACGCTTACACCTTCGACGAAGCATCCAAGGTGATGATGAAGGTTTTCGCCGCTAACATAGTCAAGGCCGTCTATGCGATGGCGGACATAGTGGCGCCCGTGTGCAACGCCAACACGGAGTGGGAGCGACACCTCGGGGTCCCCGCGGAGAAGATCAGGGTGATCTACAACGGTGTCGACACGAAGCGGTTCAGGCCGATGTCGGTGCAAAGGAAGACCGACAGACCAGTGGTCGTCTCGGTGGGACGGATCGAGATCTTCAAGGACATCGTCTCGCTGGTCACCGCGATGAAGGACGTGAGGGACGAGATCCCCAACGTCATGTGCCTGATCTACGGCGAGTCGATCGACCTGGAGTACTCAAAGAGGTGCGTGGAGGCCCTGAAGGAGCTCAAGCTCGAGGGCAACGTCCGCTTCATGGGCAAGACGAATGAGCCTGAGAAGGCGTACAACCTCGCAGACGTGGTCGCGATGAGCAGCCTGACCGAGGCGTTTCCGTTCGCCGCCATCGAGGCGATGGCCTGCGGCAAGCCCGTGGTTGCCACTGACGTCGGGGGGACGAGGGAGGCGATCGATGGATGCGGCATCCTGGTTCGGAGCAGGAATCCGCCGGAGCTGGCCCGGGCTATAGTGAAGCTATTGAAGGACAAGCCGCTCAGAACCTGCCTGGGCGAGGCCGCGTTGAAGAGGGCGAGAGACAAGTTCGAGCTATCCGCCTCGGCGAATCAGTACCGGATGCTATACGAGGAGCTGCTGGTGCCTCGCGTGACCCTCTCCGCCCGGCCCGACCAGAAGATGGTGCTCGCGCGTTGAAGGCCTCCAGAGCGGTCGTCACCGGAGGGGCGGGATTCATCGGCAGCCACATAGTGGACGAGCTGATTCGGAGGAAGGTCGAGACCTACGTGGTCGATGACCTCAGCACAGGGACGCTTGAGAACCTGAGGCAGCACGAGGGGAACGACCTCCTGCACGTCGTCATCGGGGACGGGAGAAAGATAGACAAGCTCCTGGCGGGAGTCGAGAACGTCAACGTCCTCTTCCATGAGGCGGCGATCGCGAACGTCCTGCGTTCGGTCAAGGAGCCCATGGTCGTCCACGACGCGAACGTGACGATGGCCCTTCAGACGATGAATTACTGCGTGGCGAATAACATCAGGAGGTTCGTCTTCGCCTCCTCGGCCGCGGTCTACGGGGTGATAGGAGACGTGAGGGCGGAGGAGGGCATCCTGTGCTTCCCGTCATCTCCCTACGGAGCGACGAAGATGTGCGTGGAGAACTACCTTCACGCGTATCAGAAGACGTACGGCCTGGAGGGCGTGATGCTGAGATACTTCAACGTGTACGGGCCGAGGCAGGCGATGAGCGACTACAGCGGCGTGATAACCCTCTTCGTCAACCGGATACTTCGACGAGAGGCCGTCACGATTTACGGAGACGGGAAGCAGACCCGCGACTTCGTGAACGTGAGGGACATCGTGCAGGCGAACATGCTCGCCGTGGACGCTGATGAGGCGGTCGACGGGGTCTTCTACGTGGCCTCTGGAAGCTCCACCAGCATCCTGCAGTTGCTCGAGATCCTAAAGTCGGCGGCCCAAGCCGGGGACCTCCAGCAGACCTTCGCCCCGGTCAGGGCGGGAGACGTGCGGTTCGGGAACGCCTCGATCGAGAAGATCGAGTCGGTCCTGGGCTATAGGAGGAGCGTCTCGATGGAGGAAGGGCTGGACGAGCTGCTCCGCAGCGCCACCTCCGCGCTGGAGATCAAGGTCCAGAAAGGGCAAAGCAGGTAGTTTGAGCATGGAACGGGACCAGTTGCCTTCTGACTCGGAATCGAGACGCGACGATCCAAGGGCCTTTGTCATGAAGGCGGCGAGGTCGGTGGCCGAGCTGCAGCCCAAGGTGAACAACGTCGCAGACGTGATGGTGTTTCTCGAGGTCCTTGGGTTCACGCGGGAGGACGCGCTGCGGAACGGCTTCGACGACCTCAACGGTGTCGCGCGAGAGGTCTATGAGTTCCTCGACATCCTTCAAACCGACGAGGACGTCCCGGCAACCTCGCGCGATTCCTACGTCGAGATCCCCACCACCGCCACACGAATCGCCGAAGGCCTCGCCCTGTCGTTCGGATGGATTGGCGCGCTCGTCCTGCTCTTCGTCGCTGGGGTGTCGCTCTGGCTGTCCCTCGTGCTGCCGCTGAAGGTAGTGACCGTCTTCATGGGCGGCCTCTTCACGGGGCTTTTCATCACCGCCGGACCTCTGTCGGGCTTCAACAGGCTCTTCACCTTCTATCACGACCAGGGAAACCTTGCTGAAGCGAAGCGCGTCCTGAAGAGGACATACCTTGAGGTCGGGGCGGTCCTCGCCGCGGCGGTTGGAGGGCTCTACTCGGTCGCGCTGCTGGCGGACTTTCCCATGGGCCTTTTCGAAATCGGAATAGGCACGCTCATCGTGGCCTCCACGTTCATGATGGTCTACGCCATCATCTACTCGCTGAAAAAGTACGCGCACCTTGTTCTCTCCTACTCGCTGGCGTTCGCCGCCCTTATCGTCGTCTACTTCGGGGCGGGCGCCCTGATACCGCAGGACACCTCACGCTACTTCATCGCGCTGGGGTCGGCCGTCGTCATCCTCTCTGCATTCGGCTTGTATGACCAGTTCGAGGTCTTGAGCGGGAAGTCGTTCAGGATTGGCGCGGACGCCCCCGCGTTCTTCCGGCCCATCACGATCAACAAGAGCACCATCAAGTCGAGGTTCTCAGTCCAGTTCTGGGAGACTCTGCCCAGCTATCTGTTTGGGACGTCGTTCTTCCTTCTGATATTCGGAGACAGGATCCTCTCCTGGTTCTTCAACCCCTCAAAGGTGGCGGACGGCGCAACCCTGCCCTTCGTCTTCAACTCCATCTACCATGCCGGCGCCGACGCCGCGCTCTTCGTCATCTTCCCGGCGCTCATCATACAATACGCGATGATGACCCCCATCTTCGCCCAAGTGAGCAACGCCACCCTGGAATGCTCGGTCGGCGAGGTGCAGGGAATCCAGAGGTTCCTGGAGAGGCGTTACGAGAAGATAATGGCGACGTCCGTGCTGGTGTCCGTCGCGGTGGCCGCCGGCCTGGACTACCTGTATCCCATGATCATGTCCAAGACGGCCTTCGCGCTGACGCCCACCAGCCTACAGATCCTCCACATCGCCTCGGTAGCGAACGTGTTGCTCGTGGTCTTCTTCGCTAACAGCATCTTCATGCAGTTCATGAACAGGATGACCGGGCTGGCGATGATCGCTACGATCGGAGCGCTCGTCGTGATAAGTGGGGGGCTCATGCTCGTCACGACAGGCTTCCAGAACCTGGAGATCGCATACCTGGTTGCCGCCGCGGCCGTCGCCTGCCTCTCGACCGTCTACGTGCTCAAAAACCTCAAGCGGGCCGCGAGCATGTTCTTCTCGCGCTACATGTAGGTCGAGCGGCTAGAAATAGTCAGGTATCCACGAGCCCGAGCCTCTGACCCTCCCAGTCCTTTTCGCCTGCTCGTAGTCTCCATAGGGCAGATAGACCTCGTTCCAGTACCTCAGGCAGACCAGCCTTTCGTAGCCCTCGGTCCGTACTTTCTCTCCCAGGACGAAGTTGCGATAGAGGATGTCTGGCTCGTTGACGCCCGCCGCAGCGCGCAGAGGGCACGACGCAGAGAAGCGGGGGTTGATCTCGAAGAGCTTTGGCTCCCCCTTCGCCATCCTGGCCTGGACGTTGACTGGCCCGGACCCGCCGAGTCGACGCGCCACCTCCTCCGCAGCCTTGCGCACCTCGGGAAAGTCGTCGATGAATGCCTTGTACGTCTGGCCGCCCTTCAGGCTCCTCCGCATGGCGATAGAGGACATGACCTCCGTCCCCCTCCCAACGGTCACGCCCGTCGTGAACTCGTTGTCTTCCCCGGAAAGGAGCTCCTGCAACATCGGATGCCAGCCCCTCCTTTGGATCGCTGAAATGGCATGGTCCACTTCATCGCCACTCCCGGCCGCGCAGAACTCCTCCGACCCGTGCCCATCCCTGGGCTTGACGACGATAGGGTAGCCGAACTCTTTCACGAATCGCTCCCTGTCCCCGGGCAACACAGACTCCGCGCACGGGAGCCCGTTTCGCTTCATGAACTCGTAGGTCTTCCATTTGTCCGAGCCGACGGCAATCGTCTCAGGTTCGTTTGAGATGGCCAAGGCCCCGCTCTCCTTTCTTATGCGGTCTGCTGCCGAGGCCACGGCCGCCAGCTCCTCATCTGCCCCCACGAAGATGGCCTTGACCCCGTTTTCCTTGGTGAGCTTGACGAGGCGGTCGATGTAGTCAGGCGATGAGGCCGCAGGGATCAGGAATCCCTCGTCTGCCCGATAGAGGCCGGCGGCCTGGGGATCGGCGTCGGCCGCGAGGATGTTGTAGGAGACAGGCCCGCTTTTCGAGTTTGCCAGGCGCAGCGACTTGATGATGCCCTCGCCGACTATGCCGCCTGCAGCGGTGACGAGGACCGTCGCGTTCTCTCCCATGGATTCTTGGCCGTGGTGTCGGCTTATCTGCGTTGCGTGGGCAAAAGATGCCGCCTGAAGATGCCTATGTAGGATGCCTTCATATCAATTTAATAGATAATGTACTAGAAGATGCCTTCGTACTGGGATGGCTGTACTTGCCTCTGGTAGAGGACTTCGTAACATCTTCACCTTCTCCTTAATCTTGATGCTCGTCATCGTGTTCCCGATGCGCCCAACTTCAGGGATCGTCTCTTCGTCCACGACAGGAATCATGATACCTCTCTATACGTATCCGGGAAGCACCTGGACAAACGTCATCGCGGTGGAGAAGGCAAACCCTGGCGTCCCCATCGTGGCCATAATCAACCCGAACAGCGGGCCGGGAGCGAGCATGGACCCGAACTACGTTTCAGGTATCTTGAGCCTCCAAGCAGCGGGCGTGGAGGTCATTGGTTACGTCCCGACGGGCTACGGATCGAGGAGTGTCTCTGCAGTGGAGTCGATGGTCAACGACTACAAGAGCTGGTACCCGGTCACCGGGATTTTCTTCGACGAGATGTCCAATGTCGCCGGCCTGGAGAATTACTACTCGGCGCTGAACGCATATGCCAAGTCGCTGGGGTTCGCCTACACCGTGGGCAACCCTGGGGCTGACACTATACCTAGCTACATCGGGACAATGGACACGATAGTAATCTATGAAAACCAAGGCCTTCCGAGCCTCTCCACTCTGGAAGGTTGGCACTCCGATTACGGCAAGGGCAACTTCGCCATGATGGCCTACGGTGTCCAGAGCATCAATCAGTCGTATCCCTCCACTGCGTCTCCGCACGTAGGCTACATCTACATCACAAACGCAGAGCTACCAAATCCGTACGACGCACTTCCACCCTACCTTGCCATTGTCGCAAGCGCTCTTGCGACCATCGCCACTAGCTCCACCACCAGTACCACCACTTCTACCACGACCTCTACGACTACCACGAGTACCACTACGAGTTCTACGACTAGCACCACTTCTACGAGCACGACCACTAGCTCTACGAGCACGACCACTAGCTCTACGAGCACGACCACTAGCTCTACGAGCACGACCACTAGCTCTACGAGCACGACCACTAGCTCTACGAGCTCTGCTACGACCGTCAACTCTATGACCACCGCTTTCTTGGTCAACGTCACTTCTGCCTCATCCGGCGGTGACCCGATAACCGGCAGTTGGACGATCATCCAAGCTGACGGAAGCACCGTCGCGCAGGGATTCGCCCCTCTCGCTTTCAACGCCTCCATGGGCACGTCCTACATGATCTACGTCGCCAACAACGGGCGCTATGTCTTCAACCACTGGAGCGACGGCAACCGCAACTCCGTCAGGATTCTCACGGTCAACGGACCGCTGACGCTCTCTGCCTACTATTCGTCAATCCGCAGACGATGACGTGCTATGACAATCGACTAGAAGATTGTCAGTTCCCCTTAATATAGAAAAGACGGCAATCGGATTGTCTAGATGAAGTATAGAAGCAGGACGGACATAATTGCGATGATTCTGCAAGCCTCGATGAACGGCGCGACAAAGACCAGGCTGATGTATAGCGCGTACCTCTCCTACGCCCAAGTTCAGGAATACCTCCAGTATTTGACGGAAAAGCGACTCATCAGCTTCGACCAGGATACGCACACCTACAAACTCACCGAGCAAGGCCTTCACTTCCTGAGGGTATACGACGAGATAAGCGACATCGTCTCTTTGAAAAACTCCCAGGTTCCAGGGACGACCGCCCCGCCTCTCCTCGGATAAGCCCGCCGCCGCCGGAGACGCGCGAGGACCGCCTCAATTGGGTTTCGCGTCCCTTTTCAGACCTGAAGATTCTCAGCCTTCCGGCCCACTACTCTGTTCTGGTGCACTGCAACTCTGAACTCTTATCTAGAAACCTGTCGACTCCTTATAGGCGAGGAAACCAAACTACATTCCATGTCAGTGTTAGCGAGCCCAGTGGTGGGCAAGCAGAGAGAGCGATGTGGAGAGTGCATGGCCGTTTTGGTATCGGACTTCGAGACAGGTGAGCAGATCTGTGCGGCGTGCGGGACCGTCAGCAGAAACGACGAAATGGGGTATTCAGCGGTCTACAGTTCCCGGGCGGCAGGCTTGGGCTCCGTGATGGGCGAAGAAAATTCGAGCATGATGTATTACGTCTCTCTTCCAGCGAGGATTGACAGCCGCGACGTCGACGCCAGGGGGAAGCACATCGTCGAAGCGGGAGACATGAGCAGGCTCAGGCGCCTGAACAACATGACCATCGCGAGCGACTCCAATCGGCGGAACCTCACCAGAGCGGCGAGCGAGATTCAGCGAATAGCCGGGTCCTTGTCGGCCGGAAAGGGCGTCGTCGAAAGAGCATACGAGATATACCGCAGGGTAATCGAGGAAGGAAGTGGCAGACGAAGGTCGATCGTGGGATTGGCAGAGGCCGCAGTCTACCTGGCCTGCAAAGAGGGAGGCGTCCCGAGGTCGGCAGAGGAGATCGAGCACACCGCAGACGCTCACGACACAAAGAGCATCAGGCACTACTCGAAGGTCCTCATGAAGGGGGCTGGGCTCCGCATAGCCTCCCCTGACCCGGCATCAGAGCTGTCCAGGATCGCGAGCCGAGCCGGCCTCGGAGGAATCACCGAGAGGAGAGCCATCCAAATCTTGGAGAAGGTCAAGAACGACTCGCTCCTGGCGGGAAAGAGGCCGATCTCGATCGCAGCCGCGGCGCTGTACCTGGCAGCCGGGCAGACCTCCCAGTACACGACGCAGATCAGGGTCGCGTTCGCCGCAGGGATTACCACGATAACGCTCCGCAAGAGGGCTACCGAGATCTCGGGGTTGCTCGGGACAGACTTCGGTCTCAAGATTGTCTCGCCGCCGGCGGCCATCTAGTGCGAATCCGTGCGGGTGAAGACAGATGAGGGTCGCCATCCATCAGCCGGCGTATCTCCCGTATCCCGGCTTCTTTCACAAGCTGAGCATGGCCGACGTCTTCGTAATAATGGACGACGTCCAATACGACAAGCGCTTCACAAACAGGAACAGGATACTCGTACCCCAGGGACCGATGTGGATCTCCGTGCCCATCGTCAAGGGCGACAAGTTTCAGCCGAACATGCTCGTAGAGATCAACAACTCCATCGACTGGCGCCCAGACCATCTCAAGAAGATCACGAACTCGTATGCAAACGCCCCGTTCTTCCACCTCTACCAAGATTACTTGGAGTCCGTCTACAGCAAGGACTGGGGATTCCTCTTCGACCTTGATTTCGAGCTTGTGAAGGCGGCGGCCAACTGGCTCGGAATAAAGATCCCAATGCTCAGGGAGTCAGAACTGAAGGTCACCGGGACAGCGACCGATAGGCTGGTCAATGTCTGCAAGGCGGTGGGGGCGGACACCTACATATCCGGCATCGGGGGGAAGAACTACCTGGACGAAGGCTCCTTCTCGAAGAACGGCCTGAGTGTCGTATACCAGAACTACCGGCCCTTTCCCCATCGGCAGCGCTTCACCGCAAGCTTCGTTCCCGACCTCTCGATAATCGACATGCTCTTCAACATGGGGCCTGACTGCATGAAGGCAGCCTGCGCCGAGGCTCCGGGCGCACACCCGGCCCTTCTGACGGCGTGAAAGCCGGGACGCGGCCCCGGGACTTAGCAATCATCGGTAACAATATTCCAGTAATGATATAAAACAAAGCGCAATCTATGCGCGATGAACATACTTGCGATAGGGGCGCACCCGGACGACATCGAGTTGGGATGCGGTGGCACCCTAATCAAAGCGGCCAGAGAGGGCCATAATGTCTTCATGTACACCTTGACGAGGGGAGGGAAGTCCGGTCAGGCGACAGAGAGGACCGAAGAGCTCAAGCGGTCCGCCAAGTTCATCGGAGCCAAGGACTTGAAGATAGACGACTACGAGGACACAAAGCTGACGCCCGGGTCCGAGCTGATCAATAGCATCGAGTCTTACGTAAACTTCGCAGATCCCGACGTAATCTTCACCCATTCGAAGAAGGACGTCCACCATGACCATCGGGCGATCGGGACGGCGACGCTCGAGGCGGCAAGGAATTCCTCCAACATCCTCACGTACGAGATACCACTCACCGTGGAATTCGAGCCTCAGGTGTTTTATGATATCACCGACGTGATCGACGAGAAGGTCGAGCTCATAGAGATCTTCTGGTCGCAGAACGCCAAGCTATACCTGAAGGCAAACGCCATCAAGGGGCTCGCCGAGTACCGGGCGCTCCAGAGCAGGCTGAACTCCCACATCAACTACGTCGAGAGTTTCGAGGTTGTGAAGCTGTGCCTAGACAAGCAGTTCAGATTGATGAAGGTTCCACAAGCGGCGGACTCTGTGAAACGGGTTCCAGAGCAAGAGCGAGAGTTGGAATATGCCTGGAACAAAAGGTAA
>Ga0307372_10012441_pt1 | contig 11154 bp, 7 predicted proteins | sample OX1MG_FD_202533 | JGI IMG/M metagenome (GOLD analysis project Ga0307372, IMG submission 202533) | Soil microbial communities from Risofladan, Vaasa, Finland - OX-1 | ecosystem: Environmental > Terrestrial > Soil > Coastal area > Acid sulfate soil | place: Finland: Risofladan, Vaasa | collected...
ATCCCTATTGAAACAACATCCAGGCAAAGACAGCTTGGTCATGAAACGCCGTTCCTGCGGATGGAACGACGAATTCCTCGTCGAAACCCTCACTGGAATAACGACTTAGTGAGCGCTGGCCCTGGGGTCGCCGGTGGGGTAGTAGGTCCACTGGTAATTGCCGTACTCGGGCTGCGGCGTGTCGACGCCGCCGACGTTCTTGACGCCCACCTCGCGGCTGAGCAAGTTGCCCTGCGCGTCGTAGGTGTTGAGCGTCACGTTCAGGTTGCGGTCCTGATGGCGCGTGACTTGCTTGAAACCGTTATAGGCCCAGGTCTCGACGAGCGTGTTGTCGTTGGAGGTTTTCTGGGTGGGGTAGGCGGCGGGATCGTAGGTGTAGTTGAACTGGTGCCCGGCCGGGTCGGTGAAATAGGGGAATTCCCCGGTGGTGGCATCCGAGATCGCCGCGGACGTCGTTTCGAGCGTGCCAGTGACGGCGTTGAAGCCCTGGGTTGGGTCGCCGACCGTCCAGCCGTCGAGAAAGAACGGGGCGGCCGTGTGGTACTGGATCTGCTTCATCCGGCCGGCCCCCTCGTAGATGTTGTACAAGTTGGGGAAGGTGGTTCCGGTGTAGGGTGAGCAAAGCCCGAGGAACGTCACCTCGCCGGCGCCGTTGGCGACCATCCGCACCATCAGCGACGCTTGATTGGCGACCTGCTCCTGATTGACGACCGGCTCCGGACTGCCGGAGTAGTACATGTGGACCATGTTGTTGGTGAGGTAGACCGTCTTGTTCCGGTGGATCCCGTCGGCCGCCACGTCGTGGAATTGCACTGAACTCGTCTGCGAGGTGGAATCGGTGCCGTAGGTCAACGTACTCTGGGTGCCGTCGTCGAACGTGACGGTCGAGAGCCAGCCGTTGGCGTAGGCGTAAAGCGCCTTGTGGCCATTGGGGAAGTCGATTTCGCTCACCACCCAGCGCCCCGAGACCTGCGTGGGCAGGTAGTGGAACGTCGCCACCCGGCCGTAGGGGTCGGTGACGGTGTCGATCTGGAATTGCAAGTCGGGGGCCTGGTTGATCTGCTGCATGGTGAAGGTTGGGCGGGTGATCGTCACCTGGTAGCCGTTGCGGTCGGTGATGCTCTGCAGCCGGCTGGCGAGGTACGTGGGGGAAGCGAGCACGCTGATTTCCAAAGGGCTGAGGGCGCGATTGAAGACGTGGACTTCGTCGAGCGAGCCGTTGAAGAAGTTCTGGGTGCCGCCGCCGTCGGCGGCGATCGACCAGTTGTCGTTGACGGAGACGGCGCCGACCGTCGAGGCGGTGGACGTCATCAATTGGCCGTTCATGTAGAGGTTCCAGTTGGTGCCGTCGTACGTGCCGGCCCAGTGGGTCCAGCCGCTGCCGGACACCATGGAACCGGCGAGGTACATGGTGTTGGTGGCGTCGACGCAGCCGACCGCCATGTCGCCGCCCATCATCTGCAAAAAGACACTGGGCGACGTGTTCATGCCGTCCGCGTTGCAGGTGCCGTGCGAGATGATCGCGGCGCCCATGCCGCTACTGCTTTGCAGATTGACCCAGCCGGCCAGCGTGATATTGCCCTGAATGTTGAGGTCGGCCGGATTGCCGATCGAGACGTACTGGTTGGTGCCGTTGAACTGGAGTGCGCCGTTGACCTGGCCGGTGATCCAAGTGGGACTGTTCTGCAGGGTGCCGACGTTTCCGTTGCCGCTGGAATCGGCGGCGCTGGTGCCGGAACCGTCGTCGAAATGCCATAACGCGGTGGGGTTGCTGGCGTAGCCGCCCAGGTTGATCATGCCGAACGTGTATTTGTTGCCGGGCCAATTGGTCAACACGGCGGTCGCGGCGGTGGTGGGGTCGATGACGAGGTTGCCGTTGGCGTCGTAACACTGCAAGTTGTTGAGCCGGTTGCTGTTGACGTCCAGGTAGACGCCGGTTGGCGTTCCGCCGGGGGGAATCCCGGTGGTCTGTTCGGGCAGGAACTTCGGGTCGATGTCCCTGGGATCGAAGAGCTCGACGGTGTAGGGGGAGTACATGCCCGGCATCGAGGCCGGCTCGAACAAGACGGCCACGTCGTAGTTGCAGAACACGCCGGGACCAAAGCTGCTGGGAACCTGGGTCATGTCGCGGTAGCGATGGATGCGCTCGACGAACAGCTTCATCAGTTCGCTCTGCCGCCGAGGCCCTGCCCGCCGCCACACGAGGCGCAGCCGCCGGCCGGCGAGCCGGGCCAGTAATCGAGCGCCCGGTGATGATAATTGAACGTCGTCAGCGGAATGAACGAGGAACTGATGGATTGAAAATCGCGGAAGATCTCGTGGCTATCGAGGTTATGGACGTCGCCGCAGGCGGTCAAACCAGGCAGACGAAGACACCCAGAAAAATCATGGCGAGGAGCTTGACGCGGTGCCCAACCGCTATATACTGCTCATACGTCTCGTTACTGGTCATCAGATCATGGAGTCCATTTCATGCCCGCCTACGCCCGAAAAGAGATCGTCGATGAGTCCGATGTTGGTGCGTACCATTGCGTTGCGCGCTGTGTACGGCGTGCATTTCTCTGCGGCGTCGACCTCTACAGCGGCAAGAACTTCGACCACCGCAAAGTCTGGGTGCGCGACCGCCTCGAAGAATTGGCGGGCATTTTCGCGATCGACATCCTAGGATTCTCGGTGATGTCGAACCACATCCATGTACTCTTGAGGAACCGGCCCGACGTCTCCCAGGACTGGAGCGACGAAGACGTGGCGCGGCGTTGGTGGCAGTTGCACCCGACGCGGCGTAACGAAGACGGTACTCCCGCCGAACCGTAGCCCTGCAAGTTGGCGGCGATCCAGGCCGATCCGGAAAGAGTGGCCCTGTTACAGCGGCGGTTGGCGAGGCTGTCGTGGCTCATGGGGTCGTTGTGCGAGCCGATTGCGCGCCGCGCCAATCGAGAGGACCATTGTACGGGCAAGTTTTTCGAGGGGCGGTTCAAGAGCCAGGCCGTCATCGATGAAGCGGCGTTATTGGCGTGCAGCATTTACGTCGACCTGAACCCGATCCGCGCCTGCGTGGCCGAGACGCCGGAGACGTCCGAGTTTACCGCCGCATTCGAGAGAATCGCCGCCAAGCAAGCGGCCTCATCTGTCGTTGCGGATTCGGTGGTGGTGCAGGAAAACGTCGTCGCGGCCGAACCGCCGTCCGCTCCCGCGCGCGATGCGTGGCTCAGCCCGGTTCCCGACGCCGATGTACCGCGCCAGGCCAGGAAACCGTCGCCAAAGGCCGCGGGACATCGCGCGTCCGATCGCGGTTTCCTGCCGCTGACGCTCGACGAGTATTTGCAACTGCTCGACTGGACTGGTCGAGCGGTGCGCGCCGATAAGCGCGGCGCGATTCCGGCCGACTTGCGGTCGATCCTTGAACGGTTGCAAATCAACGCTGACGCTTGGGTGGATACCGTCGAACGGTTCGGCCGCATGTTCCGTCGCGCGGTTGGCCGTGCGTCGAGCCTGGCCGCGCTGGCCGCCCATCGCGGCAAGTGTTGGTATCAGGGCGTGACGGCCAGCAAGCTGGCCTTTGGCTGACGCGAGCCGTCGCCTCGGCCGCCGCAGATCAGAGTCGCCGATGAATCGGTCGTTTGGCGCTGCGCGCCGGTTCCGCTTTTCGTCGGCCCCCAATGCTTTTGACGACGATCTTGCGCCGCCGCAGCCGCTCCCACGTCTTCCTGCGCGGCCGTCCGGCCACCTGATTTGCCTATCTTACCGCCATAATCGCCGGGCCTGTATTGGCCGCAAAAGGATGGATGTCTTCTTCCGCCCTCCGCCTCCTCTTGCTCTCCACCCCGTCTCTCGACGACGCAGTTACGATCGGTTACAAAGCTCTGACCAACTTCGACGGGGACTTGCACCCCGCTGATTCGGTGCGCTTGTAGGCGCACTAGCAGGCACACTCCGCTATGCCGCTCAGGAAAAAGGACCGGGGTCTGCTCAGCTAAAGTGAGCCACTACCTTGGTAAGAAAAATGTTAGGGACGGATGGGCATTGCGTGAGGACACGCACGGCGTGCAGGGAATTCAGCGTGTCCGCCACGCCTGGGGGGCCGTTTATGCGCTTAAACAAAGGGTCACTTTATCTGATAAAAAGTGGGTCACTTTATCTGAGTGCCATAGCACACTCCGTGTGCCGTAGCTTTCCGCCCGCCGACGTCGACTCGCCGGAGGTTACGGCACACGGAGTGTGCCTACTACATTGCCCAAAAGTAGAATGTCCCCTTTGTGCGCCCTGTGCGCCCCCTTTGTGCGCCCCTTTGTGCGCCCTCGATAGTCCCGTACTGTTGATCGTGGTCGCCTCGTGGACGTTGTTGTGCGTGCGGGTTTGCGTCGTGCCCGTATCGACGAATTGCGACCAGTCGCCGGTACCGCTCAACGTCCACGATTGGTTCTTGTTGCCGTCGGTGCGGTCCCAGGCCACCAGCCGGTCGGCATTGTCGTAGCCGCCGGCGCCCGTGGAGAAGCCATAGGCATCGCTACGTGGCGAGATCACGGCGTCACATCAAAAGGAAAACTCTCGTACGCTGTCACCCTCGAAATCTGGTGGATCCGCCGCCGCGTCGAAGCGCGTCCATCCTCCCCGCGCCTCGAATTCGGCGCGCCACGCCGCGCTCATCAGGGGCGCATCGCTGCGCGGCAGCCAGGAACTTTGCCGGTCCGACAGCGCGTCAAAACTGAACTGCCCCATGGGTTGCGCAGCGCAACCCGAGGACGGCGAGCTGTACTCGGCACAGTCGACGACGATTCCCAGGCGCGCCTCACGCAACGCGCTCAAACTTCGACGAGCAGCATCCACGTCGTCTCTAGGGACGGTCACAAACGCGCCATCGTCGAGCGCCAGTTCGGCCTCCCCGGAAATGTATCCCAAGTGTAGCCTCGCCAAGCTCCTGATCCCTTGTAGCGAATCCAGGGCCGCCGACAAGCGACAGCGCGGCTGGTAACTGCCGTCAAGTGTTATTTCTTCCAAGGAATCGAGGGACGTCAATTTCTTAAGACCCGCGGGGGTAACGGACGTGTTTTCGAGACGGAGCGACTTTAGGCACGCCAGGCGCGAGAGGAACTCGATATCGTCATCACCGAAATCTTCGCCCGCCAGGGTGAGGGATTCAAGCCGCGCAAGTAGCGGCAGATGCCTGAGAAAAGGATTCACTTCCCCTTGAAGCCAAAGGCTGAGCGTGCGCAAGTTTTTCAGGCCCCTCAGACTCGCCAAACTTTCCCCGTGGATCCTGACGTGCCACAGCGACAGGTGCTCGAGCTGGCCGCATTTGCCAACCGCGCCCAGCGAAGTGTCCCACAGGCGTGCCGCGCCGTCTTGGTCCGCAAAGGGGCCGGCAACGCTGAGCGACTTCAGGCTCGCGAGTCCAGCGACACTTTTTTCGTCGAGCGCTACCGCACGGAGTTCCAACTCGCAAAGCAGCGTCATCTTGCCGATCGGCGGCAGCAGGGCATTGGCAATCGGCGGGGGCTCACCGTCGCTCGCTTTGCGCATGATTGTGAGGCGCTGCAAGCGGCGCATGTCGTTCAGCGCCTTCGACATGGCGGAACTCACATGATCAACTTCGAATGACAGACATCGCAAGTCGGGCAACCGCGCTACTCGCGCGAGGAGCTGCTCGTCCGCGGGGCGTCTGGGCCAAAATGTCATTGACGACGACAGGTTTACGGCTACCACGCGGCGCCGGTAACGGTCGGCGCCAACCAGGTCCAGCCATTTCGGTCCCCAGCGTTCGACGCTGACCGTGTGGTACATCGGATCGGGGAGCGCGTCCCGCGCCGCCCCGTCGAGCTCCGCGATAACCGCGTCCTGAATGTCGGCGCGGCGGCGCGCGGACGCGAACCAAGCGCACACGGCTGCCGCCAGCGCGACGGCGGCCAATTGTGCTTTCAAACTCCAGCGGAAGGATGGGCGGTGGCGCCGCAGCAGCCATTCCCATCCCGCACCCGGCGCGAACAAGATCATGATCCACAGCGCCACATTGACGGCTAACCTTCCCCGACTGTAGTGCCAGCCAATCGTTTGTTCAGCCAAGACAATATGTGCGACCCGGTGCATCACATACCGGTGCCAGATCACCGGCCAGCCGTAGGACTTGATGTAAAACCGGCCTGCGACATCGCGTTCAAAGCTTAGGTTTGCAAGGATGACGATCCCCGCGATAACGAGCGACACGACGACTGTCAAAAGTCGCGGCCGGTATTGCTTTCGACGCTTCATTTCCATGGCGATTCGCTCCATTACCCGATGCACCGGCGAAAACTCGCGGTGCGCGGCGCCACGCGCGAAAAATGGTGGACATGCACCGACGAGAGTGGCGGCCACCGCGCTGTCGCAGGGATGCTGAAATGAGCTCGCAGGCGCGCAGCCGTTCCCGGCCGCGAGCACGTTTGCGGCGGATTACTTTGACTTTGGCTTCGGGTACTGCTCATATCCAGGCGCAAACGTGCATTGGCCTTCGGTGCCGCCTGGAATAGGCGGTTTGGGCAGCTTCTTGCCCTTTTTATTAAGGCAGTTGACCGCCGCCGTTGCGAAACGGTACGCGCTTGTATTTGAGTTTGGTGCCACGCAATACGGGTCATAACATTCATACTTTTTCTTGTCGTTACATTTGTCCTTCTCTTTTGAAAGGCACATGTTTAGTTTGTCGCAATCGCCTTCCTCCAGCGGGATGCATGCCGTGTCCCCGATGAGCTTGATGATGGCTGGCAGTTTCGTGCCGCAGCGCAATGGCCCAAAAGCGCAATCTTTGTTTCTGTTTTTATAGTCCCCGAATCCGTGATAATCTAGATCGTATTGGGATTTCTCGTCGTCGTCGTCGTCGCCCTGGATCTCGGTCAGGCGAACGAAACAATGACAAGGATACTCACCGGTGTGGACCTTGCCCTGGCATGACCACTCCTTTCCGTCAATCAACATGCTGCTGCAGCATAATTCCACCTTGCACTGCCGTTTCGTTTGCGGCGGGTCTGGGGGCTCGGTCGGGTCTGGAGGCTCGGGCGGCTCTTGGGGCTCGAGCCCACTTGGGTCCGACGCGACGAGTGGTGTACCTGCAACATACTCGTAAAGATTCAATAACCCCAAGGGCTCCGCACGGACCGCGCCCTCGCCACCACTGCGGTCCCTCCCCAAAAACCTCCCCAGCCCCGCGTCGTAATACCGTGCGCGGTAGAAATAAAGTCCCGTCTCGGGGTCGAGGCGCCGGCCGGTAAACATGAGTTGGTTGCCAATGGAGGACGTCGCTCGTTGCGTGACGCCATCGGCGGCGAAGATCAACGGGCTCCCGTAGCCCGTGTAACAATAGCACTCGACGATGGAGCCGGCGGCATTTGTCATGAATTCCACACTGAACTGGCTATTGCTTTGGTAATAATAGAGCGTGCCGCCGGCGTCCATCACCAAAGGCTCGTCGATGTGGGGCCCGAAGACGTACTTCATCGACGGCGATGCCGGCGCGGCGCCGGAAGCATACTCGACGATCTCCCGTGCCATGCCCCCCTTGCCGCTGGCCGACACGTACACCGTTGTAACTGCGCCGACCGTCTTTGCGACACGGCGGCCGAAGGCATCGTAGGCAAACGTCGTCGTCGCGCCGCCAACGGTCGCCTGATTCAGTTGGTTGTCGAAGTCCCAAATGTACGAGGCGGCGGTCACGGCGTTATTGACCAGGTTGCCTTTCAAGTCATAGGCCAGAGCTGATCCGTCGACGGCCGTGGTCTCATGCACCGTGTTGTGCGTGCGGTTGTGAGTCGTTCCTGCATCGATGAACTGGCTCCAATCGCCGGCCGCCGTCAACGTCCACGATTGATTGCGCGCATTGTCCGATCGGTTCCAAACCAACAGCCGGTCAATCGCGTCGTAGCCCGCCGCGCCCGTGGAGAAGCCGTAGTTCCCCAACACGCCAGTGATCGTCTCGGCCATCTTGTTCTTGTTGGCGTCGAACGAATAGCTGAAGCCGGGCAGGTTCGGGGTGGAAATCGAGGCCAAGGTATTATCACCCGTCGAATAGGCGTAGCTCGTCTCGGTGCCGGGCGTGTCGCCCAGTGTGCGCATGGAGCGCCGCCTGCCTGGATCGTAACTGAACGACGCGGCGGTTGCCGAATTATACGTGACCTGCTGCAACTGGTTGCGGTTGGTGTAGGTTCGGCCAACGGTGGCGGAATCGGGGTACGTGAGGCCTGTCAAACGGTTCGCGGCGTCGTATGAGCGGCCGATGACGTATGTCTGGCCGCCCATCGTAAGCGACTCGGAATCGAGCCGGCCAGCCTGGTCGTAGGCAAACGTGAGCGTATTGCCGTACCGTCCACTCGCGGCCGTAAGCGCATGGCCCGCGCCGTCGAACGTGAAGCTGTCGGTGTCGTTCGGCGGGTCGGTGGGCTGCTTCGTGCTGTCGCGATACTGGCGCGCGGTGAGGCGATTGGCCTGGTCCCAAACGTAGGTGGCGTAGTCGGCGGTTTGCGCCGTGAGGGTCACAAGCCGCTTAGCGCCGTCGTATGCGAAAACGCGTTGGTCGTTTACAGTGGGTGGGTTGTTGTCGGCGTAGGTCGCGGCCGTCTTGAGGTTGCGCGCGTCGTACTGGAAGCTCGTGGTCCGCGATTCGGTGTCGGTGATCGAGAGCAAGTTCGAGTTCGCGTCCAGCGACCACGATGTAACACCGTTGATTCGGTCGGTGGCCGTGGCGCGCCGGTCGCGGGCGTCGAAAACCGCCATCCCGGATGCGTTTTTCGCGTCGATCGTTTTGACGACGTTCGAGTTGGCGTCAAATTGTGTCTGGACTGTGGCATTGGCGGTATCCGTGCGCGAAATCTGGCGATTTCGAGCGTCAAACACGGCCGAGTACCCCACGGCATTCGGATCGCTCGCGGAAAGCCGGTTGGAGTTTGCGTCATAGGTCAAGGCCGTCACGTTGTTGGCCGCGTCAAGCGATTGGATTGGGCGGCCGGCCCCGTCGGTGCGGCGGCGCTCGGTGTTGTCGAGCGCGTTGATCGACGCGGTCTCCAGCACGTTGCCGAAGCCGTTAATCGAAACTACTGTGTCGTCGAATCTCACGCGCCAGGTGATGGGCTGGTTGGGATTCTGGCCCGTCGGAGGCTGGATGGTGCCGGTCGCCACGCTGCGGCCAACGCCGTCGACGATGCTCACGGCGAGCTCGCCATCGGGCCTGATCTCCAGGGCAGCGAAACCGTCGCTGCCCGTGCCGAACGTGATGCCGTCGGCCTGAAGCTCCGAAAGCAGCGGGGCGATTGAGACGTTTCCCACGCCGGCGATGTTCTGCCCCGCGGCGGCGGAGAGGCCGACGTTGTCGGCCAGGTTTTCGTCGTAAACCCATTGCGTAGTCACACCATTGGCGGCCGGCACGCCATTTTGCCCCGCGATGGGGGGATTATTCGGGTCGACGGCGGGCGGGGCGACGAGCCATACGGTGCGGAAGCTGGGACGCCCGCGCGGATCAACGAGAGTTGTTACATAGTTGTAGACCGTCGTTCCCTGGAGGACTTGACTGTACGTAAGATTTCCGGCGTAATCGTATTCCAGCGATGACCCGCCATTCAACGGGTCGAGCTCGCTCGTCTTGCGGCCCGCACAGCAGGCGCTCCAGAGCGTGGTCCAAGTGTTGTTGCGCGGATCGACCATGGTTGCCTGTGTGCGGTCGAGATCGTAGGTGAATTGCGTCGTCGCGGCGACAGTTGTGCCGGGAGCCTCGGTCTTGGTTGCGAGCAGATTGCGGCCCGTGTAGGTGCTCACCGTCTGGACCTTGCCCGTCTGTGGGTCGTTGGGGTCGAAATACCGCGGCGTCTGCACCGTCACCTGGTTGCCATTGGCATCATACGCGAACGCAGTCTTGGCGGCAATCGGCGTGCCGGAGGCCTCGACGCTCTGCGTCAACTGGCTGCGGCTGTCGAATGACTGGGTATCTTGATTGTTATTTCCATCGAAAATAATGGTGAACTGGCCATTGTTATCCAGCGTGTAGTCGGTGATCAGGTATTGGGCATTGGAGCCTGTGGCCCGAGTTTGGCTCGTGACCGCGGCGAAATTCGCGAGCGTGAAGCTCGGCACGGTCCCCTGGATTTGGCGAATCAGCGCGCCATCGGAAGAGCGATGCGCGAAATACTGCGAGCGGCCGTAGGGGTCTTGCTCGCTGAAGAGCAGGTTGTTCAGGTACGTGGCGGTGCTGGTGAGCGTCACGCCCACGCGCGGCTGGACGCTCGCGCTGAGCTGCCGCTGACGATAATCGTAGGCGTAGGTCGTGGTTTCGCCACGGTCGGTGGAGCTGACGGGCAGTTCGGTGCCCGGCAGGTAAGCCAGTGTCGAGGGGACCTGCACGGAGGGGTCGGTGATCAGCGTCTCGTTGTTATTGGCGTCGATGATCGAGTAGGCGAAGACGGTCTGCGTTAAACGCCCGGCGGCGTCGTAGCTGTATTCGTTGGTCACGCCATTGCGATTCTTGCGCTTCACCAGCAGGTTCTCGTTGCCGCTTCCCTGGGCGCCGTAGTAGAACTTTTCAGTGGAGGTGTCGCCGTAGGTGATCGTCACGTTGCGGTCCCGCTGGTCGTAGGTAAACTGCACCTGGCGGCTGACTGGATCGGTGATCGTCTGGATGCGGGAGGAGACGTCGTAGGCGATCGTGGTCGTCGCCCGCGCGCCGCCGGGGGCGTCGGGCGGCTCGAGCACCTGAAGGAGCTTGTGATTGTTGTCGTAATTAAAATTGGTCTGGTTTCCGTTGGCGTCGATGGCGGCCGACATGAGGTACTGGTTGGCGTTGCCCGCCGGATAGTAGGTCCACTGGTACTTGCCGTACTCGGGCTGCGGCGTGTCGACGCCGCCGACGTTCTTGACGCCCACCTCGCGGCTGAGCAAGTTGCCCTGCGCGTCGTAGGTGTTGAGCGTGACGTTCAGGTTGCGGTCCTGATGGCGCGTGACTTGCTTGAAACCGTTATAGGCCCAGGTCTCGACGAGCGTGTTGTCGTTGGAGGTTTTCTGGGTGGGGTAGGCCGCGGGTAGGGTGTTGAAAATTCGGTCTTGACACAGGTTTTTCTTCCTGCCAGTTTCATGCCTGGATATCCGCGCGGGAGGGAACCGCGCGATCGGGTGCTAGCAGGGAGGTTGAACATGTTGGCCGGTCTG
>Ga0307372_10012442_pt1 | contig 11152 bp, 10 predicted proteins | sample OX1MG_FD_202533 | JGI IMG/M metagenome (GOLD analysis project Ga0307372, IMG submission 202533) | Soil microbial communities from Risofladan, Vaasa, Finland - OX-1 | ecosystem: Environmental > Terrestrial > Soil > Coastal area > Acid sulfate soil | place: Finland: Risofladan, Vaasa | collected...
TACCCGGTGGAAGTGCTTCATTCATTCCTGCGGCTCGGTTCGTGCGCTCCTCCCGGACTTTGTCGACGCGGGTTTTGACATCATCAATCCCGTTCAATGCTCGGCAGCCGGCATGGCTCCCGAAGAACTGAAGCAGGAATTCGGGAGCCGCGTCACCTTCTGGGGCGGCGGCGTCGATACGCAGCGCACCCTTCCATTTGGGACGCCTGAGGAAGTCCGGCAAGAGGTTTGCGCGCGGCTGAAGACTTTCGGCCAGGCGGGCGGGTACGTCTTCAACACCACCCACAACGTGCAAGCGCGCGTCCCGGTTGAGAATGTACAGGCCCTGTATGAAACCGTCCGCAAGTGCGGCCGGTACCCGCTTTGATTTTGGGAAAGGGCATAAACCGTCTCCGCGTGCGTTTGTCGAAAAAAGTCATAACCGCCGCAAACCCCTCTGGGCCGGCTAAAAAGGCCGAATCCTCCAGAGGTGCCAGGCCATGATGACCTCTCGCGAACGAGTTGAGCGGGTCTTAAACCACCGTGAGCCGGACCGTGTTCCCATGGACTTGGGTGCAACAGTAGTGACTGGGATGCATGTCCGCACGGTGTACCTATTGCGCCAGGCGCTCGTGCCGGTCCCCAATATCCTTGCCATGTATGCGGCGGCGCGGGAGTTTGGCGCCGAATGAGGGGCCGGCATTGCCAACCGGCGCATTTCCAGACTCCCCGTCTGCTTCATGGAACTCAAAGGCGCGCATTCCTTTCCGAACCTCAATCGGGCTCCCTGAGGGGCGTGGAAAAAAGAAGGAGAAAAAACCGAAGTATGCCTTGAGTTTAGGCAAGGTAACGGGTACATTAACTTGTCTTGTCAGTTATCAAGAGGTGCCGAGCCCCTTTGGAGTATCTGCCATCAGCGAGATATGCGCGAAAAAACGAGAGATCGTAACAGCCCAGTGGATTCCGGCAGTCTCCTGCAAGCACCATGAAACTTAAGATCTAATCGGTCGGAGGTAGGAATTGAAAATATTTGGAGGTCCCATGACGATCGAAGATACCCCCACGAATGTGCTGGCAGCGTTCGAGATTCTTCTCGAGGAGCTGGAAGCGGAAATCGAGTTTATCAATAAAAATGGATCGAGGGCGTTCGCAAACCGGGACTATGACCGCGCCCGGGAAGCTCTTGGGCGCGCAGATCAAGCGACGGTGTTCAGGGAACAGATAGCCGCTCTTCGCGCTGAGTGGGAGAAGCTCTCTCCCCCGCCCAGCAGCGATGAGGAGGAAGCTGAGAAAAATGACCGGCACAACCTTGGCCGCCTTCGGCGCGGCCTGCGCACCAGGGAAACAGCTTATTTCAAGCCCATCCTGCAGATATTAAACCAGATGGGAGGCTCGGCCAAGACCAGTGAAATATTGAGCCGTGTCCAGAAGCTAATGAAAGGGACCCTCCGGGACGTTGATTATGAACCCCTGGCCTCCGATCCCGAAATACCGCGTTGGTGGAATACGGCACAGTGGGCGCACCACTCGATGGTGCAGGCCGGGCTACTGAAAAGCGATTCGCCCCGCGGCACTTGGGAGATAACGGAAGCCGGAGCGAAACTGATCTCAGAGTTTGCGTCCTGAAGCCGGTCGAGACGCCCCGCCGGGGCGTCTCGACCGCCGACCTATTCCGGCGGACGTTCCTACCGGATCTTCGCGGTCACGGATGCCGTGCCCGCATCGTCGCCAATCACGCTGGGTGGCGCAGACGCTCAAGGACAAGCGGCAGCCAACGGCGACGATCCGCCACGCTCCCCAATAACCCGTGCTCACGACTCGCCCTGGAGTGCATGGTTTAGCTGTTTGCGATAGCTCTTGAGGGCGCTTCGTCCCGAGCGCGTGATCTTGAGCAACGAACCGGAATCTTCCCAGAGGCTCATTCCCATTTCGGGCTGGCCTTTCCCGCCTGATCGAGCACCGCACTCGGTGATTGCCCTGGCGATGGAACCAACAAAACGATGCTACGGCTGGGAGACGCCGTTTTGCCGTGAGGCGCTTTGCCCGGCGCCCTTAATAGAACCTGAGATGTTTTGGAACGTGAAATCCTTTTCGACTTTTCCCGCAGGCTTACCGTCGACTTCCACATAAGGATAAACGAAGTAGTTGAGCGGTGGTCCGGCTTGCTTGGGTTCCAACGTAAGATCGCGGCCGGCGGAGAAGCGAACCCGGTTCGCATCCACGGCACCAAAAAAGTAGGCGTATTTCTTGGGGTCTTGCCACGCTTCCGAAATATCGACGGGCACCCATCCTGCGTGGCTGAGGTAGAACTCCGCCCAGCAGTGGTAACCGGGAATGGTTCCTTGCGAGAGTTCATCCGGCAGCGGGAATCCGATCACGAAACGGGCGGGAATGCCTTCGGCGCGCATCATGCCGATGAATGCAGAATGGAAATCGGTGCAATTGCCGTGCTTGGCGTCGCAGGCCCAGACTGCGTCGCCGCGCCCCCAGCCCGTTCCAGATTTATCATAACGGAAGGTATGGAACAGATAGTTGTAGATGGCGCGAGCCTTTTCTACCGGCCCTTGCTTGCCCGCGGTTATTTGGTCGCCCAGCCCTTTGATCATCCCGGTCACCGGAATCAGCCGGTCGGGCTCAAGATAGCGTTTCAGGTTCAGAGTAGCGCGCTGAGGATCGTGGTTGTACCGAAGCAGTTGTTGAAAGTCGCCTTTGGAGTATTCATTTCGCAGCACGCGGTAGGTGATCGTAAAGTCAGCCTCGGTAGAATGCGGATTTCGAATTTCCGCATACAACATGCGATTCAAGTATTCCCCCTCGCGAGTGAACTCGGTGGGAACCGAACTCTTAATCTTCAGCAGGCGCACATACTGGTGGGCGTCGGATTGCGCCTCGGGAATCCAGATGCGGACCACGTGCGGGCCTACCGGAAGATCCTTGATCTTGGCCTGATAAGTAAAATCAAATTCTCGCGATTTTGGAGAAAACGCGGCCGGAGTTCTTGAAACTGCAACGGCCAATCCGAGCAAAACTCCCACGCTGAGGGGAAGAGACTTCATCTTGTCCTCCTGGATGAACGATTCAGTTATGTGTGGAAATCAATCGACCCGCGATCTGAGGGTTTACGCTCAGGTGAAGCCTGCGAGGAAGGAACTAACCTGGAAGCATGTGGTGTTCATGTACTGACGCCCCTACCGAAGGGCACAAGTATAGAACAGCCTGCATTGAGGCGTCAAATTCGATGCGAGCTTGAAGAATCTACGCCGATTCTCAACCGGCCCGTTGCGCTGTTATCCGCTGATGCCCAGCTTGCGCAAGAAAGCCATCATCGGACACCAGTTGGTGAAGGCGGATTGAAACAGGTTCAGCCCTACAAAAGCCGTGAACACATACCACCATTCACTGACAAAATGACCAAGTACCAGGCTGAGCACAACAAATGCTCCGGCAATCAATCGAAGCCAACGATTCAGGTCCATGACGCTCTCCTTTATTCCCGAGATGCGATGTCACACTTCAACATTTTCGGGTGGTTCCTCACGCCCTTGCTTCTTTTCCTGCCGGCGGGCGTTCATATAGTAGAGGACGGGGACGGCCAGTTGGGAAAGCAGCGTGGAGGCAATGGCGCCGGCCATGAGCGAGATCGCCAGTCCTTGAAAGATGGGGTCGAACAGGATCACGAAGGCGCCCACCACCACCGCCGCGGCGGTGAGCAGGATGGGCCGGAAGCGCACAGCCCCGCCGTCCACCACGGCTTCTGCGAGTGGAATTCCTTGCTGCCGGCGCAGTTCGACAAAATCAGCTACAAGAATCGAGTTCCGAACGATAATTCCGGCCAGGGCAATAAATCCTATAATCGAGGTGGCAGTAAAGAATGCTCCCATAATAGCATGGGCGGGCAGAATGCCCACCAGCGTCAGGGGGATGGGCGCCATGATCACCAGCGGCACGGTGAAGGACTGGAACCACCCCACCACGATCCCGTAAATCAGGATCAACGCCACCAGGAAGGCAAAGCCCAGGTCGCGGAAGACCTCGTAGGTAATCTGCCATTCCCCATCCCACTTCATGGTGTAGTGATCGGTCAGGAAGGGTTGCCGGGTCAGGTAGCGTTCCATGCTGGCGCCGGCGGGCGTTTTGACATGGTCCAGTTCCTTGGCGAGCCGAATCATGGCATAGATCGGACTTTCTTCCTTGCCCGCCACATCGCCGGTGACATAGACAACTGGCTTGAGGTTCTTGTGGTAGATCGTCTTCTCGATGGTGCCGTCTTCGACATGAGTCAGCTCGCTCAAGGGGACCAGAGTTCCTTTGGAGGAGACCACGCGGATCTGCCCCAGGCTATTGGCGCTCGACCGCTGTGCTCTGGGAACCCGCAGAAAAATGTTCACATCTTCCCTTTCATTCGGGAGATGCGCGATGCCTACGGTGCTTCCGCTAACCGCCAGCCGCAACGTCTCGGCAATTTGCTCTGTGCTAACCCCGTTGAGCGCCGCCTTCTGTTTGTCGACGATAAAGTTGAGTTTGGTTTGCGGAGCCTCCACACTCCAATCGACATCCACCACTCCCGGCGTCTTCTTGAAGTCGGCCAGGACCTCGCGGGCGACGCCGATCTGGCCGCTGTAGCTGGGGCCGTAGATTTCAGCCACCAAGGTTGCCATCACGGGCGGTCCGGGCGGGATTTCAGCCACCTTCAACTTGGCGCCGTATTTTGCCCCGATGGGGTCAATCGCCAGGCGCACGCGCTTGGCAATGTCGTGGCTTTGCGCCGACCGCTCCGATTTCGGCAGGAGGTCAACGTAGACCTCGGCCTTGTCGGGACCTCGCCGCAGGAAGTAATGCCGGACCAGGCCGTTAAAATCATAAGGAGCTGCAACGCCGATGTAATCCACGTAGTTGGTTACTTCGGGCTCGGCGGCGATTCTTTCAGAGATCTTCCGAGTCACCAGCGCGGTCTGTTCGAGCGTGGTTCCCTCCGGCATGTCGACGATCACCTGGAATTCACTCTTATTGTCGAAGGGCAACATCTTGACCAGGACGACTTTTGCCAAGGGAAGAACCATGACGGCAAGGAGCAGAAGAACGACTCCGGCCAGAAAATAGCGCCGCTTCCTGGCGTCGGTAATGAGCGGTGTTACAACCCGGCGGTAGACGCGCTGGGTCCAGTCTGCTCCGCCTTCCTCACCTTCCTCCGGGTGGGCTTTGGCGTGCCCGAGCATGCGCAATGCGGCCCATGGGGAAACGATGAACGCCACCAACAGCGAGAAGATCATAGCCATCGACGCCCCGACGGGAATGGGGCGCATATAGGGCCCCATCAAGCCGCGCACAAAGGCCATGGGCAGCACGGCGGCGATCACGGTCCAGGTGGCGAGAATGGTGGGGTTCCCGACTTCATCCACGGCCTCGACGGCCACGTCCGCCAAAGGCCGTCCCTTGTTCTGCGGCATGTGGAAATGGCGCGCGATGTTCTCAACCACCACAATGGCGTCGTCCACCAGGATGCCGATCGAGAAAATGAGGGCAAAAAGCGTTACGCGATTGAGCGTGTAGCCATAGATGTAAAAGACAAACAGCGCGAGGGCCAAAGTTACTGGAACCGCCGCGAGCACCACAACGGAAGATCGCCAACCCAACGCCAAGGCGATGAGCACGGTCACAGAAAGGGTCGCCAGCAGGAGATGTTCCAGAAGTTCGTTGGACTTCTCCTCCGCCGTCCGGCCGTAATTGCGGGTAACCGAGATGTGGACCCCCTCGGGGATGACGTTCCCCTTCAGACGGTCAACCATCTTGAGCACGTTGTCGGCCATGACCACGGCGTTGGTGCCTTTAAGTTTGGCCACGCTCAGCGTGACGGCAGGGAATCCTCCCGTCGGGCTGCTTTGTTTCTGCTGAGCGGCCTGCCCAAAACCGAAAAGCACGTAATCATCGGGCTCGGCAGGACCGTCGCCGATCGTGGCGACGTCGCGAAGATAGACCGGGCGGCCTTCGGAAACCCCCACCACGACGCGCCCCACATCGTCAGCGCTGCGAAGGAAGTCGCCGGTTTCCACTTGAACCTCGCGGTTGTCGGCGGCGAATTGCCCCGACTGGAGCTGCTGGTTGGCTTGGCCAAGAATCGGGACAATCGCGGCCGGAGCCACTCCGTAAGCCGCCATCTTTTCCGGATTGAGCAGGACGCGGATCTGGCGCTGCTGGCCGCCAACAACCTGGGTGACAGAGACATCTTGTACGGTTTGGACCTGCCGCTGCACTTCCGCCACGACGCGGCGCAACTGATATCCATCGTAGCGGCCGCTCCAAAAAGTCAGCGCCAGAATCGGCACGTCATAGATAGACCGCGGCTTGATCAGGGGTTTCGAGGCGCCGGGAGGAATCAGGTCGAAGTGGGAATAGAGTTTGTTGTAAAGCTTAACAATCGAGTCTTCTTCGTTTTCGCCTACCTTGAAGCGGACAATCACCATGCTCTGGCCAGGGTTCGACATGGAGTAGACGTACTTGACTCCGGGAATTTCCCAGATCAACCGCTCCATGGGTGTCGTAACGCGCTTCTCCACTTCTTTGGCGTTGGCGCCCGGCATCGCCACCATGACGTCCATCATCGGCACGATAATCTGAGGGTCTTCCTCCCGCGGCGTCTCATAGATCGCAAGGGCGCCCATCAGGATGGCGAAGAGCATCAGGAGGGGAGTTAGCTTGGAGTTGATGAAGTAACGGGCGACGCGGCCAGCGACGCCAAGTTCACCTTTTTTCATTTGGTTTCGACCCGCATTCCGTCGCTGAGGCGATCGACCTTTGAAACGGCGATGCGTTCACCGTCCTCAAGGCCCGAAAGGATTTCCACTTGCTCTCCGAGGACTCTTCCTGTTTTAACGAGTTGATATTGAGCGATTCCCTGCGAGTTAACGACGAAGAGACCTTCCAACTCGCCCCGGCTGACCAAGGCATCACGGGGCGCCAGCAAGCGTTTCTGCTCGCCGATCGAAATCTCCGCTTTCCCGTATTGGCCCGACTGGCAATCACAGCTTCCGGGAAGCTCAACCTTGACGGTGAAGGTTCGGGTGTTGGGATCTGCCACTGGAACGATTTCGGTGACGCGGCCCTGGAGTTGCTGAGAGCCGATCTCGACCGGCACCGGCTGGCCGATGTGGGTCATCCCCAGGTAAAGGACGGGAACGCTGGCGTCCAAGCGAAAGTGGCCGGTATCCTCAACCGTCAAGAGCGGAGTGCCCGGCATTACCAGCGTCCCTTCATCCACCGATTTCGAAGTCACCACGCCGTCGATGGGCGAGACGATGCGCGCGTAACTGAAGACCGCTTCTGCAGAGGTATGCTGCGCTTGCGCCTGCTGATGTTGCGCGACCATCTGTTTCTCGCGGGCTTTGAACGCGTTCTCGTGCGCAACGGCACCCTTGTATTGCGTCTCCGCGTTATCGTACTCCTGCCGGCTCACGGAGTTCTTGGCCAGCAGCCCCTGGTAGCGGTGAAACGTGGCCTCGGCAAATTGCCGTTCAGCCGTTGCGGCTGCAAGAGATTGCGAGACTTCGACAAGCCCCTGGGAGCTTGCTTCGATGCCCGCCGCGGCGGCTGCGAGTTGTGCGCGCTCGGTGCGGTCATCGAGAATGGCCAGGAGTTGGCCGCGCCTTACCCGGTCGCCTTCCTTGACCAAGATCTTGCGCACCGTCCCGCTGATTTCAGCCCCAAGCACGCTGGAAATTTTCGCTTTGACTGTTCCGACGGCCTCGAAATATTCCGGAGTCGATTGCAGGCGAATTGTTTCGACGGCGACACCGGAGAGCTCCGGCGGGGTTTGCTGCTGCGCTCGTTCTTTTGAGCCGCAGGCGGCAAGAAATCCGAGGAAAACCAGAATCGGCAGAAGTTGTAAGAATTGTCGCGTTCTTATCATCAATATCTCTCCGCAGCCCACAAGCGAATAGCTACTGGGTTACGGCTGGGGAGTTGGGGCTAAGTTCTCCCGTCGCGAGTTCCAGAGCCGCATAGGCCAGGCGATAATCATAAAGGGCGTTCAAATGATTGTTTTGCGCTGAGGTCTGCATGGTTTCGACCCGCAGCACGTCCATGATGGTGGCCAAACCCGCGTCGTACCGGTTGCGCAAGATTCGCAGACTCTCATGGGCTTGCTTCGCCGCGTCGCGCGAAACCTCCACCCGCTCGCGCGCGGCGTTCAGATTGAGATAGGCCTCGCGAACTTGCAGGCGCACGATCGATTCCATGCGGGACCGCATGGCTTCCGCCTGCCTTTCCCGGGCCCTGGACTCCGCCACCTGCGCGCGGCGGGCGCCGCCGTTGAAGATGTTGAAGGTCAACATGGCGCCGGCGGTCCAGTTGTTGCCTCCGCGGGAAGCGAAGGTCTGGTGGTCTGTCTCCCACGATCCAAGCAGGTCAATTCGCGGCAGGAACTCGCCGCGAGCCGAACTGACGCCGTTTTGGCCCTTTTGCACTCCGAGCAATACCTGGAGATAATCCGGCCGGATTTTCAAGGCCTCCTGCTGAAGGTTCGGAAGGTTCTGGCTTTGGAATCTAGCTTCAGCAAGTTTTCCCACGATTTGGGTGGAAGCGTCTTCCGGAAGGCCCATCGCGACGTTGAGAGACGCCTGGGCAATCTCCACATCGTTTTTGGCGCGAATCGAATCTTCCTGGGCTTGCGCCAGTTGGGCCTGAGCGCTGAGAACGTCGGAAGGAACCGCTAGCCCCTGCTCCTGGCGCGCGCGCGCGCGGCTGAGGTCAGCCTGCGTCATCTTGACGGCGGCTTGGGCCACTTGAACGTGTTCGCGTGCGAGAAGACTGTTGAGATATGCATTGATCACTTCGAACATCACTTCCTGGCGAGTTCGATGGGAGGCTTCACGCGAGCTGCGGGCCCCCAGACGTGCGTCGGTGATCCTGCGGGACGTCCGGCCGAAATCATAGAGCGGCGCCGAAGCTGTAAATGCCGTCCGGAAGTTATCGAGCGGCGGCGGAGCATTGAGGAGGCCGATGTCAAAGTTCGCAGCCGAGAACTGGCGCTCGGTCAGCAGGCTCCCGAAAACATAGACGGGGTTGTTGCCCCGGGTAAATCCTTCGGAAAAATTCACTTGAGGGAGGTAACCGGCTTTGGCGACTGCGATGCCATGTCGCGCTGCATCCGCGTAAGCATCTGCTTCCTGAATGGTCGGATTGTTTTTAAGCGCGATCCTTACCGCTTCTTCAAGAGAGAGCGGACCCGGCGAGGGTGAGCTTGCGGTTTGTGCTCCACCCGGAAGTGCCACAAGCAAAGCCATGAAGACAGGAAGCGCAAAAAGCCCGATGGAGAGTCTCACCGGACCTCTCGCACGGGAGGAGCGGTTATGGGTTATGATTTGTTGCATAGCTTATCCTAGAAAATCTGTCATTTCGAGGCCATGATCGTTGTCACGTCTGGATGTGACCTGAGTCACTTTGTTGGGGTTGTGGCGTGAAATTCATCCCCTTGATGACTCTAAGCTAAACTGATGATATCGGTTGCATTGCGGTTACACAATATTTTTCCCCGGGAGATTGAAAGCCGCGCCGAACCTACGTCATCACGCTCAGCGAGCATGCGCTCGCTCCACAATCATCAGCCAGAGCTTCTCAGTCATCGGCCCCTTGTGGGGGGCAAGGGTAGCCACCGCTTCCTGTCCATCGTCAGCCCCAGGCGGGTTTCGAAGGGTTGGCCTGAAACACTCAAAGAGGTAAAGGTTTCCAATTCGCACTTGATCCCGCGTGATATAATTTAATATTAGTGGTATGTACACTTGCCGGTTCGAGCACTCATAGGTCCCATAAGGCGAGGAACAGGAGTAAAGTTAGTCTCGGATGTCGTTGAAAGCCGTCGGCGAGAGATATATGATGCAAGCAGAAAGGAAGGTACGATGACACTTCGCGCATGGTTTCTAAGCATCGTTGCTATTTGTTTTCTTGGGATGACCTGTTGGGCGCGGGGCTATCAGGTTCTGGGGACGAGTTCATGGAAGGGAGATCAGAACGCTGGAAGTAACACGAGCCAAAACGGGATGCAACAGCAAAACCAAAATGAGAGTCAAAATCAGAATCAGAATACAAAAGAGGAAACCAAGCCTCAAGCTCCCCGCTATTTGACCTATACGAAAGAAGCGAATCCGGGCTTAAATTCAGGAAAGTCCAGCAAGACTTATTCCGTCGATATTAAGTCGGTTCCGGCCGGCGGTGATGTCTTGGTTGACGGGTACTTCGTGGGACACACGCCGGCCACCGTGCAGCTTCCTGCCGGCAAGTACATCATCACGGTTCACAAGTGGGGCTATCTGGAGTGGAATCAGACTTTCGTTGTCTCTGCTAACTCGCCTCTCACCGTCAGTCCCCAACTTAAAGAAGATTGGTAACTTTCCCTCGAACCGGCTTCCTCTCCGCTCATTCCTAATTTCAGAGAGGAAGTCGGTACGGCCCGCCGCAGTTTCGTCCACGAGTGGAATAGGAAGGTGAGGTCGCCGGCATTGATCGACCCCTCCTGCCACGCCGCCAAGCCTCCGCGACAAAGATCGCTTTTGAGTAACTGGGGAAGGCACCCGTACGGCAGTGTCATTCGCCTGGGATTGCTTCGTGGTCTTTCTGATGGATTTGCACGAACTGCCAGTCGAAGCGTCCTTTAATGCAGAGGTGGCCGTTTGTCACGCTGTTTTCGATAGGTGAATCGACCTTGACGATCCGCTGATTCTGGGCGTGAAGGGTCATCGTGCAACCCACGCCGCAGTAGGGACAGATGGTATCGGTGCGGGTCTGCTTTGTTTCATCCCACGTTCCGCTTTGCCGCATTTCGTATTCGCTCACAAACATCAAGGCTCCGGTCGGGCAGACCCCGATGCAATTGCCGCAATAGACACAAGCTGAATCGGGCAGCGGAACTGCATACTCCGTCGAAATGCGCGCATCGAAGCCGCGGCCGGCGACGGCGATGGCGAAGGTATTTTGAGCGTCGATCCCGCAGGCTTCCACGCATTTGTAGCAGAGAATGCACTTGGCGTAATCCCGCAGGTAAAGCTCGTTATCGGTCTTGACGGGCTGGGCGGCCGTCGCGGCTTTTAATCCATCTGTAGGAATGTGATGGCCGGGGCGGGCGCTGTCTCGATGATCCGAAGGAGCGCCGCGAGGTCCGAAGCGCGCCGGGCGGGCTTCGTAT
>Ga0307372_10012445_pt1 | contig 11151 bp, 5 predicted proteins | sample OX1MG_FD_202533 | JGI IMG/M metagenome (GOLD analysis project Ga0307372, IMG submission 202533) | Soil microbial communities from Risofladan, Vaasa, Finland - OX-1 | ecosystem: Environmental > Terrestrial > Soil > Coastal area > Acid sulfate soil | place: Finland: Risofladan, Vaasa | collected...
GAGGAGGGCTCGTGTCGTTGGTGAGGGGTTCGAGCCGGGCGCCCGGTCGTCGCGTGCCACGGCGCCGCGTCGCTCCGCGCCCCCCGGCTCGTGCCCGGGTCGCACACGTCGCTCGTGCGGCCGCCGTCGTCGCGCTGTCTACGCCCCTCTTCGTGTACTCACCGGCGGCGTTCGCATCGACGCGAGCCGGCGCGACGGGAGTTGCCGCACGACCCGGGCGCGCGGCGGCTCTCGTCGCGGTCGGCGCCGCGCCGCGTCTGCCGCAGGGCGCCGTCGCACGGGGCGCGCTCGCCCGAGACCGCCCGATCGACGTCGGGCTGTCCCTCGCGCCCCGAAACGCCGCGGCACTCGCCGCGTACGCAGCTGCCGTGTCGACGCCAGGATCGCCCGAGTTCCACCGCTTCATCACACCAGCCGAGTTCGCAGCGAAGTTCGGCCCGGCGCGTTCGAGCGTGTCCGCGGTCGAGCGCTCGATGCGCGCGGCCGGTCTGCAGATCCGCGGCGTCTCGGCCAACCACCTGCTCGTCGACGTCGTCGGCCGGGTCGCGCGAGTCGAGGCGGCGTTCCACACCCGCATTACCCGCTACTCGCTCGCCGGTGGCGGCTCGGGCTGGGCGGCGACGGAGGTCCCGAGGCTCGACCGGTCTGCGGCCTCGGCCGTGCAGGCGATCCTCGGCCTCGACAACCTCGCGACGCCGCATTCCCAGCTGCGTCGGGCTCCCGCCGTGCGCCGGGTGCGTGTGGCCGCGCTGGTCCGTACGGGACGGGTGGCCGCGCCCGCGCCGGGCGCGCCACACGCGTGCGCGGTCGGCAGGAAGGACGCTGTCGCAGGTGGCGGCTGGAGCGACGATCAGATCGCGTCGGCGTACGGGCTCTCCGGACTCTACGCGCGCGGCGACATCGGCGCCGGCCAGACGATCGCGGTGTTCGAGCTCGAGCCGTTCTCGTCGTCGGACCTCGCGACGTTCGACCACTGCTACTTCGGCGTGAGCCATGCGAGCCAGGTGCAGACCATCCCGGTCGACGGCTTCGCGCTCTCCGGCTCGGGGAGCGGCGAGTCGATCCTCGACATCGAGGACCTTTCCGCCCTCGCCCCAGCGGCGAACCTGCTCGTGTACGAGGCGCCGAACACCACCTTCGGCGGGATCGACGAGTACAACACCATCGTCAGCCAGGACAGGGCGAACATCGTCTCGACGAGCTGGGGCGAGTGTGAGGCGGCTCTCCAGACCGGTGCGCCGGGCGCCCAGCAGCTCGAGAACACGATCTTCGAGGAGGCCGCCGCTCAGGGACAGACCGTCGTCTCGGCGGCCGGCGACACCGGCTCAGACGACTGCTCGGGCACGCCCTTTGGGAGCTCGACCGCGGTGAGGCCATTCCTGTCGGTCGACGATCCCGCGAGCCAGCCTTACGTGCTCGGCGTCGGTGGCACGTCGCTCCTCGACGCGAGCAACCCCCCGAGCCAGACGGTGTGGAACCACGGCAACGACTGGGGCGGTGGCGGTGGCGGCGTCTCCTCCACCTGGCCCATCCCGTCCTGGCAGGCGAGCTCGGGTGTACCCGGTGTCGCGACGACCGGCTTTCGCGAGGTTCCCGACGTCAGCGCGTCCGCGGACGAGTGGCGGGGGGTCACGGTGTACAGCTCCGCGTTCGGCTCGTCCGGCGGCTCGTCCGCAGGGTGGAGCACCATCGGCGGTACGTCGTCGGCAGCGCCGATCTGGGCGGCCGTGCTTGCCGAGGTCGCCGCGTCGGGCGGCAGCTGCGCGACGCTCCCGGTCACGGCGGGCGGCAGCGATCTCGGCTTCGCCGCCCCCGAGCTGTACGCGGTCGCGTCGAGCCCGGCGAGCTACGCGCAGTCGTTCTCGGACATCACTCAAGGCAACAACGACGTCTTCGGCCTCGGACTGGGCTATTCGGCCGCTCCGGGCTACGACCTCGCGTCGGGACTCGGCACACCGATCGTGACCGACTCGACGGGCAGCGGCGGCCTCGCGGCGAGCCTGTGTGCCGAGGCGACCGCGACGCCCGCGGCGCGACCTCGGGTCACAAGCGTGTCTCCCGCCTACGGTCCCGTCGCGGGGGGCACGTCCGTGACGATCACCGGGAGCGGCTTCCCGGCGCAAGGCGTGGGCGCGGTGCAGGTGAGCTTCGGCTCGTCGCCCGCGACCGTGACGTCGGTCACGAGCACGGCGATCAAGGTTGTCGCGCCGGCCGCGGTCGCGACGCCCGGATCGGCACCGTTCTCCCGGGCCGGTCGTGTCGACGTCGTCGTGACTGACGGCACGCCGTCGGAATCGAGCCTGGCGAACGCCGGCGCGACTTTCGAGTACGTCGTCGCGGGGGCGTCGGGCGCCCCGAGCCCCACGGTGTCGGGCATCGGACCGTCGGGCGGAAATGTCGCAGGCGGCTCGGTCGTCACCGTGTACGGCACGGGATTCTCAGCCGCGGCGCCGACCGTGACCTTCGGCGGGGTGGCGTCGAGCTCGGTGCACGTGCTGAGCGACTCCGAGCTCACGGCAGTCGTGCCTGCGGAAGTGGCCTCCACGGCGTGCGCGACGGGGACCGGTTTCACACCTGCTGCCGCGTGCCAGGTCGAGGTCGTCGTGAGCAGCGCCGCCGGAACGAGTCCGGTGGCCCCGATCCTTCCCGCGCTCTCCGGCGCGATCGTCTTCGACCCCCAAGGGGTCGTGCCACCGACCCCCGAGACGGAGGTGGCGCCCGCAGCGACCGAGTTCGACTACGCGCCGACCCCGACGATCACGTCAGTCTCGCCCGATCCCGCGGACGCGTCGGGCAACACGCCGGTCACGATCACCGGAACGGGCTTCGACCTCGCCACGTTCGAGTGGGTGAACTTCGGGCCGCCCAGCTCGAGCTCGAGCGAGCAGGTCCAGATCAGCTCGATCTCGCCCACGCAGATCATCGTCGTGCCGCCGTCGGGCGCTCTCGGGCGGCGCGGCGCGATCGCGGCGCTCTCGGGCGGCATCAGCGTGCAGAGCGAGGGCGGTCTCAGCGCGGTCTGGCACTTCTCGTATGCAGGCGTGCCGAGCGTCCGCTCGCTGAGCGTGCTCGGCGGTCCGGCGACTGGTGGCACCCGGCTCGTCGTGCGGGGGGCAGGCCTCTCGGACGTCACGAGCGTCGAGTTCGTGAGCGAGGTGTCTCCCGGGACCTACGGAGGCTCGAGCACGTCCGTGCTCGCCGCCGTGACCGCTACGAGCCTCGCCCTCGTCGTCCCGGCGGGCCTCCCGGGGCCGGTCGACGTCGAACCGTGCACGCCGACCGCGTGCTCGCGTCCCGACCCCGCCGTGGACACCTTTGTGTACTTCGGTCCCGGGGCGCCGTCGCTCTTGGTGCTCCGGCCGGCGTCTGGACCCGCGTCCGGCGGGACGAAGGTCGCGCTGTTCGGCGACAACCTCGACGGTGCGGTAGGTGTGCGGTTCGGCACGTTCACGACGAGCCATCTCGTCGGTGCGCCCGGCTACCCAGACGGAGATCCCTACGTCCTCGACGCGATCACCCCGCCAGGTCCGGCCGGCCGCTCCGTCCCGGTCGAGGTGCTGACCCGAACCGGCGTGACGACAGCCACGGACGCGCTCTCCTACCACTACCGGCCGAGCGCGCCGTCACCTCCGCGCTCGCTCACGGTGAGGCTCGCGGGCGTGACGGCGACCGTGTCGTGGGTCGCGCCGGCGAGTGACGGCGGCTCCCCGGTGGCCTCGTACACGGTCGTCGCGACGACGGCCGGCGAGGCGCCGCTCGTCGCCACCGAGCCGCCGTCCGTCCGTCGGGTCCGGCTGCGCGGCATCGTCGCCGGCCGCCCGTACGCGTTCCGGGCCGCCGCGTCCAACGCCAGGTTCGGACGGGGTCTCGCAGCGACGGCCGGGGTGTACCTCGCGAGGTTCGGTACCGAGGGTTACCGGCTCGCGGCGACGACCGGGACGGTCACCGGATTCGGGAGCCTTCCCGGGCTCGGCGGGGTCGGCGGCTCGGTGCGTCGCGAGCGTGTCGTCGCGATCACCGCGACCACCGACGGGGGCGGCTACTGGCTCGCGGAGTCGACCGGCACGGTGTATGCCTTCGGCGACGCGACACCGTACGCGTTCGCCCATCCGAGCTCGCCGGTCGTCGGGCTCGCTGCGGCCCCCGTGGGTGGCTACTGGGAGCTCACGGCCGACGGCGAGGTCTACGCGTTCGGCCACGCGCACGACTACGGAGCCCCCGGGCCCGCGCGGACGCGCGCGACCCCAGCGGTCGCGATCGCCTCGACTCCAGACGGCCACGGCTACTACGTCGTGACTGCTGTGGGGAAGGTCTACGCGTACGGTGACGCCCACGTTCGGGTAGCGCACGGGCCGCGTCCGTCCGGTCGCGTCGTCGCGATCGTCGTCCGCCCCGGTGGTACCGGCTACTGGGTCGCGACGTCGACGGGAGTGGTCGAGGCGTTCGGCACCTCGCCACGCTACGGGTCGGTCGGCAGCGCCCACCTCGACGGCCCGGTCGTCGGCATGGCTCTCACCGGTGACGGGCGAGGCTACTGGGTCGCGACCTCGCTCGGCGCGGTCTACGCGTTCGGCGACGCCCGCTTCGAAGGACGCGGCTCGCCCGCCACCGGGCGCTACACGGGCATCGCGACCGACTGACTCACTCCCGGGCGGGGTTCGGCGCCCGTCTCGGCAGCGCTCGGGGGCGGGCGGCACGTGCGGTGCCCGCGGCGCGTCGCATCTGGTCGCGCGGCCGAGTCGAGGTTTCACGACGAGTTCACCCGCGGGTCGCGCTCGCAGCGCGAGGTGTCCATCTCCCTCTCCTACGGTCACCCCCGACAGCCCCGCGACGCCGGTCGCAGCGCGGGGGAGCTCGTCCCGTCGGGACGCACACGGAGGAGCAGCGCGATGCGAACAAGATCTGGAGCGTTCTTCGCCACCGGCGTAGCGAGCACGGCGCTCGCGGCCGTCGCAGCGGTGGCGTCCGGCCCGGCGGCGGTCGCGGCCCGCGCGAACACTGAGCACACGTCGTGCAACTGGGCGACCGTGACCTCCGCGGCCGCGTGTGGCGGCACGAAGGCACTTGTGGCCGCCGCTGAGAAAGAGGGCGTTCTCAACACGATCACTCTTCCTGACAACTGGGCGAACTACGGGACCCTCATAAGCGAGTTCGGCGCGAAGTACCACATCAAGGTCAACGACGCTATCCCGGACGGCTCGAGCCAGGACGAGCTGAACGCGGTCATCCACGAGAAGGGGAGCTCGAAGGAGCCGGACGTCCTCGATGTCGGCCCCGCGTTCGCGCTCGAAGGTGCGAGTCAGGGTCTTTTCGCGCCGTACAAGGTGCTCGAGTACGGGGAGATCCCTGCGAGCGAGAAAGCTCCAAATGCAGCCTGGTACTACGACTACGGCGGCTACATATCGATCGGATACAACGCGACCGATCTCAAGGTCGCGCCGTCGTCCTTCGCGAGCCTCGCCAATCCCGCCTACAAGGGCTCGATCGCGCTGAACGGCAACCCCACCCAGGCGGGCGCGGCCTTCGCCGCGGTGTACGCCGCGTCGCTCGCTAATGGCGGATCCTTTTCGGACATCGCGCCGGGAGTTAGCTACTTCAAGAAGCTCGCACAGGATGGCAACTTCATAACCGCGCAGTCCGATGCGACGACCATCGGCAGTGGCCAGGTCAAGGTCAGCATCGACTGGGACTACCTGAACGCGGCGTACGCGTCGCAGCTCAAGGCGAAGGGAATCGACTGGAAGGTCGTCATCCCGAGCGACGCCCACTACGCCGCGTACTACGTCCAGGCGATCAGCAAGTACGCCCCAGACCCCGCCGCGGCCCGTCTGTGGGAGGAGTTCCTCTACTCGAACGAGGGCCAGAACGGTTGGCTTGGCGGCTTCGCCCGCCCGGTCCTGCTGAACCACATGGTCGCCGCCGGAACGGTGAACAAGGCCGAGCTCGCGAAGATCCCCTCGGTCGCGGGTACGCCGTCGTTCCCGTCCGAGGCCCAGCAGAAGGCCGCGTCGGCGGCTCTGCTGAAGCTCTGGCCGTCGGTCTAGCCCGACGGGTCGGCGAGCGAGCTCACCGCGACATGCAAGGTGCGCCGCCCAAGGCCGCGCCGCCTCCCGCACGCGAGACGCGGGGGGCGGCGCACGGGTCCGCGGGCACGGGGCACGCACCCATCGCCCGCGGCCAGCTGGCGCGCAGAGGTTCGATCCGGAGGGCGGCAGGCCTCGTCCCGTTCCTCTCCTACCTAGCGGTGTTCCTCCTCGTCCCGTCGATATCGGTCGTCTCCTCGGCGTTCGAGACCGTGGGCGGCGGGTTCACGTGGTCGAACATCTCGGCTGCGCTCGAGGGCGCGTATCTCGTCTCGTTCGAGAAGAGCCTCGAGCTCTCCGCGATCTCGGCAGGGGTGTCCGCGGTTCTCGGCACCGTCGTCGCGGTCGCGCTCGCCTCGACGACCAATGCGACCGTGCGGCGCATGGTCACGTCCGCGTCAGCCGTGTTCGCCAACACCGGTGGCCTCCCGCTCGCATTCGCGTTCATCGCCTCGCTCGGCAACTTCGGGATCGTCACGAAGCTGCTCGCCGCAATGGGCTGGAGTCCTTACGACCATGGGTTCAGCATCTACACCCTTACGGGCCTCGTCGTCGTCTACTGCTACTTCCTCGTCCCTCTCATGGTGCTCGTAATGCTCCCAGCCGTCGAGGGCCTGCGTCAGGAGTGGTTCGAGGTCGCCTCCCTTCTCGGGGCGCGCAGGCGCGACGTGTGGCGCCACGTCGGCGTCCCCGTGCTCTCGCCGGCGTTCCTCGCGGCGCTCATGGTGCTGTTCGCCGACGCGTTCGCCGCGTACGCGACCGCCGAGGCGCTGACCAACGGGGCGATCCCGCTCGTGCCGATCCAGATCGGGACGCTCATCCAGGGCAACGTGCTCGCAGGCCAGCAGAACGTCGGCGATGCACTCGGTCTCGGGATGATCGTCGTCGTCGCGGTCGCGGCGCTCCTCTACGCGCGCCTTCAGAGAAAGGTTGCGCGTTGGCAGCGGTGACGGTGGCGCTACGTGTTCAGCAACGCGGCAAGCGTGCGAGGCGCGGGTTCCACCTCGGCCGCGCCGCGCGTACGTCGATCCTCGCCCTGGCCGGCGCATACTTCCTCGTGCCGCTCCTCGCTTCGGCGCGCTACGCGCTCGAGGGGCCGCACGGCTCCTACACGCTCGCAGCGGTGACGGCCCTCCTCCACGACTCCGTGCTCCTGCAGTCGCTCGTGACGTCGCTCGAGATCGCGCTCGGCGCCGCGGCGATCACGCTCGCGCTGCTCACGCCGACCTCGGTGTGGGTCAACCTGCGCGTGCCGGGGCTACGACGCTCGATGGAGGGTCTGACCCTGGTCCCGCTCGTCGTGCCCGTCGTCGTCGTCGTCCTCGGGATCTACGGCGCGTTCCCGAGCGAGCTCGTCGCGTCGCCGGTCCTCCTCGCGTTCGAGTACGTGGTGCTCGCAATGCCGTACTCGTACCGAGCGATCGACGGCGGCGTCCAATCGCTCGACCTCCACACGCTTGTGGATGCGGGGCGGTCGCTCGGCGGTAGTTGGGCGCAGGTCTTCTGCCGCGTGCTCGTCCCGAACCTCCGGTCATCTCTTCTCGGCGCGGCCTTCATCACGGTCGCGTACTCGCTCGGCGAGTTCGCAATGGCGAACCTGCTGTCGTTCACGACCTTCCCGACCGAGCTGTACCAGATCGGAACCGAGCAGGTCAGCGAGGCGACGGCAGTGAGCGTGTTCGCGCTCTTGCTCACTTTCGGCGTGCTGCTCGCGCTGTCGGTGCTCGGCAAACGATCGCGCCGGACGAGCGGCGTGGCCGGGCGACCCGTAGAGGACCCCCTGGCGGGGGTCGCCGCGGATCTCGCGGCCGAGGTCGAGGCCGTGCTCGGTCGGGCGGACCCGGGCCGGCCGGGCATCGTCCACGACGGGCGCTCGGTGCCGTGAACAGAGGAGGAGCGATGAGGAGCGAGGTCGTCACGATCGAGCGCGGTGGCACGACGCGCGGCGCGCCGGCGAAAGATCGTACGGGCGTGCGCGTCGAGCTCGTCGAGTGTGTACAGCGCTACGGCGACGTCGCCGCACTGGACCGCTTCAGCCTCGCGATCGAGCCCGGTGAGCTCGTCGCGCTCCTCGGGCCCTCGGGGTGCGGCAAGACGACGGCGTTGCGCGTGCTGGCCGGCCTCGAGCAGATCGACGCGGGGACAGTTCGCATCGGCGGGAGCGACGTGACGGCCGTCCCGCCGAACCGGAGGGAGATCGGGATGGTCTTCCAGGCGTACAGCCTGTTCCCGAACATGAGCGCACTTGACAACGTCGCCTTCGGGCTCCGCCTGCGCAAGCTCGACGCGGTGGCTCGTCGACGGCGCGCCGGCGACCTGCTCGAGCTCGTCGGCCTCTCCGCGCAGTCGGGTCGATTCCCGCACGAGCTCTCCGGCGGCCAGCAGCAGCGCGTCGCGCTCGCGCGCGCTCTCGCCGTCGAGCCGCGTGTCCTTCTCCTCGACGAGCCTCTATCGGCGCTCGACGCGAAGGTGCGAGCGCAATTGCGCGACGAGATCAGGCGGGTCCAGCTCGAGATGGGGATCACGACATTGTTCGTCACTCACGACCAGGAGGAGGCGTTGTCCATGGCCGACCGCGTCGGCGTCATGGCATCCGGCCGCCTGCAGCAGCTCGGATCGCCGGACGAGGTCTACGAGCGACCGGTGAACGCGTTCGTCGCGGAGTTCGTCGGATCCGTGAGCCGGGTCCCCGCGACCGTCGGAGCCGGCGGCTGGGTCGAGGTTCTCGGCGGGCGCGTGCCGTTGCCGGCCTCCCAGTCAGCGTTCGCACCGGGCACGAGCGTGGACGTGCTCATCCGTCCCGAGTCTCTCTCCGTCGCCCCCGATCCTCTCGGGTTCGCGCACGTGGTGCGCCGGTCGTTCCTCGGTCCGGTCATGCACGTCGTCGTCGCGATGCCGGGCCGGTTCGAGCTCCTCGCGACCCTGCCGTCGTCGTCCGCCGCCGAGATCGTCGTCGGTAGCGCGGTTCGGGTCGAGGCGAGCGGGGCACCACTCTTCGTCACCGCGCCGCGGGAGACCGGCGCATGAGCGGCGTGCCCGTCACGGGTGCCGGCGCTGGCGCTGGCGCTGGCGCTGGCGCTGGCGACGCCGCGCCCGGGCCGGACGACGCCACGACCCTCAGCTCGACGCTTCGTCCCGGTGTCGTGTCGGGCGCCGGCTACCGCATGCTCGAACGTGCGGCCGGCGAGCCGCTCGCCGTGCGCACCGACCTCGGCGGATCCTCGCCAGCGGGCCCGATGCGCTCGATCCTCGTCTTCGTCCAGCTCTCGGACCTCCACGTGACCGACTCGCAGAGCCCGGCACGCGCCGAGTTCCTCGACCGTCACGGCGACCGTGGCTCGCCGATCGCTGCAGCGGTCGGCCGCGTCGGCACCTATCGCGCCCAGGAGATGCTCACATTCCACGTCGTCGAGGCCATGGCCCGGGCCGTGCGAGCGCTGCGAGGTGGGCCACTTACGGGACGGCCGCCGAGATTCGCGATCTCGACGGGCGACGCTACCGACAACTGCCAGCTAAACGAGCTCGACGCGTACATAGCGCTCCTCGACGGCGGGCGCGAGATCGTTCCTGACTCCGGCGACCGCAACCGCTACGACGGTGTCGGTGCCCCGCACGCCTACGACCCTCGCTACTGGCACCCCGATGGCACCCCGGACGGCGAGGTCGCTGACGTGCCGCGCGCCCGGCACGGCCTGCCGGAGGTCCCGGGGCTGCTCGACGCGTGCCGGGCGCCGTTCGTCGCGACGGGGCTCGGTCTGCCGTGGTATGCGGTCTATGGCAACCACGACGCGATGCTCGGCGGGACGCTGCCCCCGACGGCCGATCTCGCGGCCCGCGCCGTCGGCGGGGACAAGCCCGTCGGGCTCGATCCCGACGTCGACGCGCTCGCCCTCCTCGCGGACAACGAGACGTGCCCGCCCGCCGAGCGCTGGGGCGTCGACGCGGGTCCGACCCGCGGCGTCGCGCCGGACGCGCGGCGCCGGCCAGTGCTGGCCCGCGAGTGGATCGCCGCGCACCTCGGCCCGGCGGGCGATCGCGCCACGTCGGGAGCGCCGGGAGCTAGCGACGCACCCGACGTGGCGCGCGGCCACGGCTACGACGCGGACGCGGCGTCGTCGGGGCGCGCGTACTACGCGTTCGACGCGGGCGAGGTCCGATGCGTCGTGCTCGACACGGTGAACCCCGCGGGAGGCTGGCAGGGATCGGTCTCCGCAGAGCAGCTCACCTGGCTCGAGTCGGAGCTCGTGAACGGCCATCGTCGGTACCTCGACGCGCACGGTCGCGAGATCGTGACGGTGTCCGCCGACCGCCTCTTCGTCCTGTTCAGCCACCACAGCCTCGAGACGCTCGTGAACGACCACAGCCCCGACGCCAGCGTGCGTCACCTGGCAGGAGACCTCCTCGCGCTCCTCAGCAGGTTCCCGAACGTCGTCGCGTGGTTCAACGGCCACACCCACGTCCACTCGGTGACGGCGGTCGCCCGCTCGAGCCCGGGCCGGGGGGGCCTGTGGCAGGTGACGAGCGCCTCGCACGTCGACTGGCCACAGCAGTCCCGCGTCGTCGAGCTCGCCGTCGACGAGGGGACGGGCGACATCGTCATCGCGGCGGTGGTGCTCGACCACCTCGGGGTGATCGATCCCCGAGGGCGCGATCTCGAGGACCCGCTGACCCTTGCCGGCTGGTCTCGCGAGCTGGCTGCGAACCCTTGGCAAGGGCGGGTCGCGGCGGGCGAGGCCGATCCTGGCGACGCGCGGTGCCATCCTTACGGCTGGGCGCCCGAACCCGTCGGCCGGGGCGCCGCCCGCGACCGTAACGTCGTGCTCGTCGTCCCCGCGCCGTATCCCGCGGGCCGCGTGCTCGGGGACCGCGCCGATGCAGCAGCGCAGGCGAGGCGACGATGACGACCGGAGCGCCCCGGCTCGTCGTCGTCGGGGGTGGGATCCTCGGGACGATGCACGCGGTCGAGGGAGCTCGCCGCGGCTTCGAGGTCGTCCAGCTCGATCGCGACGCCGTGCCCCGCGGCGCGTCCGTGCGGAACTTCGGCCTCGTCTGGGTGAGCGGCCGAGCC
>Ga0307372_10012446_pt1 | contig 11151 bp, 11 predicted proteins | sample OX1MG_FD_202533 | JGI IMG/M metagenome (GOLD analysis project Ga0307372, IMG submission 202533) | Soil microbial communities from Risofladan, Vaasa, Finland - OX-1 | ecosystem: Environmental > Terrestrial > Soil > Coastal area > Acid sulfate soil | place: Finland: Risofladan, Vaasa | collected...
CAATGGCTCCGCTACCACGAGCGCGGAGAGCTGGCGCACGACGCGCCGGCCGGTCGCCGAGCCGCCGGCATGGACGACGCGCCTGACCGAGTGCCCGCCCTCCAGCCCGAGCGCGAGCCCGCCGGAGCGGTCGCCGTCGAAGCGGACGCCGAGCGCCTGCAGGTCCTGCACCCGCGCGGGCGCCTCGTGCACGAGGATCTCGGCGGCCGAGCGCCGGACGAGCGCGCGGCCGGCGCGTTCGGTGTCGGCGAGGTGCAGCGCGAAGCTGTCGTCGTCGGCGAGCGCCGCGGCGAGGCCGCCCTGCGCCCAGTAGGAGGCCGTCTGGGCGAGCGGCGTGGCCGAGATCAGCACGACCCTCGCGCCCTCGCGCGCCGCGCAGAGCGCCGCGTACAGCCCGGCGGCGCCGGCGCCGACCACGACGATGTCGGTCTCGAATACCCGGCCGCCTGGAGCGGAGCTCACTTTTTCGGCGATTCCGGGGCGACGAGAGGGTTTGAGCTCGGTGGGGCTTCGCTCGATTTGGTGGGGGCCGTGGTGGTGGCTTTCGGGGTGGCCCCGGTCGTTGCTGTGGTCGTGGGGGTGGCGAGACCGCCGGGCGCGGTCGTCGTGGTGGTCGGGGTGGACAGGCCGGAGGCGCCCGTGCTCGATTTCGCGCCGGGCGCGGTGGGCGTTGTGGTGGAGCGGCCGGTGCTCGGCGTGCTCGTTCCGGGGGTGGCCGGCGTCGTCGTGGTGGGCACGGTTGCGGTGGGCACGGTTGCGGTCGGCGTCGTCGCGGGCGTCGTGACCGTGATCGTCGTCGGCGTCGTCGCGGCGTGTCCGGAGCCGCCGGCGAGCTTGACGAGTGCGGCGGCAAGCACGCCGAGCGAGAGCGCGACGAGCACCGCGAGCGCGATCACGGGCGTCTTCCATGCTGGCGATGCCGCCAGGCGCGTGCGCGCGGCTGCGCCGCAGCGCAGGCACCACTCCTGCTCGGGCGCCAGCGGCGCGCCGCACAGGGGGCACACCTCGTCCGCGGGCGGCGGGGCTGCGGTGGGTGTTGGAGACCCGCCGCCCGCGGGGGGAGTGGCGACGCTCACGCGCCGGCGCCGGGAGGACGGACGATCACGGTGGGCTGGTCCCGATCGGTGGGCTGCGCCTCGGGTGTATCCGGGGTCGTCGGAGAGTCCGGAGCGGGCGCCGTCGGCGATGCGGGCGCGGGTGTCTGCGGCGAGCGCGCGGGCACGGGGCGGTCGATCGTCGTGTAGTCGCCGGGCGCGGGAGTCGCCGGCGGCGGGCTTGTCGTGGCGGGTGGCGCGGCCGGGGCGGGCGCCGGCACAGCAGAGGTAGGTGCGGGCGCGGGGGTGGCGCTCACGGGCGGACCGGCGACCGGGCGCTCGGCGCGGCGGTCCATCGCCAGGCCGCAGTTGGGGCAGAAGCGGTCCTCGCTGCCGTGGATCGCCGCGCAGCGCGGACAGGCGGCGATGCCGGCGTCGCGCAGAACCGTCACCGGCTGGTGCTCGGCGAGCGCGCCTTCGAGCGTGCGCAGCTCGGTGTCGATCTGGCCGAGCGTCGTCAGCTTGGCGAGCACCAGCGCGTCGTTGCGCTGGCCGAAGCGGTGGAGGTTGTAGAGGAGGCCGCCGAGGTCGCGATAGGCGAGCTCGCGCGCCTTGCGCAGGAAGCGCGCGCGGCGGCGCATGCGCCCGCGCTCGCCGAAGCCGGGCGAGCCGTTGGGCTCATCCTGGCTTGCGGGCGTCTGCACCTCCGTCGCCGGGCTGGTGGCTTGAACATCCTCCATCGACCCACCAATGCTATCCGGCGTCGCGGAGGGCAGCGCGCCAGGCGGCGGCGAGATGCTCGGCCAGGCGCGGGCCGGAGTAGGGCTCGGCGTGGGCGCGTCCCTCGATCCGCGACTCCGTTGGGCCCAGGTGAGGCTCGAGCGCCGCGCGCCAGGCGCCGAGCTCGAACGGCGCGCAGAGCGTCCCCGCGACCCCGCGCAGCGCCTCTGGATGGATGCCGACGGGTGTGGTGAGCACCGGCACGTCGCAGGCGAGCGCCTCGAGCACCGCCAGGCCGAAGCCCTCGTGCCCGGAGGGCATCAGGATCGCGTTCGCGGCGTTGAACCACAGGGGCGCGCGCCGCGGATCGACGCCGCCGAGGACGAGCAGCTCGACCTCGACCTCGCACGCGAGCTCGAGCGCGAGGTCATAGCGCTTGATCGCGCGGGCCGGGTCGGCTGCGAACAGCAGGTAGGGCCGTTCGGGGTCGAGGCCCAGCTCCTTGCGGGCCTGCGCGCGGGGGATCGGGTGGAAGCGCTCGAGGTCGACGCCGCACGGCAGCACCTGCGCTCTGGCGCGCGCGCGGGCGCTCGGCAGTTCCTGCGCGAGCGAGCTCGAGACCGCCGCCAGCAGGTCGATCCGCCCGAGCGCGGCGGCGGTGATCATCCGTGTGCGGGGGTGGCGCATGTCGTTGCCGTGGACGGTCAGCGCGCGCACGCGCGCGGGGACCGCGAACGCCGGCCAGGCGGTCAGGCCGTAGTGCGCGTGCACGATGTCGAACGGTGCGCGCGCGGGGCGGCGGCTGAGCGTCGAGGGCCCGCCGTAGCGGCGGCGCAGATCGCGGGCGGCCCGCGCGAGCGCGCGGGCGCCGGGGGGAAACTCGTAGAGCTCGATCTCGAGGTCGGACTGGCGCAGGCGTCGCAGGTCGGCGACCTGGTCGCGGACGAACGTGCCGCGCTCGGGGTGCGCGGCGTCGGGCATCATGTTCGAGAGCACGAGCGCGCGCACGATCCTCCGACCGTAGCGCTCCGGGCTCTGGGATGATGGGCTGCATGACGAGCGCGCCCGCGAGCGATCCAGACGCGACCCGCGCGGACGGCCGATCGGCGTGTTCGACTCCGGCGTCGGCGGCCTGACCGTGCTGCACGAGCTGCTGGTCAGGCTCCCGCGCGAGGACTTCCTGTATCTGGGCGACACGGCGCGCTTCCCCTACGGCGAACGCACGCCGGAGGAGCTCGGCAGGTTCTCCGCGGAGGTCACGGAGGAGCTCGCCGCGCGCGGCGCGAAGCTGCTGGTCGTCGCCTGCAACAGCGCGACCGCGGCCGCGCTGCCCGCGTTGCGCGAGCGGATGATGGAGACGACCTTGGGGATCGACGTGCTCGGCGTCGTGCGCCCGGAGGCATTTCGTGCGGTCGCGGCGACGCGCAGCGGCCGGATCGGTTTGCTGGCGACCCCGACGACGGTTGCCAGCCGCGCCTACGAGGAGGCGGTCGAGGCGATCGATCCGCACGTGACGCTGCACGCCGTGCCATGCCCGACGCTGGCCTCGATCATCCAGGCCGGCGAGCAGTTCGACGGGCGTGCGGTGGAGACCGTGCGCGAGGTCTGCGCGCCGCTGAAGCGGGCGGATGTCGACACGGTGATCCTCGGCTGCACCCACTACCCCCTGATCCAGCCGATGCTCCAGCGAATGCTCGGCCCCGATGTCACGCTCGTGAGCTCCGGCGCGGCGCTCGCGCGCCAGGTCGAGCACGCGCTGAGCACGCGCGATCTGCAGAACCCGCAGGCGGGAGAAGGCGAGTATCGCTTCCTCTGCACCGGCGACACGGAGGCCTTCGAGCAGGCCGGGACGCGCTTCCTGCAGATGCCGCTCGGCCCGGTCGAGCGCGTCGAGCTCGCCGCGGTTGAGGTGACGGCGTGAACGGCGCCGCTCGACAAACACGAAGAAAGGTTGTTCCATGAGCCAAGCCGAGCGCAGCTACGGACGCGGGCCGGGCGAGCTACGGCCGATCGAGATCGAGCCGGGCTTCATGCGCACCGCGACCGGCTCGGCGCTGATCTCGGCCGGCGAGACGCGCGTGATCTGCACCGCCTCCGCGCAGGAGAGCGTCCCCCGCTGGATGGCGGGCAAGGGCAGGGGCTGGCTGACGGCCGAGTACGGGATGCTGCCGGCCTCCACCGGCGAGCGCAAGCAGCGCGATGCGACGAAGGGACGACTCGACGGCCGCTCGGTCGAGATCCAGCGCCTGATCGGGCGCGCGTTGCGCGGCGCGATCGATCTGACCCAACTCGGGGAACGCACGATCTACCTCGACTGCGACGTGCTGCAGGCCGACGGCGGCACGCGCTGTGCCTCGATCACGGGCGCCTACGTGGCGCTTGCCCTCGCCTGCGCGCGGTTACAGGCCGAGGGCAAGCTCGAGGGCTCGCCGCTGACCGGCTCGATCGCGGCGGTCTCCTGCGGGATCGTCGCGGGGGTCGCGCTGCTCGATCTCGACTACTCCGAGGACTCCACCGCGGAGGTCGACGCGAATGTCGTGATGACCGGCGAGGGCGGCCTGATCGAGGTGCAGGCGACGGCCGAGCGCACGCCGCTCTCGCGCGCGCATCTCGATGAGCTGCTGGCGCTCGCGGGCGATGGGATCGAGCGGCTGCGGGCGGCCCAGGAGCGGGCGATCGCGGGGGCGTAGAAGCTTGTTTGGCAGGTAGCGCTCCTAGAGCAAGAGCTACGGTTCCCGGGTCGAGGCGGTTCGCGAGATCCGTCTGTCTGGGAGCTAGCGCCCCCCGTGCCGCGGGCACGGCACGCGCGTGCTCGCGCTCGCCGCGCCGGCGATCGTCCACCAGTGGAAGACGGCGGATACGAGAAAGCCGCGGCTGGGGCATCTTCTGGGCAGGCTCACTCCGCGTGGCTTGAACGCGACGGTCCGCCCGCGCACGCGGCGGTAGTAGGTGATGCCGGCCGGTCCGATCGTGGACTGCAGGCGTGTCAGCCCGATTTCGGGGCCCAGCGGCCAGACCGGGAGCGAGGGGACTTCGGTCAGCAGCGTGGCGCCGTCCGGGGCAGCGAGGCCCAGCAGGTGGGAGGTGAGGATGATTTCGCGGTTGGCGGGCCACGTGCCTTCGACGAAGAACAGGACGGTCATGACTTCGCCGTCGTAGGGCCCGAGCAGGACGGTGACGCGCGCGTGCTCCTGGATCGTGCTCTGCGCCGGCACCTCCGCCAGCGCGGTGCCGAAGCCGATGCGGGAGTCGGCCGGACAGCCTTCGGGCCCGGCCCGTGCGAGCAGTTCCGGCTGGCAGGGTTCGAGCCCGAGCGAGGAGGCGGCGAACCCCATGCCGGCCGGCAGGCGCAGCGCGATCGAGCGCAGCGGGACCGGTTGGGAGATCGTGAAGCCCCAGTGAATCGTGGTGCTTTGTCCGGGGCGCTCGGGTTGAAAGCCCGCGCTGAGCGTCACCCGCGGCGCGGCGGCCGCCGCCTGTGCGGGCGTCGCCGGCTGCGCGAGCGCGGAGATCGGCACGAGCCCGGCCACAATTGACAGCGCGGAAATCGCTCGGGCGGCGCGCATGCCGGCCCGACTCCTGCCACACGTGCTGTCCCGGCTCCCGATGATGCGCATGCCGACCGACCCCGTCTCAGCCGCCGGCTCAGTACCGGAGCTTGCCGGTGACCTGTATCCGCAACGAGTCGTCCACGCGGTAGATCGATCCGTACAGCCCGCAAACGCCTGAGGCGCCTCGGAAGCGACCGGTGCCGTGCGTGACCGCGCAGGTTCCGCCGAAGCTGTCGTAGCCGCCGCTGCCGGGGTGGAGCTTGCCGGTGCCGTGGCCGCCGATCGTGCCGCCCGTCGTGTGGATCGTGAACGTCGAAGTCGCGGTGCGATCGCCCAGCGTCAGCGCGACTTCGACGGTGCCCGGCAGGTTGCCCGACGCCCGGCCTTGCTCGTAAAGGGTGTTCCCGTCGGCTGAGGTGAGGTGGAGGCCGGCGTTGTCGGTGACCGACTGCACGCGGGCGGCGTGCGCACCGGTGGCCGAGCCGGTGGCGGCGGCGACCCAGGCGAGCGCGAGAACGAACGGCACGATTCCCCTCATCCCCGTCCATCTTACGATCGTCACGCCCGCGATGCGCTAGCCTGATCTCGTGGAGGAGCGTTTGTCGCAGGAGGGGACACAGGCGGTCAGGCGGTTTGCGGCGGGCGAGGGCCCGAGCCATCTCGTCGTCTCGAGCCGGGGGTCGCTGCGTAGGGTGGTGCTCGCCGCGCTGATCGAGCGCCCGGCGCATGGCTATGACCTGACGAACCGCTTGAACAGGCGCCTGGGGCCGATCTTGCAGGCCGACACGCGGCGCGTCTATGAGGTGCTGGAGCAGCTGGAGAAGGAGGGTCTTGCCACCTCGGTGCAGGAGCAGGCCGCCGCCGCGCCGCACCGTCGCAGGCGGGTCTTCAGCCTCACGGAGCTCGGCCGCTCCACGCATTCGAGCTGGCTGCGCGAACGCCAGCCCCTGCCGCTTCAGGGCGCGGACATCCATGCGCTGATCGCGTTCTCCGATCCGGCCGAGGCCGCGCAGCTGCTACAGAAGCTCGAGGAGTACGAACTGGATTGCATGGAGATGCAGGAGCGCACGATCGAGCAGGACCTCGAGCGAGCCTCGTGGCGCAGCCGGATGATCCTCGTGACGCGGGCCGCGGTCTGTGAGCAGCTGCAGGCGGAGCTTCGATGGATAACACGGGTGCGGCGGGAGATCGAGGAGTACCTGGCGCAGGCACGATGACGCTGCTCGAGCTCACCGACGTCAGTCGCTTTACGCGGGACGGGGCGCGGGAGCTGATCGTGCTCGACGGCGTCAGCTTCGACGTGCACGCGGGCGAACTCGTCGGCGTTTACGGCGAGCGTCGCAGCGGCAAGAGCACGCTCTTGCGGGTCGCCGCCGGGCTGGAGGCGGCGGACGCGGGCACGATCTCTTTCGACGGGGTGGACCTCGCCCGGCTCTCGATCGGTGGGCGTGCGCGGCTGCGCCGGCGTGGCGGTCTCGCCCTGGCGATCGGCGACAGCGGGCCGCTGCGGAGCAGTCAGCCGGTCCTCGAGTACGTGGCGTTGCCGTTGACGGGTGACGGCCTGACGCTCGGTGAGAGCGAAGGACTGGCTCGCCCGGTGCTGGAGCGCCTCGGCGCGAGCGCACTGTCGCACCTGCGGGTGGACCAGCTCTCGCTGAGCGATCGTCTGCGCGTGGAGCTGGCGCGTGCGCTTGCGCGCGAACCGCGACTGCTGCTCGTGGATGAGCCGGCGGTGCTGCCCGGGCCGGGCGAGCGCCGCGAGCTGTTGAGCGTGTTGCGCGCGTGCTCGAAGACGGGGATCGCGGTCGTGATCGCTTCTGAGGACATGAACATGCTCGCCGGCGTGGGGCGGTTCTTGACGTTGAGCGACGGCCGCTTGCGCTCGACCGATTCGCGCCGGCAGGTGATCCCGTTTCCGGGTGCGCGTGCGTCCGGCGGTGCGGGCCGCTCGGAATGAGCGCGCTCGAGCTGCGCGCCGTCGTCAAGCGATTCGCCAGCGCCGATGGCACGCGCGTCGATGCCGTGAGAGACGTGTCGCTGAACGTGGCTCCCGGCGAGTTCGTGGCGCTGTACGGGCCGAGCGGGTCGGGCAAGACGACGCTGCTGACGATGGCCGCCGGTCTGCTCGCCCCCGACGCGGGCGCGGTGTGCTTCGATGGGCGTGACCTCGCGACGCTGTCCGCGCGCGAGGGGGCGCTCTACCGCCGCCGCGACGTGGGCTTCGTCTTCCAGGCATTTCATCTCGTGCCGGGCGCGACGGCGTTGGAGAACGCGGCGATCAAGCTGCTGGGCGACGGGTGGACGCTCAAGGAGGCGTGTGCGGCGGCGCGTCCGTGGCTGCAGCGGGTCGGGTTGGGCGCTCGCCTGGAGCACCCGAGCGACAGCCTGTCGATGGGTGAGCGCCAGCGTGTCGCGATCGCGCGTGCCCTGGTGAACGAGCCGCGCCTGCTGCTGGCGGACGAGCCGACGGGGAGTCTTGACTCAGAGCGTGGCGCGCAGGTCCTGGCTTTGCTCGGAGAACTGTGCCGGGAGCGGGGGATGCCCGTGCTGCTGGTGACTCACGACCCGCGCGCGAGCGCCTGTGTCGATCGTGTGCACACGCTGCGCGACGGCCTGCTGTGCGATGGGCTCGACATCGAGCTTGGCGCGCCCGCCGTTTCGCGATGATGAGGTCCAGGCGCAGCGCGAAGCTGCCGCCCCATCCGCTCGACCCGCGGATCGCCGGGGTCCGTCTCAGCGCGCTCGGCGCCCACTACCGGCTGCGCCTGCGCCGCCAGCTCGCGGCTGAGCTGCTCGCGGGGGCGGGCATCGCGGTTGGTGTCGCGCTCGTGTTTGGGGTGCTGATCGCCAACTCGAGCATCACCGGCTCGGCGCCGGCGCTGATCCGCGCTGTGCAGGGCAACGCTCGCCTGGAGCTGCAGGCGCGCTCGAGCGAAGGGTTCAGCGAAGCGCTCGCGCTGCGGGCGGGCAGGGTCCCGGGCGTGCGCTACGCGGCATTCGTGTTGCGCGAGGATGGGGAAGTGGCCGGCCCCCACGGACGGCGGGCGGTCCAGGTCGTGGGGTTGAGCGCCGGCATCGTCGCGTTGCATGGCTCGGCGACGCGCAATCTGGGGACGGGCGCCGCACTTTCGAGCGGTGGTGTGGGGCTGCCCACGCCGCTCGCGCAGGGCGTTGGGGTCCGTGGCGGCGGGCACGTCGAGCTGCTGGTGGGCGGTGTGGAGCGGGAGGTGTCGGTTGGGGCGGTGCTCGACGGCGCCACGATCGGCGCTGTCGCGCAGGCGCCGATCGTGATCGCGCAGCTGGGTGTGGCCCAGGAATTGACCGAACAGCCGGGCAAGGTCACGGAAGTGTTGATCGAGCCCTACCGGGGCGCGGACGCGCGGGTGGCCGCGGAGTTGCGTTCGTTGACGGCGGGCCGGGTGAACGTGGAGAGCGCGGGCAGCGAACTGCGCCTGCTGGAAGCGACGGCCAAGCCGCTGGGCCAGTCGACGAGCCTGTTCGCCGCGATGGTTGGCCTGCTGTTCGCGGCCAACGCGATGCTGTTGACGTTGCCCGAGCGCCGCCGGCTCGTGGCCGAGCTTCACACCAACGGCTTTGAAGTGCGCCAGATCCAGGCGATCCTGCTCTCGCAGGCGCTCGCGCTGGGGGTGCTCGCTTCGCTTGCGGGTCTCGCGCTCGGCGTGCTGCTCGCGCACACGATCTTTGGCCAGAGCACGGTCTATCTGGCCGCGGCCTTTCCGATCGCGAGCCGGCAGAGCATCGACCCCGCCGTGGCGCTGCTCGCTTTCGCCGGTGGCGTGGGCGCGGCGGTGCTCGTTTCTCTCACGCCGTTGCTGGTGTTGCGCTCGAGCTCGCCGACGTCCGCGGCGCTGGGAACTGAGCATTCTGTGCAACATTGGGGCCGGCGCGCCGCTCGCGCGCTTGGCCTGCTTGGCGCGGCGCTCGTGGCCGGCGTGACTGTGCTCGCCCTGGCGGACCCGGCCCTGACGGTCATCGGCGGGGTCCTGCTCGCGCTCGCGATCCCATGCCTGATCCCGGTCTCCTTCGACGCTGTGCTGCTCGCTTTGAAGTGGCTTGGGAGGCGTAGGAGGGGCAGTATGATCTCGCTCGCGGCAATCGAGCTGAACGCCACCGCCACACGCTCGATCGCGCTGATCGCCGTCGCGGGGCTCGCCGTGTATGGGAGCGTCGCGATCGGAGGCGCGCGCGCGGATCTGAGCACCGGGCTCGACGAGGCGGTGGTGGAATATCTGGACACGGCACAGGTTTGGGTCTCCGCGAACGACAAGTTCCTGACGGTGGACAGCTTCAAGGACGATGGCGCCGCCGCCGCGATCGCGCGGGCGCCGGGGGTCGCTGCCGTGCGCTCCTACGAGGGCGGCCTGCTGGACGTGGGATCGCGCAGCCTGTGGATCCGGGCCCGCTCGCCGCTGGACGACAGGATGATCCAGAAGAGCCAGCTGCTGGAAGGCAACCTCGGACGTGCGGAAGCGGAGATCCGCGGCGGCGGCTGGGCGGCGATCTCGGGCGCGTTCGCGGCCGAACGGCGCCTGCACGTGGGGGGGCGTTTCACGTTGCCGACCCCAGCAGGCCTCGCGAGCTTTGGCGTGGCGGCGATCACGACCAACACCGGCTGGTCGCCGGGGGCGATCACGATCGACCTGAACGACTACCGCCGCTTCTGGGCCTCGGACCGCCCGGCCGCCCTGGAGGTTGGACTGAAGCCCGGCGTCAGCCCGGCCGCGGGCAGGCGCAGCGTGCTTGCGGCGCTGAAGGGCCGTCCGGGCCTGCGGGTGCAGACGTTCTCCGAACGGGTGGCGAGCTTCCAGGCCAGCGCCCGGGAAGGCTTGCGCAGCCTCGGCCAGATCGCGGCGCTGCTGCTGATCACCGCCGCGCTGGCGGTGGCCGCGGTGCTCAGCGCGTCGATCTGGCAGCGACGGGCGCGCCTGGCATCGCTTGCCGCGCAGGGCTTCGATCACATGCAGCTGTGGCGGGCGGTGGTGCTCGAGAGCGGGGTTGCGGTGGCGGTCGGCTGCGCGGTCGGGGCGCTGCTCGGGCTCTACGGCCATGCCTTGGCGAGCCGCTGGCTGGCGCTGAGCACGGGCTTCCCGGCGCCGTTCTCGCTCGGCCTGGGAGCTATCCTGCTGGCTCTCGCGATCGTCGCGGGATGCACAGTTGTTCTGGCCGGCGTGCTCGGCTACCGCTGTGCGCGCGTGCCGCCGAGCGTAGCCTTTCAGGAAGATCCATGAGCCTTGACACAGCGATCGCACTGACGCGGGCCACCCCCACCTACTGGTGTTCGGTATATCCGCAGGTACGGCGCGAGTTCGCCGATCAGCGCCGCCGGGCGGCCGCGATCCCAAGCGCTTCGCTGCGCGCCGTTGCGCTGGAGGTGCTCGAGCGCAAGCGTGCCAACATCGACGGCGCCGCGGCGTTCGCCTCCTTCGCGCCGCCCGCGCGCCGGCAGGCGGTGATCCGCGCGCAGGTGTCCTTCCAGTCGCTGTACGACTACCTGGACACGCTCGCCGAGCGCCCGCACCCCGAGCCGGTGCTCGAGTCGCGCCGTCTGCATGGCGCGCTCACGGCCGCTCTCGACCCATGTGCGCCGGACGGCGCCCTGGACGCGCAACTGGAGGCTGGCGCGGACGGCGGCTATGTGCAGGGCACGGTAGAGCGCTGCCGGGCGGCGTTGCGCGCGCTCCCCGGCTACCCGGCCGTGCAAGCGCCGGCGGCTCGCTTCGGCGCGCAGATCGTCGACTATCAGAGCTTCAACGTGTCGGCGCAGCCCGGGCCGCAGGCGGGGTTCGCGCGCTGGGCCTCGGAGCTGACGCCGACGGGCGCCGGCC
>Ga0307372_10012447_pt1 | contig 11150 bp, 12 predicted proteins | sample OX1MG_FD_202533 | JGI IMG/M metagenome (GOLD analysis project Ga0307372, IMG submission 202533) | Soil microbial communities from Risofladan, Vaasa, Finland - OX-1 | ecosystem: Environmental > Terrestrial > Soil > Coastal area > Acid sulfate soil | place: Finland: Risofladan, Vaasa | collected...
TGCTGCAGAGCCCGCGCCTGATGATGATGAAGCCGAGCGTCGTCCACCTCGCGATCGCGGCAGTCATGCTCCGGCGCGGCTGGATGAGCCGCTACCTGCCGCCGATCGTGCGCCAACACGTCGGAGATCAGATCATCGTCGCGGCCGGCTATGCCTGGGCGGCATTGCTCGCGTCGCTCGGCATCGCCAACTTTTTCATCGCGCTCAACTGCGATTTTGCGACCTGGGCCTGGTTCATTTCGGTCGGTGCGGTCGGCGCCAAGCTCGTTGCGTTCGGAGTGCAATACGCCATCTTCCGCGCCCTCACGCGGCGCGGCGTCGTCTCGCTTGACCTCGCATAAGCGGCGCCGGCCGAGCCTATAGCCCGGTGATTGCCCAATAGGCGGAATAACCCGTCCAGACGAACAGCGTCGCCACTCCGGTCCAGTAGACGACTTGGTACATTGCTCCCCCGCTCGGCCGCGGCAACACGCGCCTCCAGTCGGTGATACGGAGCGCGGGGCGCTGCCGTGCCCGGGCACTGCCGGGACGGATTTTGCTCGACAGGGGTTGGACGCAATTTTTCATTAATCCGATCTCCCCTATGGTGTATGCCAGGAGCGTCATGGAGGTGGCATGTACGTCAACACGGTCGAGATCGTCTGGCCGATCCTGATCGCACTCTTTTATCTGCTCCCGACCCTGGTGGCGTACGCGCGCGACATTCCGCAGCGCCCGGCGATCGCGTTGGTCAATTTCGTCTTCGGCTGGACGCTGGTCGGCTGGGTCGTCGTCTCGATCTGGGCAATGTCCGCCGCGCCCGCGACGCTGGCGCTGCTGCGAGAGCGGTCGCGCGATGGCGCCGAAGAGCCTGGGCAACGGGCGCGATGAACGCCGCCTCGCGCATTCCGGTCACGGTGCTGACCGGGTTTCTTGGCAGCGGCAAGACGACGCTGTTGAACCATATCCTCAAGCAGCCGGGCATGGCGGCGACGGCGGTCATCGTCAATGAGTTCGGCGAGATCGGCCTCGACCACCTGCTGGTCGAGAGCGCCACCGAGGATGTCGTGCTGCTCAACAGCGGCTGCCTGTGCTGCACCGTGCGCGGCGACATCGCCGACACGCTGACCGATCTGTTCGTCAAGCGGGTCAAGGGCCGGGTACCGCATTTCACCCGCGTGGTGATCGAGACGACGGGGCTCGCCGATCCGGCGCCGGTGCTGCATGCGCTGCTGTCCGATCCGATCGTCGCCGAGCGCTACATGATCGACGGCGTGGTGACCACGGTCGATGCCGTCAATGGCGCCGGCACGCTCGACCGCCAGCCCGAGGCGGTGAAGCAGGCGGCGGTGGCCGACCGGCTGATCGTGACCAAGGCCGATCTTGCCGATTCGGGCGCGCTTGCCGTGCTCGAATCCCGGCTGGGCGCGCTCAACCCGGGCGCGCCGCTATTACATGCGGCACACGGCGATGTCGCGGCGGCGGCGCTGTTCGACCTCGGCCTGTTCGACCCGCAGAGCAAAACCGTCGAGGTGCAGCGCTGGCTGCAGGACGAGGCGATCGCGGCGCACGACGATGACCATCACCATCACCACGACGTCAACCGCCACGACGAGCGCATCCGCGCCTTCTGCATCACCCGCGACACGCCGATGTCGTGGAGCGCGCTGTCGGGCTGGCTCGATGCGCTGGCGACGATGCGCGGCGACGATTTGCTGCGGGTGAAGGCGATCGTCGCGCTCGCCGACCGCCCCGAAACGCCGGTCGTGCTGCACGGCGTGCAGCATCTGTTTCACCCGCCGGTGCTGCTGCCGCGCTGGCCGAGCGAGGATCGCCGCAGCCGTTTCGTCTTCATCACCCGCGATCTGCCGCGCGCGGCGATCGAAGAGAGCCTGGCCGCCTTCGAGGCGGCCGACGAGCCGGCATAATCACGGTTTCGGCGGCGGCGTGCCGCGCGCGACGAGCTGCATCAGCCCGTCGCCGGCAGCCTGCGCGACATTGTAGGCGGTGTCGCCCCACGGCCCGTTCAACAACCCGCGCGGCACATCGCTTTCCTGGCCGACCGTGCCGATCTCGCTGCCGTCGCCGCGGCGGACGCGCCAGACGATCTTGACATGCTGCCTGCCGGCCTTGCCCGGCGAGACGCTGATTTCGGCGTCGACATAGAGGTCCGCCTTCTCGCCGGTCGCGACGATCGCCAGATTCTGCCGCTTCAGTACCGCCGCTACCGCGTTGGCGAGCGACGTCGCGCCATCGCCTGGTGCGCCGGCGATGCTGCCGATCGCGACGCGGGTTCGCCCGGCCAACGGCGCCTCGACCGGTGCCTGGTCTTCGAGCAGCGGCGCCAGACCGTCGGCGCTCAGTCCGGCCAGCTGCGCGATCGGCGCGGCCTCGCCCGAGGCCCAGTCTGCGGCCGGCGCATCGACATGGACGACGCGCTCGCCGACCGTCCGGCCTTTGGCGTCATAGAGCCGCCACAGCGCGCTGACGGTCGTGCTGCCATCATGCGGCGGCGCTTCGACCAGCCGGCCATAAAGCTGATAGCTGTCGAGGCTCGCGGTCCGCGCGCTGGCCGGGATGTCGTGCTTCAGCAGCGCTTTTGCGACCGCCGGGGCAAGCTTTGCCGCGAGCGCGGCCGGCCGGCCGACAATCGGCGCGATCGAGACGCCGGCGACATCGCGCACCCTGAGCAGCGCGGCCGGCGGGCGATCGCTGCCAAAGGGATGCGGCAGCGGCTGGCAGGCGGCGAGCAGCAGAGGGAAGGCGAGGCTCGCGATGCGCCGGCGGCGCCCGCCGGTCGCGGCCATGCGGCAGCGCCGATCGCCGGCAGCCCAGGCACCGGGCCGACTACTCGGCAAGCGCGATCGCCGCGAGGCCGCGGCCGTAATCGGTTTCGCCGCGGTGGCAGGCGCGGCGATAGCTGAAGAACAGCGTCTCCTCGACGGCGGTGTCGTGCGGCGCCTGCTCGATTGCGGCGAGGCCGAGCCGCGCCAGGCGATGCGCGATGTAGCCCGGCAGATCGAACAGCGCGTGCGTCGGCCGCGCTGCCGGCCGGAAAAAGCCGCCGCTGTCATGGTCGGCGGCGGCAAAGGCGGCGACGAATTCCGCCCCGACCTCGTAGGAGGGCTGTGCGATGCACGGTCCGATCGCGGCGCGAATGCGGGCCGGCTCGGCGCCCAGGGCGGTCATCGCCGCGACGGTCGCCTCCATGATTCCGGCGAGTGCGCCGCGCCAGCCGCCATGCGCCGCGCCGATGACCCGGGCCGCCGGGTCGGCGAACAGCACCGGCGCGCAATCGGCCGCAAGCACGCCGAGCGCAATGCCCGGCACGCCGCACACCATGCCGTCGGCGCGCGGGTTTTCGCCATGCCGCCATGGCCGCTCGACGGTGACGGTCGCGGTGCCGTGGACCTGGTGGCAGCTCACCAGGCGCTGCGGCATGACGCCGAGCTGCGCGGCCGCGATGGCGCGGTTGCGCCCGACCTTTTGCGGGGCGTCGCGCGAGCCGAAGCCGCAGTTCAGCGAGGCATAGATCCCCTCGCTGACCCCGCCCACGCGGGTGAAGAAGGCGTGGCGGATCGGCGGATCGCCGCCCGCGAGGGCGGCGAGGACGCTGAGTGTGATCATGAACCGGCCGTCATTCAAACCCCGCGGGAATCGGCAGCCCCGGCGAGGTCAATGCCAGGACCTGGAACAACTTGCCCATCTGGGCCGGGTCGATCAAGCGCGCGAGGCCGCTCTCGAGCGCGCCGCGCTGCGCCGGCGTCGCGCCGGCCGTCAACGCGGCCAGCCGCGCCTCGGCGCCCAGCGCCCGCAGGAATCGACCCTGCTCGACCGGGCCGTGCACCACCGCGCCGGCGGCGCGCGCCGCCGCGGCAAAGGCGGCAAAATCGACATGCGCGCTCAGATCGGCGCCGCCCGGGTCGTCGAGCACGGCGGCCGACGCGTGCCGGCGCACCGCGGCGAGGGTCGCGCCAGGACGGCTCGGGCAATAGCCGTAATCGACGAACAATGCCGCGCCCGGGTGCCGCGCCAGCCGCTCGCCGAGCGTCGCCGCCAATGCCGCCGCTGCGGGACAGATCTCGACGAGCGTCCCCGCCGACGCCGCGCGCAGGGCCGGCGGCACAAGCAGCCGCAGCATCGGACTTTCCGGCCCGTCGGCGAAGGTCAGGCGATCCGAGGGGTCGAGCGCAACGAACCGTTCGCGCCATTCGGCCGGGCCGCGCACCAGCTGGCGGATCGGCAACGCATCGAGGAACTCGTTGGCGAGGAGCAACAGCGGCCCTGGCGGCAAGGCGTCGGGACCGGCGACAAAGCGTGGTTCGGCGCCGGCGAGGCGGCGCTGCTGCGCGGCGCGCAAGATGGGGCTCGCCTCGACGAGGTGGAGGCGCAACGCAGCGCGAAAACCCGGCACGGCTGCCGCGGCGCGCAGAAAATCACCGAGCAGCGTGCCGCGGCCGGGGCCAAGCTCGGCGAGGATCACCGGATCGGGCCTGCCGATGCGCTGCCAGAAATCGCCGCACCACAAGCCGATCAGCTCGCCGAAGATCTGGCTGATTTCCGGTGCGGTGATGAAATCGCCGGCACCGCCCAACGGATCGCGGCGCGCGTAATAGCCGCCCACCGGATCATGCAGCGCCATCGCCATGAACGCCGCCACTGACAGCGGCCCCTCGCGCCGGATTCGCCCGGCGATCGTGGCGGCGAATTCGGCCATCCTCAGCCGCGCCCGGCCGGCGCTAGCGGGCGGCGGCGGGCGGCCGACGCTGCGCCCACACGATCACGACGATCCCGGCGATGAGCACCGGGATCGACAACAGCTGGCCCTCCGTCGCGTTGAAACCGAGGACCGGAATGAAGCCGACCTGTACGTCGGGCTGGCGAAACAGCTCGCCTGACATGCGCGCTACCGCATAACCCGCCAGAAACAACCCGCTGACGATCCCCGGATGCCGCCGGGCGCCGCGCCGCTCCGCGACGAACAACACGAGAAACAACAGGATGCCCTCGAAGAAGGCTTCGTAAAGCTCGCTCGGATGGCGCGGCAGCGGACCGGCGCCGGGGAAAACCATGGCCCACGGCACGGTCGTCACGCGGCCCCACAGTTCGCCGTTGACGAAATTGGCGATGCGCCCGAAGAACAGCCCGATCGGGATCGCTTCGCAGACGATATCGCCGAGCGCGAAGATCGGGATCGCGCGCGCCCGCGTGAACAGATAGATCGCCGTCGTGACGCCAAGCGCGCCGCCGTGGAACGACATCCCGCCATGCCACACATACAGCGCTTGCAGCGGGTGCTGGCTGTAATAGTCGAAATTGTAGAAGAGCACGTAGCCGATACGCCCGCCGAGCACGACGCCGAGCGTCGCCCAGACGAGAAAATCGTCGACATCAATGCGCCGCACGAGGCCAGGCGGGCGGTCCGCCAACCTCAGGCAATAGCGCCAGCCGAGCAGCAGCCCGGCGATATAGGCCAGCGCGTACCAGCGAATCGCGAATGGCCCGAGGGCGATCGCCACCGGATCGAAGGCAGGAAACGGGATCGCAAAAAGCGGCATCGGCGCCGATCGTCCGCCGCGGGAGACGGCAAGCGGCTCGCGTTATAGGCGGCGCGGGCGGCGCAGCCAAGCGCGCCCGTTGGGCGATACGGTCGCAGGCGGGGCGCGCGCCGCTCAGCCCGGATGCGGCGGCGGGATCTGCGAGGCCATCGGCGGCGGATGATTGCCGGGCGGCCAGCTGTCGTAGAAGCCGGGGATCACGGCCGCCCGCGGCAGCACGATCGGCGTGTAAGCAGGCAGCGGCTGCGCCGTCGCGATGCCGACCGCCGCGCCGAGCGTGGCGCCGGTCTCGGCCCCAACCACCGCGCCGATCGCCGGGTTGATGGCAAACGTGGCGCCAAGCCCGGTACCGAGCGCGGTGCCCGCCGCGGCGCCGACAACCGCGCGCTCGGCGGCGTCGCCCGGATCGACGCGCGCCACGGTAAATTCGCCGGGGCCGGTGCCATAAGCCTGGACGCAGCCGCACAGCGCCGCAACCAGCCCGCACAGCGCCGCCCTGACCGCAATAAGCCGCATCGCCGATCCCCCGCTTCCTCTCGCGCGATGATAGCAACGCGCGCGGGGGCGCGTCACGTCGCGATTGCGGCAGACGGCATCGGCGCGGCGGCCGGTTACCCGCGGCCCGGTCGGACCTGCTGCTGGCGCGGCACCGCGATCAGCGGATCGATACGGCCCGGCACCCGTCGGCTTGTCGCGGCGCGCGATGGCCTTGCGTCGGCGCAGCGCGTCGGTTTCAAATCGCGTTCATTCACCGCGAGAGAACGAGGAGATGGCGATGCCCGACAACAGCCCGACGCCCGCTGCGCCGCCCGGCCCGCCGCATCCGCTGCTGAGCCAGCCGCCGGCGGTCGCCTCCTCGCTGCCGGCGCTGTGCCGGGTCGATCTGATGACCGCGGCCGGCTCGGCGCTGTTCGGCGCGGCGTGGAAGGTGCGCGAGGCAAAGATCGTCGAGCGGCCGCCGCTGCCCGATGCGATGCCCGAATACAGATCGACCTACGACATCGATCCGCATGCCGGCGACAAGGGCTATGACGATTCGGCCTGGCAGGCGGTCCCGGCCACCGAACTGGGCGCCAAGCGCGGCGGCGGTTATGTGTCGTTTCTGTGGTTTCGCGCCCGCCTGACGATCCCCGCGCGGATCGGCGATTTCGACCCGACCGGGGCCGGCGCGGTGTTGACCGCGAATGTCGACGATTACGCCGAGATCTGGGTCAACGGCGAGTTGCCGCGTGCCGCCGGACGGCCGAGCCCGGCGACGATCCAGGGCTTCAACATGCCGAACCGGCTGGTGCTGGCACCCTCGGTCAAGCCGGGCGACATTTTCCAGCTGGCGGTATTTGGCATCAACGGGCCGATCTCGGCCGCGCCCCCCAACACCGTGTGGTTCCGCGAGGCGAAGGTCGAATTCTACCGCTGAGCAAGCGCCCGGCGGCGGCTAGCGGTATTCGTCGCCGCAATCGCCGATCTGGGCCAGCAGGTCGCGCGACCGGGCGAGCACCGCGTCGAGTGCGGCGCGGTCTTCGTCGTCGAGCGCGAGCGCGAAGGTGCGGCTATTGTCGGCGATGTGCTGGGCCAGGCCCAGCCGCGCGCCGACGATGACCCCGGCAACCGCCGGCTGGTCGAGCACGTAGCACAGACCGACATTGGCGATGCCGACGCCGTGGCGCGTGGCGATCTGCTTGAGGGCAGCGAGCAGTTCCTGGAACAACGCCCAGCCGCCCCAGGCGTCGATCATCTGCTTGTATTTTTTGAGAGAGGCGGTGGTGAGGTCGGCGCGACCGGGCTCGGGGCGGCCGAGATATTTCTCCGACAACAGGCCGCCCAACAGCGTGCCGTAGGCCAGGAGGCTGACGCCGTGCGCGACGCACCACGCCGCCATGCGCGCCGCCGGCCGGCGGTCGATCAGCGAATACTGCACCTGGTTCGAGACAATCGGGATGCCATACCCGGCGATGATGCCGAGCCGCTCGGTGTCGAAATTGGTCAGTGCGAGGTGGCGGATCCGGCCCGCGTCGCGCAGCCGGGCGAGTTCCTGCAGGGCGTCGAGATAGCGGCGGTCGGCGTAATCCCACCAGTGGAATTGCAGGAGATCGAGACGCTCGGTGCCCATCCGCCGCAGCGACAGGCCGATGGCGTCCTCGACAACGCGGCGGGTCATCGGCCCGGGCGAGGGCACCCATTTGGTGAAGGCCTGGATCTCCGACAGGCGCTCGGCCCCGCGCCGTGCGGCAAACTGGCGGCGAAAGACACCGATAAAATCCTCGGCCGGACCGTAATGGTCGGCGAGGTCCCAGGTGGTCAGCCCGGCGTCGTGATAGGCGAACATCTCCTCGATCGCCCGCGCCGGGTCGATCGCCCCATGCCCGCCCGACACCTGCCACAGGCCGTTGAGGATGCGGCAGATTTCGAGATCGGCGGCGAACGCAAAGCGGCTGGCGGCCGGTAGCGGCATCGCTCACCTCGCGCCCGGCAGCACCGGCAATTCGACAAAGGACGGCGTCGTCGCGGCGTGATGCACGGTGTTGGCGGCGACCCGGATCGTCTCCTCGCCGTCTGCCGCCAGCATCGGGTTGCCACTGTTGGTGTTGCGGGCGCGGCGCGGGAAGTTGCTGCTGGTGACGTCGACCTCGATGCGGCTGCCGGCTCGCAAGGTGTGGTGGATGTCGCCGAGATTGATTGTCACCCGGTTGATGCGGTCGGGCAGCAGCGGCTGCGGCCCGGCCGCCGGCTCGCGGTACAGGGCGCGGATGACGCCGTCCATCAGCAGCATCGCCTGCCCGTCCGGCTGACGTTCGATCAGCTTGGCGACAAAATCGGTGTCGGGGCAATCGGACTGCACGCTGAGCGTTACCCGCACATTGCCGGCGATCGTCAGATCCTCGCTCAAGGCCGCGCCGGTGTAGATCAGGCCGTAATCGGGCAATGCCTGGGCCGGGCGCTGGTCGAGCGGGCCGGGCTCGATCAGCATGTTGCGGCCGCCCAGCGTCGGCACCGGATGGCGCGGGTCGTAGGTGTAATGGCGCGGCGCGCCGCCCGGCCCGTCAGCACCGAGGCTGCCGTCGCCGCGCAGATGGAGCCGGCGCGGCGTGATCCCCGGCGGCGGCCAGCGCTCGGCATGGCGCCAGTCGTGCGGCGCATACGCCGCACGGTCGGCGACCCAGGCGCGCGGCGAATAGAATACCGGCGGCTCGGCGATCAGATCGCTCGGCTCGTCCTTCAGCCAATAGCCGAACCACTCGAAATAGGGGTCGCGCGGCCAGAAATTCTCGGCGTAGACGAAATAATGCTCATTCGGGCCGATCCACAATTTCTGGGTGCCGGTGCGCGCCTGGATCGCCTGGAAAGCGGCAATGACGCTGGTCTGAAAGATGTCGAACCAACTGGTGACGTGAAACCCCGGAATGTCGATCGTCGCCCGGAAATCGTGCCGCGCCCGAAAGGCGTCGGGCACCGGGTGGCTGATGATCTCGTCGAGAAACGGCTGCCAGGTGGCAAAATCCGGGTAGCCAGCGAGCGGCAGATGCATCCAGTCGGGCGAATTGACGAAAGGCGGCTGGGCCTGGCGCGCCGCGTCGAGCCGCGTATAGCGCGCCGCCGCCCGCTCGGCCGCCGCCGCCAATTCGCCGCCGCCGATGCCGAAGCGCCGCATCACGGCGTCGCGGTGCGAGCCCGACAGGCCGGGGATGTTTTTCGCCACCCACAGCCACAGCCGCTCCATCTCAATGGACTGGCCCTCGCAGACGACGTCGTCATAGATGCTGGAGCCGCCGGCCTGGGCGAAAAACGCGGCGAGGCTCGGGTGGCGCGTCGAGGCGGCGGCAAAGGTCGTCGTCGCGCCGGCCGAGGAGCCCGACATGCCGACCCGCCCGTTCGTCCAGGGCTGCGCCGCGATCCACTCCAGCGTGTCGTGCCCGTCCGCCGCGTCGTCGGCATAGACGCGGTCCTCGCCCTCGGAGCCGTGCCGGCCGCGGCAATCCTGGTACACCGCGGCATAGCCGCGAGCGACGATGGCGCGCCAGCCGCGCAGGATCGAGCCGCGCATCGGCTCGGCCGGGTTGGGTAGCCAGGCATGGCTCACATCGAACTTGTCGCGCGCGTCGGCGGCGGCGATGCCGTAGGGCGTGCGGTGCAGGATGACCGGAAAGCGCGGCCCGTTGCTCGCCGGCAGGAAGACAAAGGTGTTGAGGCGGGTGCCGTCGCGCATCGCCACCATCGTCTGGAAGGCGCGCACGCCGGCGTCGGTCCCTGGGTCGGTCCCTGGGTCGGTCCCTGGGTCGGTCCCTGGGTCGGTGGCGGCATCGGTTATGGTGTCCATCGGTCAGTCCAGGGTCAGGAGGCGGCCGAAGCCGGGGATCGGCTGGCGCATGCCACAGTGCCGCAAGGCATGCCACATCATCGCCGAGGCGCTCGAAATCACCGGCTTCCGCAGGTCCTGCTCAAGCAGTTCGAGGACCGGCAGCGTCGGCATGCCGGTGCCGGAGAGGAACACCGCCTCGGCTTCCGGCCGGTCGACGCCGCGCGCCAGGCCGTAGGCGCGCTCGGCGGTCTCGTCGTAGATGTTGGTGACGCCCTTCAGATTGTCGGATGCGACGACAGCGAACCCATGCGCTTCAAGATGGGCGCGGCCCTGCGCCGTCGTTTCGGCCGAATAGGGCGCGCCGAGCGCCAGCCGCCTGACGCCGAGCCGTTCGAGCGCGCCGACCACCGCGGCAAAGGCGGTGGTAATCGGAACGCCGGTCGCTCGCGTCAGCCGGGCCAGAAGCTCGGCTTCGCGGTCGCGGCCGAGGTAGTAGCTCGTCGCGGTATGCGCGATGAGGATGATGTCGGGCTTGACCAGCGCCAGCAACCCGGCGCTGCCGTCGAGGCCGTCGACCATCGCGCCGGTGCGCGCGTCCTGGTTGTCGAGCGCGCCGGGCAGCCCGCCGCCGGCCGCCATGCGGTGGAAATGCAACGACACCCCGGCCGGCGCGAGCGCCATCATCTCCGCCTCGACCGTCGGATTGCCCGGCGGCACCAGAAACCCCAGCCTCGCCCTCCAGCCGATCATCGCGCCCTCTCCGCCCGCCACGATGGTTTTGTCATTGCCGGCGCAGCGACGCAACCACGGTTCGCACGCGGCGCGGCGGCCTCGCCACATTACCGCTGGTCTTTCTGACCGGGCGGATCGTCTGTGCCGGTCGGGTGCGCTGCGCCTGGCTCCTGTGGTTGACGGTAGTGAGCGTTCTGCTCTACTTGGGTTCCGGTCGGGTCGCAACCGGGGTCGGAGCGGCACCGGTGGTGCGTTGACGCGGCGCTCCCTGTGTTGGCCCGGTTTGGGGCGGTCGCGCCGCCGGGAGTTGCCGGGAGCTGCCGAGGCATTGAACCCCAACCCCATCGCCGATGTCGTCGCCTTCGTGACCCAGCCGGGCCGGATGAATGCGGTATTTTGCGGCCTGCTGGCGGCCGGCGGCGTAATCGCCCTTTATGTCTTCGCGACGCGCCCCGAGCAGCGCCGCTTCCATCATGTGATGCGGTGGGCGAGCCGGCTGCTGATCGGCGCGATGTGGTGGCAGCAGAGCCTGTGGCAACTGCCGCCCCATTACACCGACCAGCCGAGCCAGCCGTTTGGCGCGA
>Ga0307372_10012448_pt1 | contig 11149 bp, 13 predicted proteins | sample OX1MG_FD_202533 | JGI IMG/M metagenome (GOLD analysis project Ga0307372, IMG submission 202533) | Soil microbial communities from Risofladan, Vaasa, Finland - OX-1 | ecosystem: Environmental > Terrestrial > Soil > Coastal area > Acid sulfate soil | place: Finland: Risofladan, Vaasa | collected...
TGCGTCGATACGACCATCTGACCTCGCACGCACGAGCAAACTTGCGAACTCAACGTCTACCAACTCGCTAATCACCACCGGATCGGGTCCGTCGAAGATGACATCTCTAATCCATTGTCCGTCAGATTCGTCTCCTAGGTAGGAACTCCCAATGGCGCTCGTATCCGCAAAGACAATCACCGTTCATCGCGATCGTTGCTCACGGTACTGCTCGCGTAGCCAGAGGGCGTGTGGAGTTTGGTGCCTGATCTCTTTGCTCGATTGCGAGACCTACTCTGCAAATTCTTACGTGAAATCAATAGACCGTTGGCGATCGCTGCCACTTTCCATTCGTGGCGTGGTGTGCTCGGTCCCGCCACCGCAGTCCGGAGAAGTCGATTGAGATAAGAGTTCACAGATTCACCAGATCGGCTCGCCTGATGCTTTAGCGCCTCCGCCAAATCGTCATCCACACGGGTAATTATCTGTTTCATTTCCCCATGATAGCATTCAGCCGAATCTGATAGCAACCATGGCCAACATTGATGAAACCCGAGGCCCTTGGCTTGGTGGGGAGACTGGCAACGTGGTGAGGGTTGAACACTCGAGCGTCAGGTTGTCGAATCTTGAAAGTGCCGGCATAATTCTGAATCGCTAGGCCCAGAACTAAATCGGACGGGTTCGTATTGCGTCCGTCAAGGTCCACTCGGTGTTGTCAACAGTACGACGTCATCCCAGACGAATTTCGCTTTCCGGCTTGCGATCGTTCGAAAGTGCACTGTGCCTTTTTCAAACCTCGCTCATTAAGGCCGCACTCGAGTTTCTTTCACGCGGCGTGGAAACACGAGAAGTTGCGTACCATCAATGTGGAGGAGCGGGAATTCGAGGGTGGTGCGAGAAGATTTTGGAATCAGGTTTCGAAGGACTAATCGCCGAAGCCGAGGCGGAGCCCACTGTAGGGTGGGACTTTTCGTGGTTCGACGGTCGGGCAACCGAGGAACGTCCTACGTGGCGCTACGTCACAATGCTCGCCGAGAGGATCTCAGACACATCCTCGGTACTCGACATTCAAACTGGTGACGGCCTGGTCTTCGCCGAGGCACTAAGCAATGCTTTGGCTCCCGAGTTTGTGGCGGCTACCGAATCCTGGCCCCCCAATGCCGGGAGAGCGAACGCTACGTTGAAACCCTTCAACTGTTCCGTCTCGGAGATCGCTGACGACTCGGACTTGCCCTTCGACGACAACTCATTTGAACTTGTCGTGAGTCGACACCCGACGGTCGTTCTCTGGAAGGAGATCTGTCGGGTCCTAGAGCGGGGCGGAACCTACTTCTCTCAGCAGGTCGGAGCCGGTTCGAACCGCGAGCTCACCGACTATTTCATGGGTCCACAACCGGTTGCCACACGTCGAAGCCCGGAGACCGCAGTGGCTTCAGCCGAGGCGGCCGGTCTCGACATCGTGGATCTGCGTCGGCAAACTCTGGAGGTCAAATTCTTCGATGTCGGTGCCGTGGTCTACTTCCTTCGAAAGGTCCTCTGGACCGTTCCGGGATTCTCCGTACTTCGCTACCGGGATCGACTGATGGATATGGATGCCGAGATTCGCCGTGACGGCGCGTTCATTTCGCATTCGGAGCGGTTTCTTATCGAGGCCACCAAGCGATGAGAACCGGCTACTGGCTGGCGCGCAATGAAATTGGCCACACGACGAACTGACACGGTCCCAGGGTTCGAGCCAGACGCATTTCTGGCGCCTGGAGGCGTCGGAAAGGCCCGGTATGAGCAAGTGGACGGAGAATCTCACCTCATGAACGGGGCAGAAGGAGGTTCGAACGTAGTCCCGCTACCTCCGCACGTTGTCACGTTTACGACATTGCCCGTTCGGTCGCGAAGTTGACGCCCGATCGCTCGGCGGGCCAAAACTTGATGTTCGAACTGGTGACAGTTCTCACGCACGTGTTGGACGCAGACAAATGAGTGTTGAACTTCCGCGGGTTCGCAACTCGTGCATCGCTAAATTCTCTCAATCCGATGGCGACGGTACTTGGTGCCAAGCATTTTCGCTCGACGTTGCGCAACCCCGTTCGCTTCCTATGACCCCTTTCAGGCAAAGCCGCGCACGTCAATGTCAACTTCAATGCCACCAAACTTCATTATTCCGCGCTGCACTAGAAAAAGTCGATAAACTGTTTTCAGAATCGTGGGGACGAACATGGGCACGACTGACATTCAACGCGAGGCGCGAGCACTGGGCGATCCCACACGTCATCGGCTGTTTCGCTACATTGTCGAAGCCGACCGACCGGTCGGCGTTGCCGAGCTCACGAAGTTCGTCGATCTCAATCACAATGCGGTGCGCCAGCATCTCGCCGTCTTGAAACAGGTCAATCTCATTGTTGAGGAGACTGAGGTCCGCCAAAGTCCAGGTCGTCCGTCGCTGCTCTATCGGCTCCATCCCGAGGCGGCGGGCAAATGGGAGACCATTGGCTCGTACGCGTGGCTGGCCGGCCTGCTGGCCGAAGCGCTGAAATTGAACTTGAGCGTGCGCGAAGTCGGCTATCGCGAGGGTCATCGTCGGGGAATGCTGATTCATGACGTCGAAGACAGCGTAAAAGCAATGGAGCAGGAGCTCTACACCAATGGATTTCGACCGATTCGCAGTGAAAGGGGCGCAAAGATCGACTTCGTGCTCGGCCGATGTCCATTCGAGGACGTGGCGATGACCAATCCGGAAGAGGTATGCCAGTTGCACCTGGGCCTCGCGGAAGGACTGGCTCAGTCGCTCGGCAACCTGTCCGTCGATCGACTCGTGAAGAAAAATCCGCAACTGGCAGGATGCCGACTCGTCATCTCACCGCGTCCTCACTCGCCAGAAGATTGACGTAGTCGAATCAAGTCTCCGTCGTTGGTTTTCGCGCGCGCAGACTTGCGCGCGAAGTGATCGGTGCCAGATTTTCGTGCACGGGATCAACGCCACGCTGGACTGAGAAAAGTCGGATCGGTCGCCAGGCGAGGTTGAGGGCCGTGACTACACCGGTCGCCACGAGCAATATCCCGCCAGCGCCGATCCAGCCTGACGACGAGGTTGCCATTCCAAAACACGTCAGCGCGATTCCGGCATTCACCAACGCGTAGTCAATCGTCGACCAGCGGTGATTGTAGAGGTCGCTGAACATGAGGGCCGCACCGTTGGTTTTCGTGCTCGTGCCTCGCGCGCGAAGGGCGGACCAGATAATGAAGGGAACGATCTTGTATGAATGGCCCACCAGAGCTACGAGCAGCCAACCACTCAGTGCGCAGATCGTTGTTGCGATCAGGGCCACCCCGAGGTGGTGATGGTGCCGCATCACCAGGGTGCCCGCGAATCCGAGACCGGCGCCAACGACGAGCCAGGCCGCTGACGTCACGACGAACCAGAGGTGCAGGTCGGCCGCGCGACGTCGATGTTGAACGTGGATGACGAGCGAGAAGAGATGCGCGCCGAGCCCGATCAAGACGATCAGCGAACCACTCACGGCCAGCCAGGCCCAGCCGACGAGAAGTCCAGGCGATAGGAGCACCACTCCGACGAACAAAGACCAAATGCCCACCCAACCGGAGCGACGACGTCCGGGCACGTGAGCCAACATGAACATGGGCCAGAGTTTTTCCGAAACGCTCAGGTAAGTCAGACCCAGCCAGGCCAATAAACCTATGCAGGCGTGGGCGAGGACGACGTGGCCGTTTAGATTGAACCAGTTTCCGCGGCGGTCAATGACGTACACCACGCCGTAACAGGCCGTCGCCACGAAACCAACGACGGCGAGGCGCAGCCCCATGACCGGGGCACCCTTGGCGCGGGACGAGAGGGGTGGGGCCATGTTCACGACGAACAACGCCACGGCCAGGGCGGCGCACCCTCCTCCAATCTCGACCACCGGCTCGTGTTGAGTGATGAATCCAATTGGCAAGAGCCACGAGCCCGCAACCCAACTGAGGAATGTTGCGCGCGAGAGCCGCACTGATCGCAACGGCTCCTTCGTGATGACGGGAGTGAACTGATGTATGGCGCCGAGTACACCCATGGAGAGTGTCGCGAGCATCGCCAAGTGCGCCGCCCCGACGACGTGGTCATCCGCTGGATTCACGGCGACGTAGTGGCGCGTTCCCAGCAGGGCAATACCGCACGCGATGAGTCCCACGACCGCAGCGCCAAGGAAACTGAGCGGCACGGACGGCGGCGGGACGCCACTTGGCAGGCCAGCGGGCCGACCTTTCCAGGAAGTCTTGCTCTCCGACGGCGTCTCAGCGTCCACGTCGACCTTTCGCTAAATCGTTGCGCCCCATGCTGCTATTATTCTAGTAGATGATAGAACTATCAATGGCTCCAGAGGAGCCGGGAAGGCCAGGCATGGCAATTCTTGATGTCCGTCCAATCATCGCCGCGGGCGATGAGCCATTTGATGTGATTATGGAAACGGTCGGTACGTTGATCGGAGACGAGGACTTGGTAATCATCGCCCCCTTTGAACCAGTCCCCTTGGAGGGGGTCCTGGGCTCACAGGGGTTCACGTATGACGCCATCGAAATCGGTTCGGGCGACTGGCAAGTGACGTTCTCGAGACCATCGTGAGTGTCAAGGCCGGATTCAACAACGCCAGGCCAGAAGAATTCGAGCCAAAGGCGGTCGACGACGAGATCAATCTCGGTTGGGCCTGGGGCGCGCTTCGCGAGGTCATTGATCCCGAGCTCGGATTGGACGTGGTGGCGCTCGGCTTGATCTACGACGTTCGTGTTGATGACAACGTCACGGTCGTGGAGATGACGCTGACGACGCCCGGTTGTCCCGCCTCGGAGAGCCTTGTAGCCATGGCGCACTACGCCGTGTCTCAGGCGGACACCACAGACCGTGACGTGGACGTTCGGATCGTGTGGGATCCGGCGTGGAGTCCGGCCATGATCGACGAGGACGCAGCCGCCGCTCGGGGATTCCATATTCGTCGCCAGTGATGGCGAGGTGGCGTGTTATCAACTTTCCTTCGTACCGCAGTGAGCGCGAAGAACGCAGCCGTGTAAAACGGTTGAGGTAAGCATCGATGAGTCGTCGCGTACCAAATGTCCGCGGGTACGCGGACCCTGGTCGCGAATTGTACGAATACCGAGAGTTGATGACCTGATTGTGGCCTCACGGCCAGATCAAGGACCGCGTCGACCTTGACGAGTGGGCCAAGGATGTCACGCTCAGTAATGAACTACGTAAGTTGTACGGACACAATCGAGATCTCTTCGAGGAATTCACTCGGCGCTGCATCGGCGAACTGAATCGGGCGCCGGCCGCGGACATCGTGACGCAATTTCGCCAACTGGGCGCGTCGAAGGATCAGCCAGCGCTTTGGCGCACTCGTCGCGATCTATGTCACGGCGCGATTTCGAAAGGTCTGATCCGTTGGACCGCGAAGGCGCAATCTGTTATTCTAGAAAACACTAGAACTATTCGTTGAGAGCTCACCGTTGACGTCGTCGCGGGACGCCGAGAGAGGAAGACGCAATGACCATGACCAAGGATGATGCCTTCAATGCGATGCTGGCCCACCACCAACAACTTCGAGAGCAGGTGGCTCATCGCGTCATCCTCCTCGAAAACGTTGTCGTCGCGGGTGCTGCCTACGACATCGTGCGAGCCGAACTCGTTACCTACCTGGTCGATGAGGTGCTGCCGCACGCTCTGGCCGAAGAAAACACGATCTATCAAGAGGCCGCCCTTCGCTCGGAAATGGCGACCACCGTTGAAGCGATGGTCGCCGAGCACCGCGAACTTGCGATCGGCATCGAGCGGCTGGCAAGTGCGGCGAATGGTCCTGATGCCGTGCAGCGCGCGCTCTTCGTTGGTGCGCTCTTTGCCGAACACGTATCTCGGGAAAACGAAGTGCTCCTGCCGGCGCTGGTCGCTGATGACGCAGTGGACCTAGCCCAACTCTTGGCTCAAATGCATCAACTGACGAGAACCGGTCACGATGAGCCGACGTCAATACACAATGGATCGCCAACCGATCACGAAGCGGTGGTGCTCTCGCGGTTGTTAGAGGCAGCGACGGAACTGGCGCGCGCGGGCCAGGGCGATCGCGCATGTTCGCTCGTCGCGTCGGTCTGGGCCACCCTGCGGGAGCCTCGGCCCGACCTCGCAAGCAGAGTGAACCTGGCGCTGCACGGCTTGGTTCGCTTGGTCACCCAGGAACCAGTCGCCGTTCGCTCCAAGACCACCGTCAACGATCCAGCGTCCGATTCGGTCCTTGATGTGCGGTCGCTTGCTCCGGCGCAACGCCACGAAACAATCTTCGATACGTATCAGGCGCTTGAAGCTGGCAGTGCTTTCCTGCTCGTGAACGACCACGATCCCAAGCCGCTGCGCTACCAGTTCGAGGCGGAGCACGCGGGCGAATTCACGTGGGATTACGTGCAATCGGGACCGAAGGTATGGCGAGTGCGGATTGGACGTGCCCTCGCGGGCGCTCGTTCAGCGCTGCCAAGGGCTCAACGCTCCTAGGAGCGACTGCCATGACACTGGTGTGGACGCTGATCGTCTTCCTGCACATCCTGGCGGCGACATTTTGGGTCGGGGGACAGCTCATGCTCGTCATCGTCATCATGCCGTTACTGCGCAGAACGGCTCATCCAGAAATAGTGGGTGAGATGGCGAAACGATCTGGGCGACGATTCGCCAAAGTTGCCAACTTTGGCTTGTTTCCCATACTGGTGACCACCGGGATCTTGCTCGCCTGGCACGATGGCGTGCGACTGCGCAATCTCAACAGCACCTCTTTCGGGCACGCGCTCGAAACCAAGGTAATCCTTGTGGCGGTCGTGCTCGCCTTGGCCGCCGGCCACGGTGTCGCTGCTCGCCGCTTCTCGCGGCGAGGTGCACGAACCCTGGCTTTGGTGACCGCAGTACTGTCGGTCGCGATTTTGGGATTGGCCGCGGCACTGTCCGTTCTGCCCAGTCCCTAGAATCGGCTGGTTTATGGCTTGGCTGCGTCATTCGCTGGAAGTCCGGAGAGTCACCCAGGGGCGTCTCGAGATTGAAACGCGGAATCTGTCGTTGGTTGATCAGTTGTACTGATCCCGCCGGGCATAGATCGGCCGTGACCGCTCGATCAGTTCGGTCGGCTGCGCAGAAAAGTTTGGAAGCTGTCCTCTTTCTTTCGAATGGGTACTCGTCACCGAGTTCAACGTCACCTTCACCGCGTTCTGGGATGCACTTCGAGCCTGTACGTCCGCGACTGACCTTTGTGAAATGAGGGTTTTGATGCCTTCGTGAGGGTTTGACAGCTGTTCCATAAGGTCCACGAATTGGCCCATGTCGCGTTAAGTGACCATCGTCGGGGTCACGGCTCTGATCAAACGCATCGCCAACGCGACGTCAAAGCTCGCCGTACTTCGATTGAACCAACTACCTCAAAACCGGTTTCGCGCGTCGACGCGAGGCGTTGAGCAACCAGCCTTTTCCGGCGCCCATAAGGGTTAGCGACGTTTCTAAGAGTGGGGCGAGGGCGTGTCGCGCGTGGGCGAGTACAGTTTTAAGTAGCGAACAGTCTGAATTGGTCGGTCTGTCGCAATGAGAATTGAGTTTTCGTGGCACAAGGTACTGTGAAGTTTTTCAATGCAGAAAAGGGATTCGGATTCATCTCGCGCGAGCAGGGTGACGACGTCTTCGTCCATTTCTCCAACATCCAAGGTGACGGCTACAAGAGCCTCGAAGAGGGTCAGCGTGTCGAGTTCGACGCGGCGCCCGGAAAAAAGGGTGAGGAAGCCCAGAACGTCCGCGTAATCTGAAATTCTTCGGCACGTCTTCGTGTCGAAGATCACGGACGAGTCGAATTGACTTGACCGTGCTCAGCCGCGCGCGGCGTTCGATCGCCGCTTAATAAGTCCACCGCGTTCGTCGCGGGTAGGACAACGCCTTTGCTCCGTGCAACGATTCGACTGGATGAGTTTTCTTCGATCCGCGAGGTCGCGGGCACCGATTCATTCACCGCCGTGGCGCCGTGACGAGATTGTGGACGGTGCGTGGCGCCACGCAAGAATTCGCGCGGTGAAACTCGTGTCGATTCTTGCGGACTGGTACACGACAGGCGACCTCGACTCGTGACGGGGCGAGTAATTCGTGAGCCAGCGGACCACGTCGCACGACGTCTCGACGCGGGACTGGTCAACCTTGTGGCTCGGTAGAATTCGGCTCGGTCGGCCAGCTCTGAGGTAGAAGGTTCTGAGCACGAGGAAGCGAATCGAACATGGCAAAGAGTGGATCGCCGCGAAAGCTCTCCGCGTCGGAGTTGATCGATGCGCGAATCAAAGAGTTGGGTGATTGGCGCGGAAAGACGCTGAGCCGCCTTCGAGACCTCGTCAAAAACGCGGAGCCCGACGTCACTGAAGAGTGGAAATGGCGAGGTGTGCCGGTGTGGTACCTCGACGGGATGATTTGCACGGGCGAAACGTATAAGGAAGTCGTGAAGATGACCTTCGCGAAAGGGGCGTCGCTGGACGATCCGTCAGGTCTCTTCAATTCCAGTCTCGACGGCAACACTCGTCGCGCCATTGATTTTCGCGAGGGCGAAAAAATTGACGTGAAGGCCCTGACGTCGCTTATTCGCGCGGCCGTTGCCCTGAATCGGGCCAAGGTCAAGAAGTAACTCGACCGATCAAACCGGGCGCCGGGCGACGGCGTCGCCACCAAGCAAAAATGCCGGGGATTAATTAAAAGTAGTCCTTGAATGTTTTGGTGGTCGTTCTCAAAATCGACAATTGGTCAGCGCCTCTAGAGGGGTCCTTCACGAAACACGGCCCCGAGACGCAACGCTCGAGGCCGTGTTTCGTGAGTACTAAAACGGAGATTCCCTAAGGCTGGCTGTAGCCGAGCGAAGCGCCTGGCGCCAGCGAATTCATGAGTCCAGAGACAATGGGCGTTCCAAGCCCCGTCGGTAGGTCGTAGCCCACTTTCGAAATTGAACCGGGACCCGGGAAGGGCATTTCATTATTGCCCACCGTGACGTCATGGAAGTCGGCGGCGTACGAACTCGGCACCGACGCGAGAGCGTAGAGCCTGGGGTTCATTGCCCCGAGGTCGCTCCCGTGGGCTTGGTTGAGATCGGCCGTGATCGCGGCCCAGCTCGGTGATGCCTCGCTCGTTCCACCAAAGAAGTAGAAGCCGTCATGGCCCGCGCCCAAGAATCCGAGATAGATCATCGTCGCGGTGTACACCGACGAGTTAAAGGACACGTCCGAGGTCGAGCGCGCGCTGAGTCCAAGACTCGCTTGGTAACTCGGAGCGCTGAAGACCGAACTCGCGGCGCCTCCGGTGGCGCCAAAGACGCCGTACCGGCACCCAAAGGGGCACGTCGAAGAATCGGCGTCATTCCACGTCCACTCCCCGGCGTACGAGTTGTCCGTTGAGGTTGGTGAACCAAGCGCGTTGGTGAAGAGGTTGGTCCCACCAGTTGAGGTCACGTTCGGGTCCGACGCGGGAAAGAGCGCGTTGGCACTGGCGTAGCCGTTCGACGCGCCGCTGTCGCCCGAGGAGGCGAAGAGGCTGATCTTCGCGGCCACCGCCGCGGTGAAGTTCGCGTCGGCTTGCTGGAGCTGCAGGTTGTTCCCACCGCCGGCGATCGCCGCTTCGGGTGCGCCGAAGCTCATCGACAAGACGTCACCCAGGTGGTTCGTGATCGCGTAGCGCGTGGCCACGTTGATGTCGTTGCCGTAGGGCGAGGAGGCGACGATCAAGTTGATTTGCGCCCCCGGGGCCAGGTCGTGCACGGTCTGCACGTCGAGGCTCGTTTCTTCGGCCCAGCCAAATTGAAGTGATCCGTGGGACGGCGAAGGGGTAAAGGCTGGCTTGCCATCGGGGTAGTAGACGTTGAGGTCGGCCGGTGGCAGTCCAAAGGTGGCGTCGTAGGTCGCGAGGTCCGAAGCGACGGTGGGACTTCCAAAGGCGTCAACGATCGCGATTTTCTGGCCGGTGCCGGCGAGTTGGCCGTTGATCGTCCAGGGAACCTGATAGGCGCTGTGGAAGGCGTCGGGCCCGTAGCAGGCGAGTCCCCTCACAGCAACGCAGTAGCCCGGCGTCGAAAAAGCGGCGGGCGCGATCGCGCTGTCTTGAACCGCGAACGGCGATACCTGGTACACGATGTTGCCATTGGACGAGTTCGCCGAACTCGCTGAGGGAAGGGCGATTGCGCCCAGGGATAATAGGGCCGCACTGGTGAAGATGGTGCTTATTCGACGGAGTCGTCGTACCTGAAGAAGTGAAGACATCGAAACCTCCTAGACGTTGGACAATGGGGCTGATGATAGTGAAGGTCTCAATAGAACGACAAGAAGATTTTGGGGGGCGTTTTTAAGAGAATTTATTTCCTGTTTTGAAATTCGCTTGGCGAGGACTCGAGGCGCTCAAAACTCTTGAGGCGTCTTTGGCGTAGGAACTTGAGGTCCTGGTTGGCAACTGGTCGCGGCGCCAGAGTGAGCCCGATGAATGGTGACTTGTCGTCACGCCCCTTGGCGGCGCCTTCGAGCTGGTCGGAGGTTCGCCCACATTCTCGACGAGTCCAGTGGTCGAAGGCAAGGTCGAGGACGTTTCCTTGGAGTTCGTGTCAACGGCTACGTTGAAACCCGTGCGAATGTGCCAATGGCGCCTGATATGCCTTACGAGTCGGCGAAAAACACTATCTTCGAAACAGTGAGTGACGACCCCGGTCAACCCATACTGACGCTCGAGAACGTGTCAGTGAACTTCGGCGGACTTCGTGCTTTGCACGAGGTCTCCTTTCAGGTCGCCTCGGGAGAGATTATCGGCCTGATTGGTCCCAACGGTGCGGGCAAGACCACGGCCTTTAACGTCGCGTGTGGATTCGTGAAGCCCACGCGGGGGCTCGTGCGCTATCCCTTCATCAATAAGACCAACTTGCACCCCAATCAACTGGCTCGTGCGCGGGTGGCGCGAACGCTCCAGGGGGTTGGTTTGTTCCCGCACTGCTCGGTGCTGGAAAACGTCATGGCCGGCGGGCAGACGCGCGCGGAGGGTGGGTTTTTCACGAGTCTCACCGCGTCGCCACGGGGCATTCGCGCCGAGCGACGGCTCCGCGACGACGCACTCTCGATGCTCGAGCGCCTTGGCGTGGCGAACGTTGCGCGTGAATTCCCT
>Ga0307372_10012449_pt1 | contig 11147 bp, 11 predicted proteins | sample OX1MG_FD_202533 | JGI IMG/M metagenome (GOLD analysis project Ga0307372, IMG submission 202533) | Soil microbial communities from Risofladan, Vaasa, Finland - OX-1 | ecosystem: Environmental > Terrestrial > Soil > Coastal area > Acid sulfate soil | place: Finland: Risofladan, Vaasa | collected...
CCAATACCGATCTAGACGGTAGTTGAGTTCATCCACTTCATCAGCGGCGCGTAGGCAGTCTATGCGGGCGTCGTTATGGTGATGGGCGTCGAGCCGCCCATCAGTCCAGCGGGCGTAGGCGTCATCTTCACGCTTACGCGCGTACCGGATGAACGCCAGATAGCGGCGGCATTCGTCCACAAAAGCGGCTTGTGCGTGGGTTAGTGGGGCGGGATGCGTTACCACGTCCTGATCAGATGTCGTCATGAGCGCCGCCCCTATTCCGTCATGGGGGCCGCGCTTGGCGCTAGCCCATGTGACGCGATACCAGCGCCGTTGCGCCCTTGCGTCGAGCCGATCCCGATAGTGGCCCTGGCAAGGCCCCCTGGCGTCCCTAGCGCGCCCTGGGGAGTATCCTGGCCACTGTCTGACGGCTGTCTGATGGCTGTCTGAGTCTTGTCGCTGTCCGACGTAGCCCGCTTCCTTTGCGGCGTGGCGGCGTCGGTTTGTCCGACGGGTGTCCCATCCACTGCCGACGTAGGGTTACGCTGTGTCGCAGCGCGGGCGTTGATACTCACAAAGTCCTCAGCAAAGTGGGCTACCACGACGCTACGGGGTACGCGATACTTCCCCGTCGCATCATCCATGATCACACCCGCGCCCGCGTCGGCCAGCTTGCGCAACTTACGCGCGATCTGCTTGCGCGCCGTCGCGCTTTCAGTCCCTAGCCACGTCGCTATGTCTTTGGCTGTCCACATGGGATCGTCGGGCGTCTCAGGGAGCAACGCGCCCATGAACTTATCGCGCTCTGTGCGCTCTAGCTGTTGAGCCACAATCCGCACGTCCTGCGGGCCATACGCGCCAGCTGCGATGCGACGCCCGGCGGCGTCTACGACGTTCCCACGGATACTATGCGCCTGGGCGCTGGCCAACTCAGACGGGTCTACACCCCGGCTTTCCTTGAATACCCCCAGGTACAACACAACGCTTACCAGGAGCAGCGATACCAGGATTTCAGACAGTTTCCCGCCTATGCTGGTAGCGCCCGCTGCTGTCCCCAGGAAGCTAAACGCGGCGGTTACTGACGCGCCAAGGCCCATCAGCATGAAGGTGAGCGATATGTTTGCGTTGTGGTTGTAGTGCTTTACCAGCGCGGCGCGTTCTTGCCGGTTCAAGCCGCGCCGGGCGCTGGCCTCGCGGGCCTCGCGCTTGTTGCTCTGCCACTGGCGCCCGGCAATGCTCATCAGCAGTTCAGTCCCGACGGTCAGACCGAAACCGGACGCATCGTCGAAAATGGCCAGGCCGCGCGGGCCTAGCAGGTTCGTCAAAAGATGGGCATTGCCGCTGTAGAAGCTGACCGCCCGAAGCATCATGCACACAGCTACCAGCCCGAACGCTGGCCCTTCCGCTTTCTCTTCAAGAAAGCCCTGTACGCCTTTGGTCTTACTCATAGCCGTTTCTGCCCCTTATGCCCTACGTAGGGCTGTACTGGCCCCGTATGGGGCTGACAAGGGCAGGGCAGGCGCGGTATACTGGCTAGATAGGCGGCTGATCATGTCTGCCTAGCCGGTCGGGGCGCTTGCCCTGCCTGACTCATGCGCGCCCCTACGCCGGTTGCAACGGCGCGGGGGCGTTCGTGTTGACGCGCCTAGAATGGCACATCATCCGACGCCATCTCATCGGCGGCGGGCTGGCCAGCGGGCCGGGCGTCAAGCATCTCCATCTCAGACGCCACCACATCCCAGACGGTACGCTCTACGTTGTCTTTGTCGGTGTACTTGCGGGAAGTCATGCGGCCCTCGATGTACACCTTGGAGCCTTTGTGCAAGAACTGATTGCACACCTCGGCCAGGCGTTCCCATGCGACAACGTTAAACCACGTTGTCTCCTCGACGCGCTGGCCATCAGCGCCAGTGCGTCGGCGCGACACGGCTACAGAGAACTTTGCAACCGCTTTGCCTGCGGGCGTGTACGACATCTCGACATCGCGCCCCAGGTTGCCAATGATCATGATCTTGTTCAGGATAGAACTACCCTCACCTTCCCTACGGCGCGCCCTACGCGCCCCTTTGTTTACCACCCTGTTAGGTATGTGGTATTGACGTAAACACGTCATATAAGATAGAATAGCATAGACGGCTTATACGTGTCAAGTTTGTAAGAATGGCTAGCCGTTTCGGTTATCGTAGATAGGTGAGAGGGGGCTATATGCCACACGTCCCAGACGACTTGATACCCCTTGCTGATGCAATGGCGGCGTATCCCGACATTAAGCAGCAATGGTGGTACAGTCAAACATCACGCGGCAAGCTGGTTACGTATCGTAAGCCAGGGTACAAGGGCGTGTTTGTGAGTAAGGCGGCGGTAGACGACGTGACGACGATCCGGCCTAACGTCGAGATTGACGACAGCGATAGCGGACAAGCGATGTAGCAAAGGGGGGGCGGGCGTTCCGCCCCCCTTTGCTATACGACGGCTCGACGTGGGGCGCTCGACGTGGGGCGCTCGACGTGGCAAGGGCGATAGCGCCCTAGAAAGCAGAGCATGCGCCTATGAGCGCCAAGCCACCCACACAACAGGAAACAAGCGCCTTTTGCTTCTATGAGGACGCTTTACCGGAATGGGGGATCGCACATCTCATACTGGCTGAGGATGATCAAGGGGACGTGTGGTATCCGGTACGTCCTTTGATTGAAGCGTTAGACATTCAGCGCACAACACAAACAAGCATGCTACAAACAGACGCGCGCACACGTAACGGCGTGCGAGAGATACACGCGCCAACGCGGGGCGGGAAACAACGGGCGCTCTACGTGCGCAAGCGGGAATGTGCGATCTGGCTCACATTGATCGATCCGGAGAACGTAGCAGGGCGCGCCAGGGGCCGATTAGAGGACTTCCAAGCGGCGCTATGGCAGTTGGCGCAAAAACTGGTATTCCGGCGCAAGCGCAGCACAGAAGCGGGAATAGAAGGGCCTACCAGCGTTGCGCAGTTTGGGGGGACGCAACACACGGATACGACATGTCCGATCTGCGATGGGGCGCTACATGCAGAGTTAGAGCGTGGACAACTACGGCTTACGCCTAAATAGCAGGCTTGATGTAGCAGGGCGGCTCGACGGGGCGGCTCGACGGGGCGGCTCGACGCCAGCGCCCCTACGTGTCGAGCCGTCCTGCTACGCGCTGGCGCTGGCCAGGCGGGGCGGCGCGCCGTAGGGGCGCTGGCATGTGACGCCGACAACACTAGCGCGCGGGCGCGTCGAGCCGCCCTGGCGCCCATCCTGGCGCGCTACCGGGGCAAGATCAGGCGGATCGACGCCCTGGCCAGGCGGCTCGACGCGGCGGCGCGCTCGACGCGCTCGACGCTGGCCAGGCGGATCGGCTCGACGGGAAGGGCGGGGCGCTGTAGCGCGCTGTAGGGGCGCTGGCGACGTAGGGGAGTATCCGGCAAGGCGCGCCCACGTAGGGACGCTGGCGCCCATCCTGGCGCGCTACCGGGGCAAGATCGGGGCGGCTCGACGCGGCTCGACGCCGGATCGGCGGCTCGACACAAAGGGGCGTGCTATTGGCGCGCCCCTGTTGGCTCTTTCACAACCGCATCATTCATCATCGCTATATCCTGTCTGCGCTGTAGCAGGGATAGGCGCGTGAAGTAGCCCGGCGCTGCGCAGTTGATCTAGTTGCGTCGAGCGCAGCATATCCATAGACGCGCTGGCTACGCGCTCAAACGCGGGATCGCCAGGGAAGGTATCACGCCCGGCCTGTAGCATGGCGTCACTCAATGCGCCGACATCATCGGGCGTCACCGCGCCGTCTGTTTCCAGGCGCTGCATAATGTGGGCCATTGGCCCTGCGACCTTATGGAGCAAGTGATCAATGGCGGGCGCCATTTGGGCGCTTATGGCCGCATAAAGGTCGCTAATAGTTTTGGGTCTGCCGTCACCTGCCCACCCGTTGCCACCTGGAGCAAAGCGACACGCGCGGTGATAATCCCGTTGATCACGTCGCGCCCTGCGTTGCGTATCTCTTGCCCGGTGCTGGCGCCCAAGCTGTCTACCAGCGCGCTTAACGCATCTGCGCTCAACATCGGCGACTCGACGGGCGTCGTAGTGGGGTTGATCGCCGCGCTGCGATCTCGATCCCGATACGCCATGACCTCGCCACGATGAAGGTACTTGAACTTGCTACCCGGTATGCGCGTTGGGTGTAACCGCTGATTGCCTACCGCTTGCGCAACGGCGCTGTACGTCACGCCAAGCAATTCCGCTGCCTGCTGATAGGTGATCAAGTCTGACGTGATCGGCGTTTGCGCCTGCTGTCTGGCCATTTTATACCGTTCCCTTGTCTCTTGGCTTGCCCGCGCTCGACGTGGGCGCGCTGCACTCATTAACGAGTTTACCACATCATTCTATAAATGTCTAGGACTTTTAGCAAAGGTACTTGCGAACGTAGCAAAGATGGTGTACAATCGTAGTAATCCGCTGAAAAGTGTCAACTAGGGCGCAAAAAGAACGCCCGCGCAAACGCCCATTTGCGCGGGCTAGTCCGGCGTCGAGCGCGCCGGGAAGGGAAATGTATATGTCAGACGCGATCATACCATACCTTGCAAAAGAGCGCAAGGGGATAGGAAACACGCCCGTCGAGCCAACGCCCCAACAAACGCAAGCACAGTGTATCGCGCGCCATGCGTGGGCGCTGGCCGCGCGGCTCGACTATCTGGCGCATGGCCAGGGGCGTATCATCGCAGGGCCGATCCGCCAGCGCATGCTAGCGAGTATGGCGCTCGACGCCCGCATGCTAGCGACAGTTGCGCTCGACGTAGCCAACATGCCCGCGCCCATCGGGAAGGGCGGCGCACAATGAACGCCGCCCTTTTGTCGAGCCAGTCTGTCGAATGGTACACGCCCGCTGATCTGGCCAGCGAGATCGGCGCGTTCTTTGGTGATGCGCTGGCGCTCGACCCATGCGCCGATCCGCATGATGCGATCCCCGCTGCGCAGCATGAACATGGCGACGGGCTAGCAATTCCCTGGCAGGCGTCGAGCGTCTTTGTCAACCCACCCTATCGGCGCAACGTTACCGGGCGTTGGGTGTACAAGGCGCTGGCAGAACACAGCGCCGGGCGCGCTACAGAGATCGTGATGCTGCTTCCCGCGCGTACCGATACCCACTGGTTTACGCCGCTGTATGCCCATGTGATCTGCTTTATCCGTGGGCGGCTCCATTTTAGCGGCGCGACTTCTGGCGCGCCCTTCCCTAGCGCCCTGGTCTATATGGGGCCACGTCGAGCCGCCTTTACGCGCGCCTTTGCCCATCGGGGCGCGGTAATCAGCGCGCTCGATACTAGCGCCGTTGCGCCGGGCGGCTCGACACTCGACACGCTCGACACGCTCGACGGGGCGGGCGTCCTGGCGTCGCTCGACGTAGGCGGGGCGCTGGCCAGCGTCGAGATCGTACACGATACCCTACGACGGGGCGCGGCATGCCCGTCGGCGCTGGCGCGCTCAGATTTTCGCGCGTTGCAAGCCGACACCCGGCGCAATGCTGACGCCCTGGCGCTAGCAATTCCCACGGCGCTGTATCAGGCGCGTCGAGCGTCGAGCCGCGCCAGGGCATTGCAGCGCGCATCCGAGCGGCTATCGGCGCTGGCGTTCTTGCTCGACAGCGCCGCTACTGGCGCTGATCAGCCCGCAGACGATGATCTACCCCCTGGGATCGCCGGGCTATGGGGTTATGAGCCGCTTGACGGCGCGACGTGTCGCGCGTGGGCGCGTACTGCGCAATTGACGATCAGGGCGCTACGGGCGTCCCTGCGCTATGCGTGCCAGACATGCCAGGACGCGCCAGACGCGCCAGGCGGGGCGCTAGACATGGGGGCGGGCATATGACCGCGCAACCATCGCAGCGCCCCGCTAGCGCACGCACAACCGCACATACCCTAGCGTCGAGCGCCCCCACTGCGCAGCGTCGAGCCGCCCGTGTGTCGAGCGCATCGAGCGCCGCGCCAATGACGCCCGACGTACACGAATTGCCCGATCCGACAGACGTAGGCGACACGCTCGACGGGGCGGCGCTCGACACGCTCGACGCAAGCGGCGCGCTCAACATGCCGGGCGCTGGCGATGCTGGCGACACTGGCCAGCGCGCCGATCTGGCGTTCTATGTGCGCCATACAAACGCCCTGATTGAGCGTTTCGGCTATTGCATCAGCGAAGAAATGGGCCTGTGTGCAATGGGGCGTAGCGGTCCCTACGCGATTATGCAGGCGATCCCCATGCTGGTACGTAGCGAACTGCTGTATGACACGCCCGACACACTAGGCGCGCCCCTGGCTATGCGAGACATGGCATATCTGGTAGACTTTCATCCCATACTAGGTTTTCAAGGATTACCAGAACGCGCCCATATTGAGGATACAGACGCCAGGGACGCCCGTAACGGGAAGTGGGTAACACGTCTTGCAACGACGCCCCGCCCTGAGAGCCGCCAATATTCCAAGATCGCAAAGTGTCTCAACACATTGGCGATAGTTGAGCCAAGCAGACAACAAAAGATACTGACAAGTGGCGGCTTGCTACAAGAGGATGGCCGCTTACTCTACGTCAATCCGCTGGGCGGTGTGTTGACTGGTAACGGCGCGCGGCTCGACGATAGCGCCCATGTCGTGACCTACCCAGACAAGCTACGCGATCAGATGGCGATCCGCTATGGCTATCTGGCGCCGTCCACAGATGGCGACACCGCCCGGCTCGACTTTGACGCGCTCTTACGCCTGGGTGATGTCGCGCCGGGCGCGCCAGCGTTGGGGCCAATGCTGCTAGGGCAGTTGGGCCTAGCGCCCTTCTCACAAGCCACCAACGTTGGGCATGTGCTGATCTATGGCACGTCTGGCAGCTTTAAGAGCGCCGTAGCGCGCCTGGCGCTCCAAACGGTCGCCACGGATATTTACGGCATCAGCGAACAATCTACGGTAAGCCTACGCGACGGGAAGGGGACAAACTTCGGTGTATCCGTATTGCTCTATCACCTTCCCGGTACGCTGGCGCTCTTAGATGACGCCATGCAAAACGGTATGGATAGCCGCAAGATTGCTAGCCAGTATGCGCTACTAGGCGCGCTGGCGTCGAGCCAAGTAAGCCGCCAGGGCGCAACGCGCGGGACGTGGAATAAGGGCGACGCCGGACTAGGATCGTCGCCCTACCCACGCGCAACGCTCCTGGCTACCGTCGAATGTCTACCGGAAAGCGACAAACACGCATCCGATCTGGCGCGTTGGGCGGTTATCCCGTTAGAGCCGGGCATGGTGGATGTCGCCACGCTCACAGAGATGCAAGAGCAGGACGCCGGGGCGGCGCGTAACCGCGCCCACGCGGGCTACATCATGTGGGCGCTCAATCAGTGGTCTACCGCCGATGCGCTGTCGAGCGAACTGGCGCGCCGGATCGGGGATGTCGAGATCATCTATCGGGAAGCGCACGCGCATGTACGGGTAACGCCCACGTATGCGCGGCTCGACGTGGGGATCGGCCTGCTACTCGACTACGGCGTATCGTTGGGCGTGTTGACGCCAGGGGAAGCGGACGCGATACGCCAGGCGTACCGCGCGGCGCTGATCAAGGCGATAGCCCACCAAACAATGATCATGGGCGTTACAGACGGGCTATCTAAGGCGAACGATCCGGTACACGTCTTTTACGACCTGCTGGCCAGGGCGCTTCGTGAACGCCGGATACTGCTATCAGCGCCGACACGCCGCCCCATTCAGCGCGACGCTAGCGCCCGGCTCGACGCTGATAGCGCAGAACCTGCACGCGCCGATCTGTACGCGCCCGCGCCGCCTGACGATCTCCCAGACAGCTTTAACCTGGCCTATCTTGGGTGGGTATTGCCCAGCGGGGCCGATACATGGCAGATGGGTGGGGCGCATGAGATCGGCGCCATCCGCTGCGCAGTACGTGACGACGCCGGGCGCGTCTATGTCTTGCCCCGCTATATCGCGCGTATGAGTACCACCAAAGACTTTAACACGCTGTACGACGCGCTGGAAGCTATCGCCAAGCGTGACGACAAGACGATCCCAGGGCGCCAGGACATGATCAAGCGACTAGTCGAGCGTAACGTGCTGAAGCGGTTAGAAAAGCCGCGACGGGTATGGGGGCGCAAGAGTGTAGAAACACGCTGCTTCGACCTCGACGTGACGCCCATCATAGCGCCGGAGGATGAGAGCGCCGACGATCTCGACGCGCTCGACAGCCAGGAAGGGGATATGCTGCTATGACTTCTCTCAACGCCACGCTTCACGCCCTGGCGCGCCAGGGGATCGCTATCACGCGGGAAGGGCCGCATATCCGGCTCCATAGCGCAGGCGCGATACCAGCGCCCCTACAGCGCGCCGTAGCGACGTATCGCGCTGATCTGTTGGCGCTAGCCGATGCGCAAGGCGCGGTAGCCGTTGCGGGCGGCTCGACGCTGGCCAGCGCGCCCGATCCGTCGAGCCGCCAGGACGCCCGATCCGTCGAGCCGCCAGACGTGGCCACGTTGCCAGCGCCAGCGGTTACGCCCGTCGAGCTACCTTCCCACGCTGGCCAGCGCGTCGAGCGCCCTACGTGGGGCATACGTTCTCTTGCGGACGCCCGCGCGGGGCGTGATCTCGACGCGCTACACTGCTGTTATGGTGATCACAAGCCCAACAAACAGACATGGGTGAAGGTGGCTGTACGCCCGAATACCTGGCGCTACTTCTGTACCATCTGCCATGATCTCGACAGTCCCCACCACAAAAGCGGCGCGCCGTCTGCGCTCGACACGTTGACGCTTGACGGTAGCGGCTCGACGCCAGCGCCAACGCCCGATCCCATGTCGAGCCATCAGAACGCGCCCCACGTCGCGCCCCAGGACGCGCCCCACGTCGAGCCGTCGAGCGTCACTGCGCAGCGCCGCGCGTGGGCAGTGGGCGCGCTCGACAGCGCCGGGCTATGGCTGATCAGCGATGACATGCGCGGCTTGTCTCATATCGCGCTCGACGCGCTAGGGACGCTCGACAGCGCCGGGGCGCTCTTAACTCTGGCGCGCCAGCATGGCCTAACCCAACTATGGATACACCCATCATGGGCAGTGGATGTAGCAGGATTACCGGATCGGATTGTGGGGCCAGACGGCCATCGCATCATGCCATCTCGCAACCCTGGCGACGCTGATAACTGCATGGCGCATCCCTTCGTTACGGAGGACGCGCAAGGGTGGGATATTCAACCGCACGGATTAGCGATCCGTCTGCATGCGTTTACACGCGGGATCGCCAAGAGCGCCATAGACCTGTACCTTGTCGGCTATGGCGACGTGATGAGCGACGCGCCAGACGGCAAGGCGCTAGCCCTGGCGCTTGATTATTTTCGGCGCGCCGTGGGTATTCCGCTATCCGGCTCGACGGGAACCACATCAGGGCATTTACTCACCCAACTACACAGCGGCAAGCCTGGCGCTATCGCCCTGGTAGCGCCAGCGCAACTCCCCCCGCCCGCGCTCATTGCATCGCTTGAAAGTGATACCAGTTGGGCGCGCCCCTTGACGCCAGACGAGCGCCAGCGCCGCTATGTGCATGGCTATGATAAACGCAGTATGTACCTCGGCGCGTGCGCGTCCCTGGCGCTAGGACATGGCAACGCTACCCACGTCGAGCGCCCCGATCCGTCGAGCGCCCCGATCACCTTTGATAAGCGGACACCCGGCTACTGGCTAGCGCATGTGGAAGGCGGCGACACGGCGAACGGCTTACTACCCGATCCGATACGCCCCACGCTCCGCACGTCGAGCGCCGCTGCGCAGATGGGCGCGCCAGATGGCTACCAGTGGCTTACGACGCCCACGCTAGCCCTAGCCGTCGAGATCGGCGCGACGCTCGACATACAGGAAGCATGGGTATGGCAGACAGCGCATAAGCCGTTAGAGCCGTGGTATGTGCGCTTGCGTGATGCGCGTCTGGCGTTGCTTCCTGGCGACGCTGGCGACGCTCGACGCTACCCCAATTCAGACGCCCGCGCGCTGGCGCTGGCGCAAGTCAAGGGCTTGTATCGCGCGCAAAGTGGGCGCTTCAATGCGGCGTTCTATGCGGACGCTGTAGCGCGTGGTGAGCAACCTTCCCCACTCTATCGCCCCGACTGGCGCCACGCGCTCATAGCGCAAGCGCGGGCCAATCAATACCGCGCGGCTCGACGCCTGGCGCGCGTGGGCGTGTATCCCTTCGCAGTGCAAGTAGATTGCTTTTACATCGCATCGGACGATCCGAACCCACGCACGGCGATCCCCTTTGCGCCAGATACCATCACGCTAGGCGACACGCTACGCGACTACTCCGTAAAGGTAGCCGCTAAGGCGCTTACCCCAGACATGATCAGCGCGTGCGATGCGCTCACACAACCCACGCGCCGCGCCAGCGCCTACACGCGCCTTCTGATGGCGCTTCATAGCAACGATAGCAACGATAGCAACGATGATACAGGCGCGCTCGACGCTAGCGCCGCCAGCGAAGGACGGTAAACTAATGGCCACTACGACCCGAACACGTTCTATGGGCGCTGCGCTGATCGGCGCTATGGCTCAACTTGACGCTGAAACGGCGGCAACGGCTTCACCCATAGACTACGTACACGCTTTTGGGGGCGGCAAGGGCAATGCAGAGTTAGCCCGCGCCCTATCTGGCACAAACGATACCAAGAGCCTCGCCTATAAGGCGGCGATCCGCAACGTCCAGCGATGGGCCAACGGTACCCGTACCCCATCCCCTGAGATGGCAGAACGGATCAAACAGATCGCGCAAGCGACGGGCAAGACGGATGCGCTGACGCGGGATCGGCTCCGACAGAACGGCGCGCGTGTCGCGTTCGATGGGTGGATCATCGTATCCCCTGGCGGGCGTCATGAGAAAACCAGCGCCGTTACGCTCGACGTGACACTAACAGGCGATGCGCTGGCGTCTACGCTCGACGCGCTGGCGCAAGGCGACACAGAGACAGCAGAAGCAGAGTTTACCGCCGCTGTATTTGCGGAATACGGCATACCGCAAGTGGTAGCCGTCGAAGATGCAGAACGGCTCGACGTGTTTTGGTAAGACATGACGGGAAGGGAAGGGAAAGACGTATGAACTATGGGTATAGCGGCGCGTATCGCAC
>Ga0307372_10012451_pt1 | contig 11145 bp, 11 predicted proteins | sample OX1MG_FD_202533 | JGI IMG/M metagenome (GOLD analysis project Ga0307372, IMG submission 202533) | Soil microbial communities from Risofladan, Vaasa, Finland - OX-1 | ecosystem: Environmental > Terrestrial > Soil > Coastal area > Acid sulfate soil | place: Finland: Risofladan, Vaasa | collected...
CGTCCCTTCGCGTGCAGCGCGATGGCAAGCGCGTCGAGCCACACCCCCCGCGTCACGCGTCGCGTCTTTCGAAAGGAAGCCGAGTACCCAGTCTTTATCAAACAACCCATCGACGATACGGTGACGCCAGGCACGAACCGCGTCCGCGCAAGTACCCGGACCGATTTGGCGCGGACTATCGGTGCAATCGCCGGCCGCTCGACCACGACCAGTACTTCTGCCCAGGTTCATCCAGCCCGTAGGATTTGATCGTCATGACCACCGACCGATCGGGATGCAGCACGATCGCCATGCTATCGGCTGATGAAATCGGCCCACACGCCGTCCGGATGCCAGACTGCCACCGTTCGCAGCAAATACGGCATGACGGGGAGTATTACCGTCAGATTCGCAACAACAGCGGTGTCTGGCCCATTTCGCTGGGGGAAAGCAAACGGCTTTCATGGCGACGCGAAATGACTTGGTGCGCGCCCACCAGCCGGAATTGCCGCCGGAGTTCTTGCTTGCCGGAGTTCTTGCTTATCGGCGCGACAACGCCAGGTGATACATCGGAAACCGCAACCTTCCGCCATCTCGGAGTCACATGTTCGACGCATTGCATCGCCTTTTGTCAGGGCTCGATCACCCTCACCAAGCGGCCAATCAAAATGACTCAGCTTTCGCCCTCGCTGTCCTGCTGATCGAAGTCTCCCGCAGCAGCGACAATCGGGTCGGGGACCGGGAGGGGAGCGTAATTGAGCGCGCCTTGACACGGCGTTTTGAGTTGAAACGCGATGAAGTCGTCCGTCTGATCGATGCAGCCGGACAGACTGCCATCCAGGCAACAGACCTGTTCCATTTCACGCAGGTCGTGGTCGATCAGTTCAGCGAGGAAGAACGCATCGGGGTTATCGAGATGCTATGGGAGGTCGCCTACTCCGATGGCGTCCTGACAGGCGATGAGGATACCCTCATCCGCCGAGTCGCTGGTCTAATCTACGTGCCGGATTGGGAGCGCGGGGAAGCGAAGCTGCGTGTCAGAGAGCGGTTAATCGGGCATCGGCAGGGGTAAAATGGCCCGGTCAGGACGCTCGAAAACCCGCAGAAAACCTCACATCGGGAGTCGCTTTGGTCGGGTAGAGCCCAGCATCAGGGTCTTTCAGCGTCACCCATCGGGCTCTGCTTAGTCGCCGGCCCGAGCACATCGCCAAAGGTTTACTCGATGGCGTAGAGGTGCTCGGGCGAGGGCGCTGCCTTACCCAATTCGACGCGCTTCACGGCGGCGATCAGCTTTTCGTGCATCCCGGTCGGCAGTCCCAGCGCGTTGCCGCGTTCGGCGATTACGCCGTTGATGAAGTCGATCTCGGTGCGTCGGCCTTTCTGCATGTCCTGGCCCATCGACGGGCGCTGCGCCTCGCTGCGCTGCTGCGAATTGCGCAGCGCCAGCATCAGTGCCTCGACTTCCTCCAGCGCGCCCTTGTCGCCTTCCGAGGCGCGCGCCAGCTTCTCGGCGTCCTGCCCGGCGATGTCCTCTAACCGGTAACCCTGCGCCTGGCCGATCCGCACCGCCTCACCGCCGAGCTTGATGATGATCCGGCGAATGCGGTCGTCCTGGCGCATCGCGTTGCCCGAAAGCCCGCTTGCCGCCGAGACACCATTGTGCATCCCGTTAACGCACAGCTTGGACCAGCGCTCGCCCCACAAATTGTCGGTCACCTTGCAGGTGTCGATCGTGCGGATCATTGCGCCCAGTTCTTCGATGCGCGAGGTGATCTTGCCGTGCACCTCGCCGACCCGGTAAACCTCGTGGCCGAGCGGGTTCTTGCCGCCGGTGCGGCGGATTTTGCCGGGTGCGTACAGCTCGCCCGAGAGGATCGCGGCGATCGCGCCGACCGTCTTGCCCCAGCCGACGACGCCGGCGATGCGCTCTTCGTTGATGCAATTCTGCAGCGAGACGACGTAACCGCCCGGCGCCAGGTACTGGCGCATCATCAGCGTCGCCCATTCGGTGTCGTACGACTTCACCGAGATGAAGAGGATGTCGATCGGGCGCTCCTTGGCGAGGTTTTGCACCTCGGTCAGGTGCAGCGTCCTGGGGTGGGCGCGGACGAATTCCGCCTCGGTCACCCCTTCGAGTGCCAGCCCGTCGCGGCGAATCGCCTCGATATGCTCGGGCCACGGATCGATCAGCGTCACGTCGAACCCGTTATGGGCGAGGTTGCCGCCGGTATAGCCACCGATCGCGCCGGCGCCGAACACCACGATCCGCTTGTCTGCCATTCGTTTCCTCCACCTGACCGCTTCTCGCAATGACGAGAGCCTTATGACCCCGCGGATGGACATGATAATCTACGATGCGAGCGCGAACGAAGCTCTGAACAGCAACCGGGGATACCGAGGATGGATTGGGGCGAACGACGCAATCGCTTTCGCGCTCTGCTGGCCGGGCCGCGCTGTGTCCACCCGGGCTCGGTGTACGATGCAATCTCGGCGCGGATCGCCGAGGATCTGGGGTTCGAGGTCGGCATCTTTTCCGGGTCGATCGGCTCGATGGCGGTGCTGGGCGCGCCGGACCTCATCGTCCTGACCCTGACCGAGTTCGCCGCCCAGGCCAACCGGGTCTGCCGCGCCGGCAATCTGTGCCTGCTGTGCGACGCCGATGACGGCTACGGCAACGCGCTCAACGTGCGGCGCACGGTCGAGGAACTGGAGACCGCCGGCATCTGCGCGATGTCGATCGAGGACACCGTGCTGCCGCGACCGTATGGGCCGAACGGCGAGCCGACGCTGATTTCGGTCGAGGAGGGCGTCGGCAAGATGAGGGCGGCGCTCGACGCCCGCCAGGACAAGCGGCTGGTCATCGCCGGGCGCACCAGCGCGCTGGCGATCACCGGGGTCGACGACACGATTCGCCGGGTCAAGGCCTATGAGGCGGCCGGGGTCGACGCGATCTTCCTCGCCGGCGGGCTCAGCGTCGAGGCGATCGAGGCGGTGTCGGCCGAGGTCAAGATCCCGCTGATCACCGGCGGCGGCGCCGGTTCGCTCGCCGATCTCGCGTGGATGGCGGCGCATCGCGTGCGCGTCGCGCTGCAGGGGCACGCGCCGTTCAGCGCCGCGGTGCAGGCGGTGTACAATACGTTGAAGGCGCTGCGCGACGGCACCAAGCCGGGCGAGCTGACCGGTATCGCTGCGCCCGACCTGATGCGACGGGTGACGCGCGCCGACGATTATGAGCGATGGACCAAGGATTTTCTCGGAGGGGCGTGATCGGGACGCCGCCGCGGCGCGCGGCCAGACAAGAGGGGGATAGCGTGCGGGCTTTGCTGATCTCGGTGGCGATGCTGCTCGTCGCCTCGTGTTCGTCACCGAAAGCGCCGGGGGCTGACGCGAATCTCCTGCCGCCCGGGATGAACGAGCGGCCAGGCCCCTCGGAGGCCGCTTTGCCGGCCCCGCCGCAGGCGGCGGCGCCTGGCACGCCGGTCGCTCTTGCCGCGACGGCGGCGCCACCACCTCCGCCGCAGCGGATGGCCGCTGCGCCGCCGCCGCCACCACCTCCGCCGCAGCGGATGGCCGCCGCACCGCCGCCGCCGCCACCACCCGCGCCGGTGTTCGCCGCGGCTCCGCCGCCTCCGCCGCCACCGCAGCGGTTGGCCGCTGCACCGCCTCCGCCGCCGCCACCCGCGCCGGTGTTCGCCGCGGCTCCGCCGCCTCCGCCGCCACCGCAGCGGTTGGCCGCTGCACCGCCTCCGCCGCCGCCACCCGCGCTGGTTTTCGCCGCGGCGCCGCCACCGCCACCGCAGCGGTTGGTCCCCGCGCCGCCGCCGCCAGAGCCAACGCCGGTAGTTGCAGCGAATGCGCCGCCGCCGCCGGGCGCAGCGCCGGCGGCGACGAACTGGGTGGGGGCGTTTCTTGCGACGTTCGGGCCCCAGCACCCCTCACCGTCGCGGCTGACGCTCAGCAACTTCCGCTACGGCCACGCGTATGTCGAAGCGGTCGTGACGTCCGACCCGGATTGCGCGAGGCGCGATGCCCGGGTGGTGGCAGAGAGCGACTTCGATCTGCCCTATAACGGCACGCGGGTCATCGAGGCGCCGGCAGGCGCGGATGTATGCTGGCGTCGCGACCTTGCCGCCGGTCACGGCCCGGGTGCCGCGCCAAACTGGTCGCCGTGGAACCGCGCTTATCTTTCGGCGGTGCGATCGGTCGATTCGCGGCTCTAGGCGAGGCGGCCCGGCATCTGATGAACACCCGCCGCGACCTGTTTCTGCCGATCGAGCCGTACGGCACCGGGCATCTCCGGCTCGACGGGCTGCACACGATGTACTGGGAGCAATCGGGCAACCCCGGCGGCGCCCCGGCGCTGTTTCTGCACGGCGGCCCCGGCGCCGGCGCGACCGCGGTGCATCGCCGGTTCTTCGATCCGACCTACTGGCGGGTCGTCGTCTTCGACCAGCGCGGCAGCGGGCGGTCGACGCCGCTTGGTGAGACCCGCGACAACTCGCCGGATCACCTCGTCGCCGATATCGAGCGGCTGCGTGAGAAGCTGGGGATCGACAAGTGGCTGGTGTTCGGCGGCTCGTGGGGTTCGACCCTGGCGCTGCATTACGCCGAAGCCCACCCCGAACGCTGCGCCGGTCTGGTGTTGCGCGGCATCTTTCTCGCCCGGCCGGCAGAGATCCACTGGTTCCTGTACGGCATCGCCGTGGTGTTTCCCGAGGCATGGCGCGCCTTTGCCGGCTTTATCGACGAGCCGGAGCGCGGTGACCTGCTCGCCGCGTACCATCGACGACTGGTCGATCCCGACCCGCGGGTGCACATGCCGGCGGCGCGCGCCTGGAGCCTTTACGAAGGAGCGTGCTCGACGCTGTTGCCCAACCCCGAGATGCTCGCCGCGTTCGGCGAAGAGCGGCTGGCGCTCGGGCTGGCGCGGATCGAGGCCCACTACTTCACGCATCACCTGTTCACCGGCGAGCGCGACCTGATTCGCCGGATCGACCGCATCCGCGGGATTCCCGGAATCATCGTGCAGGGCCGCTACGACATGGTGTGTCCGATCCGCAGCGCCGACGAGCTGGCGCGGTCCTGGCCCGATGCCGAATACGCGATCGTGCCGGATGCCGGGCATTCGGCGATGGAGCCGGGCATCCGCGACCAGCTGGTGCAGGCGACCGAGCGGATGAAGCGCCGGTGACGCGTGGCGCGATGTTGCGGCCCAGTGGTTTCGCTTGCCGGCGCAGCGATCGCCTCTAAGATGCGGCAGCCCGGCCCGATCGGGCCGCGGGGGATGGAGAAAGGGCAGGCGGTGGCGCTTTTAAGCGGACTGAGGCGGGTGGTGCCGGCGGCGGCGGCGCTGGGTTTGGTGGCCGCGGTGGCGGCGCACCCGGCGGCGGCGCAGCTTGCGGTCGGTTCGACCGGGATCACGATCGGCTCGCCCGGAGACCCGCCGCGCCTGGCGTTTGAGGCCGGCGCCTTCAACATCATCCCGAGCAACCACAAAGACAGCTCGCCGGCCGGGTATTTCGGCGCCGAATACCGCTTTGGTGACGTCTATTCGGTGTTTTCGCCGTTTGTCGGCGTGCAGAGCACCAGTGACGGCGCCGCCTACGGCTATTTCGGCTTCGGCATCGACATCAATCTGGGGCCGAACTGGGTGCTGACCCCCAACGGCGCGGCCGGCGTCTTCGAACGGGGCCGCGGGGTCAAGCTGGGCTCATGGTGGGAATTCCGCACCGGCGCCGAGCTCGATTACAAGCTGCCCGACCAGAGCCGCATCGGCATCGCCTTTCACCACATGTCGAATGCCGGGCTGACCAAGCAGAACCCCGGCGAGGAATCCGTCCTCGCGGTCTACAGCATTCCGTTCCCCTGACCGGCTAGGGCGACGGCGCGCGGTCGCGCTCGGGCGCGATCTCGTCGATCGCCGCAGCGAGGCGGATGTCGCGCTCGCTGAGTCCGTCGGCATCGTGGGTCGACAGGATGATCTCGACGCGGTTGTAGACGTTGAAGACCTCGGGGTGGTGATCCATCTTCTCGGCCAACAGGGCGATCCGTGACAGGAACCCCCAGGCCTCGGAGAAATCGCTGAAGTGATAGCTTTTGCGAATCGCGTCGCGATCCTCGACTTCGCTCCAGCCGTGCAGTCCGGACAGCGCCGCGTGGCGCGCCGCGCCGATCAGCCGTTCGACCATGCCATCCTCCGTTGCTTGCGGAGGCTACGAAGTGGCCGGATGGGCCGGCGACGTCAAGCCGGAACCGGCCGATGAACGGGCGCCGCGCTCCGACGACGGCCGAAATCGAGGCACTCGCCGGGCAGGCGCTGAAAACGATCCCCGCCGGGCTGCGGCGCCAGCTCGGCCCGCTGGTGATCCGCGTTGAGGATTTTCCCGACGAGGAAACCGAGGCGGAGATGGGCCTCGACAGCCCGTTCGACCTTCTCGGCCTCTACCGCGGCGTCGCGCTGCCGCACAAGAGCGTCACCAGCGTCTCGGCCGAGCCCGACATGGTGTTTCTCTATCGCCGGCCGATCCTCGACTATTGGTGCGAAAGCGACGATACGCTGGAGGCCGTGGTGCGCCACGTGCTGATCCACGAGATCGGGCACCACCTCGGGTTCAGCGACGAGGACATGGAGCGGATCGAGGCCGAGGGCTGAGCGCCGTGGCGACCCGGGCGCGCAGCTCGGGCAGCAGCTCGGCGGCAAACCACGGGTTGGCGCGCTGCCACGCTGTGGTGCGCCAGCTCGGGTGCGGCAGCACGCAGAAATCGGGCAGAAACTCGCGCCAGCGTACCAGTGTGGCGGCCATCGTCGCGCGGCGCGTGCCGGGCAGGTAGTGGCGGATCGCGTAGCTGCCGACCAGCAGGGTCAGCGCGACGGCGCTGAAATGCGGGCGCAGGCGCGGGTGCCACAGCGGCGCGCATTCCGGGCGCGGCGGCCGGTCGCCGCCGTTTGCGTCACGCCCGGGATAGCAGAACCCCATCCCCATCACCGCGACCTGCGCCTCGTCGTAAAACACGTCGCGTCCGATCCCGAGCCAGTCGCGCAGCCGATCGCCGCTCTTGTCGTTGAACGACAGCCCGGTCTCGTGGACCCGCGTGCCCGGCGCCTGGCTGACGATCAGCAGCCGCGCCGAGCGCGCGCCGCGGACGATCGGGTTGGGGCCGAGCGGCAGGTGCGCCGCGCAGAGCGTGCAGGCGCGGATTTCGGTCAGCAGCGCAGCGAAATCGTCGTCTGGCGTCATCGGCGCCGAGCTTTGAGAGATGGCACGCCGCGAGCATAGGGCGCTGCCGCGGCGGTCGTGAAGCCGCGCGGCTATTCGGTCGCGACCGCACTTTCGCCCATTTGGGTTGCTGTCGGATTTTCTGCTACGCCAACGCATTGCGATCGCCATATTCCACAACGGCCAACCGGCCGCGGTTCCGGGGCCGGACCGGTCGCAAACTTGCAGCGCCGCCCGCACGAACCTTTCGCCGCCCGCAACCATTCACCGAGCATGATTTTGCCGATGCGCAAGATGGTTCGCCCGCGGAGTGCCGAGCTGCAGCACGAGCCCGAAGACGGGCTGCCGATGCCACAGCGCCGCTGGGCGATGCTGACGATCGGGCTGGCGATTACGATGTCGGTGCTCGACAGCTCGATCGCCAATGTCGCGCTGCCGACCATCGCCGGCGACATGTCGGCAAGCCCGGCGACCGCGATCTGGATCGTCAACGCCTATCAACTAGCGATCACGATGACCCTGCTGCCGCTCGCCTCGCTTGGCGAGATCTACGAATACCGCCGCGTCTATCGCGTCGGGCTGGCGGTGTTCACCGCAGCGTCGCTGGCCTGCGCGCTGTCGCATTCGATCATCGAACTGACCGCCGCGCGGGTGCTCCAGGGGCTCGGCGCCGCCGGGATCCTCAGCGTCAACACCGCACTCGTCCGCTTCATCTATCCACGCGCCCGGCTCGGTCAGGCGATCGCGATCAACGCCGTCACCGTGTCGGTCGCGGCGGCGGTCGGCCCGACGGTCGCGGCGCTGATCCTGTCCGTCGGCTCGTGGCAATGGCTGTTCGCGATCAATGTGCCGATCGGCCTGCTCGCGCTCGCCGGCGCCGGTTCCCTGCCGGTATCGCAGCGCGGCCGGCACCGGTTCGACATCGTCGGCGCGCTGCTCAGCGCCGGAACGTTCGGGCTGGTGATCGCCGTGATCGACGGAGCGGCGCACCATCAGCCGCTCGCCCTGGTCGCCGGCGAGGCGGCCGCTACTACTGCGATCGGCGCTGCGCTGGTATGGCGAGAGACGCATCGCGCCTGGCCGATGCTGCCGGTCGACCTGATGCGTATCCGGCTGTTTGCGATGTCGATCGCGACCTCTTTTTGCTCGTTCGTGGCGCAGATGATGGCCTATGTCGCGCTGCCGTTCTTTCTGCAATCCTCGCTCGGCCGCTCGGCGGTCGAGACCGGGCTTTTGATGACCCCGTGGCCGCTGATGACGGCGGTGGTGGCGCCGATCGCTGGCCGCCTCGCCGACCGCTACCCCGCCGGCATCCTCGGCGGGATCGGCCTCGCCGGGTTCGGCACCGGGGTCGGGCTGCTGGCGGCGCTGTCGGCTCACCCGGGCAATGCCGACATCGTGTGGCGCATGGCGGTGTGCGGCCTCGGGTTCGGACTGTTTCAGTCGCCCAACAACCGGGCGATCATCGATTCGGCGCCGCGCGAGCGCAGCGGCGGGGCGAGCGGCATGCTCGGCACCGCCCGGCTCCTCGGCCAGACGGTCGGCGCGGCGGTGGTGGCGCTGGTCTTCGGAATTTCGGGAACGGCGGGCACCACGGTCGCCCTGGCGCTGGCGGCGGCGATCGCGCTCGTTGCGGCGGCGGTCAGCCTCCTGCGCCTCATCGATTCGGGCGCCCGCTCGTGAGGGCGCTGCCGGCGGCGGGCGGCCGGGTTGATCGGCCGGCTGCGAAACACCAGGACTGAAGTCGCATGCGCCGTGCACCCGCTCATCGGTGGAGGGGTGGCCGAGTGGCTGAAGGCGGCGGTTTGCTAAAGCGCGCGCGGCGGTACTCCACCATCCCCCAATCGTGCCAGAAAATGAGGTTTTGTGCGCTCCTCGGTGCGGCGGGTGTACCTACGTTTCCCGCCCGATCTTTGCGCGTCCTTCCGCGTTGGGTGCCAATTCGGGTGCCCCCGCCAGGTGATTGTAGACGAGAGACGATCCCGCCGTTAAAAGCTGTGCCTTCGGGAAGAGGGTCAGAACGGCGATCCGCATACGATCGGGGGAGGATGCGTCGTAGGCCTCAGGCGAAGTCTACGGCCGCCGCGGGGGAGAGCCATGGTGTCGATGACGAGGGCGCAAGCCTTCCGTGGCGGCGCAGCCGCCACGGGGCATAGCGGAGCTACGCAGAGTGGCCAGGGACATCCCGCGCCACCGGTCCGTATCGACGATGTAAATACTTGCACCGCCATCGATAATCGTTTTCGGCTCATCTTCTGGGCAAGCTACTTCGCGCTGCTCGCCGCCGGTATTGTCGCCTTGTGCTGGTGGCTCTGATGCCCGCGATCATCCTGTGCGGCTCGACGGGGCAGGGGCGGCCACGGCGATCGAAGCGGCGATGCGACCAAGGGGTCGAGGGGCTTGGGGGCCATTGTGGTGCCAATTGGCGGTTTCGTTCCCTGGGCGTTCCCCTGGCCGCGATTGACTTGTATCCCCCTGAACTGTAGACGTAGAGCCGCATGCGCCGTGCACCCACTCATCGGTGGAGGGGTGGCCGAGTGGCTGAAGGCGGCGGTTTGCTAAACCGTTATACGGTTAACCCCGTATCGTGGGTTCGAATCCCATCCCCTCCGCCACCTTACTGATTTTGCTATAAAAGTACCCGGCCCTCTGAGGGGCGGGAGAGCGCATGCGACCACATGGGCGCAGGTGTCAACCGGGCGTGGGCCGCCACCTCATGTTGCCGGGGGCCGCTATTATCGCGCCTGCTACCCGCGGCGCCAGAAGGCCGGCCGCGCCCGGACGGGGTCGAGCAGCGACCAGTCGCCGTCTTCCAGCACATGGCCTCTGGGATAGGGCGGGCGCAGCTCCAGGCCGAGCGAACGCACGACGCGGTCATCGCGGTAATAGCATTGCAGCACGACGCGGGTGAGCGTCGCCACCGCGGCCCCGCCTTGCGCGCGCAGCGCCTGCGCCGCCGCCGCGCGCCGGGGTGGGTCGAGGCCTGCGAGCGGCGCGCCGGCGAGGCGGGCCACTGTGGCCAGCGCCTCGCGCACCGGGGGCGCGTCGCGGCCGAGCGTCGCCAGCATGTCGGCCTGGATCGCCGGGTCGTCGGCGCCCGGCACGGCGAATTCGGCGCTGGACGGGATGATGATGCCGGAAAGCGCGCGCAAATCTTCGCGCTCGACCGGGGTGAGGGGGCTTTCCGAGGGCATCTCTTGCCTCAATCGAACAGATTGGCGAGGCGTTGTTTGATCTGGTCGGCGACATAAAGCGCCAGGGCCTGGATTGTCGAGGTCGGGTTCACCCCGCCTGAGGTGACAAACAGGCTGCCGTCGACGACGAACAGGTTTTTCACATCGTGCGACCGGCCCCATTCGTTGACCACCGAGCGCTCCGGGTCGGTGCCCATGCGGGCGGTGCCGAGCAGGTGCCAGCCGCCGTAAAGGATCGGGCTGTTGACGCAGATGTCGGTCGCCTCGGCCGCGGCGAGGATTTCCGTCGCGCGCGCAATGCCGTGCTCCATCATCCGCGCGCTGTTTTCGCCGATCGTGTAGTCGATACGGGGCGCCGGAATGCCGTGGCAATCCTTGAGCACAGGGTCGAGCGTGACGCGGTTGTGCGCCTCCGGCAAATCTTCGCAGATCGCCGACAGGGTCAGGCGGTGACCGTTGAGCTTGCGGAACATTTTATGGTGGTCGGCGCCCCACGGCAGCAGGCCCTTCTGCTCGCTGGTGACGGCCTCCATGATCGGGCCGGCGCCACGGCCGAACTGGAACGTGTAGCCGCGCACAAAGCCGCGCGACGGGTCGGTTTCGTAGAATTCCTTGCTCCACAGGCAGGTCGGCGGCGCGCGGTTGCTGTCGGTCTGGTCTGCGACATAGCCGTAGACCTGGGCATAGGGGTGGAACATCAGGTTGCGGCCGACGAGGCCGCTCGAATTGGCGAGCCCGTTGGGGAATCGGCCCGA
>Ga0307372_10012454_pt1 | contig 11143 bp, 13 predicted proteins | sample OX1MG_FD_202533 | JGI IMG/M metagenome (GOLD analysis project Ga0307372, IMG submission 202533) | Soil microbial communities from Risofladan, Vaasa, Finland - OX-1 | ecosystem: Environmental > Terrestrial > Soil > Coastal area > Acid sulfate soil | place: Finland: Risofladan, Vaasa | collected...
CGTGCTGCCACGGCCGGTCCAGCAGCCGATCCCGATCTGGGTGACGGCAAATCCTTATCAGCACCAGCCTGCCCATGTCGAGAGCTCGCTACGTCGGGTGGCACGTCTGGGGGATGGCTGGATGACAACTGAGAATACGCCCGAGAGCTTCGCTGAGCACCTGGGTCTGATTCGACGCTACGCGGCCGATGATGCCCGTCCGCTGCCCGATGACTTTGCGGCCTGCCTCTATTACAACATCAACGTCGGCGACGACCGAGAGCGTTCGCTCGCAGAGTCCAAGCGCTTCCTGGAGGCGTACTACATGACCACCTTCTCGCCTGAGTTCCTGGAGCGATGGGTGGCCGTGGGGTCGGTTGAGGACTGCGTGGCACATCTGCGACGATTCATCGACGCCGGTGCGACGACGATCACACTGCGCCTGGTCGGCGACAACCAGGAGAGCCAGTACGACCAAGTGACCAACCGCGTTCTGCCACAGGTTTTGGGAGCGGTGGCCTAGTTCTACTTCCCCCTGAAGCCTTCATGACGGCCCGGCCGTCACCGGTTGGCATGAAAGCCGAGGGAGGCCCCGGAGGGCCTCGCACGAACTCGACTTTCGTAGCAAAAACTCGGTTCATCCGGGAATGGAGTGGGTAACGTGGGGCGAGGATCGCCGGATCTCGTCCCCGTCGGTCGGCTCCGCCGCCAGAAACGTCGGACTGCCCCACCGCCGGTGCAGCCTGCGGAGCGGCAGCCCAATGGCACCCGTTGATTTCGTGGCGAACTTGGAAGACGGCCTCTTCTCCGCCGCCCGACGGTCAACCAAGCCCGGCTGCATCCGGCCCGGGCTTGGTCATGGGCCGAACTCGGTCGGGCCCGGGTTGCCGAGATCTACCCACGGAGAACGCGGAAGCGCCCTTTCATGAGGGCGATCTTCCGCATTTCGAGCTCAGGCGACGGTATGACATAGTCAGCTGCCTGTTCAGCTCAATTGCCTACGTCCGCAATCGGGCTGAACTCGACGAGGCAGTCGGTTGCATTGCCCGCCATTTGAGGCCTCACCCGGTCTCATTATTCGAAGATGGCGACTACATTGCGGCATTCGAGAAGGCGAAGCTTCCGGCCGCGCATGACCCTGAGGGATTAGAGGGTCGCAGTCTATTCGTCGCAGTGAGACCTACCTAGCAGGGTAAGATGCTGGCTGCATGTTGGCGCCTGTCGACTCGGTCGACGTCTTTGTGCTGGTCGAGAACTACGTCGACATGCTTCTCGGCCCAAAGCCTCCGGTTGCTTTTCGAGTCGAGCCTACTTACGAAGCCCTGACCGGAGAGCCGCTGCACGCGGAGCACGGATCGTCGTTCCTGGTCACAGTCACTCGCGACGGCACGCGTTCATCGATCCTCTATGACGCTGGTCTGGGCCGGGACACCGCTACTCACAACCTGGATGTCCTCGGCACGCCGGTGGGCGACCTGCGGGCGATTGTGCTTTCGCATGGCCACACCGATCACCACGGCGGGCTGGAGGGCATGGTTCGCCGGATTGGACGGCGAAGCCTTCCGCTGGTGTTGCACCCCGATGCCTGGAAGGACCGTGAGATCCGGTTTCCCACCGGTGCCGCCGTCCACCTGCCTCCGCCCACCCGGAATGACCTCGAGCGGGAGGGGGTCGAGTTGCTCGAGGAGGTCGAGCCGACCTTCCTCCTCGACGGCGCAATCATGGTCAGCGGCCAGGTTGAGCGTCACACCGACTTCGAGCCAGGGATGCCCAACCAGTTCGCCCGTACGGCGGATGGAGGCTGGGAACCGGACCCGATGGTCTGGGACGACCAATGCGTGGTCGTCAATGTTCGAGACCGCGGGCTCGTGATCGTCTCCGGTTGCAGCCACGCCGGCATCGTGAACATCCTCGATCACGTCCGGACCGTGAGCGGAATCGAACACGTCCACGGCCTGGTCGGCGGATTGCATCTCACGGGTCCAGTGATGCAGCCCGCGATCGCGCCGACCGTCGCGGCCATCGGCGCACTGCGCCCGGATGTGATCGTGCCGGGCCACTGCACCGGCTTCGCCGCAACCGCGGCACTGGCTTCGTCGTTGCCCGACAGCTTCGTAATGACGAGCATCGGGACGCGGCTGCATTTCGGCCTCTGAATGAGCCGCCTGGCAATCATTCGGGGCAGGATGCACGGTGGGACGAGGGCCTAGAGGTGGCCTAGAGGCTCCGCTGTCCCGCGACTACATTTCGATATCGGTTCGAATACATTCCGATATCGGATCCCGGCTTTTAGCCGGAGCAAGATAACCCCCTATGGGGGAGGTGTTGCCTCCCGCACCACGTGCGATGAAAATGTGGAGTCGGAGGCGGTGAGGGCAGAGCTCGACGCAATCACTGGTGCCCTCGAGGTCGGAAGTTAACCTGGGCTGGCAGCTGGCTGGCACCACGTGATGTTGCCCCGCCTTGCGGGAGCACGAAAGGGAAAATCTTCGTTGGAACAGCTGCCATCCTCGCCGTCGCCAACTAACGCGTGGAGGTGGTGGGATGCAGACCCTGCACGAGCGGTGTTGCGGTCTCGATGTGCACAAGAAGACGGTGGTCGCCTGCGTAATCACGCCCGAGGGTCAGGAGACGCAGACCTTCGGGACCATGACTTTCGACCTCCTCAAACTGTCTGACTGGCTGACCGAACGCGGCGTCACGCATGTGGCGATGGAGTCGAGCGGTGTCTATTGGCGCCCGATCTACAACCTGCTCGAGGACAGCTTCACCCTGGTCGTGGTCAACGCCCGCCACATGCACGCGGTGCCGGGTCGCAAGACCGACGTCAAAGACGCCGAGTGGATTGCCGACCTGCTCCGCCACGGGCTGCTCAAGGCGAGCTTCATACCCAACCGCTGGCAGCGGGAGCTGCGCGAGCTGGTCCGCTACCGCAAGACCCTGGTGGAGGAGCGCTCGCGCCTGGTGACCCGGGTTCAGAAGGTACTCGAGAGCGCCAACATCAAGATTGGCGACGTCATCACCAACGTGGTCGGGAAGTCGGGCCGGGCCATGCTCTTGGAGCTCGCCGCCGGCAGCGAGGACGTGGCCGCCATGGCCGACTTGGCGCTGGGCACCGCCAAGGCCAAGCGGCCCCAACTGCAGCAGGCGCTGGCTGGCTCGGTGGGACCTCACCAGCGCTTCATGCTGCAGAGCCAAATCCGCCTCATCGAGCAGCTCGAAGCCGAGATTGAGGCGATTACCGCTCAGGTGGAGGAGGGCATGCGCCCTTTCCAAGCGGCGGTGGCGCTACTGGACGAGATTCCCGGCGTGGGTCCGCGCACGGCTGAGCAGGTGCTCGCCGAGACGGGCATCGACATGACCCGGTTCAAGACCTCTGCCCATTTCGCGTCCTGGGCCCGCGTCTGCCCGGGCAACAACCAGAGCGGCGGCCGGCGCCGCCAGGCCACCACCGGCCAGGGCAACCCATACCTCCGCACGGCGCTGATCGAGGCGGCGCTGGGCGCCGTCCGTGCCGGCCGGCGCCAGCCCAACTTCTTCAGCGCTCGCTACCACCGCCTGGTCGTCCGCCGCGGCTCGCAGCGAGCCGCCATGGCGGTCGCCCATTCCATGCTGGTGGCGATCTACCGGATGCTTCTCGACGGCGCACACTTCCAAGACCTTGGGCCCGACCATTTCGACGAGCGTCGCAAGGAGTCCCTCGTGCGCAACAGTGTTCGGAAGCTCCAGGAACTCGGCTTCAAGGTCACGCTGGAGGAGGCCGCCTAACGGAGTCGGTATTTTCAAGGGAAGGCGCGTCGCGCGGATCGGTGGTGGCATGGTGCTCGCCTCTCGCGGAGACGCGCCGATCGGCTATGAGAACCACTCGTCTAGGTGTCTCAGGACGCTTGCGGCTGCGTCGGCGTAATCGACTGCCTCAGGAGCAACTGCTCGGACTGTGGATTCGTAGTCGCGTTCCAGGCGACCAACGTTATCCCGGATCCGCTGCAGGTGATTACCGCCGACAATTTGGAACTTCTCCCGAACGAGGTTACGCATCGTGTCTCGGTCGATTAGGACCTTGCGGTCCAGAATGAGGAATGCCACATCTGATAAGTCGGTCGGCCGCAGGCGCTGAGCCATGGCGCGCAGCTTCTCTGCCACGATTTCTTGCGGCTGCAAGACGGGGATTTCGAAGTCCTCGTAGAAGGGCGACCCAATGAGGGCCAGGTCGGGATTCAGGACGATGTTCTCACGGTAACTGAGTTCGACTGCAACCTTGCCATGCCCACCGCACGGACCCCGCTACTTGACGTCGTCGAAATCCAGGCTTACGCCAGAGTCAGTGGCGGGGTCAGAGACTCGGACGTCGTAGAGATCGCGTGCCGAACTGACGATTACCTTTGCAACCTGGCCCGAGTCGAGCTTGTGCTTGGGCGGAGCGATCCGGGTCGCGTCGACATCCTTAGACATACGGAGCTGGCTATGGACATGACGCAGCACGAATCCGCCCTTGAAGCACAGACTGCCCTGAAACGCTTCTGCGAGCTTGCCCGCGATAGTGACCAAGAGCAGGTCACGCTCAAGGATATCTAACGGCACTGAACTGGATTCGGCCAACTCGCGTAGGTCGTCGGCTGTATGGATGAGTCGTCGCACTAGGTCGCCGTTTCGAGCAGCAGATCCAAGTCAACATTGACGCGAACGAGCCATTTCGAGTCTATGGACCCGGATGATCGGCCACCGATTCGTAGTGGAGTTATGCCATGGCCGGACCCGCGTATTGAGAGGAAGGGGGCGGCCGCAGTCGAGCCGGCCAGGTGCTCTGTGAGGAATCCAAGCCGGCGCGCAGTTGTATCACTCCCATAGCGGGCCGCGGCTCGAGCGAGTCGCTCGACGAATCCCGGCTGGTTGAGGGCGGCGCCTAGCGCCCTAACGCCTTGGGAGTGCGAAACCCCCCATGCCGGGTGGGCGAGGCTATCTAGAATGGCACGCTCGGGAGAGGCGATCATGGTCGGACGAGGGGTGTCCCGGAGTGCCCTTCCACCCCAGATATCATCGGTCCTCACTACCGCGTACTGAACTGATTCGCCGAGCCATTCCCAGTCACGTACCCGGGCGCCAACCAGCACGACGGTTCGGCGGAAGGCCTGATCAGTCAGATCATGTATCGCCAACGCTCGTCCCGTGGTGACCAGGTGGCGAGGCGGCGAGAGCTCCCCAATCAGATCGATCGCCGACACGTCCACAGTTGCAGACCTAGACCGGACGACGTAGGTGCCACGGCGAACTCGCCGAAGCCAACCGGTCGTGGCAAGGCGCCTTATCAATGCGAGGCCCTTCGTCCTATTACCGACCAGGTCCTCAACTATGGGGAGATCGTCTGGAACTTGTAGGACATGTTGTCGGCGACGGTCCAGCTGAGCCAGCAACCGGCCACCGGTCTGGCTTACAGGCCCCGGAGAGGTGAACATTTGGTCGTAACGTATACCAAACTAGGACACGGCGATGTGCGGAGGAGAGGTGAATTCGACGGAATACCCTATTTAGGAGAGCAATACTGTCGCATCTGGTGCAGTATGGTGCTCTGAGATAGGAGGGACCCGGGTTTGAATAGCCCGCGCGCGAGGAACGCTGAAGGGCGCTCCCGCGCCCGTAGCCTATGGCTTCAGCGTTCCTCGCGCGCGGGCTGCGGCGATTGCTGTTCGACCGCCTCTGCGAGTGACCTCTTCCGCGTATAGCCGAGGGAACAGGTCCCGCCCTGGAAAGAGGCCCCGGCGCTAAGATCAACTCGAGTTCGCCACCCCGGATCGGGCCGTTGGTAAGGAAGAGGTGCCGCGGAACGTTTCAGTCGTTGGTCAGCCAGGCCTCCGCTGATTCGACCGCCGGTTCAGATGGGTGCTCCGTCAAGAACCTATCCAAGGTTTCGATTAGCCGACCGAATCCGTCTCGAGAAAGCGAAAAGCGGCGGGGCACCAGGGCCGGGCCGAAATGGCGTTCGCCGCGGCTGAGATAGACATCGTGGATACGCCGGAAGTCTTGGTAGTTGGCCGTCACGACCGCCCGTCTTTCTCCCACCGCCCACGCCATCACCTCGGTATCGAGCTGTTGGCGCAAGCCGACCTCGGCAACCGCAACGACGTCGTGCCCGAGCTGTCCTAGTTGTTCAGCGATTGTTGGGCCCAAGTGCTCATCAAGCAGCAGCCTCACGGTTTGTTCGGCGGCTGCCGGCGTCGCCAGGCTGCCTCGGCGTCAGCACCCTGTTCGCGGTTGCGCTGGATCCAGGCGTCGATCTCCGTCGCCTGGTCGAGGTAGTAGCCGATGGCGGCGTCGACGAGGCCGACTGGGAGGCTGATCGCCGCCGCGGTGGCGGCGGCATCGCGGTCGTTGTCGTTCCAAACCTCGATCACCTCCCACACGTCGGGCCCGCCGATGACGCCCGCCCGCCGGCCGGCAGGACCCTCACGGAAGGTGATTCCCGGGTGGGAGGTCATCCTCACCGCCTCACGGAGCAGAGACTCCGCTAGGGTCGTCTTGGGGGTTCCACGTCGGGCGGCCTCACGCTCGAGCTCCCGTCGCGTTTCGCTGTCGATGCGGATCGAAAGATGCTCTCGTGCCACGGTGGCGCACAACGTAGCACGACTTCGCACGATCCACACCGGATCGGCGGATACCCCGGAAGGGGCTGAAAGGTCGGTTAGCTCGAACTCCCAGCGAACGGAAGGTAGGCCTTGAAGTGAGCCGCTTGATGATCTAGTCTGCCGCTGAGTTCGCCGTTCGTCCCAGGAGGGTGGGGTTATGAGTCAGCAACCGCCTGGCGGTTCGCCCGCGCAATGGTCTGCGGACGGTAACTGGTGGTGGGACGGCAACAAATGGCTCCCAGCTGCCCAAGCACCCGCGCAACAGCAGGCTGCCCAGTCACCATCAGCCTCTCCCGTGCTTCAGCCTGCCATTGCAACTGGCGCCGGAGCTGCACAAGTCAGGAAGGGGCACCTCGGACGGAATCTGGCAATTGGATGTGGCGCTTTGATCGTGCTCATCGTCGGCCTCGGGATCATCGGATCGTTGGCGAGTCAATCGGGCTCTGGCAAGTCCGCATCTTCCGCAACTCCCACTCCCACTTCGACGGCAACCGCCAAAGCTACTGCCACCCCCGCTCCCAAGCCGACGGCCACCCCGGTTCCAGCCGGACCGGCTCCCATCGCGTTCAGCGGGACCGGTCCGCAGACTCCGCACTTCACAGTGACTTCCGGTCTTGCCGTCATCTCCGCCAACTGCGCCTGCTCCGGTAACTTCTCCGTCGAACTCGATGATGGGACTGGCCAGACGAAGGACATCCCAATCAACGTGATCGGCAACTACGCCGGTTCGGTAGGGGAAGGCTTAAGCGCCGGCGACTACATCCTGAAAGTCGATGCAGACGCTGCGTGGAATATCACCATCACCCAGCCTCGCAACGTCGCCGGCGCCTCGCTGTCGCTGACATACGCCAAGACGAGCCAGCAAATTGTCGGTCCATTCCAGGCGGGCAGTGCTATCGGAATCGCCGCCGAGAACGCAGGATCCGGCAACTTCACGGTATCCGTTCTCGACCGGGACGGCGCCCTCCAGGACATTCCCATCAACGTGATTGGCAACTACAACGGATCCACAATTTCCAACAATCTGTCTAATGGGCCCTTCTACCTCAACGTAGACTCGGACGGAAGCTGGACGATCACCGTGTCTAACCCATGATCCCGCAGGAGAACACTCAGAGACGCGCCGGAAGCCGGCGTCTGAAGAGGCGATTCTGGACGACGTGATGCGACGGCGGATACCCTTAGAGCTGCGTCCGGAAGGCAGTCCCTGAAACTGTCGGGAGACCAAGACTGTTGGTTTCGGGCGCCGAACTGTTGGTCGTTCGGAACTCAAGACCGGTTAACGAGTACAAGAAGTCGTCGGGCGTCTTCAAAACTGTCTGGGGGGCGGTGCTGAGCCGTCCCCGGTGGGTTCGATTCCCATCCATCCCCGCCAATTTCGTATTCGGATCGGGCCTCTCAGCGAGGTCCGCGGACCGGCCACCACGGCCACCCGCCAGCGCTAGGTGTAGCCCACGACGTAGCCAAGGAGTTCTCACGGGACGTTGAGGCAGCTTCGTGAAAGCGGATCTCGGGTAGCTCGGCGCCTCTGAGGACCTTGTGGAAGTCCTCGAGCAGTAGCCGCGGGTTGAGCGGCTCGCCGAAGGGACCGACGAAGACCAGATCCCAATCGTTCAGCCAGCGAGGGCCGAGGCGGATCTTCTCGGCCAGCCAGAGGGACCGGTGCTCGCGCAGCGCGACGGCGACCGGCTCTGGAAGGTCGGGAGCTCGCCGGGAAGTCGTTGACGTCGGCTCGACCAGGTGCGGGATCCCGGCGCCGCCGACGGCCGGTCGGATCCGTGGGAGGGCGCGGCATCGTGCTCCAGGCGGCGGGCTCGCGTTCCGGCTGGCAGGCCATCCTGTGGCGCTGCCAGGAACCGTCCTCTCACTCGTCGCATCTGAGGCTGTAGTCGGGTAGGCTACACAAGACTACATGGCATCGCCTGCGTCGCCCAAACCCTTCTCCGTCCGCATGAGCCCGCGCACGCATGCTCGCCTGGAAGCCGAGGCCCGCCAGAGGGGCGAGCCCAAAGCCCGACTCGCCGAGAGGCTGATCGACGAGGGCCTCCGGATGGCTGACCATCCGGGCATCGTCTTCCGGGACGGCCCGGCCGGCCGCCGCGCGTCCCTGGCGGCGGGTCCCGACGTTTGGGAGGTCATCGAAACGCTCAAGGGCACCGGGCTCGCGGGCGAGAACGCTGTCGAGGCAACTGCCAGATGGGCTGCCCTCACCCCGGCTGAGGTGAGAGCGGCAATCCGTTATTACGCCGACTTTCGGGACGAAATAGACGAGCGGATACTCGTCAATCGAAAAAAGGCCCAACGTTTGCGTGAGGCCTGGGAGCGAGCGCAGGCCGCGCTCGCTTGAGGCTCCTCGTCGATGAAATGTATCCAGCCGAAGTGGCGGAGCAACTTCGTCGGCGCGGTCGTGACGTGGTTGCGGTTACCGAGCGAAAGGAGCTTCGCGCTCTTGCAGATTCCGCGATTTTCGCTGAGGCCCAGGCGGATCGCCGAGCGGTAGTCACCGAGAATGTCGCGGACTTCGTGCCTATTGCCGACGAGGCCGACCACCGCGGCCGACCTCATCACGGACTCGTGCTCATCGATCCCGCCAAGTTTCCACGCGGGGACCGGCGAACCGTCGGGCGCCTGGTTCGGGAGCTGGGGAGGTTGATGGCCGAGTTCCCTCGGGACGAGGCGGTCAGCGCACGCCACTGGCTCTGAACCGGCCGCGACAGCTGCGGCCACACCCAGCGTGGGTCTCGGTGGCTGTTGCCGGCATTAGGCTTACCGCCGCCGGGGTAATTGCCCGGACCATTTTCGGCGCTCAGTCGTCGTCGAGCCAAACCTCCGCCGATTCGAACGCAGTTTCGGACGGATGCTCGGTCAACAGCCTGTCCAGGGCTTGAATCAGCCGACCGAATCCGTCTCGAGAAAGCGAAAAGCGACGCGGGACCAGTACCAGACCGAAATGGCGGTCGCCGCGGCTGAGATAGACATCTTTGATGCGGCGGAAGTCCTGGTAGTTAGCGGTGACCACAGCCCGCCTATCACCTACGGCCCAGGCCATCACGTCGATGTCCAACTGCTGGCGCAGGCCGACTTCGACGACCGCCATCACGTCGTGCCCGAATTCTCTCAGCTGCGCGGCGATTGTCGGACTGAGGTGCTCATCGAGCAACAGCCTCAAGGCCTTGTCAAGGTCTGCCGGCGCCGCCACGCTGCCTCAGCCTCATCGGCCTGAGCGCGGTTTCGCTCGATCCAGGCGTCGATCTCTGCCGCCTGGTCGACGTAGTAGCCGACGGCGGCGTCGACCAGACCGATGGGGAGGCTGATGGCCGCAGAGGTGGCAGCGGCGTCTCGGTCGTTGTCCTTCCAAACCTCGACCACCTCCCACACGTCGGGCCCGCCGATGACGCCGGCCCGCCGGCCGGCAGGTCCCTCCCGGAAGGTGATGCCGGGGTGTGATGTCATCCTGACCGCCTCTCGGAGGAGCGACTCCGCGAGGGTCGTCTTGGGGGTTCCTCGCCGGGCGGCCTCACGCTCGAGCTCGCGTCTCGTCTCGCCGTCGATGCGGATCGAAAGATGCTCTCGTGCCACGGCGACACACAACGTAGCACAGGCGCCTCCAGAACATCCCCATCAACGTGATCGGCAACTCAAAACTGTCTGGGGGGCGGTGCTGAGCCGTCCCCGGTGGTTCGATTCCCATCCATCCCCGCCATCAATCCCCGCCAGGCCCTGCGACCGGGATTAGCCTGAAAGGTCCTTGTCCACCATCTCCCAGGCGTGCTAGGTCGGCCGTCTTCGCGCCCCGACTCCAGCCGGGCCAGTCGATGGCGGCGGCCACCGCCTTCTTCCCCTTTGTACCGCGTTCGACGACGGTGCGGAAAGGCATTTCGGCCGATGCCAGCCTGCCGCTAACTCCCGACCACGTCCATCCAGACCAGCCCGTGGGGCATGGCGAGCGTCACACCGGCCGCGTTCTTGAAGACCAGTGGGCTGTTGGGGTCCGCCGAGGACCAGCTCCCGGTGGCGTGCTGGCCCCGGTAGAAGATGTCCAGCGGCCCGCCGGCGTCGAGATTGAAGTCGCGGCCGTGGGTGCAGCAGCCGTTCTCGATGTCGGGGACCAGGAACTCGCTCGTGTGCAGGACCAGGACCATGAAGATCTGGTCCGGCTTGTTGAGGGAGGCGTCGGTCATGGTCTCGCCGTCCTCGACCTTCTGGTAGGTACCGGTCGTCGGGTCGTAGGAGTAGGTCGAGTTGTGCTCGGCGACGCCAAAGCTGGTGGCGGGGGTCGGGGACGGCCCGAGATCGGGCGACCCGTAGGTCAGAGGCGAGAAGTCCGGCACCCGCGACGCATGCTCCGCGGCGAGGACCGCGTCTCCACGCAGCATCAGGTTGTTAGGCGCGTACCGGTTGGAATCGCGATAGAAGCCAGGGGGATTGTCCCAGGTGGTCGGCACCGGGTTGGCGTTGAGGAAGTTGTGGAGGTCGTTGCTCATCCCGCTCAGGAAGAGGTCGCCGTGGTATTCGCGGGTCAGGCGAAGGGAGATCCGCCGAGC
>Ga0307372_10012457_pt1 | contig 11141 bp, 12 predicted proteins | sample OX1MG_FD_202533 | JGI IMG/M metagenome (GOLD analysis project Ga0307372, IMG submission 202533) | Soil microbial communities from Risofladan, Vaasa, Finland - OX-1 | ecosystem: Environmental > Terrestrial > Soil > Coastal area > Acid sulfate soil | place: Finland: Risofladan, Vaasa | collected...
TTCCCGGCTCGCCCCGGGTCCCGTGGGCTATCCCCCGCCCTTGCCATCCGGCAGCGCCACCGACAGCTCCAGCACGTCGTGTTCGCCGTCGCGCTCGAGGTGGATGTCGATGGCGTCGAGGTCGACGTGGACGTACTTGCGGATCACCGCCAGCAGCTCGTTGCGCATCAGCGGCAGATAGTCGGGGCCGCCGCGGTTGGCACGCTCCTGCGCGACGATGATGCGCAGGCGTTCCTTGGCCATGGCGGCGGGCGGCTCGCGGCGACTGCGCAGGAAGTCGAGTATGCCCACGATCAGCTCCCGAAAACCCGTTTGAAGAAGCCCTTTTTCGGCGCATCCAGGAAGCGGATTGGCCGCTCCTCGCCGAGCAGCCGCGCCACCGTGTCGGTGTAGGCCTGACCGGCGTTCGAGGTCGCATCAAGGATCACCGGCACGCCGGTGTTGGAGGCGGTGAGCACGCCGTCGGATTCGGGGATCACGCCGACCACCGGGATGCCGAGCAACTCCTCGACGTCCTGCAGGCTGAGCATCTCGCCGGCCTCGACGCGCGCCGGGTGATAGCGCGTCAGCAGCAGATGCCCCGGCACGCCGCCGTCGCCGCGCTCGGCGCGCCGCGTCTTGCTGGCCAGCAGGCCGAGGATGCGGTCGGAGTCGCGGACGCTGGACACCTCGGGGTTGACCACCACCACCGCGCGGTCGGCGAAGTACATCGCCAGATGCGCGCCCTTCTCAATGCCCGCGGGTGAATCGCAGACCACGTAGTCGAAGCCCTCCTTCGCCAACTCGTCGAGCACGCGCTCGACGCCCTCCTGGGTGAGCGCGTCCTTGTCGCGCGTCTGCGAGGCCGCCAGCACGAACAGCGTCTCGACGCGCTTGTCCTTGATCAGCGCCTGCTTCAGCGAGGCCTCGCCGTGGATGACGTTGACGAAGTCATACACCACGCGCCGCTCGCAGCCCATGATCAGGTCGAGGTTGCGCAGGCCGACGTCAAAGTCGATCACGGCGACCTTCTTGCCCTGCTGCGCGATGCCGGTGGCCAGCGAGGCGCTGCTGGTGGTTTTGCCGACGCCGCCCTTGCCGGAGGTGACGACGATGATTTCGGTCAAGGCGTGATGCTCCCTGGGTCGATGGTTCGGGCTAGCGGTCGAGCGCAGCGATCAGCAGCGTGTCACCCTGCAGCCAGCAGTGTACGGGCTGGCCGTCGAACTCGGGCGGCATCTGCTCGAACACACGATAGCGTCCGGCGATCGACACCAGCTCTGCGCGAAACTCGCTGCAGTAGATGCGCGCACTCTCGTCGCCCAGCGCACCGGCCAGGGCACGGCCGCGCAGCGCGCCATAGACATGGATCGAGCCGTCGGCGATCACCTCGGCGCCGTTGGCGACCGCGGCCGCCACCACCAGGTCGCGGCCGCGCGCATAGACCTGCTGGCCCGAACGCACCGCATGCGCCTGATGCAGACCGGGCAGCGCGGCCGTGGCGGGTGCCGGCTCGGACTCGGGCTCCGGTGCGGTGGCCGCGCTGGGCACCGCTGCGCTGGCGGCGGCCGCACTGCCGTCCTCGCGCTCGTAAGCCGTGCGGAACTTGGCGATCAGCGGCAGCTCCAGGCGCTCGGACAGCGCTTCCATGGCGCGTGTGCCGTAGGCCAGACCCACCGGCAGCAGGCCGGCCGCGCGCACCGCGGCGAGCAGCGCCCGCGTGGTCACCTCGTCGGCCGCATCTGGCAGGCGGCTGAGGTCGAGCACCACCGCGGCGCGCGCGAACAGCTGCGGCGCCTGGCGCACGCGCTGTGCGAGTTCTTCGCGCAGGGCGTCGGCATCGGCACGATGGACGCGGACATTGGCGATGCCGACCTGGCCGAAACGCAGTTCGCAAGCCGCTGCGACGGCTTCGATGCGGGCGCTCATGCGCCGCCGGCTGCGCTGCGCTGCGGCGCCGGCGCCGGGCGTTCGCGTGCGGCCAGCCACGGCTGCGGCGGCAAGCCACCGTGGACGAGGTAGGTGTCGCGCACGAAGGCGTAGCTGCACAGTTCCTTCGACAGCATCGCCACCCGACGCTCCACGCCGGGCATCACCTGCTGGCCGACCTCGCGGAAACCGTAGGTGCCGTGGAACAGCACGGCGACGTCGTCGCGCGGCTCCAGGAACACTTCGCAGGCGAGCAGCGGCACGCGCACTTCGGCGTAGCCCTGCACGTCGGCGTAGAAAACGCGACCGAGGCCGCGGCCGCGCGCGGCGGTGGCGATCACGATGCGGTCGATGTAGACAAACGCGGACTGGCGCTGGCGGAACCAGTCGAAATTTGGGCTGTCGTGGTCGGCGTCGTGGCGCATGGCGATCAGGAAGCCGGCCACACGGCCGTCTTCCTCGGCGATGCGGAAGTAATCGGCGATGACATGCAGGCGGGCGAGGCGCACGCCATCGAGAGGCAGGATGCCCTCACCCGCGGCGTTGTTGATGGCCTGTACGGCGTCAAGGTCGCTTGCGCGCACGTCGCGGATGGTCAACGACATTCCGGTCTCCGCTCGGATGCTGGTGCCGGCATGCCCCAGCCGGGTGGATGCCGACGATTATCGCATGGCGATCGCGGCTTCCGCACGCCCGCGACCGTGACTTCGGTCCAGGTTGCCCGGCGCTCGCGGCGCGCCCATCATGCCGGCATGCGCGCGATCGCCCTCGACCATGTCCGCCTGCTGCGCTATGCGGGCCTGTTCACTTATCTGTGCGCGGGGACCCCGCTGCTGCGGGTGGACTGGGCGCGCGAGCGCCTGAGCCTGCTCGACCATCCGCACCTCGGCCTGCTGTTGCTGGTCGGCAGCTATCTCACCTTCGGCGTGGTGTACTGGCTGCTGACGTGGCGCTTTGACGCGCGCCGGCATCTGCCGTTGAAGATCGTCGGCCTGGTGGTGCTGACCCTGGCCGCCATCGGCGTCGGCTGGCTGAGCAAGAGCGGCCTCTCCGGATTGCTGCTGGTGGTCGTCGCGGTGGTGCTGCCCTGGCTGCTGCCGGTCAAGCAGGGACTGGCATGGCTGGTGCTGCAGAACCTGGCCCTGGTGCCGATGTTCCACAGCTTCCCCGATTTCCACATGAGCTACTTCGCGGCCTTTCTGCAGGCCAGCCTGTACCTCGGCTTCGCCGTGCTGACCTTTGTCGCCTCGATGGTCGCCAGCCAGCAGGTGGAGGCGCGCGAGGAGCAGCGTCGGTTGAATTCCGAGCTACGCGCCACCCGCGCGCTGCTGGCCGATTCCAGCCGCATCGCCGAGCGCATGCGCATCGCCCGCGAATTGCACGATCTGGTCGGCCACCACCTGACCGCACTCAGCCTCAACCTCGAGGTCGCCAGCCACCTCGTCGCCACGCCGGCCGAGGGGCCAGTGCGGCAGGCGCAGGCGATCGCCAAGCAGCTGCTGATTGACGTGCGTGAGGTGGTCAGCGAGCTGCGCGAGGACGATTCGCTGGACTTGACGCTGGCGCTGCAGACGCTGATCGAGGGCGTGCCGGGGCTGGACGTGCACCTCGAACTGCCACCGCGTTTCAGCGTCGAGGACCCGCGCCGCGCGCAGGTGATCGTGCGCTGCGTGCAGGAGATCCTGACCAACACTGCACGCCACTCCGGTGCGCGCAACCTGTGGCTGTGCTTCGCTCGCACCGCCGAAGGCGAGCTGCGGCTGGAGGCGCACGACGACGGCCGCGGTGTCACCGGATTCCGGCCCGGCAACGGCCTCAGCGGCATGCGCGAGCGGCTGGCCGAATATGGCGGACGCCTGAGCGTCGACACCGCGCGCGAGCGCGGCTTTGCGTTGGCAGCCTGGCTGCCGCTGGAGAAGCCCGCATGATCAACGTCTGTCTGGTGGACGACCAGACCCTGGTGCGTCAGGGCATCCGCTCGCTGCTGGATCTGGCCGAGGACATCCGAGTGGTCGCCGAGTGCGTCGATGGTGCTCAGGCGGTGGCGACCATCCCGCGGCTGAAGCCCGATGTGGTGCTGCTGGACATGCGCATGCCCGGCATGAATGGCATCGAGGTGCTGCAGGCGCTGGCGCAGCAGCAGGCACTGCCGCCGACGGTGATCCTGACCACCTTCGATGACGACCAGCTGGTGCTGGCCGGACTCAAGGCCGGCGCGCGCGGCTATCTGCTCAAGGACGTCTCCCTGGATCAGCTGGTCGAGGCGGTGCGCACGGTGGCTGCCGGCGGCTCGCTGGTGGCGCCGGCGGTGACCCAGCGCCTGCTGGCGGGTGTCGAGCGCATGCAGAACCAGTTCACCAGTCTGGACCAGCCCGATCCGCTGACCGAGCGCGAGACCGAGATCCTGCGCCTGATGGCAAGCGGCTACAGCAACAAGGAAATCGCCAATTCGCTGCGCGTCGCCGAGGGCACGGTCAAGAATCACGTGTCCAACATCCTGTCCAAGCTGGGTGTACGTGACCGCACCCGCGCGGTGCTCAAGGCGCTGGAGATCGGCATCGTCTGAGGCGTCGTGAATCGTTCAGTCACGCGACCCGATCACCGCGGTCATCCGATGAGCGCCGGGGGCAGGTGCGCGGCTGCGGCGGGCCGTGGCGCTCGTGCGGGCGAGTCGCTACCATGAGCGCTTCGGCCTGCACCCGCGGGGTCAGATGGCCGTGCACGGGGTTCCTGCCCCACGGTGCTACCCGGCACCGGTCCCCAGGCCTGGAGAATCGTTAATGACGCGTGTTATCGAAGTGCTCGCAGCCGTGCTGATGGTCGTGGTGCTCGGCCTGGTGGTCGCCTTGCTGATGCCGGACGAAGGCAGCACATCGCGCTCGATCGAGGTCAGCCATAACCTGCGCCACGTCTACGACATCCTCAACAATTACCGTCGTTTCCCCGATTACGGCGTGCTGCGCGCCTACGATCCGAATACCACCTTCAACCTGTCGGGACCCGCCTACGGACCGGGCGCCACGATCAGCTGGCAGAGCAGCAACCCGAAAGTGCTGGATGGTTCGCTGGACATCGTCTCGGCCGAGCCGGCGGCAGGCGACGTCAGCACCCAGGGCAGCGCCACCATCGTCTGGAAGCTCGAGCACCAGGGTGATTTTCTCAACGGGTGGTACGGCCACGACCAGCGCTTCGAGATCGACCTCGAGCGCGCCGGGAGCAGCCAGAAGCTGGTGCGCATCACCATGCGCTACAAGGTCAATTACGGCTGGAACCTGATCGACCGCCTGTCGCAGCTTTATATCCACGGCGAACCGGCGGCTTTCATCCAGTACACGCTGAACAACCTGCAGAACACCCTGGCGTCGATCCCCAACATTGGCTACGGCGGCGTCAAGCCGCAGCTGGTCGCCACGCCGCAGCAGCCGATCCTGTTTGTCTCGACCACTGCCAAGCGCACGCTGGGTGACGTCGATGCGGCCACCAGCAAGGCGATGACTGAAATCGATGCGGCGATGAAGAGGCTCGGCGTCACCGCCGCCGGGCAGCCCACCACGTTCACCACTGATTACGGCGACGAGAACTACCGCTTTGACGTTGCCGTGCCGATCAGCAGCAGCACGCTGACGATCGCCGGTCAGAGCGATGACCTGACCCAGCCGGGCACGCCCGCGGCAGCGGCCAGCGCCGCTCAGGCTGGCGGCACCACGACCCCGACTGCGGGTACCTGGCTGGCCAAGGGCGTGCTCGAGGTCGGGGGTCCGGTGCAGGCGCGGATCGCCTTTGGCGGCCGCGCGCTGACGGCGACCTGGAACGGTTCGCCCGCCGGTGTGCCGCTGACGCGCCTGCAGCTCAAGGCCTATGCGCTGACTCACGGTTACGCCTTCGATGACGGCTTGCATCGCTTCTACGACGTGCTCATGACCGATCCGGCCACCACCGCCTACGACCAGCAGACCTTCAACGTCTATCTGCCGGTTTTCAACGCACCATCGCAGACGCCGGAGCAGGCGGCAGCCGTCGCGGCGCCGGCAGTGGCCTCCAGCGCACCGGCGGCTGCGATGTCGACTCCGGCATCGGCGGGTTCGGCGCCCGCGGTTGCGGTCAGCGGCGGCTGAAGCCCGCGCCCGCACGCTGTCCATTCGGCCCTTCCCGGTGCTCCGGGAAGGGCTTTTTGTTTCCGTGCCCGGGGAACTTCCGCGCCCGCCTGCGGTAGATTGGCATGTCGTCGTCTCCAGGCTGTCGCGCGCGCCATGATCGAAGCCGAAAACCTTTCGCGTCGCTACGGCGGCATGCTGGTGGTGGACGCGCTGAATCTGCGCGTGCGCGCCGGCGAGGTGGTCGGCCTGCTGGGCCCCAACGGAGCCGGCAAGACCACCAGCCTGCGCATGCTGGCCGGTTTCCTGGCGCCCAGCGGCGGCCGGGCGCGCATCGGCGGTCACGACGTCGAGCGGCGGCCACACGCGGCGCGTTGCGCGCTGGGCTACCTGCCGGAGGGCGCGCCCAGTTACGGCGAGATGAGCGTGCTGGGTTTCCTGCAGTTCGTCGCGCGGGTGCGCCGGCTGTCCGGCGAGCGCCGACGCAGCCGTCTGGACGCCGTGATCCAGCAGCTGGAACTGGACGACGTGCTGGCGCTGCCGATCGAGACGCTGTCGAAGGGCTACCGGCGCCGCGTCGGGCTGGCGCAGGCGATCCTGCACGATCCGCCGGTGCTGATCCTCGACGAGCCTACCGACGGTCTCGATCCCAACCAGAAGCACGCGGCGCGCGCGCTGATCCGCGGACTGGCCCATGACCGCGCGATCCTGATCTCGACCCATCTGCTGGAGGAGGTGCCCGCGGTCTGCAGCCGGGTTGCGGTGATCGCGCGCGGGCGCCTGCTCGCCGATGCCACCCCGGCCGAGCTGGAGCGACGCTCGCGCTATCACGGCGCGGTGTCGTTCAGCGCCCGCGGTGCGGGACCCGCGCGTGCCGCGATCAGCCTGCTGCCGGGCGTGGATACGGTCGAGGTTGACGCGCCGGGCGGGCGGGTGACGGTGTTTCCCAAGCCGGGCCGCGCGATTCTCGCCGAGGTGCAGGGCATTCTTGCCGCGCAGCGCGTCGAAGTCAGCGAGTTTGCGCTCGAGCGCGGCCGCCTCGATGACGTGTTCCGGCGCCTGACGGCCGATCCCGCGGAGGCGGCATGAGCGCCCTGTTGGCGGTGCTGCGACGCGAGCTGGCGGCGTACCTGGTGACGCCCGTCGCCTATGTGTTCATCGTGATCTTTCTCGCCCTGGCCGGCGCGTTCACGTTTTATCTGGGCGATTTCTACAGTCGCGGCCAGGCCGATCTGACGCCATTTTTCACCTATCTGCCCTGGTTGTTCCTGGTCCTGGTACCGGCGGTGGCGATGCGGCTGTGGGCCGAGGAGCGCCGCAGTGGCACGCTGGAACTGCTGCTGACGCTGCCGATCGGTCGTGGTGCGGCCATGCTCGGCAAGTTTCTGGCGGCGTGGGCCTTCATCGCGCTGGCGCTGGCGTTGACGTTTCCGCTCTGGCTGACGGTCAACTATCTCGGCCATCCGGACAACGGGGCGATTCTCGCCGCCTACTGCGGCAGCCTGCTGATGGCCGGTGCGCTGCTGGCGATCGGCACTGGTCTGTCGGCGGCGACGCGCAGCCAGGTGGTGGCCTTCATCCTCACCGAGATGGTCGGGCTGGGCTATCTGCTGGCCGGACACCGGCTGGTGCAGGGCCTGGTGCAGGGCTGGCTGCCGCCCGGCGTGGCGGATGCGCTGGCCGGTTTCAGCTTCATCGACCATTACGAGGCGATCGCGCGCGGCGTGCTCAACGCCGACGACATCGCATTTTTCGTGCTGACCATCGTCTGCTGGCTGGGCGCCGGCGTGTTGCTGCTTGAACTGACCGAGACCGGTTGAGATGCGCCTGTCGCGTCGTCTCGCCGCCGTGATCGCGCTGCTGGCGCTGGCCGTGCTGTATGTCTCGCTGGTGCTGGTCGGTGCGCGCACGCTGCGCGGCGTGCAGGCGGACCTGACCGCAGGCCACGTCTACACACTGGCGCCGGGTACTTTGCGCATCGCCGGCTCGCTGCACGAGCCGATCGACCTGTACCTGTATTTTTCGCGTCATGCCGCGCGCGATCTGCCGCAGCTGCGTGCCTATGCTCAGCGCGTCGAGCTGCTGCTGCACGACATCGCCGCGCAAGCGCACGGGCGCATCCACATCCGGGTGATCGATCCGGCGCCTTACTCGAACGCCGAGGAGCGTGCGCAGGCGCTGGGGCTGACGCCGGCACCCGGCGGCGTCAACGGTGAGCGCATCTTTTTCGGCATCGCCGGCACCAACGCCACCGACGGCGTGCAGGTGATTCCGTTCCTGCAGCGCGACAAGGAGTCGTTTCTCGAGTACGACGTCGCGCGCATGATCCAGCAGCTGGACCAGCGCCGGCGCCCGGTGATCGGGTTGATCAGCAGCCTGCCCGTACGGGGCGGTGGCCCCGATGCGGCTCCGCCGTGGACGGCGTTCCGCCAGCTCGGCCAGCTGTTCCAGGTGCGACCGCTTGATGCCGCGACGCTGACGACCATACCCGCTGACGTCAGGGTATTGCTGCTGGTGCAGCCGACCGGCCTCGGGCCCGCCGCGCAGCGCGCGATCGACCGCTACGTGCAGCATGGCGGTCACGTCGCGCTGTTCATGGACCCGGACCCCGAGAGCATTGCAGCGGCCGCCGCGCAGGCCAGCGCGCAGGCGACGGCGACGGCGATGGCGCCGCTGCTGACGGCGTGGGGGGTCGATTGGGATCCCGATCGCGTGGTGCTCGACAGCAGCCTGGCGCAGGCCATCAGCATCGATCCTGCCGGAGCGCCGGTGCGCGATCCGGCGGTGCTCGGGCTGGGCCGCGGTGAACTCAACCGCGATGACGTGATCACCGCTGGTCTCAGCAGCATCAACGTCTCCACCGCCGGCAGCCTGGAGCTGAGCGAGCGTGCCCGTACCCGCCTGGAGCCGCTGCTGCAGTCGAGCGGCGAGTCCGAGCAGGCGCCGGTGGCCGCGGTGCTGGCCGCGGGCGATCCATCGACGTTGCTGGACGGCTTTCAGCCCGGTGGCGAGCGCTATGTGATCGCCGCACGCCTGACCGGCGTGATGCCGGCGGCGTTCGCCGGGGATGCACCCGCTGCGCACGCGCCGCAGCGGACCGGCGAGGTGCTGCTGGTCGCCGATACCGATCTTCTCAGCGATCGCCTGTGGGTGCAGCTGATGCCGTTTCTCGGCCAGACGATCGCCAATCCCTTCGCCAACAACGGCGATTTTTTCCTCAACGCCATGGACAACCTGGCCGGGTCTTCAGCGCTGATCTCGATCCGCGGCCGCGCTCTGGCGGTACGGCCCTTCACCCGCGTCGAGGCGCTGCGGCGACAGGCCGAAGCCGCCTTCAGCGCCAAGCAGTTCGAGCTGCAGCAGCAGCTCAATGACACCGAGCGTCGCCTTGCCGATCTCGAGCAGGCGCGCAACGCCGGCGGCGCACCCATCCTGACGCCAGCCCAGCGCAGCGAGATCGAGTCCTTCACCCGCCGTCGCGCCGCGATCCGCCGCCAGCTGCGCGAAGTACAGCGCTCGCTGGATGCGCGCATCGACCGGCTGGGCGAACGCCTGAAACTGATCAACATCGTGCTGATGCCGGTACTGGTCAGCCTGTTCGCACTGGCCTGGGCGCTGCTGCGTGCGTGGCGGCGTCGGCGCTGGCGGAGCGAGGGACGATGAGGCCGCGCGCCCTGCTGGCGCTGATCGCCGCCGCCCTGCTGGCGTTGATCGCCGCCGTGGCGGTCGAGCATGCGGCGTCGCAGCGCCGCCAGCCCGGCATGGCCGGTACCCGGCTGTTGCCGGGACTGGAGTCCTCGATCAACGCCGTCACCGGCCTGCAGCTGCTGGGCGCTGGCGCGCATCTGCTGGTCACGCTGCAGCGCACCGCGCAGGGCTGGGCGGTAACGCAGACCGCCGCACCGGCCGATCCGGCGCGGGTGCGCAGCTACCTGCTGCGGCTGGCGCGCGCGCGCATCATCGCCGCCAAGACCCGCGATCCGTCGCTGTATGCCACGATCGGCGTTGCCGCCATCGCCAGCGCCAGCGCCGGCGATGGCGGTGTCGAACTGCGACTGCAGGGCATGACGGCATCACCAGCGCTGCTGATCGGGCGCTACGACGAGCGTCTGGACGGCACCTTTGTGCGCCCGGCGGACAGCGCCGAGAGCCTGTTGGTCGCAGGCGATCTGACGCCGCCGCAGGCACCGGTCGACTGGATGCCGCATCCGCTGCTCAGCATCGCGTCCGACGCGGTGCAGGCGGTGACCGTGAGTGATGCGAGCGGCGCCCGCTACGTCGTTGCCCGTGAGGCCGATGGCCGTCTGATGGTGCGGCATGCGCCGGCTGGCGTGCAGGCCGCGGCGCGGCGCGATCTGGTCGCGGGCGTGCTGGACGGCCTCGATTATGTCGCCGTCGAGCCCGCCGCGAAGCCGCCTGCGGACGCGCTGCGGGCGCGAGTCGAGTTGCGCAATGGCGTCGTCATCGAGCTGCACCTCTGGCGCCCGACGCCGGTCGCCACGCATGCGCGTGCCGTGCTGACGGTGCAGGCACCGCGCGGCGCCGCACCAGCGCTGGTGACGCGCGCCGCCGTGCTGGCAGCCTGGCTGCAGGGGCGTACCTGGGTGCTGGCACCCGGCACCTGGTCGCTGCTCAGCGGATCGCTGCAACCCGGCATGCCGATGCCTGCGTCGGCGGCGTCGGCGCCCGCTGCCGCGACCAGCAGCGCCGCGGCCCCACCGATGATCAGCGGCGGAGACCGCGGATGAAACCTGCAAACGCATGGGCCGTCATCGTCGCGGCTGCCGGCGCCACGGCCGTGCTGCTGGGCGCGTTCGGCGCGCATGCGCTCAGCGGGCGTCTGGGCGCGCCGGCCATGAGCATCTGGCATACCGCGGTCGACTACCAGTTCTGGCACGCCCTGGCGCTGGCGTTAGCTGCGTTTGCGGCGCCGTCCGGGCGCGCGCGGGATGTTGCCCTGCGCGCGTTCGGCCTCGGCATCGTGCTGTTCTCCGGCAGCCTGTACGCGCTCGCGCTGGGCGCGCCGCGCTGGATCGGCGCGATCACACCGCTGGGCGGACTTGCGCTCATCGTCGGTTGGGTTGCGCTGGGGCTGGCGCTGACGGCGCGCGCGCAGCGCTGAGGCGTCTGGCGGCGGCG
>Ga0307372_10012460_pt1 | contig 11140 bp, 9 predicted proteins | sample OX1MG_FD_202533 | JGI IMG/M metagenome (GOLD analysis project Ga0307372, IMG submission 202533) | Soil microbial communities from Risofladan, Vaasa, Finland - OX-1 | ecosystem: Environmental > Terrestrial > Soil > Coastal area > Acid sulfate soil | place: Finland: Risofladan, Vaasa | collected...
GGAGGCGGGAGCGCAAGGAGCACTTTGGGGAGCTGGTGCAGATGGACGGGAGCTTTCACGACTGGCTGGAGGGGCGGGGGCCGAGAGGATGCTTGATGGACCTGGTGGACGATGCGACGAATACGACGCTGGCGCGGCTGGGGGAGGAGGAGACGATCTGGGCGGCGGCGGGAGCGCTACGGGCCTGGGTGGAGCGCTACGGGGTGCCGCTGGCACTGTATGTGGACTGGAAGAATCTTTATCAGCGGCCGGCCACGGCGCGGGAGCGGTTGCGAGGAGAAGAGCCGATCACGCAGTTCGGACGGATGTGCGGGAAGCTGGGGATCGAACTGATCTCTGCGAGTTCACCGCAGGCGAAAGGGCGGGTGGAGAGGATCCACGGGACGCATCAGGACCGGTTGGTGAAGAAGCTGCGGCGGAAAGGGATCAGCAGCCACGGCGAGGCGAACCGGTATCTGGAGTCGGAATATCTGGTGGAACACAACGGACGGTTCGCCAGGGTGGCGGCGAGGCGGGAGGACTATCACCGGAGGGTGCCGCGGGCATCGGAATTGGACCGTATCTTCCGCCTGGAGAGCGAACGCACCATCAGCGACGACTGGGTGGTGAGATACGAGAACCGGTTTTTCCAGTTGGAGCCGGAGAGCCGGAATTACGCGCCGGCGCGCGGCAAAGTGGTGGTCTGGGAGTGGCCGGACGGGCAAGTGGGGATCGAGTACCGGGGACGGGCGGTGCGGTGGCGGGAGATTGCGGCACCGGCCAAGCCCAGGGAACCCCAGGCCGCACACCGGCGATCCGGCACGCCCACTCGAACGCGTGCCAAGGGGAAGTGGGTGCCGCCCGCGGATCACCCGTGGCGACAGGCTGCCCTTCAAGGATCGGGGAGGGAAGTGTCCAGCACTGCCGGGGGTGCGATGCCGCCGTCGCGGGCCTTGCCCTCCGCTTCGCCCTAAACGCTCGCCCTGCGGGCTCGCAGGGCTCCGCTCCGGGCAAGGCCCGCGAGAAAAACAGAAACCCAAAAACCAAAGAAAGAGAGATAAAACAACTGCGACAAAAAGGGGACACTTCTAATGAGGTAAGCAAGGGGACATTTCTAAAGAGCTTTGACAAACACGGAAAAAAACAGTTGACTCCGGGGGGTGCCGATGCTAATCTACCTACCGACTGGTCGGTATCTGTTGCGTGGCCGGTGAGAAGCCTTTTTGCTACCGATCGATGTCCGGTCCAGCAGCCTTCGGGGGCCGGCCTGGCTCGAAAGAGCATCCCGGCCAGATCATTGATTGGGGTTGATTGTTTTATGCCAAAGAAAATTTCAGGATCAGAAATCTTGCTGGAAAGCCTGGTACACCAGAACGTGGATGTCATTTTCGGACTTCCGGGCGGCGCCATTCTGCCGCTTTATGACGCCATGTACAGCGCGGGCATCCGCCACCTGATGATGCGCCACGAGCAGGCGGCGGCTTTTGCGGCCGACGGTTATGCGCGGGTCACGGGCAAGCCGGGCGTCTGCCTCTCCACTTCCGGTCCCGGAGCCACCAACATGATCACGGCGCTGACTTCCGCCATGATGGATTCCATCCCCGTGGTGGCCTTGACGGGACAGGTGCCTGCCAACCTGATCGGCAAAGACGCCTTCCAGGAAGCGGACACCATCGGCATCGCTTTGCCGGCCACCAAGCGCGCTTTTATGGTGCACAAGGCGGCGGACATTCCGCACGTGATTCGGCAGGCATTTGAGATCGCCATTTCCGGGCGTCCGGGCCCGGTGCTGGTGGACCTGCCCAAGAGCGTGCTGGTCGAAATGGCGGAGCCCAGCTACCCCACGGGCGACGGCCCGCATCGCCAGCGGAAGTACGGCGAGTGGACGCGGGACGAGGTGCGGCAGGCCGCCGAGATGATCCGGGAAAGCCGGCAGCCGGTCCTTTACGTGGGCGGCGGCGTGATTTCCGCCAATGCCTCCGGGCTGGTGCGCGAACTGGCCGAGCTGGCGCATATTCCGGTGACCACCACGCTGATGGGGCTGGGCAGCTTCCCTTCCGAGCATCCGCTCTCACTCGGCATGCTGGGCATGCACGGCTCCTACGCCACCAACACCGCGGTCACCCATTGCGACCTGCTGATCGCCGTGGGAGCGCGCTTTGACGACCGGGTGACGGGACGCATCAACGGATTTGCTCCGGACGCCAAGAAGATCCATTTTGATATCGACCCTTCGGAAGTGAACAAGAACGTGAACGTGGACCTGGCGCTGGTGGGCGACGCACAGGAAACGCTGCAGGCCCTGATCGATGAGCTGAAAAGGTCCGGGCAAAAGGCGGCTCCGGCGGAGCGCGCGCACTGGCTGAAGCGGATTGAGGCCTGGCGGGCCGAGCACCCCCTCGGTTACGACAAGTACACCAACATCGTGAAGCCGGAATACGTGATCGAGTCCATGTCCCAGATGGCCGATCCGGACGCCATCATCGGCGTGGATGTGGGCCAGCACCAGATGTGGGCCGCGCAGTTCTATAACTTCCGGCAGCCGCGCACCTGGCTTTCGTCGAGCGGCCTGGGCACCATGGGCTACGGGTTCCCCGCGGCGCTGGGCGCGCAGATGGCCTTCCCCAACCGCCAGGTGATCGTGTTTGTGGGCGACGGCGGGTTCCAGATGACTTTGAACGACCTGGCCACCATGGTGCAGTACCGGGTTCCGGTCAAGATCGCCGTGCTCAACAACCGGTCGCTCGGCATGGTGCGGCAGTGGCAGGAAATCTTCTTTGAAAAGCGCTATTGCGATATCGACCTGAACTTCTCGCCCGACTTCGTCAAGCTGGCGGAATCCTACGGGATTCGGGCCAGCCGCGTGGAGCACCGGGCGGACGTGCGCGACGCCATCGGCGACTTCCTGAGCGACCGCGAACCGCGCCTGATCGACTTTATGGTGGACCCGGCGGAAAATTGCTATCCCATTATCCCGCCGGGCGCCAGCCTGTCCGAGATGGTCGTGGAGCCGCCACGAACACTGGTGGAAGAGGAAGTGCTGGACGACCTCTGGGCGGTTTAGGTGGCGGCGGAAAAAGGCCACCCGTCATGCCGAGCCCGTTCGCCCTCCGCTCGCGAACGGCCCTGAGCGAAGCGAAGGGGCTCAGGATAAACTCCGCGAAGCATCTGCTGCATCTTCTTTAAGACGAGCCAAGCAGATTCTTCGTCGTCCCGGCAAACCGGGACTCATCAGGATGACAGATAAGAACCGCAGCGTTAAAGTACGAACGCTGCGCTACAAAGGTTTGATCAAAGGCTGTATACTTCTTTCTTTGGGAGTTCCCCATGCAATGGCTGTTAACGCTTGAAAGCGACCGCGATCCCATCCTGCTTTGCCGGCTGATGAACATTTTCCGGCGGAAGGGGCTGGAGATCGAAACCCTGGCTTTGACCGCGAAGCCGGAAACTTTTTCCCTGATGGCGGTGGTCGAGAGCGCGCACGCGGACGCTGACCACATTTTCAACTTCCTGCGCCAGACCGAAGGCGTGCGGGGCGTCGCGTTCTATCAGCACGAACCCGCCCAGGCCGCATCCTTTATCTATGTGGAGTCGGCGGCGCATCCGGAAAACATCAAGCGCATCCAGGAAGTCTTTTTGGAGTGCAAGGTGATTTTCTCAAGCCACGGAAAATATCTGGTGGAGGTTCCGTCCGGATCGGGGACGCAGGTTCCCGGGCTGGACGAGCCGGGTTTCCTTCCGCTTTCACGGGTGCGGACCAGCCAGCAGCATCCGCAGATGGAACTGGTGGGCGCGGCGTCGAATTAGCCAAAGCAGATCCTACGCTGCGCTCGGGATGACACGTCATTCTGAGTGGGGCCAGCGAAACGAAGAATCTGCTTTGGGTTGCGCCCGAGGGCCGGGCCATGTTGGGCCAATCTGGCAACAGAGGACACTGAGACAAAACGCACGCCGTGACGCCGGCGTTTCAGTCCGCAGGCCCCGCAATCTGAAGTTCAAAATTCCGATCAGCAAAGGAACAGGTGACGATATGGCGAAAGTTTATTATGAAAAAGACGGCGACGTAAAACATCTGGCGGGCAAAACCGTGGCGGTAATCGGCTACGGCAGCCAGGGGCACGCGCACGCTCTGAACCTGCACGACAGCGGGCTGAAGGTGATTGTGGGCCTGCCGGCCACCAGCCAGTCCCGAGCCAAAGCCCAGGCGCAGAAGCTGGAAGTTTACGATCCGGCGGAAGCGGCCAGGCGCGGCGATCTGATCGCCATGCTGGTTCCCGATCCACCCATGGCCAAGCTTTACAAGGAAGCGATTGAGCCGAACCTGACCGCCGGCAAGACGCTGCTCTTCGCCCACGGCTTCAACGTCCACTACAAATTTATCAAGGCCCCGAAAGACGTGGACGTCATCATGATCGCCCCCAAGTGCCCCGGCCACCGGCTGCGGGAACTTTATACCGAGGGCGTTGGCGTGCCGGCCCTGCTGGCCGTGGAGCAGGACGCTTCCGGCCACGCCGAGCAGACGGGTCTGGCCTATGCCAAAGGGTTGGGCAGCCTGAAAGCGGGCGTGATCGGCACGACCTTCAAGGAAGAGACCGAGACCGACCTTTTCGGCGAGCAGAGCGTGCTCTGCGGCGGCGTTTCCGCGCTGATTACCACCGCCTTTGAGACCCTGGTCCAGGCCGGCTACCAGCCCGAAATCGCCTACTTCGAGTGCCTCCACGAACTGAAGCTGATCGTCGACCTGATCTACCAGGGCGGCATCAAGTACATGCGCTATTCGGTGAGCGATACGGCGGAATACGGCGACTATTCGCGCGGGCCGCGGGTGATCGACGCTCACGTCCGCGAAACTATGAAGACCGTTCTGGACGAAATTCAGAACGGCAAATTCGCCAAAGAGTGGATGGACGAAAACGAGGCGGGCCGGAAAAAGTTCCTGGCCATGCGCGCCGAAGCTTCCGCCCACCTGATTGAAAAAGTGGGCAGCGAGTTGCGCAAGATGATGCCCTGGATCCAGACCGCCAAGGAAGAGGTCACCGCCGCTCAGGCCGAGGCGCGCCACTAAGAACCGGCCGGCATCGCAGGAGTCGCCACGGTTAAATCGCGGCTTGATTTAACCGTGGCCTTTCGAGAAAATCCAGCGGCCAGGCCAAGCAAGTTTTGTAGCGCAGGGCTCACACTTCAGCCCTGCGGGGTTTCCGCCGGAATCGAACGCAAAGTTTCCGGTGGATTTCAGCGCAAGTGCCGCAGCGTTACAAAGCGAACGCTGCGCTACGTACAGCCAAAGGCCCCCCCGGCAGGTCCATCAAGAACTGAGAGGTTTTTATGAAACGAATTGCAGAAGCCGATACCGCTCCTTCATCGGCCGCCACAAAGTCACGGGGCGAGATCAAGAAACTGGCCCTGATCGGAGCCGGCAAGCTGGGCGAGGGATTGCTCTCCGCCATGCTGCAATCCCAGATCCTGGGTTCGGGGCGGGTGGAATGCACGGTGGCCCACCAGCCGCGCGCCGATTACCTCTGCGCCAAGTACGGCGTGAAGGCCCACACCAACAACGCCCAGGCCGTCAAGGGAGCCAACCTGGTGCTGATCGCGCTGAAGCCGCAACAGGTGAAGGCGTTTCTGCACGAAGTCCGGAAGTCGCTCTCGAAAGACGCGTTGATCGTTTCCGCCGCCGCCTCCGTAACCACGGCGCTGATTGAGCGCGAGCTGGGCCATCCGGCCCGGGTGATTCGCGCCATGCCCAACACGCCCTGCCTGATCCGGCAGGGAATGACGGCGCTGGCCGCCGGCAAGCACGCGACCGCGCGCGACATGGAAACCGCCCTGAACATCTTTTCCGCCATGGGCCGCACCGTGGCCGTGGACGAAAAACATATGGACGCCGTGACGGCGCTCTCCGCCTCCGGCCCCGCTTACGTCTATCTGATTATCGAATCGCTGGCCGAAGCGGGAGTGAAGCTGGGCGTGCCGCGCGACCTTTCCACCGAACTCTCCGCCCAAACGCTGCTGGGCGCCTCCGCCATGGTGCTCCATACGGGCGAGCATCCGGCCAAGCTGAAAGACGTGGTCACCACGCCGGCCGGCTGCACCATCGACGGATTGATGGAACTGGAGGAAGGCCGCCTGCGCGTCACCCTGATCAAGGCCGTGGTCCGCGCCGCCGCGCGCGCCCGCCAACTGGTCGAAAGCAATAATTCGTAGAACAGAAAACCGCGTCGGAAAGGCCGCAACAAGTGCCGCAGCGTTACAAAGCGAACGCTGCGCTACAAGCTCTCTCGTATCGCCTCGAAACACGGAGAGCACAGCGCGAACCTTCTTCATTCGAGCGGCGCCAGATCAACATCCTGACCCACATAGGCGGTGACGGGCGTCCCCACAGGGATTTCATATTTCTTGCCCATGGTCAGGAGCAGCCCGGAGACGCCCAGGGCGACCGAGCCCGCGACCATCGCCTTCTTGTTCCGCTTGCCGGCCGCTTCCTGCTCACCCCGCAGCATGATCCTGGTGTCCCCGGCCTTGATGAAGTCCACGCGAATCCGAAGGTGTTTCGGCTGGCCCCGTTTCTTCTCCGTGGCCTTGCCCTCAATGATCGTCCCCAGGACCCGCGCCCCTTTTCGCACCACCAGCGCATCCCCGGCGCGCAGATCTTCCGCCAGGACCAGTTCCACCGGCTCGCCCACAACCGCCGCCCGGCCGGTAACCTTCTGCGCCAGCGCCAGCCGGACTTCAGCGCCTTCCTGTAGCCGAACGAGAGGTTGCGCATTCCGCGCATCCGCCTGCCCGGCCACGGGGAGAGTGTCCTGCTGGGCTTTTAACCCCGGGCATCCTGCACCGGCCAGCATCGCTCCAAGCAAAGCTATTTCGGCCAGTCTTTTCATCGAAGACCCTCCTCCGGCCCCGCCCTCGCTACAGCGCGGGGCCCGGCCCCCTATTGCCCGCTGGCCACCGGCTTTTCTTCAGAAGCGGGCGCCTGCTCCAGTCCCGGCTGGCCGAGCCGGGGCCCCAAACGCTTTTCCAACTTGCCCAGCGCTTTTTTAACTCCGCCTTTTCCGCTCAAGCCGCCGCCTTCGTCCACCGTCTCCTTCCACAGCAGCGCGCCCGAAAGGTCGTAGGCCTCCAGGGTGATTTTCACCCACTTGGTGAGGGGCCGGTCCAGGGTGAGAAGAAGAACGCTGGAAGCGCCCGCCTCCCGCGCAATATTGACCAGCGTGGCGACGGGAATAAGGTCGGAGGTTTCAATGCGCTTGCGAACGGGGTCCTGGACGATCTGCACTCGATAGGTTTCAAGATATTCCACCACGCCCGAGACGGTCTCGTGAAAGACCTCGGGCTTGCTGTATCGCATATGCCGCGGCGTGCGATAAGCCGCAAAATAGACCGCGGCGGGTTTGGCCGCTTCCGATTGCGCCGGGAGCGGCGAGGGGCCGCACAGGCAGGCGACCGCCAGCAGCGCTGGCAAAAAGGGGATGTTTTTCATGGGAGCCTCCGCAGGAAGGACGGGGCAAATGCTCTCGTTCTCAGGCAAGCAGCACGAGCATGCCGCCGGCGCTTCAACGGCTACAACAGTAGTACCAGACGGGCTTGTGTGTCGGTGACCCGCATCACAGCTCTTGCCGCCCGCCCACTGTGTTCGCAGTAGGACAAGGCATTGAAGGCAGCGCGCTGGCATCGCATCCATCGCGGTGTTTGCGATCTGCGCGAAGCAGGTACGGCATCGGTAAGGCTATCGGGTACATTCCTTGGAAAGGCGGCAGACTTCGCAAAGTCCGCACCGCCCGCTGCGTGCGAAGTTAGCGGTAGGCATCACGCCGGTGGGCAATCCGCGCGATGGTCAGAGATTTTTCCCGGTCGTCGATAACGTACAAGACGCGATACGTCCCAACTCTCAGGCGCCATTCATCCTTGAATCCGGAGAGCTTCCGGGCACCTGGCGGCCGCGGGTTGACCACAAGCCCGCTGATCGCCTTCTCAACTCGTGCTTTGATTTTGGGTTCGAGGCTTTCGAGATCACGATCTGCCGCCGGCCTGAGCAGCACACGGTATGCCATTACCGTCCGCGGCCGTTAGGGGGCCATTCGATGCTTGGCCCGGTCTCGTCCATCGCCTTCTTGATCAGAAGATGATCGTAGAGGTCGGAAAGCAGCTTCTCATCTTCCAATATTCGCAGCGCAACGTCGCGGCGGCTCTTTGCGTCGAGTCTGCGGAATGCTTCATAGAGACTACGCTCGGCCGGTGATACAGCTTTAGCGGAACCTGCCATAGCTCAGATTCTAGCACAATCAATTGCGCCAGCAGCAAACCTCGCTACCGGCCGCTGATTCGCTTTCGCAACGCTTTGTTCTTTCCCCTGCAACGCTACGGTGCCGCACCTATCCCGTGCTCTTCATGCCGAAGGCGACGCCGCCCACGGTGATCTGAAGGAGCCGCAGGAGTTCCGGCGAGGGTTCATGCTGGCGGCGCCATTTTTCCAGGAAGCGGATCTGAAGGAAGTTGAGCGGATCAACGTAAGGATTGCGCAGGCGGATGGATTCCTGCAGCACGGGCTGGCGTTCGAGAAGGTATTTTGACTCGGTAATCTCCAGCACGCAGCGGACGGTGCGCTGGTACTCCTCTTCGATGCGGCTGGAGATCTGCTTGCGCAGGCTGGCCGGCCGGCACAGGGCGTCATAGCGGCGCGCGATATAGAGGTCCGTCTTGGCGAGCGACGCTTCCGCGTTGTCAATGATGACCGCGAAGAAGGGCCAGTCGCGATACATCTCCCGCAGCAGGTCGAGACCATCGGGCAGGTGGCCGGCCAGAAATTTCTCCAGGCCGTAACCGAGGCCGTACCACGCGGGAATAAAGTGGCGCGATTGCGTCCAGGCAAACATCCAGGGAATAGCGCGAAGCTGGCTGAGGTCCCGGGTGTTCGAACGGCGGCTGGGCCGCGAGCCCAGGCGGAGATTTTCAATCAGATCGATGGGCGTGGCCTGGCGGAAAAATTCCACGAAGCCGGGCGTCTCGTAAACCAGGTTGCGATAGAAATCGCGGCTGGCGGAGGCGATCTCCTGCGCGTGCGCTTCCCACGACGCAAACTGGTTTTCGTGCGGGGTGTGCTTGGGAGCGAGCAGGTGCGTGTCCAGAACGGAGGTGACCAGTTGCTCCATGTTCCGCTCGGCGATCTCCAGGTTGGCGTACTTCAGCGAGATCACCTCACCCTGCTCGGTGATGCGCATGCGGCCGCCGGGCGCCGCGTAAGGCTGCGCCTGAACGCTGCGGTGAGACTGGCCGCCGCCCCGGCCGATGGTTCCGCCCTTGCCGTGGAACAATCCCAACTTGACCTTGTGTTTTTCCGCCACTTCCCACAACCGCTTCTGGGCGCGGAACAGCGCCCAGTTGGCGGCAAAATATCCGCCGTCCTTGACGGAATCGGAATAGCCCAGCATCACTTCCTGCACGTTGCCGCGCGAACGCAGCAGCCGGCGGTAAACGCGGCCTTTCAGGAGCTGCTCCAGAATGCCCGGCCCGGCTTCCAGGTCGTCAACGGTTTCAAAAAGCGGCAGGGCGTCAAAGGTTGAATGCAGCCCGCCGCGGCCTTCCGGCTTGACCAGCCCCGCCTGCCAGCCCAGCAGCACCACATCCCAGATGTCCGCGGCGCGGCTGGTCATGCTGAGGATGTAGCGGTGGGTGGCGCGCTCGCCGTTGCGGGATTGAATCTGCCGCAGCGTTTCAAATTCTTCCAGCGTGTGTTGCGCGGCGGCCGAAATCTTGACGCGGCGCGGCCGCTTGATCAGCAACGATTGGATGGACCGGATGCGCGCCGCTTCCGGCTCCACCGGCAGGCCCGCGGCCTTCAGAATTTCTTCCGCGGCGGCGCGCACGTGCGAAGAGTGCTGCCGGAAGTCCAGGCTGACGGCGTGAAAGCCGAAAACCTGCACGGCAGCGCGCAGGCGGCCGGGCGCCAGGTGCGCCACGCGCGGGCTGGGATGCTCCATCAGCAGCCGTTCAAGAGCTTCCACCTCGCGTTCGAATTCCTGCGCATCGGCGTAGGCGCCGCGCGCCCTCTCCAGCGTCCGCTCCAGCCGCCAGAGCATGATGCGGATCTTGCGGCGGTAGAATTCGTGAGGCTGATCGATGCCCTCAAAAACGCGCGTGGCCGGAAAGCGCCGCATATCGCGCTCAATCTCCCGCCGCAGCTTGCGCTCCAGCGCGGGGCGCGAGCAGGGGAAAGAGATCAGGCTGAGAAAATCGTCCAGCCGGTGGCGGTAATAATCCAAAATGCTGCGGCGCAGCCGTTCGGCGGCGTTCAGGCTGGTTTCCGTGGTTACGTTGGGGTTGCCGTCGCGGTCCGTTCCCACCCACGAGCCGAAGCGGATGCAGGGAATCTCGTTCGCCAGGCCTGGCGCGAACCGGCCCATCTCCAGCACCAGCCGCTCCCAGAAAATACCGGCCAGGTCGTAGATTGTGCGCTCGAGAAAAACCAGCGAGTTCTCCACTTCCAGATCCGGAGTCATGGGGCGCTCGCGCGTTTCTTCGGTCAACCACAACGCCTCAATCCAGGGGTCCACGGATTTTTCCACTGAGTTTTCCGGAGAGCCGCCCAGGGCTTCGAGCGCCCGCCCGATGCGCAGCACATGGTTGAAAACGCTGCGGCGCTTGGCCTCGGTGGGATGCGCGGTCAGCACCGGCTCAATCCGCATGGCGCGCAGCAGCCGGGCCAGCTCGGCCACGGGAGCATTCTGCCCGGCCAGCCGGCTGAAGGTCCGGCGGAGCGACATGGGGGCGCCGTCTTCCTGCGATTCGTAATGGCGCAGGCGCCGGATGCGCTGCCGCTCTTCGCACAGGTTAACCAGGTGGAAGAAGAGGCTGAAGGCGTGGGCCACGTCCGAGGCGCGCTGCAAAGAGAGGCTGCGCACCTGGCGGTCGCTGGCCGCCAGCAGGTCGGGATCGGGATTTTTGCGGAGCTGCTTGGAAAGGCGGCGAAGATTCTCAATCGCTTCAAACGTCTTGCGGCCGCTCTGCTCCTGAATCAGCGCACCCAGGCGGGTGGTCAGTAAACGGACTTCCCGGCGAAGAATTTCATCCATAAGCGTCTCTCACATTTCCGGGTGGGAAGGAACTTACGCGGGAACGGCGAGCACGCTCTCCAACGCCTTTCGCAAAGCACCCAGGTTGGCAT
>Ga0307372_10012462_pt1 | contig 11138 bp, 8 predicted proteins | sample OX1MG_FD_202533 | JGI IMG/M metagenome (GOLD analysis project Ga0307372, IMG submission 202533) | Soil microbial communities from Risofladan, Vaasa, Finland - OX-1 | ecosystem: Environmental > Terrestrial > Soil > Coastal area > Acid sulfate soil | place: Finland: Risofladan, Vaasa | collected...
GGGCGGCGAACCGCGCGACGCGGTCGTCAATGGCGACGCGGAAGCCGGCGGCGCCGGGACCAGGGTGAAACGAAAGGCCGTATCACCGTCATGAGAGACGGCGCGTCCGCCAGAGACCTGCTGTTCTTCACGCCCCTGCCGCCGAAGCGCAACGGCATCGCCGATTATTCGTATCAGGTGCTTGCGGGGCTGGCGCTGGAATACAACTGCATCGCGGTCGTGGCGAACGATCACGGCGAGGCGTCGGCGCCGCCGGGCGTCGACGTCATTTCCACGGTCGAGTACGTCATGCAGTCCGAGCGCCTCGCGCCGCGGCTCCACGTCTATCAGCTCGGCAACAATCCCGATCATGCCTTCATGCTGCCGTTCATGGCGGAACGGCCCGGCGTGGCGGTGCTGCACGATCCGTCGCTCCACGATCTTCTCGACCTCGTGTCGGTGCGCATCGATGACGTGTCGCGCTATGCCGACGCGCTCGAGGCCGAGCATGGGCTCGCGGGCCGCATCCTCGGCGAGCAATTCCGCCGCTACCGGCTGCGCGAGCGCCGCATGTTCTTCGACATGCCGATGCTTCGCGGCATTGCCGGTCCCTCGCTCGGCGTGATCGTGCATTCGCGCTATGCTGCGGTGAAGGTGCTGGCGCGCGCGCCGCAAGCGCCGGTGACCATCGTCCCGCACCAATACGTGCCGCCTTCCGACGAGGGCGCGGCCGATCCGGTGGCGACAAGACGCGCGCTCGGCGTTGCCGATGACGAGATCCTGTTCCTGTCGCTCGGATTCGTCACCCGGGCCAAGCGGATCGACGCGGCGCTTCGCGCGCTTGCCATCGCGCGCGACCGGCTGCCGCCATTCAAATACGTGATCGCGGGCGAGATCAAGGACACCGAACCCGACGTGCCGGCGCTCGCCGCTTCGCTCGGTCTCGGCGCGGTCGTTTCCACGCTCGGCTATGTCGAGGAAAGCCGGTTCGCGCCGCTGGTCCGCGCCGCCGATATCGTCATCAACCTGCGCTATCCGGTGGCGGGCGAGACGTCCGGCACCATGATCCGCGCCCTCGGCGCGGGCGGCTGCCTCGTGGTCGTGGACCGCGGCGCCTTCGCCGAGCTTCCCGACGATGCCGCGGTCCGCGTTGCCTGGGGCGGCGATTTCGAACACCGCCTGGCCGCTGCTTTGGAGCGTCTGGCGCGCGACAAGGTGCTGCGCCGGCGGATCGGCGGCAATGCGCGCGACTTCATCGCCGCCAACAACCGTCTCGATCTCACCATCGCCGGCTACCGGCGCGCGTTCGAGCGGGCGTGGTCGATGGCGCCGCCGGCATGGGAGATGGCGGCGGATTTCGAGTTCCTGCCGCCGCACCGGCTGAGCGAAGCGATCCGCGCTGCGCGCACGGCGCAGGGCGCGCGTCCCTTGCCGCTGTGGTTCGAGGCCGGCGCGGTTCCTGTTTGCGACGGCAAGCAACCGCGCACGCTGGTGATCGGCGGCGATCATGCCGGCCTCCTCGATCGGCTCGGCTATCGCCGCGACGGCGAGCATGCGCTGCAGCTCGCCGCAATCGGCACGACCGATATCGCTGCGCACGAGATGCGTGCAACCGATCTCGCGATCGTGCTGCCGGACGCGGTGCTTGCCGATGACGATTCAGGCGCGGCGCTGGCAGCGATCAATCGCCGGCTCGCTTTCGGCGGGATCCTGGTCTGGCACCGCGCGCGCCGGCACAATGGCCGGACGGGTCCGCCGCTCGCGCGGCAGGATGCGATGCGCCTGTTCGCGGCCTATGGCTTCCGCGTCGATGCGTCGTTCACGGGAAGTCCGCCGCAGCTCGACGAACGCGACGCTTCGGTCGCCGCCGACGAGGTCCAAGACGAATGCTGTTGGCGCCTCTACAAGGTCAGCGAGACCTTCGCCGGCGCCGATTTCAGGGTGCCTTCGCATGGATGATGACGCGGCACGCCGCGCACAACCGTGGTGCGGCCGATGAGCGCGATGTCGCTTTCGGCGGTGTGCTATCTCACGCTCGCTGGCGAGCGGGAGCAGGACATACTCCTCTACGTCGACGGCATGGTCGATTCGCTGTCGGTGTTCTGGCGCGATCCCGTGCCGCTGCACCTCGTCTTCGTCTGTCCCGAGGACGAAGTCTCGTTCTTCCGCCGTTCGATCGTGCCGGTGCCGCGGCTGCGGTTCGAGTTCAAGACCGAACGCGAGGTCGCGCCGAGCCTCGCCGCCGACACGATGCTCGTGTCCGACCGGCGCGACATGGCGGCCCGTCTGCTTTTCGCGGCATCGTGTCCGACGGATTTCTGCCTGACCCTTGAACCGGGGGCGTTTTGCGTCCGGCCGATCGGGACCGACACGCTGCTGCCACAGGGGCGCGCGCTGACCGAGTGGGAAAGCAAGGCCAAGCATGCCGGCTGGTGGCGGGCTTCGGCGCGCCTTCTGGGCTGCGAGGACAGGGGCGAGGCGATGGGGTTGAGCGTTTGTCCGGCCATCCTGGCCAAGGATCTCGCCGCCCGCGCCATTGCCGCGGTCGCCAAGGCGAGCGGTCACAACCCGGTCAAGGCGCTCGCTGCCGCCACGCTCGGGGAACGGGAGTCCTGGACCGACAGCGCCCTCTACGGCCTCGCCAACGAGGGCGCGGCCATGCTCGCCTGGCATTGGGACCGGGATGCGAGGCCGAACGACCGGCCGAACCGGCTCCATTCCGACGCCAATATCTGGAGCCGCGAGGAGGTCAGCGGCTGGGACCCGGAGACGTGGCGGTCTCAGGCGAACCACGGCGATTTCGTCATCATCAAGCGCCGCGCCGGGATCGTACCGGAACAGGTCCTGCCGAGCCTCTATCGCATGCTCGACCTGCGCGCCTGAGGCGCCGCCGGGCGCAGGATTCCCTATTTGTTCGAAACGGTAGCGTTATCTTCCCCGCAACCATAATGTGCTAGAGACTAACGCTGCGAGCTGTCACTCGACGCCATGGGACAACGCCTGCGATGATCATCCGCTCCCGCGCTCCGCTGCGCCTGGGCCTTGCCGGCGGGGGCACCGACGTATCGCCCTATTGCGATCGCTACGGCGGCGCGGTGCTCAATGCGACGATCGATCTTTACGCCTATACCGTGGTCGAGCCGACCGACGACGGCAGCGTCGTCTTCAGCGCCCCCGATCTCGAGCAGGAGTTGGTGGCGCCGGCCGATGCGATGATGGAACTCGCTTATCCGCTGATCCTGCATCGCGGCGTCTACCGGCGCATCGTCAACCAGTTCAACGGCGGGCGGCCGCTGTCGTGCCGGATCACCACGTTCTGCGACGCTCCGCCGGGATCGGGCCTCGGCACCTCGTCGACGATCGTCGTCTCGCTCATCAAGGCGTTCGTCGAGTGGCTCAATCTTCCCTTGGGCGAGTACGAGATCGCGCATCTCGCCTTCGAGATCGAACGTACCGACTCGGGCCTGGCCGGCGGACATCAGGACCAGTACGCGGCGACCTTCGGCGGCGTGAATTTCATGGAATTCTATGACGACAACCGCGTCATCGTGAATCCGCTGCGCATCAAGAACTGGATCCTGTCCGAACTCGAGACCTCGCTTGTGCTGTTCCATTGCGGCGTATCGCGCGCCTCGGCCAGGATCATCGAGGAGCAGGTCGCGAACATCGCCCAGGGAAAGGCGCAGTCGCTCGATGCCATGCACGAGCTCAAGGCCGACGCCTATTGCATGAAGGAAAGTCTGCTCAAGGGCGACATCGCCGGTTTCGCGCGCTTCATGGGCAAATCGTGGAGCGCGAAGAAGCGCGCGGTGAAAAGCATCACGACCACGCATATCGACGCCATCTATGAGACCGCAATGGCGGCCGGCGCGCTTGCCGGCAAGGTGTCCGGCGCCGGCGGCGGCGGCGTGATGACGTTCCTGGTCGAGCCGGTGCGGCGGATCAATGTTCTGCGCGCGCTGCAACGGATGGAGGGACGGATCATGACCTGTCATTTCACCAAGCAGGGGACGGAAGGCTGGAAAATCTACTGAATCCGCGGGCGACGCGCCCGGCCGGCGTCCGGCGCAAGGAGGCATGATGGATCATCGCTTCGATGGGTTCGTGCGCGAGGAAGTAGCGAAGACGGCGGCGTTGCTCGATGCGCTCTTGGCCGATCCCGGCACGCTCGCGGCGGTGGGGCAGATTGCCGAGCTGTGCGTGACGGCGCTTCGCGCCGGCCGCAAGATTCTTTTCGCCGGCAACGGCGGCAGCGCCGCCGACGCGCAGCATCTGGCCGCCGAGCTGGTCGGCAAGCTCGCCTACGACCGGCCGGGGCTCGCCGCCATGTCGCTCACCACCGATACTTCGATCCTGACGGCGGTCGCCAACGATTACGGCTATGAGGACACGTTCGCGCGCCAGGTCGATGCGGTGGGCGCAACCGGCGACGTGCTCGTCGGTATCTCGACCTCCGGGCGCTCCCGTAACGTGCTGAAGGCATTCGCCGCGGCGCGCGCCAAGGGTATCGCCACGATCGGCATGACGGGCCGCGGCGGCGGCGATTTCCCGCCGCTATGCGATCTTTGCCTGTGCGTGCCGTCGGCGGAGACGCAGAAGATTCAAGAGGCGCATATCGTGCTCGGCCATATCTTCTGCGCCATCGTCGAGCGGCAGATGTTTCCGCGTGTGCCCTGATGCGCGCGATCGTCCTTGCTGGCGGGCAGGGGACGCGGCTGCGTTCGATGGTGAGCGACGTGCCGAAGCCGATGGCGCCCATCGGCGGGCGGCCCTTTCTCGCCTATCTGCTCGACCGGCTCGAGCACCAGGGCGTGACCGACGTGACGCTCGCGATCGGCTATCTGGGCGAGCGGATCGAGGCGGTGCTGGGCGCGCGCTGGGGCGGGCTCGCGCTGCGCTATGTCGTCGAGGCGGAACCGCTGGGCACCGGCGGCGCGTTGCGTCAGGCGCTTAACGCGGCCGACGGCTTCCCGGTCTTCGCCATGAACGGCGACAGCTATGTCGCCTGTGACCTCGCGGACATGCTGCGCCGCCAGCGCGAGAGCGACGCTCGGCTCAGCGTTGCCGTGCGGCGGGAAGCGAATACCAGCCGGTTCGGCACGGTCGTCGTCGCGGACGAGCGCATCGTCGGCTTCGCATCGGAGCGCCGGGGGCAGCCCGGCTGGATCAATTGCGGACTCTATCTTTTCGGCGAAAATGTTCTCGCCGATCCGGCGCTCCCGGACAAATTCTCGTTCGAGAGCGATTTTCTCGAACCGCGCGCGGCCGCGCTCCGGCCGCTTGCCTACGAGGTTTCGGGATATTTCATCGACATCGGCGTGCCGGAGGATTTGCGGCGCGCCCAGCACGAGCTTCCAGGCAGGCTCCACGTCCATGCGGCACCGCGATCCTAGACCCGGCCTGATCCTGGACCGCGACGGCGTCGTCAACGAGGATTGCGGCTATCTCTGGCGTGTGTCCGAATGCCGGTTCGTCGATGGCATCTTCGCGATGGTCAAGGCGTTCGCGTCGCGCGGCTTTGCCGTCGTCATCGCGACCAATCAGGCCGGCATCGCCCGCGGCTATTACGGCGAGGACGATTTTCACGTGCTGATGAACTGGATGCGCGAGGAGTTCCGACGTCGCGACGTCGCCATCGACGCGGTCTATCACTGCCCCTACCACCCGACCGAGGGCATCGGCGACTACCGCCGGGCGAGCCCAAGGCGCAAGCCGGCGCCGGGGATGCTGCTTCAGGCGGCGCACGACCTCGGGCTTGATCTCGCCCGCTCGTGGTGCGTCGGCGACAAGGCGACGGACATCGAAGCCGGGCGCGCCGCCGGCGTGGGAACGCTGGTGCTGTTTGATCCGGCCGAGTGCGACACCCTGCGCCACGGCGATCATTGGATCGTGCCCGATCTTGCCGCGGTCACACGGCTGCTCGAGCGTTCGTCGCGCGAGGTTTGCCCGTGACGCGCCGCAAACGCTTCGTTCTCGTCGACCCCAGCCTCGTCGCCAAGGACGGCGACAAATGGCAATACGCCGTGCTGTTCGCGAAGTCGGCGGCGGCGAACGGATACGATTTCACCCTGTTGACGCACCGCGACGCGCCGGCGATCGGTCGCGTCGACGGGCACAAGGTGGATCAGCGCGGCATCTTCACCGCCACGTTCTTTGCCCATGCCGACATCGTCGCGCGCCATGTGGGCGACGCGGCAGCGGCGCGAGCGCGCGAGGCAAAGGCGAAAGGCAAGGCGGCGGCGCGCGGCCGTGCGTCCAGTACCAGCGCCAAACGGCGGGAGCCCGCCGCGGGGCTTCGACTGCGGGCGGATGCCGGCGGCGTCGCCGCGCCCTTCAACCGCGACGATTTCGCGATCGCGCTGGCGGCGGAATTGCGCGCGCTCGATCTGCGTTCGGGCGATCACGTCTTCTTCCATACGATGACCTACGGCATGCTGGAGAGCCTGTGCGAGGTGACTTGCGCACTCGATCTCGAGAAGCCGATCGACGCCGATGCGCATTTCCTGTTTCATTTCGGCATCGAGGCATCGGATGCGCGCACGTTTCTCGACCGCTATTACCAGTATTCGCACGTCGAAAGCCTGGGCCGGCGCCTGCGCTGCGGTGCGCCGTTCCGGCGCCTGCATTTCCTCGCGACCAACCCGGCGCTGCGCGAGGAGGCGTCGCGTCTGCTCGAAGCGCCGGTCGGACTGTTCGAGGGGCTGGCCGATCTCGCCGGCTATTTCACCGCCAACGGCGGAGCGGAAGCGACCGCGCATCGGCGCCGCCGCGTGCACGATGCGCAGGCGCTGCGCAAGATCACGCTCGGTATACGGGCGGGCGACCTCAGCGGCTTCGACAGCGGCGCTCTCCGCGTCGGCGTCGAAATTCTCCGCCGCTTCGATTTCGACGTTGTCCTGAAGATCTTCTTCAATGGCGGCTCGCTGCCGCTGTTGCGCGATTTCGCCAGGCTTCTCGCCGACATCCAGCCGAAGTTCGTCGATGTCTCGGACAACGACCAGTATATCCGCGAGATCACCCAATCGTCGCTGATGCTGCTGACCTACGACTCGGAGCGCTATGCCAAGCGGGTCAGCGCGGTGCTGCACGATTGTTCGGTGCTGGGCGTGCCCGCGCTGGTGCCGGCGCGAACGACGCTCGCGGATGCGGCGCATTACGCGCGGATTTTCGTGTATCGCGGCGCGGCCGATTTCGGCGCGACGCTGCTTTATGCGGCGCGCGCGCTGTGCCGCAACCCCGAGACCTCTTTCGCCAAGGCACGCATCGCCCGCGAGATCTACGGCGCCGACGTGGTGACGCGGATCACGGGGAACCCGACCGCGTCGCTCACCGTCGATCGGATCGGGCCGATTGCCAATCTCATCATGCCGTTGTGGGGCCGGGTCGGCAGTTCGCACATCTTCGAGGCGCAGATCGCGTTCCTGCTGTCGCGCGGATATTTCGTGCAACAGGTGCTGGTTCTCGACAAGCCCGCCGACAAGACCGAGTCGATTCCCTATTTCTGGCGCATGCTCTACGAGAACACGCGCCGCACGCGCGGTTCGGTGCAGCGCATCGCCTTTCCGCGCCTCGAGGATCAGGCCCGGGTCGGTGCCGCGGCGAAATCATCGCGCCTCGACGGGTATCAGGCCTACGAGGCCATGCTCGCCATGAGCGATCTCGAAGACCCGCACTTCGCCGCCCGCATGCGGCGGGCGGAAGTTACGATCGTCAACCACGTCTTTCACGCGGGCTTCGCCCTCGCGCATTCGACGCGCAACCGGATTCTCGAAAGCCACGATATCCAGAGCTACAACCTCAGCCGTCGCCCGCTGACCGATCCGACGACCGGCGCGCCCGATCCGCTCAGCCGGATCATGGCATCGGAAATGGCGTCGGTCGCAAAATTCGACTACGTCGTCAACATCGTGCCCGAAGAGGACGCCGTCCTCTCCATCTTCAATCCGCGCACCAAGCTCGTCATTCCCTATATCCCGCGCATCCCCGCCGCCACGCGCCATGCCTCGGTGGCGGCATTCGCCACCGCCAACCGGTTGCACGAATCCTATCGCGGCGTCGATCGCTTCGATCTGCTGTTCATCGGAGATTCCCACGAGAACAACGTGAACGCGGGGCGGTGGCTGTTACGCGACGTGTTCAAGCCGCACCTGCTCGAACGCGGCTGCAGCCTCGCGATCTGCGGCCGCGTGTCGGACGCGCTCTACGAGGCGTTCGAGGGGCTCGCCTCGGTGTTCTTCCTGGGCTTCGTCGAGGATCTGCCCGCGGTCTACGCGTTGAGCCGCATCGTGCTGCTGCCCGACCAGAGCGGCACCGGCATCTCGATCAAGGCGCTCGAAGCCTTCGCGGCGGGCAAGCCCGTCGTCGCGACGCCGACCGCCGTGCGCGGATTCCACGCGCGGCTGCCGGAGGATTTTCGCACCCACAAGGACGCCGCGTCGTTCGCGAGCGCCGTTATCGACGCGCTTGGCAGCGATGAACGCCGCCGCGCGCTGGCCGAGCTCTCGTTGCGCAGCTATGCGGCCGTCTCGAGCCGGGAAGCGGTGGAGGGATCGTGGGACGATGTGTTCCGCAGCCTCGGCATCGTTGCGCCGGCGCCGGCCGCCAAAGGCCCGGCGCCGGCGCTGCCCGGCCGTGACGCCGCGCGGCCCTCGCGATCGCACCGCCCGGTGCGCAAGGTCGTGGACGAAGCCGCTCCGGCCGGCGGCGCGACCGCGACGCTGCTGCACGAGCGCCTGAGCCTGCAGCGCAGCGGCGGGGCCACCGGCTGGGAAACGTGCCGCGCGCTGTTGCGCTGGGTGCCCGAGACGGTCGACGTGATCGCCGCGACGTTGCCGGGCTCCTATCTCGAGCGGCGGCTCAGAGAGAGCGTCAATCACGAGCGCCTGTTCATCCACCCGGTGGCGGCGCCCAATGCGTTCAAAGGAATCACGGCGCCGGCGTCGGCGGTCGAGCCGTTGGTGTTCCTGGGCGACAGGGATCGCGACCTGCTAAGGCCGCCGCGTCCATGGCCGGTGGCAGCGCAGCGCGACGGCGCGCGGATCCGCATGCTCGACACGCTCTATGCCAGCTCGCACCGGCCGGGACTGATCGTGATCGAGGAGGCCGCGGTCGCATGCGCGATCCTCGCCGGCGCCGAATTGGCTATCCGTCAGGCGCCGGCCATTCTCATTTGTCTCGCGTCGTCGCCGATGCAGGACCGCGCGGCGCTGTGGCGGACGTGCAGCGAGCGGCTCGCCGGCCGAGGCTATGAATGGGTCGATGGCCTGCTCGCTCCCTGGGTGGCGGAAGCGCCGGCGGGCGGCGTGGGCGACGTGATCTGCGCGCTGCCGCAAAGCCTGGTCGCGGCGCGACGGGTCGGCGGCGCCGCGCTTCCATCGATGCGGGGCGCATGAACCGCGTCCTCATCGCCTCGCCGATTCCATCGCATCCCCAGGATCAGGGGAACAGCGCACGCATTCACGCCCTCGGCCGCATCCTGCAATCGGCCGGCATCATCGTCCATTTCCTCTATTACGCGATGGAAGGGCTGACGCCGGGGCAACGCGCCGCCATGGAGGCGTGCTGGGATCACTTCCACGCCGTTCCCTGCGCACCGCGCGCGACCGCCCCCGGCGCGAACGGCGTCTACCGTCTCGATGACTGGTGGGACCCCGCGGTCGCGGCCGCGGCGCGCGAGCTGCACAGGCGCTGGCGCTTCGGTGCCGTCATCGCCAATTACGTCTGGTTCAGTGCCGTCCTCGACGCGTTCGGCAGCGATGTCGTGAAGGTGCTGGACACGCACGACGTGTTCGGTGGGCGGGCGGATCGGTTTCGTGCCGCGGGGCTCGAGCCCGAGTGGTTCTACACGACTCCGGCCGAAGAGGCGCGCGGCTTGGCGCGAGCCGACATCGTGCTGGCGATTCAGGACGAGGAGGCCGGGCATTTCCGCGGTCTGGGGCACGGCGACGTGCGGCTGGTCGGCCACTTGCCGCCTTTTGCCAAGCGTTCGCCGCGACCGGTCGCGGCGTCCGTCATCACCGCCGGCTATCTCGCCAGCGGCAATCCCATCAATGTGAGCTCGTTCGAGCGCTTGCGGCATCGTCTGGCCAGCGGCGGGGCGCCCGGCATGAAGCTGATGGTCGCTGGCGCCATATGCGACAAGCTGCCGGTCCGTCCCGAGCCGTTCGCGGCGCTGGGGCGCGTCGACGACGTGGCGTCGTTCTACGATGCGGTCGATCTCGTCATCAATCCCATGACCTTCGGCACCGGGCTGAAGATCAAGTCGGTCGAGGCGGTGTTTCAGGGCCTGCCGCTCGTTGCCACCGCCGCCGCCATGACCGGCTTGCCGGCCCGCCATCCCTATCACCGCTTTGCCTCGGTCGAGGCGCTGGCCGATCGCCTCGCTGCGTTCGGGACGGATGACCTCGCCGATCTGGCGCAGGCGTCGTGGGAATGCCGCGCCGAATATTCGGCCGGCGTGCGCGCCGCCTTTCGCGAATTGATCGCCGCCATCGCGCGGTAACCTTGATTTCGTCAATTAACCTTGATTTCGTCAATTTTTATTTCGACGAATTCTGTCGGGAATTTTTACAGAATCCGAAGCTTCTTATTTTCCAGCGACTTAAGTCTTTGAAGTAAAAGAATTGGCATATGAATTGCACACTTTCACCCATCGCGACGCGCCCGTCCGGGGAAGCATCGCCGCGCCGAGAAGGCGCGGCCGCCGCGCTTACCCCGGACCCGGTTGGATCGCGCACAGCGGCGGCTGAACGCGCCGGACGCGATGTGTGATAGACTGCCGAGCCTTCGCCGCGGGAGAAGGACCAACGCTTGACGTACGCAACTGACGAGCGCGACCGGGTGCCGAGCACCGCGCTTCACGCCATTGCCGTCGTGGCGGGAAGGCTCGGAATCGACACGACCGTCGAGCAACTCGCGCGTGCCTACGTCTTTGCGGGCAAGGAGCCGCCGAGCAACAGCGTGATCGCGATTGCCCGCGATCTCGGCTTGGAGGCGCGCCGGGCGACCCTGCGCTGGCGCGATCTGCCGCGCCTGCAGAAGGTGCTGCCGGCCATCCTTCGCCTTCGCGACGGCAACGCACTTGTCCTCGAAAGCATTCAGGAGAAAGCCGACACCGGGATGGTGGCGGTGTTGCGCGATCCGACCGGACCGTCGGATGC
>Ga0307372_10012463_pt1 | contig 11135 bp, 11 predicted proteins | sample OX1MG_FD_202533 | JGI IMG/M metagenome (GOLD analysis project Ga0307372, IMG submission 202533) | Soil microbial communities from Risofladan, Vaasa, Finland - OX-1 | ecosystem: Environmental > Terrestrial > Soil > Coastal area > Acid sulfate soil | place: Finland: Risofladan, Vaasa | collected...
CGCGGCCAGCCGTACTGATCGGCCAAACGTACTCAGCGCGTCCGCCACGGTCACCGAGAGGACTGCCCCACCGCCCGCTCCGGCACGCTCCCAGACCCGGAGATAATCGCCCGGCGCGGGCGGCGAGGTGCGGGGCGGGGTGCGAGTCGCCACCAGCCTGGCATAGAACTCCGCCGGCGTGATATCGACCCCATCCAGAAATGTGCGGTCTCCATAGGCGAATGGCACCGGAATTACCGCGATGCCAAGCTCGTCCCGCTGGGTGGCTGGGAGACAGGCGGTACTCTCACATACCACGGCAACCCGCGGCGCCGCGTCGCGCTGGAACCACGCGGCGGTCCTCAATACCGCGCTCACGGCAGCGCGCCCGACATGGCCCGCACGGCTCGCGCGCCATCCGGCAACAGCGATTCGACGGGAAAGAAGGCACCGGCTTGCTCGACCTGACGGACCAAGGAGACGAAGTGGGTGTTATAGGGGGTCGGCATGTTCAGTCGGGCGCCAAGCCGAACGATCTCACCGTTGAGATACTCGATCTCGGTGGGTTTGCCGCGGGCGATGCTCTGGTAGGTGGAGAAGCGAAGTGGCAGGCGTTGCAGCCTGCTCCGGCTCGCCGCCGCCAGGACCGCGAGTGCCGCCCGTTCCGGCAGGGTGGCCAGCATGGGCGTCATGCCCGCCTGCAGCACGGCGATCAAGGCCACGTCTGGGTGCGAACGGATGGCCCCGGGCGAGAGACCGTACAGTCCATGATCCAGTGCGATCCCCGCCGCCCGGATCACCCGGTAGCCCTCCCGCATTCCGCGCAAGGAGGCCAGTCGTCCCGCCGGCGAGCGCCCGATCTCCCCCGCCGAAAGCCCAGTGGCGGCGCAGAGGGCGTTGTTCAGGTTGGCAATCAACTTGCTCCAGCGTACGCGCGTCAGGTGCCTGGTCGGGTAGGTCGGGAGGGCGTCTCGCAGTACCCGCGCCACTGCCGCCGTCCGCGCGCGGGGCGGCCCAAAGGGCTCGCCCACAATCGCCCAGCCGGGAAACTGCACCGAGATGCTGCCCGACGCCAGATAGGTGGCCGCGCACATAAGCACGGCACCGATCACGTTGGGGCGCCCCAATACCTCGGCGGCCAGCCGATCCGCCTGGAGGCCGTTCTGCATAACCAGGACAGGAACATCCTGGGCAAGTGGTAGCAAAGCGCGGCAAGCCGCGACGACATCCTGCGTTTTCACCGTGAGCAGCACCAGATCCGGGCAGGACTCCAGCGCGCATAGAGCGGGGATCTGGTACCGACGCGATCCTCGCGCGTCCTCGATGTGCAGGCCGTGGGCGTGGATCGCTTCCACCTGATCGGTGCGTCCGATCAGGGTTACCTGATGGCCGTGCTCGGCCAGTCGCGCCCCCAGCATGCAGCCGACCGCGCCCGCCCCAACTACCGCGATACGCATGGCCTGCCTCTCCTTCCGCTAGCCCTGAACCAGGCCATGGGTCGTCGATCCGTGGAGCGGCTGCCGCTCATGCCGGTCGCGCAGCAGCACCTGCGCGCCGACGCTGGCCGAAAGGGTACCAGCCAGAAGGATGAGCGACACGGACGATGGCGCATACACGGCGATAAAGCCATTGAAGAGGAGCAGTCGCTCCACCACCAGATATTTGTGCGCCCTCAGCGCGCGAGCCCGGTTGAGGACGGAGCGCTCGGACACCAGGCCCAGGTAGACGGAGGCGTCGAGAACCAGCGCGCCCACGAAGAGGGTCCAGGCGAGCGGCCCCGGCGCCAGGGCGACCATTAATCCGATACCGGCGAGGGCCCCGCCGAGCGCCAACCCCGCCGAGATCGCCGCGGCGCGCGGCACCCCATAGACCACCGGCACTGTCGCGCAGCCGGCGGCGCGGTCCCCATCCACGTCGCGGATCGTCCCCACGAGATTGGATGCTGAATCGTGCAGGAAGACGACGACCAAGAGCAGGAGCACCGTACCATGGGCCGGCGTCCCCACCGCCAGAGAACCGAAGAGCGCGGCGCAGACGCCGAGCACGCCGCGGTCGAAGTTGCCGAGCAGAGCCTTCGCCTTAAAGGTCTTGGAGTAGCTGATGCCCAGGACGGTGGTCAGGATGGCCAAGGCCAGATTGCCCGGCCCCAGAGCCAGGGCGCAGACATAGCCGGAGAGGATCAGACCAACCATGGTAAGGAACGCCTCACGCGGCGAAACCCGGCCCGACGGCACCGGTCGGAACGGTTTACTCTGGGCGTCCAACTCGCGATCGTAATAGTCGCCGGCGTAGAGACCAGCCTCCCAGCCGCAGATGGTGACCACCCCGGCCAGGGCCACGCGCCAGGGCGCGCCCTGGCCACCCGAGGCCAGTTCAGCACCGGCCACGGCGACCAGCCCGGCATGAAACATGGTGTAGGGACGGGTCATTTCCAGGTGGGCCAGAGCTTTGACGCGCCGGCTAACCCTGGGCATGGAGCCTCCGCGCGCGGGCCAGCGCCTGGGTGGGGAGGGTCAGAGCGAAGAACGTATCCGAGTACCACATGGCGCTGTAATAGAGGCCAATCGGTGCCGGAACCCAGGCACCGTCCGGCTGCTGTCGCGCGACCAGCCAGGCCACGCCGCGGCGGACCACCGTCTCGATATCCGGATGTGGGGCACAGCGGAGGAGGGCCAGAATCGCCCAGGCGGTCTCCTCCGCCGTGCTTGCCTGCAGGCGGAGCCCCGCCCAGCCGCCATCATCGTTCTGGCCGCGCAACAGGGCGTCGCGGGCGCGGATCGCCATCGGTGTCCGCTCCAGACCGCAGTCGGCCAGGGCCTCCAACACCGATGCCGTACCCGCCGTCGCCTCGCGGAACCAAATGGAGTCGAACGATCCATCGTGACGCTGGACGCGGCACAGGTAGTCCAGGGCGCGTCCAAGTGCCGGCGAACCGGGACCGAGACGATTGGCGCCCCGCAAGGCGCTGATCACATGTCCAGTTATATAGGGGCAATGGCGGTCGAAGGGCATGCGGGAGTTACGCACGAAGGTAGACCAGGAACCGTCAGTGTTTTGCATGCGCTCCAGCCAGCGGGCGCCACGGCGGATTGGCCGGGCCGAGGTGGGGACGTCAAGCGCGAGAAGGGCCAACAGGGCATACGCGGTATCATCACATTCCGGCCAGCCGGCCGGCATTGCCCAGGCCCAACCACCGGGTTTGGCGGCGGTGGGGAAGCACGGCTGGTCGAACTGGCGGGCCAGCAGCCAATCGCGGACCTGGCTCGCATGCGGCACCGGGATGTCCGCCTCACCCAGCGCCTTCACGGTCATGGCGGTATCGAAGGTTTCCAGGTCGCGGTCAATGGGCCAGCTCCCGTCCGCGCGTTGGCTCTCAACCACGAAACAGAGCGCCTCCGGCAGCCAGGGTAGCGCACCCTGACCAGAGAGCATCATGCAGGCGATGATGACCGAGGTGAGAAAGGCCGACTCCTCGAACGATCCATCCGAGCCCTGGGTCCGGCGTAGCCAGTCCGCGACGCGCCCGCGCGCGAAGCGGTGGGTAGGAAGGAGGTTGAGGGGGTGCGGCGCCATGCGCGCGTGCACGCCGGCAATGCTCAGGTATGCCGGGAAGGTGGTGGAAATGGTGCGGCGGAGGCGGGCCGGGAGCAGCACCACCTCGGGCCGCAAGCGCTTGATCCGCCGCCAGTCCATCAGCCCCGCCAGGGCGGCCACCGTGCGGCACGGCCCGCTGAGGGTGCAGCGCAGCGGGTCACCCACGGCAGCAAAGCCGCCGAAGTGATCGAGACAGGCGTGGGCACGGGCAAGCGCCTCCTGGCTACCGCACTCCGGCGTGGGAGGGGTGGTGACCGTCAGGGCGCCGATCGCCAGGGAGGTGGCGTTGATATTGGCGGGATCGACGATCGCGTCGCCCCAGCCACCATCGCTCCCCTGGGTCTCCAACAGCCAGCGGCGTCCCCGCGCGATCTCTCTCGCGTATCCCTCGGCATCGACAAGCTGGAACGCTACGATGGCGATCGCCGTGGCGAGGGCGGACGACGACAGAACGCCAACCCAGCGCTGCCGCCCCCGCTGCTCTTCCCGGAGGCGCTGGACCGCCAGGTCCAGGGTTCTCGCCAGCGCGGCGCCCGCCGGAAGGCCATTGTGATGGGCGGCCGAGATCACGGGAAGCGGCGCGGCGGCGTCGGAAATCATGGCGCCGGCCACGGTCACTTTGCCCGTCCAGGCTGGCGGCCATTCAGGGGTACCGGTTCCTCGTCGACCGGCGCCACGCCGGTGATCTGCACGGTGAACTCGCGCGGGCGGGGATGATCCAGTTCCACAAGCAAAAGCCGCTGCCAGCGGCCTAGGGCCAGGGCGCCGACTCGCACGGGGAGGAAGATCGCCGTCCCCAGTATCGCGTGCTGGCAATGACTGTGCCCGTTGGCGCACTCGTCAATCCCGCACATATTGACCGTGCGAACATCCATTTGATTGTGGCGATAGAGCTCATCGGAGGCGGCGAAACGCCGTAGGCGATCCGCGAGGTCACGCAGCAACAGCGGCTCGTTTTCCTGCACGATCAAGGCGCAGGTGGTATGAGCAGTCGAGGCAAGGAGGTGCCCCTGGCGCACCCCAGAACGTTCGACCACCGCGCACGCAAGATCGGTCACGTCGAAGAAAGCGGGCGCCATTCCTTTGGTATGCACCGCGAACGTCTCGCTATGGGATACGGCCCCGCCCGTACATCGCTGCATGCCGCGAGGAATGGCATCGGGCGCGGGCGCGGGAGTATCGGGATCGAGATCGGGCGCGAACAAGACCGTGAGCATTTGGGCGTCCATAATCACCTTCTTTCTTGGCGGCAACGATGACGGGGTGAGCGGGGCGCGAAGGCGTCGAATCAGTGATCGCGAGTGAGCACTAGATCGGCAAGGGTCTGAAGGCGGGCGCGCGCATCCGTAGGGGGAAGCTGGTCCAGACGCCGCGTGGCCGAGGCGACCAGACGCGTGGCGGTCTGGCGGGTACGATCCAGGGCGCCTGTGACGGTCAGGATCCGCACCAGGGCCGGGTAGTTCTGTTCGGCACTCGAGGGGTCGCTCTCGAAGAGCGTGACGATTTGCCGCCGCGCGGCGGTGCCGGCAGATTGAAGAGCATAGATGATCGGCAGCGTGACCCGCCCGTTACAGAGATCGCTCCGCGCTGACTTGCCCAGCCGCTCGGACACACCCTCATAGCACAGCAGGTCATCAATGACCTGAAAGGCCAGACCGAGGTTTTCGCCATAGTAGCGGAGGGACATGATCAGGTCATCCTCGGCCCCGGCCAGGCAGGCGCCAATCTCGGCTGAAGCGCGCCACACCCCGGCGGTCTTCAGACGAATCATCTCCAGGTAGGTTGCCTCCGTGGTGTCGAGGCGCCCCACGATGCTGGCCTCAAGCGCTTGTCCCTCGCACACCTCAATGCAGGTGAGGCTCAGCAGCCGGATGGCGGTAAGGACGCGCTCGGCGCTGATCCCGCGATCGTGGCAGTAGGTGTAGCTGAGAAAGGTCTGGAAGATCAGCAGATCACCGGTCAGGATGGCGGCCGGGATGGAATATTTCGCGTGCACGGTCTGCTGACCGCGGCGCACGTCGTCGCCGTCTATAATGTCGTCGTGAACCAGGCTCGCGATGTGACCATACTCGGTGCCGGCGGCGGCGGGAAAGGCTCGCTCGGGATCGCCGCCGGCTGCCCGGCAGGCATCCAGGAGGAGGCGCGGTCGCATCAGCTTCCCAGGAGTGGCCAGCACGTGACTGGTAGTCCGGGCGAGGAGGCCGCCACGCGAGAGGTCGCCATCGTACATTTGCCGGGTGAGATAGCTCGCCAGGCGCTCCCCATCATCAGGGCGCGTGGCCAGGCTCGAGAAACTCTCCTGTGCGATACTCATCCGGCCCCCCTTTGGTAAGCATGCCGACCGCGGCCAGCGCGCTACACTCGTCAAGCGGCTGACCTCGCCGCCCGCCGCGGATCGTCTACCGATTTCCTTCTTTCAGTGTGCTATAACCAACGTTAATGTGCCACTATGCCCGTAACCACCGGGCGTGCCTGGAAAATGTGGTGAGGCAGGGAGGGAGGAGCAAACGATACCCTCCGCAGGGGAGCCACTCGCGTGATTGAGTGCAAGAGTGGCGCCCACGGAGGGTACAGCTGGAAGATACACAGCGGCTGGCCGGGATGTGGGAAGACGTGCGGACGGTACTGCTGGCGGAGTTGGCCCGCGAGGAAGCCGTCCTGTGCCAGGCGGATCCGCGGGTGATCGAAGCCCGGCTGCAGCCGCTGCCGCGGCGGGTCGGTGGGGCGCTGCTGGGAGGATTGGCGCGGCGCAAGGTGGCCGCGACCAGGTAGGCACCCACGCCGGGCGGCCCTGATGGCCGCCCGGCGCCGCTGAGACACAGGCCGGCGCCCCGCCCGAGGAGACAGGGCGCCGGCCTGTGTCTCAGTCCCGCAGTTAAAATGATGCCTCTGGATAAGCCGCGGGCTGAGCGTATTGCCGTCGGGTCGAGTACAAGCCTCGTGTGCCGTTACCACCCTCCGTCTCGCCCGGTCTCCGAGGTGTGGGAGGTGCTCCTCTCGCCGGCTAGACCCGCGCGGCCGCCCGTCCGCCCGAGAGCATCCGGATCAGCCAAATCAGGACGCAGGCGCCGATGAAGGCGACCACGATGCTCCCGATGAAGCCGGTCGTTCCCGCCCAGATGAAGCCGATGATCACTCCGCCAATCACGGCCCCAATTAGCCCCACGATCACGTCGCCAATCACGCCAAAGCCGCCATCGCCCATCACATGGCTGGCGGCCCAGCCCGCGATCAGGCCCACGATGATCCAGCCCACGATACTAGAGGGATTGTGGAATGTTACCGCCGCCAGGATACCCGCTGTCCCATTCATGATGCACCTCCGGAAGTTCGCCGGGTCGGAGTCCCATCACGGAACCCTGTATGTTCAGTAGAACACGCGGTACCTAAGGTGTCCAATGCTCAATAGCCTGCTCGCGCTCAGGCCGGACCAGGTCCTGCCTGGTCCTGGCCGCCACTCGATGCAGCCCGCCCGGCCAAACGCGACCTTACGCGCCGCGGGCTGCCGGGCGCTACGAATGCGGCAGGTTGGCATACAGCCATTTATCGCCCAGTAGGGTATAGGTATGGGGAGTGCCCAGGGTGCCGCCGGTGGACACCGGCGTATAGGTAATCCGCATGCGCTGAGATCCGATGGGCACCGCGTGAACGTCGGCTACCCATTGGTTATGCGTGAGCGCCCGGTAGGTTTGGGCCCAGCCCGCGATGGCCAGGACCAGCAACCCCAGCAGGAGCAGAACCAGACCACTCCTCAGAGTTAGCCTGACGAACGACTAGGTTCCGAGTTCCGCTGCTTCCCTGAGTGGCGGCTCTACACCCCCTGGCTGAGGCCCTGGGCGCGGGCTGAGCGGTAGAGGGCGTCGATGGCCCGCATGTTGGCCACGGCGTCCTCGGCGGGATAGCGCGGACGGCGGCCTTCGATCAGACAGGCCGCGAACTCCTCGGCCTCCAACCGGTACTGGTCCACGCCAGGGATCATCTCCTCATGGCGACCCGCTTGGTCAGTCAGGATCACCCGCGTGGGATCCTGGCTGGGGACGAAGGCGGCGGGAACCTCGATGGTCCCCAAGGCACCCACGACCATATACCAGCCCTGTCCGGCGGCCCGGAAACCGCAGTCGAAGGTCGCGGTACGTCCGTCGGAAAAGGTGAGGGCGCCGGCCATGCCGATCTCTACCCCGAACTCCGCCCGGAAATCCCAGGTAGCGGTGGCCAGGATCGGCTCATCGGTAAAGAGGAGCCGCGCCGCGTTGACGCAATAGCACCCGACATCCATCAGGGCGCCGCCCGCGAGGTCTGCCTGAAGCCGCACGTTGGCCGGGTTAAGCGGCGTCATATTGAAGGTGAAGGCCGTGCGGACGGCGCGTATTTCACCAATCGCCCCCCCTTCGATGAGGGAACGTACATGGGCGTGTTGGGGATGGAAGCGATACATGAACGCTTCCATCAGCAAGACATTCCGCTGTTCGCACACCTCTACCAGCGCGCGGGCTTCGTTCGCGTCGCGCGCGAGCGGCTTCTCGCAGAGCACCGGCTTGCCGGCCTCGACGGCCCGCCGGGTCCACTCGTCGTGGAGGGAATTGGGGAGCGCGTTATAGATAGCGTCCACCTCGGGGTCGGTAAGAAGATCCTCGTAGGAGCCATGAACGCGCGGGATGCCCAGCTTCCCCGCCGCCTGGGTGGCACGGTCCTTCTCCCTACTGGCAATCGCGATTACCACCCCGTTCGTGGAGGCCATAGCGCCGGGGATGAAGCAGTGGAGGCCGATCCTTGCCGTGCTGAGAATACCCCACTGAATAGGCCCTTGCTTGGTCATAGCTGTGCTCCTCTCCACGCCACGCGCTCTACGGCGCGCGGGGCGTCTTTCAGTTGAACAAGAGAATGCTTTCCGGAGAATGCATTCGGCCATAGACGAAGCGGACAAATGCATCACTACTTCTTCCGCCGGGCATACGCCCCCAGGCCGCCGCGACCGAGGGCTCGCCTTGCCAATAGGAGGTGATGAGGGCGCAGCGCTGGGGCGCGGCAATGAAGCCCATCCGGTTTGCCACCCAGCCCTCGCCGCCGATCAGCGCCCGTTCCCGCAGCCAGTCCGCTGTCCGAGTCGCGTCCCAACCCAAAGCATGAAGCCGCCAGGCGGCGGCGGTTCCCAGACCCGCCCGATAGCGGGAGAGGAGCGCGGAGAGCCGGTCATCATCCGAGTCGATCCAGTCGAGCCAGCGGAGCCCGCAATCGGCGATCCCCTCAAAGGTGCATGAACTGGCCGAGTTGACCAACGAGAGGAGGCCGTCGGCGGGAGCCAATCCCTGCTGATACCAATGCTGGCGCAGCTTGAACTGCAGGTAGTGACCCGGGTAGCCCTCGTGGACCGCCAGATGCTTGAGTGCCGGACGAGTCAGCGCCGGATCGATATTGATCTCGATCGTCCGCGCGAGATAGTCGCTCCGGGCGTTGAAGTGGGCGCCCCGTACGGTCGCCACACGCATTCCGTCCGCCTTTGGGGCGGGAAACTCGATGCGGGCCGCCGTACGGTCCCATGCCTGATCCAGCAGGTCGGCGATCACCGCCGCCACCTCGCCGGGCTCTACCAGCAGGTTCCGCTCCCAGGCGGCACATTGGGCCGCCAGATCGCCGTCATATCCCATGGCGGTGAGCCGCGACCGTATCTCCTGGCGCATCCCATCAAGCTGGGCATCCGAGGCCGGGGCAGCCGCGACGTGGAGGAAACGTTCGATCTGTTCCGCCAAGCTCAGCGCATGCCGGCGATGCCCCAGGATCGCCAGGGTTGAGCCGCATAACTGCCGATAATATATCTGGCGGTCCAGTTCCGGTAGGCGCGCGGCGGCCGCTTGCAGCTCGCGAAAGCACGCTTCCGCCGCGTCAAGCCCCGAGAAGAGCGTAGCGGGGAGATGTGGCCCCATGTTGAGCACGAACAATCCGGCATCCTCATCACCACCGGGCGTCCGGAGCAGCGCGTCCGCCCCCAGCAGGGCGGAAGTCACCTCTTCCGCGTAGGCAAGCGTCAGGTCACTGAGCATGAGCGTTGTCCTTTCGGAATGGTTTTGCCACTCTTATACGCTTCCACGGCGATCCCCGACCAGCTTCCTGAAGGGTATCATTGGGGGCACCGGCTCGATACGGCGGTTGACGCGGAATCCTGGCGAAGCGTGATGGGAGTAGCGTAATGCAGCTTGCGGGAAAGATTACCCTGGTCACGGGAGCGGGCGCCGGCCTCGGACGGGCCGTGGCCCTGCGGTACGCGGCGGAAGGGGCGCGGGTAGTCGCGGTCTCGTTGTATGAGCCCGAGTTAGCTGAGTTGCGTGCGGCGGCGGGAGACCATGCGCCGCGGCTTACCACGGTGGCCAGTGATGTGGGCGACGCCGCGGCCGTGGACGCGGTGGCGCGCATGGTGCTGGAACGCTTTGGGCGGATCGATGTCCTGGTAAACAATGCCGGCATCATTATCATCAAGCCAATCGAGGAGACCAGCGTTGAGGAATGGGACAAGGTGATGGCGACCAATCTGCGCGGTCCCTTCTTGTATTGCAGAGCCTTCGTGCCGGCGATGAAAGCCCAGCGCGACGGGGTGATCCTCAATATGTCCTCGGGCTCCGGGATCAAGGGATTCATCGGCGAGTGCGGCTACTGCCCGTCCAAGCATGGCATCGAAGGATTGACCAAAACCCTGGCCCTTGAACTGGAACCCTGGAATATTCGCGTCATCTCCCTCACGCCCGGGGTCGCCATGAACACGCCGATGTCCGAGAGCCACTACACGGAAGAACAGCGCCAGGTCTGGCAAGATCCCGCCGTGCTCGCGCCTGCCTTTGTCGCCCTGGCGCGAGAACGGAACCCCGCGTTGTCTGGACGGCGACTCAACGCCTACGACATTGCCCAGAAGGAAACGCGAGGCGAGGCCATCGAATGACCGGCATGCGTTAGCGCGCCTCGAATGCCTCCTTTCGCATCGCCTCGGCGATCCGAGCCACGGGCACGGAACCGTGGGAAAGAAACTGGTCGTGGAACCGGCGTAAGGAGAAGGTGCCTGCCTGCCGGGCCTCAAGATCCCGGCGGAGCCGCCAAATCTGTTCCGTGCCCATCAGATACATCAGGGCGGTCCCCGGGAACATGCTATTCTTGACTGCCTCCGCCATGGCCGCTTCCGGCCCCATCCCGGCCTGATCCCCGTACCGCGCGGCGGCATCGTCCAGGCCATAGTCTCCGCGATGTAATCGGATATCGACAATCGCCCGCACCGCCATCCTGAGCCGGGAATGCTGCTCGGCATAGTGCTCCAGCGGGGTCAGGGCGCCGGCCTCGGCCATCAGCTCCGTGGCATAGCAGGCCCATCCCTCGGTCATTGTCCCACCGCAGAACAGGGCGATCCGCGAGGCGCAATCGACCCCGGCAATCTGGCCGATCCGTGACAGGGATCGATAGGCGTGATAGTTTTGCAGGTGGTGCCCCAGCCCGCCGTGGTGGATCACATGGTTCAGCTTGATCACGCTGTCGTTCGTGGCCTCCAGCCGCCGCGTCCGCTCCGCCGGCGGGAGATCCGCGTT
>Ga0307372_10012465_pt1 | contig 11133 bp, 7 predicted proteins | sample OX1MG_FD_202533 | JGI IMG/M metagenome (GOLD analysis project Ga0307372, IMG submission 202533) | Soil microbial communities from Risofladan, Vaasa, Finland - OX-1 | ecosystem: Environmental > Terrestrial > Soil > Coastal area > Acid sulfate soil | place: Finland: Risofladan, Vaasa | collected...
GCTAGTGTCCTGGCAGGTTGATCCGTCAAGAAATTCTGGTTGAGCGGGAATTTTCGTGTTCGGGCCGCGTTGGTCCGGTGTTGTACGCCAACATCGGAGGAGAGCTATGGCCCGTAGAGGACGACCGACCGTTGAGATCATCCTGACGTCTGAGGAGCGGGCGACATTGCAGCGTTGGGTCCGCCGGCACAGTTCCGCCCAGGCGCTGGCGTTGCGTTCCAAGATCGTGTTGGGCTGCGCCGATGGTTCGACCCATGCGGAGATCGCGGCGGAGTTGGGTTGCAATCCGGTGACGGTCGGCAAGTGGCGGCGTCGTTTCGCCGTCGACCGCCTCGACGGTCTGGTGGACGCGCCCCGGCCTGGCGCGGCCCGTTCGATCGGCGACGATGTGGTCGAAGCGATCTTGGTGGAGACGCTCGAGTCCGCGCCGCCCGACGCCACGCATTGGTCCACGCGGGGCTTGGCCGCCAAGCATGGGATCAGTCACACCACTGTGGGGGAGATCTGGCGGGCGTTCGGGCTCAAGCCGTGGCGCCAGGACTCCTTCAAGGTGTCGCCCGATCCGGATCTGGTGGAGAAGATCCGAGATCTGGTGGGGCTGTACATGAACCCCCCGGTCAAAGCGGCCGTGTTCGCCATCGACGAGAAACCCCAGATCCAGGCGCTCAACCGGACCGCTCCCACCCTGCCGATGCTGCCCACCACACCGGCGCGGGCCACCCACGACTATGAGCGCAACGGCACCTGTGACCTCTTCGCCGCTTTGGAGATCGCCACCGGCAAGGTGATCACCGACATCCGCCCCCGCCACACCAGCGCCGACTTCGTCGCGTTCTTGAACAAGGTCAACCGGGCCGTGCCAGCCGAGCTGGACGTGCATGTCATCTTGGACAACCTGCAAACCCATAAAACCCCCCAGGTCCAGCGATGGCTGTTGCGCCACCGCCGTTTCCATCTTCACTTCACTCCCACCTACGGGTCGTGGATGAACCTCGTGGAAAGGTGGTTCTCCGCTCTGACAACCAAGAAGCTGCAGCGCTCGGCTCACCGCAACGTGAAAGAACTCGCCGCCGACATCCTGGCCTGGGCCGAAGTCTGGAACCAGGACCCCAAGCCGTTCATATGGACCAAGACCGCCGAAGACATCCTCGAACGCCTCGCCGGCTACTGCGCCGCCATCAACACTGGCGCCTGAAACCCAATATCACAGCGCTTCAACCTTCCGGGACACTAGCAGCCCGACCACTTCGGCACCGGCTCGGGACACGTCTGGCGAACCCCTAGCCTTGCCAAGCTGTGCTGTCAGCTCGACAGGTGACCGTGACCCGGGCGAACCGGACCGTCCTCGACTCCGTGACGTTGTCGGTCGACAGAGGGTCGCGCCTGGGGATCGTCGGGCCAAACGGCATCGGCAAGAGCACCCTTCTCCGCGTGCTCGCCGGCATGCAGGTCCCCGACGAGGGCAGAGTAGAAAGAGCGCCGGCGTCGCTTCGGATCGCGTTCCTTCCCCAGGAGACCGACGCGCTACCGGACGAGAAGCTCATGGACTACCTTGCGCGCCGCACCGGTGTGGCCGATGCCGAGGCCGAGCTCGACCGGTTGACGGAACTGCTTGCCGCGGACCCGGCGATGATCGACGACTACACCGCGGCTCTCGAGGTCTTTCTGTCGGTAGGTGGGGACGGTTTCGCGGTTCGGGCGGCCGAGGCGGCCAAAGACGTCGGCTTGCCCCCGGACAAGGCGGACGTCCCGGTCGCCGAGCTCTCTGGTGGCCAGGCGGCCCGGGCCCGGCTGGCGGCCGTGCTGCTCACCAGAGCGGACGTCCTGCTTTTGGACGAGCCGACCAACGACCTCGACTTCGCCGGCCTCGCTCTCCTCGAAGGTGCGGTCGATCGCTTCGATGGGGCGGTGGTCGCGGTGTCGCACGACCGGGCCTTCCTGGATCGGGTGGCGACGCGGGTAATGGAGTTGGAGGAGCACACACACCGCGCCAGCGAGTACGCCGGCGGGTGGAGCGAGTTCGTCGAACGACGGGCCCTCGCCCACTCCCAGGCCACCGCCGCTTACGGCGAGTGGAAGGCGGAACGCGACCGCCTCCGGGCTCGGGTCAGGGCCCAGCGGTCGTGGTCGGAGGAAGGTGTGCGCCGCGCCGCCAAGAAACCGAAGGACCGCGACAAGGCGCAGCGCGGGTTCTTCGTCAACCGCACCGAGAAGCAGGCGTCCAAGGTGCGAATCTCCGAACGCGCGCTCGAGCGACTGGGCGAGCTGGAGAAACCGTGGGAGGGCTGGCAGCTCCAGCTCGACCTATCCCACTCACAGCGGAGCGGCGACCGCGTAGCCACCCTCTCTGGCGCGGTCGTACGGCGCGGGGACTGGCAGCTCGGCCCGGTCGACCTCGAGATTGGATGGGCCGAGCGGCTGGTCATCACCGGGCCGAACGGCGGCGGCAAGTCCACCCTTCTGGCGGCGATACTCGGGCAGGTACCGCTGGCGGCGGGCGATCGTTGGGTTGGGCCGTCGGTTCGCTTCGGTGAGCTGGATCAGCGCCGGCGGCGTGCCGATCCGTCGTTGGGCCTCGTGGACGCGTTCGTGGCTGCCACGCGGGTAGATGTTGAAGAGGCGCGGTCGACGCTCGCCAAGTTCGGTCTGGGCGCGGGACACGTTGGCCGGCCGGTCGGGGGTCTCTCCCCGGGTGAGCGCACCCGGGCAAAGCTCGCAGAGCTGATGGTGCTGGGCACCAACTGCCTGGTGCTCGACGAGCCGACCAACCACCTGGACCTGCCGGCGATCGAGCAGATCGAGGAAGCTCTCGACTCCTACACCGGGACGCTCCTGCTGGTCACCCACGACCGCTGGTTGCTCGAAACGGTCGACTTCGACCGGCTCGTCGAGGTCCACGACGGGATGATCACCGCGGACGAGAGGCAGAGCGCCTGAGCGAACCCGCTCCCTGGCGCGCTCGGGGTCATCCAGGGGGAAAGACGACCCGCCTACGCGTGACCGGCCCCGACGAGCTTCTCGCCCGCCTCGTCGTCCTCGTCCTCCCTGCGCCGGCGCCACAGGAGGAACAACAGCAGCGCCACCGCGACCAGAACGATCACGGCGATCACCGTTACGAGCAGGAAGCTGCCACTCCGACGATGGACGGCGACGGCCGTCACCGCCGCGGAGGTCTCCCCGGCAGCGGTCGGAAAGGAGATCGTGGCGGTTGCCTGGCGGGTGACCTGGTCCGAAGTGAGAGTTATCACCGCGGCCCACGGGCCGCTCGGAATGTTGCGATCGAGGAGGACCGTCACCGGCTCGGTCTGGCCGATGCCGAGCGTCGTCCCCAGCTTCGCGGGGAACGGTCCCGCTCGCGTGCCTCCCGGGCCGTTGTTCAAGACGAGCGAGCCGGTGAGGTCAAGCGCGCGGCCACCCGTGTTGTGGACCGACGCGGTCACGTACGGGATCCCTGAGGCATTCCGGGCCGCAGTCAGGGAGTTGATGGTGAAGTCGATGGGTGGCGCGGGCCCGCTCCCAACGGAGAGGTAGACGCGGATGCCGACGCGGTTGACCACCGATATCCCGCCGCTGCCTGTGCTGGCGGGTGGCTGAGCCCAGACGACGCCGTACCTCTCACCGGAGGAGGCGTTCGCTGGGACGGCGATGGTGACAGTGGCCGTCACCTGACCATGCGGCGGGATGACGACGGTGTTGGGCTGCACCGTGATCCAGCTGCTCAGGTCACTGGTCTGCCCCACCGGTTCGGCGTTGAAGGAACCCCCGTTGATGACCGCGGGGCCGCCGTAGAGCTGCACCTGCACGGGGCTGCCACTGGTGCTCGAGACCGCGACCTGACGCGAAATGGTCGTTCCCGATCCGACGTGGTCGATGATGTACACCCGCGCGCGCGGGTCGTTCTCCAGGGCGACTGGAGCCTGCAGCAGCCGTACACCGATCGAGGGCTGAGTGTCGGTGCTCGTCTGTCCGAGCGCGCCAGTGGCCGGGGCGATCGCCCCGGCCACTGCGAGCACGGTTACAAGGAGCCTTCGCAAGGACTACGAGGCTAGGCCACCGAGTGGGTGATCGTCCCGGAGTACGTACCTGCGACCTGCGAGGCCGACAGCGTGAAGGCAATAGTCGGGTTCCAGGTCACGGAGTTGTTGCCGGTCCCTACCCACCCACCTGCCGTTCCCGGGGAGGACATGCCGGTCAGAACGCCGGCCGTGAAGGTGCCGACCCCGGTGCTCGACGTGGCAAGGCCGGCGGTGTAGGCGATGTTGGCGGCGGTAACCGTCTCGTAGGTGGTGGCTGTTCCGGTCGTGAAGTCAGTCGAGCTGACCGTGGCGGTCCAGGTGGCGGTGAGGTTCCCCCGATCGTCGGTCACCGACACTGAGCCGAGCGATCCCGACAACGACGTGGCTCCGGTCGCAGCGCTGCCCAGACTGGCAGTGCCGGGTTGTGTGATGGTGAGGCCACCGCCATTGAGGGTGAAGGTCGCGGTCGTGCCTGATGCCGCTGACGCGCCCGGTGCAGCGAAAATCAGGGCCGAAGCCCCCACCGCGAGGGCTGGGATGAAACGGATGTAGTGACTTGCCCGACCACGCATGAACGTGACCCTCCTTGAGTTGAGAACCTGTTGGGTTCAGTGGCTGCCTGCGATCCGCCCCAAGCCCCTCGTGGCGTGATCGTTGGACGTGGATATCGGGAGCCGATACGCCCTCTTGATGGCCCGAACGGACCATTTCGTGGCCGCCGCACGCTCTAGTCAGCAAGAGAATTCGGAAAGCGCGGGACAACGGCCCACTGATCGGAAGAGCCGTTCGGCTTCGCAGATCGTGAGGACCGCACGGCCATTTCGGCCAGACGCGTCAAAGAAGAAACCGCCCGTTGGGCTTCTCCCCCCGCTCGCGAACACCGACGCTAGAAGGGACTTTGGGCCCTACCGGTGATAGCGGCCGATCGTTATCGTCAGTTTCGTCACAACAATGACCGCCCCACCGGCCCTGCGACTACCCCCCACGGGGCTGGTGGACGAGCGGTCTTTCGAGTCGTCAGGTGAGTTGCCGGCGTAGGCGAACGGTGGCCGCCACCATGAGAACGGCGGCGAATCCCGCGAGGGCGGCGAGGTCCGTGGCGATTCCGCCGAGGTTGGCTCCGCGCGCGATGAGAGCGGTCCATGCGTCCACGGCCCACGCGTGCGGAGTTGCGTGACCGATGCTGCGGACGGCTGAGTTGACGACGCTGAGCGGCCACATACAACCGCCGAGCATCCCGAGGAGGATTCCCAGCGTTGGCCCGAGGACGCTCGCCTGCTCGGGCGTGCGGAACAGGGTCCCCGCCAGCATTCCGACGCCGGCCGCCACGAGCGCCCAGACCGCGATCAGGACCACGGCTGCCAGCGGGTCGCCCCATGAGACCCCGAAGCCGATGGCTCCGACCGCGACGATCAGTGCCGCTTGAAGGAGCGAGAAGGTGAGAAGGCTGAGGGTCTCACCGGCGACGATGTCGCGGGCCCTGACGGGTGCCGCGCTCATCCGCTCGTACATGCCGAGCCGGCGGGTTTCGACGATGTTGGCCGCGCCGGCGAGGGTGTTGATGAACACGAACAGCACGAGCATGGTCGGGGCGCTGTAACTGAACCCTTCGGGCAGGGTGTTGGACCGCGAGTCCACCTGAACGGTGCTTACCTGGACGAGGGCCATCCGGGTCTGCAGAGAGGTGGCACGGGCGAGGTTCTGGTCGTAGCTCCCGGCTTGGTGCTCCGAGGCGAACAGCGCCGCCTGGATCCTGCTGGCCTGAGACGCGACAACCGAGTGGACTGCGCTGGACGCGGCTTGCTGGGTGCTGTTCGTTTGCTCTGCCAGGATGCCGAGATCAGCCGTGCGACCAGAGCGCAGCGTTGCGTCCATGCCGGCCGGAAGGATGAGCGCAGCACTCACTTCGGCGCGAGCGACCGCTTTTGTCGCCGACGCCACCGAGCCGTACTCGCGGAGCTTGAAGTCGCCGCTGTGGCGCATGGCGGCCACAAGGTCGGAGCCGGACCGTCCTGACCCCAGGTCGACGACCCCGACGGAGAACGTGGAGAACCCCCGGACTGTGGCTCCGATGATGACTATGACGAAGATCGGCAGCGCTATGAGAAAGAACAGCGCGGTGCGGTCGCGCGCCACTCGCAACAGCGAAGCCTTGGCGATGGCAAAAGCGGTCATGATGTAACCGCTCGCCTGGCCAGCAGCACCGCGCCCGCGCCGACGACGGAACTGAAACCGAGGATCGCGAGCACAGGGACCACAACCGCTCCCATGCCCCCGCCGGTCGTGGACAGATCGGTGAATGCCCGAAGCGCCCACCCGTTGGGGGTGAACAAGGCGATGCGCCTCATGATCGATGGGGCGACGGAGATGAAGATGAAGTTGCCGCCCAAGAGCGCCAACACGAAGATCACGGCCGAGGCGATGCCCTCAGCCTGTCGCTGGGTGCGCGCCAGCCCGATGACGAGCGCTGTGAGGCACACCACCGCTATCACCATCGCGAGGCAGACGGTGCCGGCGGCGAGCGGGCTGCCCCAGTCGGCCCCGAACACCGCTGACGTGATCACGGCGATCGCCGTGAGGCTCGCGACACCGAACACGAACACGGAGAGGGCCTTGCCCAGCAATATTTCGAGCGGGCGGATCGGAGCGGCACGCATCCTCTCGATCATGCCTTGGGTCCGGTCGACGAAGAAGCTGCGAGCCGTGAAGCTGATGGTGAAGAAGAGAAAGAAGATGGCCATGGCCGGGGCCATGTAGCTGATCGCCTTGACGGCATGGGCGCCGAGCGGGCGTTGTGTGAGCTGCTCGGGGAGCTGCAGCTTGGACGCGGCTGCTGTGAGATCAGGCACCGCCGACGAAGGTGCGCCGGCGGCGATCGCTGTCGCCACCGAGAGGCGGTCGGCGTTGATCTGCGCGACGAACGAGGAGGCGATCGATTCGGTGACGCTCGCGGCGATCGTGTTGTTTACGCTGCTGAGCGTCCGCAGGCTGGTCTGTGCCGTCCCGGAAGCTGCGTTGGAGAACCCCGCGGGAATGACCAGCGCGGCGGCCACCTCTTTTCCCTTGACCTGACGGGCCGCGTCCGCCTCGGTCGGGATGATCCGGACGGTTACGACGTGGCGCAGCGAGGGTTGTTGCAGCGCCTGCAGCAAGCCGGCAGCCACCGGGCCGTGGTCGGCGTCGACCACCCCGAGGGTGTAGTGGAACGTGTCGGCCCCTCTGAACGCGAGGCTCATCAACGCGGCGATCGCAACAGGAGCTATCAGGCCGATCGTGAGCGCCGACCGGTCGCGCAGCCTCTGGCGGAGATCCTTGCGGGCGATGACTAGGGAGGCGGCCACTCGTTTACTCCCGCAGCGCGGTGCCGGTCAGGTGCAGGAACACGGCTTCCAGGTCAGCTTCGGAGACCTCGACGCTGTTGATCGCCACGCCGCTCCGCCCGGCCGCCTCGATCAGCGCCGGCAGGACACGCCGGCCGTCCTCGGCCACCAGATGCACCCGCCCGTCGGCGACGGCCGCCTGCTCGACGCCAGCCACCGCCCGGCACGCCTCGGCGAGCTTCTCGAGGTTGCCGGAGGCAATCAGATCGATCCGGTCCTTCTCGCCCAGGCGCGCCACCAGTTCCCGCCGGCTGCCTTCGGCGATGAGCTTCCCTTGGTCCATGATGCCGACCCGGTCGCAGACCCGCTCGGCTTCCTCCATGTAGTGGGTGGTGTAGAGGACCGCCATGCCCGTCTCCTGCAGGGCCCTGACCCGCTCGAGGATCGCGTGGCGGCTCTGCGGATCGACGCCCACGGTGGGCTCGTCGAGCACCAGCAGCGAAGGGTGGTGAAGCAGCCCGGCCGCGATGTTGAGCCGGCGCTTCATCCCCCCGGAAAACGAGTCCACCCTGTCGCCACGCCGGTCGCTCAGGTCCGTGAGCGCGAGCGCTTCACTGACCCTTTCGGCGAGCAAAGACCCCCTCAACCGGTAGAGCCGGCCGAGGAACTCCAGGTTCTCCGCCGCAGTCAGATCCGGGTAGAGGGCGACGTCCTGGGGGACGTAACCGACGAGGTCCCTAACCGAGATGTCGCCCCGAGTCGACCGGCCAGCGATGGTGATGCTCCCGCTGTCGGGGTCGAGCAGGCCGCACACCATCTTGATGGTGGTCGTCTTGCCCGCACCGTTGGGGCCGAGCAAGCCGTACACGGACCCGGGAGCCACCTCGAAGCTGACGCCGTCCACCGCGACCCGGCTACCGAACGTCTTGGTCACGGATGTGCAACTCAACAGGGCGGCGCCCGCCGGCGACGGCAGGTGCACCCGCGCGGCGAGAGCGGGGTCGCGGATTTCGCTCACACGGGTCAGTCAAGACCAGTGCGCCTCGGGTGGCCAAGGGTAGAAGGTCCCGAAACTCAGGCGGACCCCCCTCGAAGGCGGACCAGCGAGAGCCCTCACGAGTAGATCCCCATGCCCGGGTATGTGCTGTAGACCGCTTCGAGGCGGGCTCGTGCAGCAGGACGTTCGACCGGTGACGGCGAACAAATGAGTACATGCGAGGGCGGAGACGCGTCAGCCGAGTAAAGCTCGTTGCCGGCTTTGCCGGGTCGCTGGCGTTGCTGGGTGGACCTGGCGCGTTCGCCCTCTCGGGTTCCTCCGCTCCCGTTTCGACTCCGGGGTCCGATCCCGCATCGTCGGGACCTGCCCCCGCGACCGAAGCACACCCGTCTGCGGCCGTCACCGTCAACACGTTCAATTCGCAGCCGGTGGTCCTCACCGGGGCTGACTTCCCGGGCTGGACGTCGGGCCCGGAGACGACAGCCAGGGCGCCTCAGGCACCGACCGACTACGGGGTTTACGACACCCAGGGAAGCGAGCCGGCCCCGCTGCAAAGCGACTGCTACCAGTCGAATCCCCAGCCCGACGTCAACGGCGCCACCGACGCAAGCCACGGGGACCACAATTGTTTCCAGGGCAGTCAACTCCCGGTCCGCACCGTCCTCAAAGGCGTCCCGGCCGAAAGCCTGATCGGCTACAGGTGGAACGGGAGGAAGTTCGTGCAGATCCCGTTCCAGGTGGACACCGAGTGGGAGCACTACATCAGCAACAACGCGTCGGGCTTCGCGTTCTACTCCGGTGTCGACGAGATGCTCACCTACACCTTCGATTACGAGCCGTTCCGCTACAAGTCAAACCCGCCGTTCGACCCCTCCGATCCAACCGGCGTGTGCCGTGCCGAGCCGCCCGCCGGCCAACCTGGCACCACTCCGGACCCGAACGCCGCGCTGATCGATACCGACGAGCTGTCGTTCATGGCCCGCGACTCCGGCGCCGCAGCGCCATCGGCCGCTCCCTTGCCCAAGGGGATCCTGCAGGCCCAGCAGGTCGAACTGGTCGACCCCGCCACGCACACCACACGCTACGTGTACGTCATGGAGTCGGCCATGGGCGCCAACGACCAGCCGGTCGTGGCACCCGCGTATACCGCGGCCAACTCTCCGTACGTGCGTTACGTTCCCGGTGCCAACGCCGACATGTTCGCCTACGCCCAGAGCAACTACTCGGACTACGGCAACGCGCCAGTCGGGCCGGTCTGCTCAGTCGACGGCGGCGGCCTTCCCCAACCTGTCGTCGGCCAAGGCTTCCAGATCGCCGGCGGCCAGTACCGGCTCGATCGCTCCACCTACGTCCGGCGGCGGACCCTGGACACGGCAACGGTGTACACCCCGCGTTACGCCTTCACTTACGGCGATTCCTCGCCGAGCAGCACCCTCGCCGGGCGGTGGATCATGGACGGACTGCAGGTCTCGCCCGACGACAAGGGATTGAGCAAAGACGACTACGGGCGCAGCATCATCGACCGATTCAAAGGTCGGGCGTTCCAGCAATCACCCGGCGGCAACACGCCCTGCTGCGGCTACGAGGACGAGCAAGTCAACTGGAACGGCTCGTCGGTCACAATGGGCATCCGCGTTGGCCCTGTCCGCGACATCCGAGTCACCTGGGGATCCGACTCCGGAACCAACGTCACCCGCACCGACATCTTCTACGCCTACTCGATAGACCACGAGTACAACCTCCGGGTGCATCCCATCCCACCGCTCGACGGCATCTACACGCAGTGGAACATGAACGCCGGCGCGGTCACCACCTACTACAACCCCGAGAACCCCAGAGGCGTGCCCATCACCGGCATCAACCCGCTCCTCATGGGAGACACCACGGACTTCGTCGGCCCAAGCGGCATCTCCGAGTCGAGCAACGACAAGCTCGGGCGAGCCGAGCAACAACTCAACGGAGGGAAACCGCTGAGCGTCGGCAGCCCGAGCAAGGCCCAGTGCAGCGCGCCGATCCCCGTTGACATACCCGAGGTCGGTTCGCCGGACGACTGCGTCTACGGATCGTTCAACACCTCGGACCCCACCTTCTCCGGGGCCGCACCAGCCCTCCTGCAGTGGGAGGAGCTCACCGGGCCGGCCGGCACCATGGTCGAGAAGTGGTCGCTCGACCAGAACACCAACGAAAGCCCTGGTGGCGCCCAGGCGCTGGTCGAAGCGGTCCCGTACTACGTCGACGACTCGTGCTTCGACGACGGAACCGGTAACTCACCCGGCCCCCAGGTCGACCCGCGCAACACCGACCCGACGACGTGGGGCTTCGCCGATGAGAGCGGATACCCAGTAGCGGTCTCCCCCGCTCCCGCCACGGCCGACCGGTACCCGGGCATGGTCACAGCCGACGGTCAGACCTACAACGGGGAGACGACGTACCAGCGCCGCTGCTGGAACCACAACCCCGACGGCACTCCGTACAACATCCCGGGCACCGCGACCTACAACCCCAATCAGTCGGCACAGAAGCAGGACCCCGCACCCGACCCCAACTTCGGGCCTCAAGGCGACGTGCGCTACTTCGAGGGCGACATCGGCACCCACGGCCTGCACCTGCTGGTCACGTCCGATTCGGACAACGCCGGTCTGACCTCCGCGGTCGACGAGATCGACTCTGTCGACCACCAGGTGATCCTCCCCCCCAACCAAGGAAATGTCGGCTCGTCCTACAGCGCGCAGTACAACACACCCATCCAGACCGTCGTGACACCCTTCGGGGGAACGTCAGGCGTTGCGGCTCCGCAACC
>Ga0307372_10012466_pt1 | contig 11133 bp, 19 predicted proteins | sample OX1MG_FD_202533 | JGI IMG/M metagenome (GOLD analysis project Ga0307372, IMG submission 202533) | Soil microbial communities from Risofladan, Vaasa, Finland - OX-1 | ecosystem: Environmental > Terrestrial > Soil > Coastal area > Acid sulfate soil | place: Finland: Risofladan, Vaasa | collected...
GCTGCTATAGCTCTCTGAGAACACCTTTCAGGTGAAGTCTCCGCTGTGTGTCGCGGGGACTGATCCCCCCGGCTGCTCGATGCACAGCGTCTTCTTCTGCTGCGCTCCCGTGTGCAGCACGGGGGAGGAGTGATTGAGATGAATAGTCAGAGAATCAAGGCAGGTGCGGTCCTTTATGCGGACTTCACCCTGCACGGCGGACGGCACTTCGGTGTCGTAGTCGCCCACGACGGAGATCGTGTCGTTGCGGCACGGGGAACGTCATACCGACCTTGGGAAAACGGCCCCGGTAGTAAGTGGCTGCCGACCTCATTCCTCGTTGATGAGGATGAAGTTGCCGGGACCGGCTTGCATCACGGAACGCGTTTTGACTTTGACGAGTTACAGTCCTTCGAGGTCAAGGACATTTCTATCCGTGGCTGCGTGCAGAAAACCCACGACGTAATGGCTCGTTGGGATGCTGCTCGCTCGGGGCGCGCTATGCGTCCCTAATTCACAAACCCCCTCTTGTTGAGGGGGGTTCTTTTTATGGTGCGAGTGGTTCGATAGATCCGATGGCTCTGCGAAGCGCGTCGCCTTTGAGGATTTCTCCCCCGCCGGTTGGAAGTGTCCCGCCTGTGGCGAGAACGTAGGCGTCGTTTTCTTCGAGCGCCGGATCGGGCTGGGCGAGTTCTTCGGCTGTGAGTGGCGCGTCGTAGTAGCCCGCTTCACCGGGTTGAAACTTCGAGGTTGCGTGGTTCATGTGAATCTCCTGTTGGTGGATACATCTGTGCCACGACCACGACCGTTGCGGTTCGATGGAACGTGGATTCAGGAGAGATGGGCAACATTGTACCGTCTGTTCTCGCTGCAATCAAGACTGCTGCGGGTGGTGCGGTTGACGTTCCCCCGCGTAGGGTATTCCCGCCTACTTCTTGCCAGGGGACAGGCTGGGGCAGATCCGGTGTTCCTCTACCGGGACCTCTGGCTGGTGGTTCCGAAGTTGTCTCCGTCCCCACGCCTCGAAAGATCTGAGGTCGGTGTCTTCTGCCGCTCGATCTGTTTCGCGTTCGATGTTCTCGCCAAGGAACCGATTGGGCTTGATTCTAGGTCTTTCGAGTTGCCCTCCCATCAAGACGATGAAAGCCTCGTCGGCTTCCTGATTCTCGGGGAGGTGCGCTTCCGTAGCGCTCTCTGCTGGCTCCCAGTCGTCGGCTTCATAGACGGGGGTGCAGAACTGATTTTGCGGGTTCATGTGAATCTCCTAAGTGTGGTTACAGGTATCCAACGACCCTGGCCGTTACGGTTCGAGGGAACGTCGTGTTTGTAGGAGATGCAAGCATTGTACTCTCGCCCATCGCTTCGTTCAACCTTACATCTCGTCGATTTCAGATCGCAACCTTTCGTTGCTGGCATCGACTTCTTCGGGGCTAAGGATGTAAGCGTCGCCAGCCAGCACCATGGCCCGCCATCCCTCATTGCGACGGCGTTCCTCCGCGTTGCGTGGGCGCCACCGCCCTTCGTCCAGCCGTGCAGCAACTGCTGCCCGCTTCTCTGGCGTGTCGTAGCCGGGCACAAAAACCTCCATCGCGGCTAGAGCGATCTGAGACCACTTGCCGGCACTCAACCGGCGACTTAGGAGATGGAAAATGAAAAAGCCTGTTTGTTCGCGCTGCGGCAGCAATGCCGTCCTGGTGGACGCCTACGCTGAGTGGGACAGGGATGCGCAAAACTGGACTCTGCAAAACACTTTTCAGCAGGCGGTGTGCGAAGCCTGCGGAGGTGAGACGAGTCTGGAATGGACGGATGTCACGCCCGAAGCCAGCGACTCACTCGCCTGTGCAGGAGAAGTCTGATGCACACGAACCAGCGGCCGGTATGTGGCAGTTGCGGTGGCACTCGCATCGAGGTTGATGCTTGGGCCGTGTGGGACCTGGAAGCGAAGGCGTGGGTGCTGGGAAGCAGCGACGAAGCGGAAGCGGTCTGCCATGACTGCAACCGCAAGACCTTCGTGGAGTGGCGCCCCCTGCCGAAGGGATCGCCACCGGACCCATCGGAAGCCCTTGGCGGTCCCGCGTTGACAGCGCGGGCTGAACGGGACCTTCCGGCCCCACGGTCGCGTGCAGAAGCAATCAATGCGATTTACGGGGCAGCCAGGCCCTACGAGGGTCAACGCTACGCCAGGTTGCCCGCGGCGGATCGCACCAAGATCCTGCTGACCTGGAGTCGCTGCGCTTCGCTGCTCGAAGCTCCGGCCCGCCCCATCGTCAAACACGGCATCGTCGATCTGTCCTGGTATCGGGCTACTTCGTCCGCCGCTGCATAACTTATACCCCCGGTCTCGCGGCCGGGGTTTCTTTTGGAGAACCCCATGCCCCTCCCCTTCGTCCTCGCCATCTTGACCGCTCTGATCGTGGATCTGGCGGTGGAGTTGCTGCTGCACGACTACGGTTCAAGAAAATGATCCTGTTCCAACATCAATACACCTGCACGATGCAGATCACTGACCCGGAGATTCAGGAGATAGCGCTACGACACGGCCCGCAACGCTTCGCCGACGCGGTGTCATGCGAACTGGCGCCCATCGTGACTGGGCTCCCCTGCTATATCGTTGGGCCGCACAAGGCATCCTGGAAGCTAAGCCTTAACGTGCCGGACCAAGCCTCCCAGCCTCTGGAGTGTCCCTGACGATCATGGAGCGGCCGCCCCTGCTGGCCTCACTGTGGTGGGTGCCCCTGAACCTGATGCATGGAGTCTTCAACCGCCGGACCAAGCACGCCCGAGTCCAGGAGGCGCGACTCGCCCTGCTGTTTGCCATCGGCAAGGCGTGCAAGCGCCAGCAAATACCCTGACTGCTGCTACAGTTTCCTGAGAACACTTGTCGGCGACTCACCGACTCATCAGGAAAGAACACATGACACCCCAAAAGCCAATCATTGGTCAAGAAGTGATTTGCCCCGACGGTTTAGGTCGGGTTATCGCGTTTGATATAACGTCCGCGGACAGGTACATACAAGTTTCTACCTATGTCAAAGATCGGCAGTGCCGCTGGTCGCCAGACAACGTGGAACTAATTGATCCGCGCAAGTGACGCGCATAGCGAGCAGTAACACTCACGCCCCTGGTCTTCGGATCAGGGGTTTCTTTTTGTGTGGCCGGCAAAAATCCCGGCCGCCGCTATAGCTCCATGAGATCACCTGTCGGCGACTCACCGACTTATCAGGAGATTCACATGGGCAAGATGGAAGGTTTGACCGCCGACACGTCGGTGGATCACGACGCGCTGCGCGATCTGGTCACGCCGTTCGCCGTCAAGGAAGTCCGGTGGCGCATCGGTAGCACCACCAAGGACAAGACCCGCGGCACGGCCCTGGCCTACATCGATGCGCGTGCGGTGATGAAGCGCCTCGATACGGTCTTCGGACCGGGTGGCTGGAGTTTCATGCTTCAGAGCATCGCCGGCGGCTTCATCGGTCGGCTGGACGTGACCTGGCCGTCGGGCCGGACCACGACCTGCGAGGACGTGGGCGCATCGAGTGACATCGAGCCGCTGAAAGGCGGTGCGAGCGATGCCCTCAAGCGGGCTGCGGTGTCCCTGGGCATCGGCCGGTATCTGTATTACCTGCCGACGGTCTGGGTGCCGCTCCGTGACGGGAAGTATCTGTCCGAGACGCCAAGCCTGCCGGCATGGGCTTTGCCCAAGGTCAAGCCGGTCAGAGCGGCCAAAGCCGCTGCTGGCACCCGTCAGTCTGAGGACGCAGCAACGGCCGACGACGGTGGCGTTTACTGATCCGTTGCAGTCAGCAGTCACTCATGCCCCCGGTCTTCGGATCGGGGGTTTTTCTTTATCGGCCAGCAAAAAACTTCGTCCCTGCTAGAGCGACCTGAGACCACTCGTCGACTTTTCTCACCGGCACTTAGGAGTTACATCATGGCTTCAGTCAACAAGGCAATCCTCATCGGCAATCTTGGCCGCGATCCCGAAGTGAAGTCGCTTCCGTCCGGCATCTCCGTTGCCAACCTCGCCATCGCTACTTCCGAGTCCTACAAGGACAAAGAGGGCAACAAGGTCGAGAAGACCGAATGGCACCGCGTCACGCTGTTCGACAAGCTGGCCGACATCGCCGGTCAGTACCTGGTCAAAGGCTCACAGGTCTACATCGAGGGTCGCATCCAGACCCGCAAGTACGAGAAGGATGGCGTGGATCATTACGCCACCGAAATCGTTGGCCGTGAGCTGCGGATGCTCGGTGGCAAGCCGTCAGCCGCGTCTGACGACGCGCCTGCCGCTGCCGCTGCGCCCGCTGTCAAGCGTGCCGCAAAGCCCGCCCCTGCCACTGTGGCAGCGGGTGATGACTTAGAGGACGACGACATCCACTTCTAAGGGATGTTTCCACTCACACCCCTGATCTTCGGATCAGGGGTTTTCTTCACCCCCGAGAACACCATGGCTTCCTTGAAAAACATTTCGACTGAACCGTTGAGCAACTACTTCGCCAACGAGCTCATCAACCACTTTCGGTTGACCGGCACTATCGTTGCCCTGGACCGCCGCAAGTCCGGCGCCACCGTCATCACGCTGCAGGCCGGTTCACTGGCCGACGCCCCGGTGGAAGGCACCGACGGCACTCGCCTGTTCACCTCCCGCTTCCTGGTCCGCGTACCCCCACGCCTCAAGGCCAAGTGGCCGGACAACCTGCTGCACCAGTCACCCTCCATCGTCACCGTCACCGGACGGCTGCACGGGGTCATCGAAATGATCGATGACCGCGAGTACCTGTTGCAGGAAATGGTGGCGCACGACATCCAGTTCATCGCCCGCTTCGGCACCGTCGCCACGCATCCGATTCACTGGATCAAGCCGTTTGAGGACGCGGAGGGCAAGCATGATCCCAAGCCCGAAGCCGCTGCGTCTGACGACAAGGCTGCGCCGTCTGCGGCTGAACCCGCGTCGGTCTCTGCCAATCCCGCTAGCCGCGAGGCGCCTTAATGGCGCCCGCGATCCCTCCGCCTGCTGTCTGCATCGTGCAGGCTGAGGCGCGATACAGCGTGCCGGCCAACCTGATCCGCAGCGTGCTGCACGCGGAGGGCGCCGGTCCCGGCGTGGCTGCTCACAACCACAACGGCAGCGAGGATCTGGGCTGGATGCAGATCAATACCCTGTGGCTGACGAAGCTGGCGCCCTACGGCATCACCCGCAATGTCTTGCTGCATGACGCCTGCATCAATGTCGGCGTCGGCGCGTGGATTTTGCAGCGCTACTACCTGCGCTTCCACGACTGGACTTCGGCGATCCGTGCCTACAACGTCGGCCCCCATCTGTCCGGCGGCTACGACTATGCCCGCCGTGTCATTACCCGCTGGCGCGGCCTCGCCCTTGCTGCTGCGAACAACATCGACGAAGCGCCCGGCGGCCAAGGCATGGCCTTCATTGCCACCGCCACTCAAGCCGTTACCGATGAAGCCCCGATCCACGAGGAAGTGGATTTTATTGCTTCAACTACGCCAACCACTTCAATCACCCCAGGAGTCACCGATGAAACTGAAACATCTTCCGAATAAGGAATCCTTCGAGAATTACAGCCTGCGCCTGCGTGAGTCGCAATCCAAAGTGCTGGAGCAGTACCACAAGTTTGTCGTCCAGCAGTCCGGCGTGGAAATGTCCGTGCCCGAGCTGCTGACGGCGATGGTCACGTCGTTCATGGAAGAAGACCGTGAGTTTCAGATGTCCTTGAAATCGGCCAGTGCCAAGCCCCGCCCGCGGCAAGCCGCTCCGATCTCCACTAGCTCAACGTTCTGATGACGGCAGCGCGAGCATCCCGAGCCTCGACCGCGGGTCTGATCTACATCGGCATCGACCCCGGCGCGGCCGGCGCCATCGTCTGTCTGTCGGACGACACGGACCCGCTGTTGCTGCTGAAACCCAAGGCGTCGGCGGTGGATTACGCCGACGCGTTGCGGCAGTGTCTGTCTCTGGCCGCCAGCCATCACGCGCACTGCATCGCGGCGCTGGAAAAGACCGCTGCTCGCCCTGGGCAAGGGGTGGTGTCGATGCACCAGTTCGGGCGCAACGCAGGCTGGTGGGAGGGAGCGCTGGCGGCGCTGTCCATCCCCTACCTGCTGGCCGCTCCCCGGCGCTGGCAGGCGTCGGCGCTGGACTCTGGCGGGGGACCGCCCAAGGACCGATCGCTGGCGATGGCACGGCGCCTGTGGCCGCATCTGACCCTGACCAAGAACGATGACGCCCTGGCCGACGCCCTGCACCTGGCCCGTTGGTGCCGGCTTCAAAGCGGGCGCGATGAATGAAATCCCGCCTCTTAAAATCCTGGCTGCGCTTGCTGACCCTGTGGTGGCTGGGGACTACGGTGTTCTGGTCGATGTCGGATCCGCGCATTGCGGCGACCTGGCATCGCCTGACCGGGCACACCGTCTCTATCGACCCGCTGACCTCCGGTCTCTACAGCCTGCGCATCTTGCGGCGCTGGAGCTTGCCGGTTTTCGGGCTGACCCTGCTCGCTGTACTCGGCGGGGTGGCGCTGATGTGGGTAGCCTTTCACGTCGCCGCAACCCTGCGCGGCAAGCGGGTGCGTGCCAACACCACCGGATCGCGCTGGCAGGGCGTCTCTCTGTCGATGGGGAGCTTGCCGAAACCGGCCTGGGCCAACATGCCCATCGCCGGGGTGGACATCGAAGCTGCAGGCGCGCTCGCGAAGCGCCTGCACGCGATGACCGAGACGCAGCGCGCGGTCTTTGGTGAAGTGCTGGGGCTGCTGGCCGCACACCCGGACGCCTTTGTCGGCGACGGCCACCACGGCACCCTGCTGGAACACACCCTGCATGTGCTGGAACGCCTGCCGGCCTCCTGCGTCGATCCGCTGTTGCCGATCGCGGCGGCGGCACATGACGCCGGCAAGATCCTCGCCTGGAAGCGCGACGACACCGGCCAGTGGCAACGGCGGGGCTGGCACGACGACCTGGGCGGTCTGCTGCTGTCGGCGCTGCCGTCGGTGGAGCGGCTGCCTGAAACCGAATCCCGCATCCTGATCCTGGCGCTGCGCTTCGCTCACAAGCGCCAGCGCACCCCGGTCATGCCGCTGTGGACTGACACCGAGCGGCTGCACAAGATTCAGGACGCCATCACCGACGCTGATCATACCGCCACGGCGGTGGAGAAGCAGCAGGTGCTGGAGCGGCTTCCCAAGGACACGCTGCTGATGCGTGCCTTCATCGAGGCGCTGCCAACGATGCAGTTTCAGGTGCCGGGACTGCGCAAGGGTGTGCAGGCCACCGGCTGGCGCAAGGGCAGCCGCCTCTACCTATCTGAGCCACGCCTGCGCGAGAGCGTCAGCGAGACCATGCAGAAGATCGACGCCAATGCCGCTGCGGCTTGGACGGCACCGCGCAAGAAAGGCCAGCTGGCGCAGCAGACCGCCGATCTCATCGACGCACTGTCGAAAGCCGGCTGGATCGTCTCTCAGGTGGAGGCATGGACGGCTGAACCACCCCTGTGGATCGTGCAGAGCGGCACCCTCACCCTGCGCGGCATCCTGATCGTGGATCTGCCCGCCGAACACCAAAGCCGCCTGCCGGGCGACGCGCCCTACGCGATGACCGTCATCGGCCCGCTGTTCAAGTCCCCTGCAGCTGCTGCCAGGCCGGCGAACCCCGTGCTCGACGATAAAGCCCCTGTTGTCACGGCCGACCCTGTAAAGCCCGCACCCAACGACGACCCCCCAGCGCGCCAGGGGCCGACCGTGACGCCTCCCCGCAAGCGCCCGCCGAAGCCTTCCCCAAAGCCTTCCCTTCCCTCTGTCGAAGCCGGACCCAAGCCGACAGCCCCGCCTGCCAAACCTTCACCCAAGCCTGCCCCATCCGCCGCACCCGACTCAAGCATCGGGGCCAGCGAAGCCCTGCGTGCGCGCTTGAAGCGCAAGGGGCAATCGTGACCGTCGCCCGACGCATCTGGCTCCCCGCTCTGGCGCGGGCGTCCGTAGCGCTGGTGCTGCTACTTGGCGTCCCGGTGCTGGCGCTGCTGGCGGCGATGGCCTCCCCGCGCCTGCGCGCCACGGTGGCGCAAGACGCCTCGATGCTGTTGCAGGGGCTACATGCCGATACCGGGTGGCCGCTGGCGCTGGTGGTGACTACGGCGGTGGGCGCGCTGGTCCTCATCCACCCGTTCCCGCCGGACGACCTGGCTCGTGATCTGGTGGCCTGGGCCGATCACGATGACTACCGGCAGATGTTCTGGGGCAGTCCGCGGGTGCCGGGCTACGATCTGTATCTCGGCTTCGACCACCTGGCCGCACAGGCGTGGATCCTGCCGGCGGCGTGGCGGGCGCTGCCGTTCCAGTTGCTGCCGCTGCTGGGACTACTGGGGGTGATGACCGCCGCCCTGGGCCGCATCTTCCCGGCGGAGATCCCGGAACGGCGGCTGTGGATTGCCGGGCTGTTGCTGCTGACCCTGCTGATGCCGGGCATGACCACCCGCATCGTCCAGGGGCGCCCGGAAATCTGGTTCTCGGTGTGGGCGCTGTCCGCCCTGGTCCTCGACGGCTGGCTGTGGTGTGCCATCGGCCTGTTGCTGGCGCCGCTGTACTGGCTGGCCCCGGTCTATGCCGTTGGGGCGCTGTTGCTGAGGACGCACAGCGACCGTCCCTGGCGCGCGCGTCTGCTGTGGGGCGCCGGGTATGCGGCTATCGCTTCTGTCCTGTGGCTGTGGCTATCCGGTGGTCTTTGGCTCACGGGCCTTAGCGCGCTGATGACCTCCGGTCACGACCGGATCGGCTCAGTGGCGGAGACGGATACCGTGTGGACGATGATGGCCGGCTCCGGCGCGGTACTGTGGGCGTGGCTGGCCTGGCGCTATCGCCGTGGCTTCGACCTGAGATTTGACCGTGACCTGCTGCTGGTGCTGGCGATCTTCCTGCTGCCGGACATGGTGCGTTACACCAGCATGGTGTCGCCGCTGCTGGTGCTACTGCTGGCTCGCGCCAGCGCATTTGTCAGCCTCCGCGCGCACAGAGGTGGCACTACCGCCTCCAGCGCTGTCCCCGCTGCCGGCATCCGGCTGCTGCTGACCTGGGGCTGCATCTTCCTGCTGCCGCTGGGCTTTGCCGGGTCTGCCGCGCCTGCCCCCGGCTTTCTCGCCCACGTCCGGCCCGGCGACCGCGTGCTGGCGCCGTTCTCGCCCACGCTGTATCGCAGCCTGTTTGCGGCAGTGCCCCGCGGTGCGATGATGGCGCCAGCCATGGAAGTGGGTATGACCACGCATGCCGTACAACAGATGGCGCTGGATCTGGCCGACGGCCGGATCCACTGCGCCGCGCTGCACCGACACCACGTCCGCTGGGTGGTCGAGTCCGCCCACACCGGCGCCGTTCCCCCCTGCCTGCGACTGGATTCCACCGACGGCCCCCTACGCGCCTGGCGCGTTGTAAGCGGAGATTCACCATGACCCAATCCCCTGCCTTTACCGATCCCATGCTGGTGGATACCGGCGAAACCGTCATGCAGCTCCCGCTGCACCTGGCGTTGTGCCGCGCCGTCTTCGACCTCAGCCGCGGGGTGCCGTTCGCCATCCGCCCCATCGACGGTGGCGAGCCGCTGGTGATCTACGACGGCGTCACCCTCAACGGCAGCGATGCGTCACTGCTGGGTCTGATCACTCTGGAATCCGCGGACTGTGGGGCGCTGGAGCGGCGCCGGCGCCGTCGAGCCGGAGATCCGCGATGAACCCCTGCGATCCCGTCACGCTGACCGTGTGGGCCGGCACTGAACCGCGGGAGGGGGACGCCGGATCGAGCACGGAGATGACCCACTACCGGGCACTGAACGCCGTCGTCGGGCTATTGGGCCAGGGCGAGACCTCCGGGATGCTCAACGCCGTCGACGACGAGACGTTGCTGACCTGGCGTGGCCAGGCACTCTCAGGGCGCCAGGATCACGTTGAGATGGTCGCTTCCATCACCCGTGCATCGGCGCAAAGCACCCCGGCTCGATGAAAAACCTCAGGCTCCGCTAGAGAGGGCATGCCCGAAACGGTAGCCCCCGCCGTGCTCAAAGTCAGTGACCCCTCCGCACCTCGATCACGCGGCCCTGTAAAAGCGTTTAAGCCCTCTCTGTTGCTGGTGTTGCTGGCCGTGATGCTGGCCGGCCCCGCGCGGGCTGACAACACCGCCAGCTATGCCGCCCAGCAACTCAAGAACCTGCCGCTAAGCGCCGCCCCGTTCGGCGGCGCCACGACCACCGCCGGCTCGCCGGCCAATGGCGCCACTGCGGTCTCGGCGACCGGCCACGCCTCCGTCTCGCTGACCTGTGCCGCCGGTGGCGCCGTGACCGACGCGGACGTCTCTGCGCACCCAATGGGGTACAGCGTGCAGTGCGTGGCCGCCTCCGGCGGCTACACCCTCAATGTCTGCGCCCCGGACGGCAATCCGGCTGACTGCGCGCAGACGCCGGCGACTCCCGGCACGGCGGCCTCCGTAACCGTGGGTGGTAATGCCGCCACCCTGACCCTCTCCGCCTGCACTACGGGGCAGTTCAACACCGTCTGCACGCTGGCTTTCTCCGTCAACCAGCGCTATTCAGGCAATCCGGACGCGCTGACCGCTCAGGGACAAGCGGCCGCATCGCAACAGGCCGGTGTATCTGGTTCCGCGCTGTCGCTGGTGAATTCCACCGGAGTCGTGGATCCGACGACGGGAGCCATCGTCGCGGTCGGCAGCAGTTCAACGCAGACCGCGCGCATGAGCACCGCTGAGCGCACCGTCGCGCAGACCGGTGCCACCTGCTTCAACACCCAGCACCTGGCCCTGCAGAACGGCAAGGCGGTCTACACCTGCGACGGGGTGCAAAGCGTCAAGTTCAATACGGGGGGCACCTGCACGCCGGGGACCGAGTGCGTGGCCTGGGGCACGCAGATCGACCACGACCATCAGACCTGCACCGCGAACGTGACATTTACCCCCCACAACTGCGATGTGGTGACCACCCCGACTGTGACCTACACCACCGGCTGCACGCCGGGGCAGACCTACACCGGCCCGGCGGTGGAAGTGAGCGAGGTCCAGTACGGCGGCGGTCAGTCCTACGGCCTGTTGACGGCGACAGCGACCTGCCCGGCGGCGGGTGCCACCACCATTCCCATCCACCTGC
>Ga0307372_10012468_pt1 | contig 11131 bp, 10 predicted proteins | sample OX1MG_FD_202533 | JGI IMG/M metagenome (GOLD analysis project Ga0307372, IMG submission 202533) | Soil microbial communities from Risofladan, Vaasa, Finland - OX-1 | ecosystem: Environmental > Terrestrial > Soil > Coastal area > Acid sulfate soil | place: Finland: Risofladan, Vaasa | collected...
GCCAGGGATGGTCGGGGAAGTCGCCGTCGCGCAACCAGTCGCGCCAGAACTCTTTGGTCGACTCCAGCCGCTCGGCGGCCTCCGGTGCGCTGCGGGGCCCGCCCCGCTCACCCTCGCCCCAGGACACTGCGCAGAACCCATTTTCGCCCTCGCGCAGCCGCAGTCGGCCGCGGGCGCCGCCGTCATCCAGGGTGAGGTCCATGTCGCTGGTAAGGCTCAGCTCGATGCCATCGCCGAGGGCGCTCGCCTCCCCCAGCTTGCCGCCGGTCCAGGCGGCCTCTTCCAGCCCGTAGCCAAATTGGGGCAGGCACTCCATCTCCATCTCGACCTCCCCGTCAATGCAGGTGATCAGCCGCAGCAGCGAGTGATCGGAGTCGTGTGCGGTCTGGGGGCGGGAGCCCTTGCCGTCCTGTGTCGCCCACTCGGCGATGGTCAGCGCGTCGTGGACCATCACCCAGCCGGTTTCGGTAACCCAGGTCGTCTCCACGATCAGCGTGCCCGGCTCATAGCGGCGGCTGATCGGCACGATCACCCCGCGCGGCGCCAGCGCGAAGTGACCGGCGCCGCGGTCGAGGATCGCGGCGAAGGCGCTGGGAGAGTCAAAGCGGGGCAGGCAGAGCCACTCGACGGCGCCGGAGAAGGAGACCAGCGCGCTGGTGTGGCAGTCAGAGAGGAAGCCGTAGCTCCCGATCGTCGGGAAGCGGTGGTCGCGAACGCTCAAGGGCTGGCAAGCTACCAGCGCGTGTCACCGTTGGACAGGACAAGGGCCTGGCTGGTCACCGGCCCGCTCGGGCGGGGGATCTCCTTCGCGATCGACTTCGCGGCGGCGCTGCGCACGGGGCTCACGCGGCGACGGTAGCCCACCGCTGCGGTCCGTCTACTAGGGTCAGGCCAAGAGATGGAGACCTCCGTCACAGAGCTTCCAGACTCGCGCGCGCGGGTCGAGGTGGAGGTCCCCGCCGCCGACGTTGATCGCGCCATGCAGCGCGCCGCCCGTGCCCTGGCGCGGGAGATGCGGATGGCGGGCTTTCGCAAGGGCAAGGCGCCGCCCTCGCTCGTAATCCAGCGACTCGGCTTCGGCTCGGTCCTGGAGGAGGCGATCCGCGAGGCGCTGCCCGAGTGGTATGAAAGGGCGCTGCTTGACTCCGGCCTCAGCTCGGTCGGCGATCCCAGCATTGAGATCGTCTCCACGCCCCAAGCCGAGGGCGATCCGCTGGAGTTCAAATTCGAGGTCGGGGTGCGCCCGGCCGCGACGCTCGGCGACTACCGGGGCCTGGAGGTGGGCCGGGCGGAGGCGGAGGTCCCTGATGACCTCCTCGAGCGCGAGATCGAGCGGATCCGCGAGAGCTTCGCCAGGCTCGAGCCGGTGGAGCGCGCGGCGGCGGAGGGTGACGCGCTCCTTCTCGACTTCGAGGGGACGATCGACGGCAAGGCCTTCAAAGGGGGTAAGGCAACGGACTACCTGATGGAGCTGGGCGCCGGGCAGATGATCGAGGGTTTCGAGCGCCAGCTCGCGGGGGCCAGGGCCGGCGAGGGGCGCAGGGTCGAGGTCAGCTTCCCCGCCGACTACCAGGCGGAGCATCTCGCCGGCCAGGGTGCCGTCTTTGCGGTCGAGGTCAAGGAGGTGCGGGAGAAGGTCATGCCCCACCTCGACGATGAGTTCGCCTCCGAGGCATCGGAGTTCGACACCCTGGAGGAGCTGCGCGAGGACATCCGAGCCAGGCTGGGCGAGGCGGTGGGAGAGCGAATCGAGCAGGACTTCCGCATCGCCGCGCTCGATGCGGCGCTGGCCAACGCCAGGGTGGAGCTGCCCGGCGAGCTGGCCCGCGCCCGCGCGACCGAGCGCTGGGAGCGGATCGAGCGCCAGCTCGCCGGTCGCGGCATGGACCCCGCCACATTCCTGAAGATGGAGGGCAAGAGCCGGGAGGAGATGATCGAGGTATCCGAGCCCGACGCCGAGCTGGAGCTGAAGCGCGAGGCGGTGCTGGTGGCGATCGCCGAGGCCGAGGGGATCGAGGTCTCCGAGGAGGAGATGATCGAGGCCCTGGAGCACACCGCCGAGCACGAGCGAACGACGCCGGAGAAGCTGCTGGAGCGGCTGCGCGACAACGGCCGCGACGCGCTGGTGCGCGAGGACATCAGAACGCGCAAGGCGATCGACGTCCTCGCCGAGGCGGCGGTGCCGATCCCGATCGAGCAGGCGGAGGCGCGGGAGAAGATCTGGACTCCCGAGAAGGAGCGCGAGGCCGCCGGCAGCCTCTGGACCCCGGGCTCGGATTGAGCTCCCCCCGAGCACGCCGGACGCCTTCTATAGAGTGCCCGGCTGTGAGCGCTGCGGCGGCCAGGCGTGGATCTAGGAACCTTTGCCAGGGAGCGAAACGCGAGGTCCTGCGATGAGCCCCCTGGTGCCGATGGTTGTCGAGCAGACCTCGCGGGGGGAGCGCGCCTTCGACATCTATTCGCGCCTCCTGGGCGAGCGGATCGTCTTCCTCGGCACCCCGATCACCGAGGACATCGCCAACCTGGTCGTCGCCCAGCTTCTTCACCTGGAGTCCGAGGATCCCGACAAGGACATCAGCCTCTACGTCAACTCGCCGGGCGGCTCGGTCTACGCCGGCCTGGCGATCTACGACACGATGCAGTTCATCAAGCCCGACGTGCAGACGATCTGCGTCGGCATCGCGATGAGCATGGGGGCGCTGCTGCTGGCGGGGGGCGCCGCGGGAAAGCGGATGTCACTTCCCAACTCGAAGATCCTCATCCACCAGGTGTCCTCCAGCTTTCAGGGTCAGGCGACCGATATCGAGATCCACGCCAAAGAGATCATCGACGTACGCCGCCGCCTGGATGAGATCCTGGCCAAGCACACCGGCCAGCCGTTCGAGAAAGTCGCGAAGGACACCGAGCGCGACTACTTCATGAGCGCGGAAGAGGCGAAGGAGTACAACCTCGTCGACCGCGTCATCGAACACCACTGAGGCGGCCTCAGAGGTCCAGATCGTAGGAGATCCAGTCCTCGCGCTGGGCGCCGGTCGAGTCATAGAGGCGCCGGGCGACGGTGTTGTCGGGGGCCGTGAACCACTCCAGATGGTGCGCCCCGCGCCCGCGGGCAACCTCGGCGGCGGCCTCGATCAGGGCGCGCCCGACGCCCTTCCCGCGCACCTCCTCGACGACGTAGAGGTCATTCAGCAACACGATCTCGGCTGGGATCAGCGAGCTGAAGGTCCAGTAGAGGCAGGCGTGGCCCAACGGCCGCTCGCCCTCCCAGGCGCCGAGCAGGATGCCCTCCTCGCTGGGGGCGAGGAAGCGTTCGAAGAAGATCCGGTTGCGCTCGGGGTCGATCTCCTCAACCTGGTAGAAGCGCTGGTAGGCGGCGATCAGCGGCAGCAGAGCCTCCAGCTGCTCCTGCCTGGCCGGCTCGATCCGCGGGGGGGTGGCCAAGATCAGCACGATAGGCACTCGGCTGGGAGTTCGCGCTCACGGGAAGGGACCGCGCCCGCGGCGAAGTAAACGACCCGATAGGCCCGGCTCGTCGTCACCTCTAAGCTGTGGGGGCGGCCGGGAAGCGAACGACCGCCCCGCAAGGAGGGGATTCCGCTGGCACGTCCCACAGACTCAAACGAGCAACTCCTGTGCAGTTTCTGCGGCAAGTCGCAGCGCCAGGTCAAGAAGCTGATCGCCGGCCCCGGCGTCTACATCTGCGATGAGTGCATCGACCTGTGCAACGAGATCATCGACGAGGAGCTGACCGCTCCGCCGACCTTCGAGTTGGAGAACCTGCCCAAGCCGCGTGAGATTCACGCCGTGCTGCAGGAGTACGTGGTCGGCCAGGAGGCAGCCAAGCGGGCGCTCTCGGTCGCCGTCTACAACCACTACAAGCGGGTCCAGATCGCCCAGTCCGAGGAGGCTGAGATCGAGCTGCAGAAGTCGAACATCATGCTCCTCGGTCCGACCGGCTGCGGCAAGACGCTGCTTGCCCAGACCCTCGCCCGGATCCTCAACGTCCCCTTTGCGATCGCCGATGCGACGGCGCTGACCGAGGCCGGCTACGTCGGTGAGGACGTGGAGAACATCCTGCTGAAGCTGATCCAGGCTGCCGACTTTGACGTGAAGAAGGCGGAGACGGGGATCATCTACATCGACGAGATCGACAAGATCGCGCGCAAGGCCGACAACCCATCGATCACCCGCGACGTCTCGGGCGAAGGCGTGCAGCAGGCGCTGTTGAAGATCCTCGAGGGGACCACCGCCTCGGTGCCACCACAGGGAGGGCGCAAGCATCCCCACCAGGAGTTCCTGACGATCGACACCACCAACATCCTCTTCATTTGCGGCGGCTCCTTTGCCGAACTGGACAAGGTGATCGAGAGGCGGGTGGGGGATCGGGGGATCGGCTTCGGCGCGGCGATCTCATCGCGGGAGAAGAAGGACGCCGGTGAGTGGTTCGAGCAGGTGCTGCCGGAGGACCTGATGGAATACGGGCTGATTCCGGAGTTCATCGGACGCCTGCCGGTGGTAGCGGCGATTCACCAGCTCAGCCGCGACGACCTGATCACGATCCTGACCGAGCCGCGCAACGCATTGACCCGGCAGTTTCAGCGCTTCTTTGAGTTCGACGACATCGAGCTGGTCTTTGCCGAGGACAGCCTCGAGGCGATCGCCGACAAGGCGCTGGAACGCGAGACCGGTGCTCGTGGGCTGCGCTCGATCCTGGAGGAGACGCTGCTCGATGTCCAGTTCGAGCTGCCCTCCCGCCGCGACGTCACCAAGTGCGTTGTCTCCAGGGAGACGATCGTCCAGGGTCGCCGCCCGACCCTGGTCACCGAGGCCACCCACCAAGACATCGGTGCGGCGGAGGAGGGGCTGAGCGAGGAATCCGCCTAGCGCGAAGGTGGGGGAGCCCGGCGCCAGCCGCCCCTGCCACCGGTCGCGACGGCATCTAGACTCGCCGCGTGGACGCGGCGCTGCGAGAGAAGCTGGAGCAGACCACACGCTATGACCCGGCGCAGGTCGAGCGACGGGTCTTTGCCGAATGGATCGAGGGCGGCTACTTCCACCCCTCCGCCGAGGGCAGGCCGGAGGAGAACTTCTCGGTCGCGATCCCGCCGCCCAACGTGACCGGGGCGCTGCACATGGGTCACGCGCTGAACGGCTCGATGCAGGACGCGTTGGTGCGGATGAACCGGATGCGCGGGCGCAACACGCTCTGGATCCTGGGCACCGATCACGCCGGAATCGCCACCCAGGCGGTGGTGGAAAAAGAGCTGCGAGCCGAGGGGAGGAGCCGCCAGGAGCTGGGCCGGGAGGAGTTTGTCGAGCGGGTCTGGGCCTGGAAAGAGGAGTACGGCTCGCGCATCGTCGAGCAGTACAAGCGGTTGGGCGCCTCCTGTGACTATGAGCGCGAGCGCTTCACCCTCGACGACGGCTACCCCCAGGCGGTGTACCGGGTCTTCAAACAGCTCTACGACAAGGGCTTCGTCTACCGCGACAACTACCTGGTCAACTGGGACCCCGGCTCGCGCTCGGCGATCTCCGACCTGGAGGTCGAGAACCGCGAGGTAAAGGACACGCTCTACTCGATCGACTATCCGCTCGAGGGCTCCGAGCGGGCGCTGACCGTGGCCACCGTAAGACCGGAGACGATGCTCGCCGACACCGCGGTCGCGGTGAACCCCGCCGATCAGCGCTACGCCGATCTGGTCGGGGGCCACTGCCTGCTGCCCCTGGTCGGCCGTCGCCTGCCGATCATCGCCGATGAGCACGTCGACCCGGAGTTCGGCACCGGGGCGCTGAAGATCACCCCCGGCCACGACCCCAACGACTTCGAGATCGGCCGCCGGCACGGGCTGGAGGAGATCGTCGCGATCGGTCCCGACGGGCGGATCACGGAGGCGGGGGGCCGCTTCGCCGGGCTGACGGTGCCCGAGGCCCAGAAAGCGGTGATCGCCGCGCTGGGCGAGGAGGGGCTGCTGCGCGCCGAGGAGCCCTACGTCCACTCGGTCCCCTTCTCCCACCGCTCCGGAGAGCGAATCGAGCCGCTGATCTCGTTGCAGTGGTTCTGCCGCATGGACCAGCTGGCGCGGCCGGCGATCGAGGCGGTCGAACGCGACGAGGTCCGGATCGTCCCGGCGCAGTGGAAGCGCGTCTACCTCGACTGGATGCGCGAGATCCGTCCCTGGTGCATCTCCCGCCAGCTGTGGTGGGGGCACCGGATCCCGGTCTGGTACTGCGATGCCTGCGAGGAGACCTTCGTCGGCGAGACGGCGCCCGAGCGCTGCGGCGCCTGCCAGGGCGAGCTGCGCCAGGAGGAGGACGTCCTGGACACCTGGTTCAGCTCCGCCCTGTGGCCCTTCGCGACCCTCGGCTGGCCGCAGGAGACGCCGGAGCTGCGGGCCTTCTACCCGACCAGCTTCCTCACCACCGCGCGGGAGATCCTCTTCCTCTGGGTGGCGCGGATGATCATGTTGGGGCTGGAGTTCCCCGGCGAGGTGCCCTTCCGCCAGGTCTACGTCCACGCGGTGATCCAGGCCCGCGACGGGCGGCGGATGTCGAAGAGCCTGGGTACCGGGATCGACCCCCTGGAGGAGATCGAGGTGCGCGGCGCCGACGCTCTGCGCTTCGGTCTGCTGGCGATGTCCTCCACGCAGGACGTTCGCTTCTCCGACAGCAAGCTCCAGCAGGGTCAGGAGTTCGCCAACAAGCTCTGGAATGCCAGCAGGTTGATCCTGCTGAACGCCGGGGCGATCGAATCGGCCCCGCGCCCCCTACGCGGCGAGGATCGCTGGATCCTCTCCCGCCTGGAGCGGACGATCGCCTCGGTCACCGGGCTGTTGGAGTCATATGACTTCGCCCACGCGGTGCAGGAGGTCTACTCCTTCTTTTGGTCAGAGCTCTGCGACTGGTATCTGGAGATCGTCAAGCCGCGGCTGTATGAGGGCGAGGCCGAGGTCTCGGCGACGCTGCTCTGGACCCTGGAGCGGGTGCTCGCCCTGCTGCACCCGGTTATGCCCTTCGTCACGGAGGAGATCTGGTCCCACCATCCATCCCGACGGGGCCACCTCGCGGTGCACCCGTTCCCGCTCTGCGATGAGTCGCTGCTGGACCCCGCCGCCGAGGCCGACATCGAGGGTGCGATCGAGCTGACCAAGCGGCTGCGCGCCTGGCGCGACCTGGTCGAGGTGCCGGCTGCAAGCGTGCTGGGGGCTCGCTTCGAAGGGGTCGAGCCGCAGGAGTTCATCGGCCGCCTCGCCCGCTTGGATTTCATCGGAGGTGGGGGCGAGGCGGTCGCCTCGGTCGGGCCGGTCAGGGTCCTCGCTTCGGCGGAGCTGGACCCAGAGACCGTCACCAGCCGTCTGCGCAGGCGGCGCGAGGAACTGCGAGCAGAGGTCGAGCGGGCCGAGGGCAGGCTTGGCAACCAGGGCTTTGTCGACAAGGCCCCCGCCGAGTTGATCGAGGAGGAGCGGGAAAAGCTCGAGCGCTACCGGGCTGAGCTCGAGGAGCTCGCCGAATAGACCCCGAGGTCTACCTCGACTCGCTTGAGCCGATCGGCTGGAAGCTCGGCCTGCAGCGGATGCACCGGCTGACGATGGCCCTGGGCATGCCCCAGCACCGGTTCGCCTCGATTCACGTGGTGGGCACCAACGGCAAGACCTCGGTGACGCGGATGACCGCCGCCCTGGTGGGGGCCCACGGGCTGAGCGTCGGCGCCTGCGTCTCCCCCCATGCGGCGCGGTGGTCCGAACGCGTGCTGATCGGCGGCGAGGAGATCGGCGCTGGGGAGTTCGCCGCCGCGGTCCAGCGTGTGGCGCAGGCGGCCGATGTCGTCAACAGGGTCAGCGGCCAGCCTGAGGGGAGCGGCGAGCGGCCCAATCCGGGTCCGGCGGAGGGGAATTCGGGCGAGGCCCTTGGTTCGGTGACCCAATTCGAGGCCGCAACCGCCGCCGCCTTCGTCGCCCTGGCCGCGGCCAGGGTGGGGGTGGGGGTGATCGAGGCGGGACTGGGGGGGAGGCTCGACGCGACCAACACGATCCCCTCGCAGGTCACCGTGCTCACCTCGATCGGCCTGGACCACACCGAGTGGCTGGGGGAGACCGAGAGGGAGATCGCGGCTGAGAAGCTGGCCGTGCTGGGTGACCACTCGACCCTTGTCCTGGGTGGGGTGAGCCCGGAGGTCTCCGAGCTGGCGCAGCGCTCCGCCGCCGCGCGGGGCGCGCGCCTGGTGCGCGCCGCCGAGGACCCCGGTCCCGAGCTTTGGCTGAGGGCACCGGGCGCATTTCAGCGGCGCAACTTCGCCCTCGCGCTGGCCGCGGCGGAGGCCTTTCTCGGCGAGCTTGAACCCGCCCGGGTCGCCGAGGTTGCGGCGACGATCACGGTTCCGGGGCGCCTGGAGCGGATCGCCGAGCGCCCGCCGACTCTGATCGACGCCGCCCACAACCCCGACGGCGCCGCCGCGCTCGCCGAGGCGCTTCCGGCGGTGGCGGCCGGGGGCCCGGTGATCGCCTGTCTGGCGATCCTCGCCGACAAGGACGCGGCGTCGATGGTCCGCGCGCTGGCGCCGGTGCTCGATCACGTCGTCTGCACCGAGCTGCCGAGCGCGGCGCTGGGGGCCCAGGGGCGACCGGGGGCCGCTTCCCATCCGGCGGCCGAGCTGGTGGCGCTCTGCCTGGAGGCCGGACTGGCGGCGGAGGCTTGGCCGGCCTTTGCCGATGCCCTGCACCGCGCCCGCGAGGTCGCCTCGGAGACCTCCGGCGCAACGCTTCTGGTCACCGGGTCCAACTACGTTCTGGCGCCCGCCCGCGCCGCGCTCGGCGAGCCGCGAGGGGTTTGAGAGCGCGGGCTGGGCTGGCGGGACTGTGCGAGGATTCGGCGGTGGATCGCAGCGCGGGGGCCGAACTGTTCTCGATGATGGCCCTGGTCGCCGGGGTGGTTGCCGTGGTGATCCTCCTCTTCTTCGGCATCGGCTATCTGTTCGGCAGTCTCTTCCTATGAGCGGCGCCTGACAGGGTTCGTGAGGCCTGTGGCGAAGTAGACTGCCGCTCTTCCTCCCCGGCGCCCCACCAGCCATGTCACTAGCGATCTTCGGCATCAGCAACAGCGGCCTCAACTTGGCCGTTTCCCTCCTGCTGCTGGTTTTCGTCGTCGTCTGGCTGGCCCTGATCGTCTACACCTACCTGGACGCCAGGCGTCGCCTCTCGGACCCATTCCTGGTCGCCTGCGCGACGATCGCCTCTTTCTTTCCCTACGTGGGCACCGCCGTTTACGCGATCGTCCGCCCGCCGGAGTTCCTCGAGGATGCGCGGGAGCGCGAGCTGGAGATCAGGGCCGCCGAGATGCGGGTGCGTCAGCTGACCGAGGCCTCCTGCCCCAAATGCGAGCACCCGATCGAGAGGAACTTCCTGCGCTGCCCCAACTGCCGGCACCGCCTCAAGGACCCCTGCCCCAGCTGCAGCAGACCGGTCGCCCCCAGCTGGAAGGTATGCCCGTACTGCGAGTCCACTCTCCAGGCGCGCGAGACGCGGCCGCGAAGAGGGGAGGAGCGAAAGGCCACGGCGGGCGGGGAGCGCTCCGCGCCGCCCGGGGAGAGGCCGCCGGCGCACGAGGACCCCTCCACCCCCAGGGGGGGGCGAAAACGCCAGCCGGTCGCGCGCCCAAAGGACTCCTCCCCCGCGGCGAAAGAGCCGGCCGCGCGCGCCTCGGGCAAAGAGGCGCCGGGTCCAAAACGACAGCAAAGGAGCCCCAGCCGTGAGCCGGACCCTGATCCTCGTCAAGCCTGATGCCTTCCAGCGGGCCCTGACCGGTGAGGTGATCGCCCGCTTCGAGCGCAAGGGCCTTCGGATCGCGGGGCTGAAGACGATGCGCGCCGACGCGGCGATCGCCAACAGGCACTACGAGGAGCACACCGACAAGCCCTTCTTCGGCGAGCTGGTCTCCTTCATCACCGGGGGCACGCTGGTGGCGATGGTGCTGGAGGGCCACAACGCCGTCGTCGCCGCCCGTCAGCTGATCGGAGCGACCAACCCGGTGGAGGCGGCACCCGGCTCGATCCGCGGCGACTTCGCCCTGGAGGTGACCTTCAACATGGTCCACGGCTCCGACTCCGAGGAGTCCGCCGAGCGCGAGATCGAGATCTGGTTTCCAGAGCTCGCCTAGCGGCGAGAGCGCGGCTGGTTCCAGTTCGCTTTCTCCCTGATCGTCCCCCGCCCTCGCCATGAAGGTGGTTCTGGCCTCCGGATCTCCGCAGAGGAGCGAGCTTCTGCGCAAGCTGGGGATCGAGTTCGAGGTCGCCGTTCCCGGCATCGAGGAGCTGAGGGGCGGCGATCCCGGGGTCGAGGTGCTGGAGAACGCGCGGATGAAGGCCGCCGCGGTGGAGCCGGTTGGGTTGGTGATCGCCTGCGACACCGAGGTGGTGCTCGATGGCCGGGCCCTGGGCAAGCCCGCCGATGAGGCGCAGGCTGGCGAGTACCTGGAGCTGCTTTCGGGCAGGGAGCACGAGGTGCTGAGCGCTCTGGTGGTGCTCTGCGGGGAGGAGGAGCGGCACGGCCTGGAGCGGACCGCGCCGCTCTTCAGGCAGCTGGGAGAGGAGCAGAGGGAGCACTACCTGCGGTTCGGGGAGTGGCGGGGACGCTCCGGCGGGTACGCGATTCAGACCCTGGGGTCGACCCTGGTGGAGCGGATCGAGGGAAGCGTTTCCAACGTGGTGGGCCTTCCCGTCGGGCTGCTGCTGGAGCTGGCGCCGCAGTTATTCGCCCGCGGCTGAGCCCGGGGAGAGGCTGGCCCCCACCTTCTGGGATGATGCCCAGTTCAAAGCACGCATTTTCCGCATGGCATCACGCATTTTCCGCATGGGATTATTCAGCTATCTGACCGGATTGGGTGGCCGCGACATGGCGGTCGATCTGGGCACCGCCAACACGCTCGTCTACGTGCGGGGGCGGGGGATCGTGCTCTCGGAGCCATCGGTGGTGGCGATCGACTCGCGCAACGGCCAGGTCCACGCGGTGGGCGTCGAGGCGAAGCGGATGCTGGGGCGCACTCCGGGGACGATCACCGCGATCCGCCCGCTGAAGGACGGGGTGATCGCCGATTTCGACGTGACCGAGCAGATGCTGCGCCATTTCATCAAGAAGGTGCA